>Ga0256914_1002490_pt1 | contig 15284 bp, 9 predicted proteins | sample HulkmetaG_FD_191571 | JGI IMG/M metagenome (GOLD analysis project Ga0256914, IMG submission 191571) | Hydrothermal chimney microbial communities from Main Endeavour vent field at the Juan de Fuca Ridge, Pacific Ocean - Hulk | ecosystem: Environmental > Aquatic > Marine > Hydrothermal vents ... | reverse complement strand
TGATCTTTTCAGTGAGGAGGTCAAGCAGACCCGTTTCGGGCTGTTCAACGAGCTTCATCGTTTCTGGTCTGATCCGGAAAAGCCATTCATCCTCGCCCTGTGCAGGCCTGACAGGCGCAAGAATATTTCAGGGCTGCTTGAGGCATATGGCACCAGCCCTGAGCTGAAGGCCATAGCGAACCTCGCCATCTTCGCAGGAATCCGCAGCAATATTGCAACCATGGAAGAGAATGAGAAGGCAGTACTTACCAACATGTTGCTGCAGATGGACAGGTATGACCTGTATGGCAAGCTGGCCATTCCCAAGAAGAACGATTTTGCGTCAGAGGTGCCTGAGCTGTATCGTATCTGTGCTGAAAGCCACGGGGTGTTTGTGAATCCCGCCTTGGTGGAACCCTTTGGGCTGACTCTCATCGAGGCATCAGCGTGTGGTCTGCCCATAGTTGCCACCAACGACGGGGGACCTGTAGATATCGTTGCCAACTGTAATAACGGGATATTGGTGGATGCCTCCCATCCTGACCAGATCGCGTCTGCCTTGCAGGCCATTCTGGTGGATGAAGATAGATGGACAGAATTTTCCAACAATGGCATAAACGGTGTTCGCAAACACTACTCCTGGAATGCCCACTGTGCCAAGGCAATGAAACAGTTCCGTTCCCTTTTTCCTGAGTTGACCTATCCGACCGAGCAGCGTGACACGGACAATGCCGGGCCCAGGCCCAGGGCCTCTTTTGGCAGGCGCCTTTTGAACGTGGAGCACCTCATGATTACGGATATTGACAACACCCTTATAGGAGATGAAGAGAGCATGCGCCAGTTGTTCGCCCTGCTCCACACTCACCGAGATCACCTGGCATGGGGCGTGGCCACAGGCCGCAGCCTGGAACTCACCCTGGAGGCAATGACTGAATATGACATGCCCATGCCTGATATCCTGATCTGCTCTGTGGGTACTGAGATATATTACGGTCCTGACCTGAGGCTTGACAAGGGGTGGCAACAGCATATCTCACGCCAGTGGAAACCTGAAAGGATCAAGCAGGTACTGTCAGAATTTGATTTTCTTGTCTTTCAGGAGGCAGAGGGACAGCGTAGCCACAAGATAAGTTATTATCTTGAGGAAGAAGACGGTAGGCTTGACCGGGTACGCCACTGCCTCAGGGAGGCAAGGTTGCACTGCCAGGTCATATACTCTCACGGGCAGTTTCTGGACATACTGCCAGTCAGGGCGTCCAAGGGTAGGGCAATAAGATATCTGAGGTACAAGTTTGCCTTTCCTGCCCGTCACGTGATGGTGGCAGGTGATTCCGGAAACGATGAAGACATGATAAGCGGTCATGCCCGTGGCCTGGTGGTAGGAAACTATAGCCCGGAACTGGAGCATCTGCGTAACAGAACCAATGTATATTTCAGCAAGGAGCGCTATGCAGCAGGCATACTGGATGGTCTGTCATACTATGGGTTTGTATGAGAGAATTTTTTATGTTGGCAGCACCTGTCTGGCTCTGGGCCTGAACTGTAGGTGGTAGAACATTTCAAGATAACGGCTGGTTTCCTCCCGCTCCAGGTCTGTGGCATACTTCCAGAACCCGTAGATGCATGTGAGGGCCAGCAGGCGTTTGGCATAAAGCCTCCACGTGTATTTCGTCTGTATCCTCCTGATGGCCTGTTCTGATATCATGCGCCAGTAATCAGGTTCTTCATTACAGCGTTCAAGGAAGTCGATCATGGTCTGCGTTGCCTGTTCCTGGTGGTTGGGGTCTATGTGAAATCCGGATATCCTGTCCTTGATGATCTCCTGCGGTCCTCCGGCGCATGTGGCAAAGGTTGGAAGTCCTGAGGTCATTGCCTCTACCACGGTTAGTCCAAATGCTTCGAAAAAGGCAGGTTGCACAAATGCTCCCCGCTTGTCAGCTATATATCTGTACAGTTCCCCGCACAGCTTTTTATCCAGCCGTTTGCCTATCCATCTCAGCTTGTCGTCCAGGCCATAACGGTCCATCAGTTGGTGCATGCGCCGGATCTGTTCTCTCTCCTCATTGTCTGAGGAATCCTCAGGGTTGATAGTCCCGCCTATGATAAGGAGGTTCGCAAGTTTTTGCAGTTTCTGGCTCTCTCCAAACCATTTGACCAGGCCAGTGAGGTTCTTTATGTGATCAAGGCGGGCCATGGAGAAGAGTAGGGGTTTGTCCCTTTCTGCCAGTGTTCCCCGGCTGTCATTGTCTGCCGGGCCATATATCAGCCTGTAAAGCTCCTCATGCAGGCTGAATAACCTTCTCTCCTTCTCTGTGTACGGGAAGTAGGTGGTGTCGTCTGCTCCAGGTGAGACTATGTTGAATTTGGGGTCGTAGACATCTATCCCGTGTATGACCCTTTGCAGGTCAGGCATGGTAAAGGTGGTATAACTTTCGTACTGGCCCACTGTATCTTTTGAACCTGCAATTTCCTGGTATGTGGAGGTGATTATGAAATCTGCAGAATTCATGCTGATAATGTCTGCAGTAAACTGGCATGAGAAGTGGTACTGGGGTTCCATGTCCTGCCAGTAGAGTGCAGAGTAGAGATATTTGGTCTTTTCCAGTGCGTGCGCAATGGTGCACTGGGTTACTCCGAGGCGCCGTGCCAGCAGGTATGCGACCAGGTTTCCGTCAGAGTAGTTCCCGATTACAAGGTCAGGACGCCGTCCCAGCCGGGCCAGTATCTCCTTTTCAGCCTCTCTGCTGAATGTCTCAAGATATGGCCATACCTCGAAACGGGATATCCATCTTGGCAGTATGGTGCCATCAGCTTCCCTGAACGGTATTCGGACAATAAAGGCGTTGTCAGTACCGTAGATATGTTCCTCAGGCATGTCGCAGGTGGTATGGCCTGCTTCAGGTATGAGGCGGGTGATTATGATGATCTGCGGTTCTATGTCCAGCCCCTGATTGTATATGCGTTTTTTCATCTCCCTTTCCAGTGCCTTCACCTGGTCCAGTATGTAAACAACCTGACCGCCGGTGTCCGGCAGTCCCAGGACATTTTCCTGACCAAAGTAGCCATGAGGGGACAGTATGGCCAGGTCGAATATCATTGGGATACGTCTCAGGAATTTTTCCAATGTCTGGTGGTCAGGTGCCTCGAGCAGGTCTGCCAGCAGGCCCATGGTGGTCTTTATGCCGTCAATACTCCTCCCCCAGCCTGGTTCAAATCCCATGGCACCCAGTTGGTCTGCCACATCCGCCCATTCCAGACCGTCTTGTTGTTTTTCAAGGAAATCCATGCAGTTGTGCAGGGCCTGCCGCAACTCATTGATGTTACCTATCCGGGGGTTGATCATAAAGGGGGTACCCTTGTAGCCATGTACCTTCAGAAATGAAAAGATCAGCGCATCTCCATTGCTGAGATCATTTGCAAGCCGGCTTGAGAACTGCCGATTCAGGAACTCCACACCGTGGCCAATGGAACGGTCCTGGTTCATCTTGGGAAAATCCCGTTCAAACGGGGTAAAGTCGATTTCCAGTATCTCGTCCTCTGTCCGGCCTGTGATCAGGCGTTCCCGAAAGGCCAGAAATTCCGAGGCAGAAAGCTGTTCAAAGACCATGTTGGAAAAGTGATACCGCACGTACAGATAGTGTCCGGCCCGGTGGCGTATGCTCAGATATAGCCACGTATCGTTGACAGCAGCCTCCAGCCCTTTGTGTATAGCCTTTGCAAGTACGGAATTGAGCAGGTTATGGTGCTCTTTGTGGCAAAAGCGGGTAAGATCATCCCACAGTTCGCTGCCAAGTAACAACTGTTGGTCTTTTACCTGATACTGCCTGAAAAAACTGAATATGGCGTCGCGGTGTTGTTGTACGCAGTCGTTTAGTTCCTGGATCATGTGAAGTCTCCCTGGGATAGTGGCGGACAGTTCAGTGTTCTAATATCCCCTGCAAACCATGTCAGAGGGAATGGTCCTCTGTGAGGACGGTAATGGTTATCATTGTGTTTATGGTGGAGATGGATAGTGTGTGCTGGAACATGTTCATAACACAGCCACCTTTCGCCTGTCATTGGTGTGATATGTAGGTTTCTGTTTTGTTAGTGGATAATGTACTATCAATGATAAGGTCCTGCATGTACAGATGTTGGTTGAACCCGGTAGGGCCATGCTGCCATGATATGTGGGGAACAGATGGTGTTTTTGTCACGCTTTTAATGCTCATCAGTTGAATGATGTGTTTGTACGCGTTAAAACCGCGAGTAAGAGTACCATGCGCCTTTGTTTCAGGCGGACTGGAGTATGCCCAGGGGTCTAATGGTATGATTGACACAGATCAGTATAATGATCTATATACCGTTGCGCTCTCTTGTCGTCATGGGTGCAACTACCTGACACGTTGGCAGGTGATGATGGCATGTTACAGGATATCCACCCAGGTCCATTGGTTCCTGTCCCAGGTTTCAGGCAGTATGGCCTCAGAGAATGCAAATCCAGTATTAACTATCGTCTGATTGGAGAGAGATGATGAGTGCCCGTGAGGAACGTATGCACAACATAACCAAACAGTTAAGGATCATTTTCAGGGCAGTGCAGGCCCATTCCAAGATTGTGCAGCGGAAGTGCGGGCTCAGCAGTGCCAAGCTGTGGATGATGTGGGAGCTGTTTGCTACGCCAGGGCTCAAGGTCTCCGAGCTTGCAAGGGCGCTGTCCATTCATCCGTCAACTTGCAGCAATATGCTGGACCAGTTAGAGGACAGGGGGCTGGTTCGCAGAGACAGAAGCCGGATAGATCAGCGTGCCGTACATCTTTATCTTACTGAGGATGGGGCGCGGGTGCTTGCAGAGGCCCCGAAACCCGCCCAGGGTACTTTGTCCGAGGCCCTTTCCCGGCTTGACGACACCTATCTGATACATCTCGAAGAGGGATTGAGCATGCTTATCCATGCCATGAATGTGAAGGATGAAGAGGCCGGCCTTGTGCCCATTGTTGACGATTGATCGTTGTTGACTCATGGCCATGCCCCGGTTTTGGGTATGAAAGAGTGATGTCTGGTAACTGGGTTGTTTTATGCCATTAGGAAAACATCCAGAAAAGATGGTCCATGACCTGCTTGATCTGCTCAGATGTCAACGCCTGTCAGATACCAGCATGCAGCTTGGACGTGAATTTTCTCTCCCTGGCAAGGAGTGTGGAGATGAACTTACCCTTCAACAGGTCAGAGAGATCGCTGAACAGTTCGGGAGGGCCGGTCTTGAGGGGCGTATAACCTTTACTGCTGAGGAGCTGTTCGTGAGGAGCAGGGTGGAACCTCTTCAGGCCATGTTTTCCCAGTGGATGGCAGGTGCAGCCGCGGAGGTGCGTGGTGAGAGTATCCCGTTCAAAGAGATAATAACCTGGTGTCAGGATTGTACAGACCGTAATGCCAGGCGCCTGCTTGCGTCAGAGGCGCGTACCCTGTGTCGTCTGCTTGCCCCCCTGAGTCATGCCACATGGCAGGCATTAATGGCTGCGGTAACCGAGGAACTGGGTTATGAGAGTTATATCCAGTGGTGTCAGTTGATGCGTAGCAGGCCCCTGGAGCAAGAGGCATCATTCTGTGCCTATGTGCTGGACCAGGGACGCAGTGAGTATATGGCGCGTGTGGAGGAGTGGGTGCAACGGGTTGAACCCGGAATGCAGTTAAGGGAGGCAAGCAGGTTTGACGCCATATATCTGCTGGGGATGCGGTATCTGGATTCCCTGTCCCGTCATGTCATATCCTTGGACAAGGCCCTTGAGTTTTTTTCAGGGTTGGGGCTTCGGGAAGATTCAGGGATATGTCTCCATTTTGAGGGCAGGGCAGGACGGCAGTCATACTGTGTGCCTGTGGTCATACCAGGTCTTGTGCATGTGATCCTTGGGCCAGTAGAAGGTTGGCTCGACTGGGAGTCCCTGTTCCATGAGATGGGACATGCCTTTTCTTTTGCGCATACCGCTCCGGATATCCCTGTTGAGGCAAGGGAGTTTTTCATGTCAGGTGCTGTATCCGAGGCATTTGCCTTTTTATTTCAGCGTTTGTCAATGAAACATGCCTTTATCGAGGAGGTGATGGGAGCCAGTGGTGAAGGCGCGGTTCTGGATCATCTGTCTGAGATCGAGGATATCCATACATTGAAATTTCAGGTGCTGACACGGAGGTACGGAGCAAAATTCCTCATAGAGTATGAAAATTTCAAACACAACCGTATAGCCCGCGGCCAGGAGCTTTATGCCTCCGTCATGGAGCGGGAGACAGGCTTTTCATATCACCCTGAGACATATCTCTTTGATCTGATGCCTGATTTCTACTCCTTGGACTATTTTTTGGCCTTTATTGCGTCTATGATCATGACTGATGAGTTGGAAAACAGGTTTGGTGCCAAATGGTTTTTGTCTGAAACTGCCTGTGAGACCTTGAAGACATGGGCCTCTTGCGGAAACCTCCATGATATCCATACATTCATGAAAGAGGTGGTAGGTACCGGACTGGAGGCAGAGGTCAGCTCTAGCTTTGGTTCATAACCTGTTCAATGACCCTTTTCAGGTCATCCATGCTGAAAGGCTTCACCACCCGGCCACTGAACCCGTAGTGGCTGAAGTGCGCCATTACCGGATCTGTTGAGTAGCCGCTTGCCACAATTGCCCTGGCCCTTCCATCAATTTCCAGTAGCTGCCTGATCGTCTCCTTTCCTCCCATACCACCAGGGATTGTTAGATCCATGATTACTACGTCAAAGGCCTTTCCATGTTTCATGGCCGTCCTATATTTTTCAAGGGCCTCCTTGCCCTCTGTAGCAAATTCAAACTCATAGCCGAATTGTTTGAGCATAGCCCCTGCCACTTCCCGCACCATCTCTTCGTCGTCCATGATGAGGATGCGGCCGGGGGGTATTGAACCTTTTTCCTCGCTGATTTCCCTGGTGCTGCGGGGCGTGTCGGATTTGCCGGAATTTCGTTCTGCCGGGAGATATAAGGTAAATATGGTACCTGCATCCGGTGTGGATTCCACGCTGATATGCCCTCCATGTTTTTTTATGATGCCATGCACAGTGGCAAGCCCAAGGCCACTGCCAGTATCTTTGGTGCTGAAGTATGGGTCGAATATTCTGCCTATGTCCTTGGATGGGATACCAATGCCCTCATCCCGGATGGTGAATCGCACAAAATCACCTGACAGGTGGGGTGCAGAAGTTTCTCTGATGTTACTGATATTCATGGCTGCTACGTAGATGGTGCCGCCTTCCGGCATGGCCTGTTTGGCATTGATTACAAGGTTGGCAATTACATGGTCTATCTGCCCCCGGTCAGCCTTGATCTGCCACAGGTCGTCCGGGAGGTCAAAATGGGCCTTGACGTTGCTGCCGCTGAGATTGAACCTTACTGAGGTCTTCAATATCGCCTGCAGGTCAACTGCCTCAAGCAGGGGATCACCCCCCCTTGCAAATGTGAGGAGCTGTTTGGTGAGTTTGGTGGCCCGCTCAAGCGCCGTATAGGCATTGTCTATGAACCGGTAGACCTCATGGCCAGGTTCAAGCTTCATGAGTGCAATCTCTATGTTCCCAAACACCCCCATGAGTATGTTGTTGAAGTCATGAGCAATTCCCCCTGCCAGCGTGCCAATGCTGGTAAGTTTCTGCATCTTCTGAAGTTCTTCATCAGCCTTCTTGCGTTGGGTTATGTCTCTGCTTATGCCCCGGTAGCCTGCAAGCTGGTGATCTTCATCAAAGAAGGGAACAGCGCTTGATTCAACAATGATTTCTGTGCCGTCTTTTCGCATTGCCTTATGTTCCATGGACTGTATGGGCTCACATCTTTGGGCCTTTTCCTCCAAGATTGAGATTATTCTCCTTGCCTCTTTCTGAGGCAAAAAGTCACTGAAGGGTTTGCCGATCATCTCCTTTGGTGAATAGCCCAGCATGTCTTTTATTTGCGGGCTTATATAAATGAGGATATGGCCACTATTTTCGATTTCCCAGATAGGATCGACAGATGATTCCACTATGTCCCGGAACTTGGCCTCACTGCGCCTAAGGGCCTCTTCAGATTTCATGCGGTCTTCAAGCATCCTGTTGGCATATCTTGCTATGCTGTCAAATTCCTGGAACTGCACACTGTCTCTGTCTATGTGTTCATTTGAGTGGGCTGCGCGCTTGAAGAATGTGGTAACCAGGTCAATGTCCTTCCTGAGCCTGTGGTTGAGCCTGTTCAGGAGCAGGAGGAAAATCGAGGCTATACCAATGGCTATAAGAGAAAAGATCATCACCTTTTCCAGTATGTGCTCCATAAGGGCTGTCTGCATGGTAGCGATGTCAGTCTCAAGATCGTCGAGGTAGACCCCTGCGCCCACGATCCACTTCATCTCAGGTACTTGGGCAATATAGGAGAGTTTGGGGGACTCCTTGTCAGGTTCTGTAAATTTTATGTGGGTGTAGTAGATGTAATCCCCGTGGGGCTTCATGGCAGCCTGGTACTCTTTGGCAAATAGCTGTTTTGTCCTTTCCGGGTCCTTGTCGAATACCTCCCAGAGCTTTTTGTTTCCGGTAATTACCTTGCCGTTTGATACAAGGGCATCCCCATTGAATCTGTTGACAAATATGTAACCCTCGCGTCCAAACCTTATATGGCTTATGATGGACAGAAGGTTTCTTTCTATATCTGCCCTTATGTCATTCAGGTAGAGGTCAGTGCCAATACACCAGTTGTAAGGTTTGAACAGTTTTACGTAGGCAATTTTTTTGAAGTCCTTGTCTGGTTCGCCTGGCCTGCTCCAGGTATATTCGTAAAATCCATGGTGATATCGTTTGATTATCTCCAGTATGTCCTTGATTATCTCCTTGCCGTTTCTGTCCTTGATGTGCATGAGATTCTTGCCCTCAAGTGATGGCATTGCAGGGGACATGATCACTGTGCCATCTAATCTGGTTATGAAATAATATCCCATTCCCCTGTCAAATCGTATGGGCCTCAGGGCGTCAAGGATCATCTGCTTGATCTCTTCTGTGCTGTGTTTATCCCTGTTTTTCTCATATATATAGTTGGCCGTGGCATATGCCCCCTCAATCCTGGTACGAAGTTTTCTTTCTGCCATGGCCTTGTGTCTTTCAAGGGCGTGACGGGTGAGGTCTACTACCTGCATAACTTCCTGCTTGATGAGTTGCTTGCGGCGGGTAATAAAATCCTCTCTCATCTCCTGGGAGCGGACATTGAAGTCGTGCAATACTCCTATGATATCAACTGTTGTTATACTTGCGGTGACACCAATAATGAGGATGACTCCCCATAGCTGGATCCGTTTGGTAAAGCTGGTTTTTTGACGCATGTTACAGATTTTCCCCACCTCTGATGAAAAAATGTATGGTATGATGGTATCCCCATGTACAGGGACTTTAGCTTGGATATTGGTGTAAAATTATTATTTTCAGTAATTATTGGTTTCGGAGCTAATTCTTTTAATAGTTGTGTGGAATTTAAGGTAAGTCCGGAAGTTTCCGAAGTCGTCCGCCGAAAGCGAGATATTGGTAGGCACGCCATTGACCTGATCCGCTATGATGTCTTTATGCTTCGAAATGTTTGCCTTATGTCTGTAGCGTGCGGGATATCAGTGCCTGGTCATGTTGCCTGTGGTACGTATATGTACCAGTGTAGTCATTTCGCAGTAAAGGGGTTGGGGGAGTGCCTTCCGGGCAAGTTGCATGATTGGTGGTGGCGGCTCTTGGGTATCTATGGCGTGTTGAGACAGTGGCCCGCAGGCTTTTCATCGGTTTCTCACTGTCTGCTGAGTCCCTCTCTCCTTTGCCAAGATATCTTTGCCGCCACCTGGTCTTTCCATCCGTTGTCTATTTGAATGTGTCAGGTGTGTCCAGTTAATGCCCTGGCACTTCCATGTTGTGGACACAGCCCTCAATCATGGATTGGGAAGGACTGCTTGGCCAAAGAGATTTTTGGATAGGGTTGGCACCCCCTCCCTCTATACACTCATTGTGAAAAAGCTGTCCCTGAATTTTGAGAGGGACTAATGTGGTGGCTGTACCACTACGTAAACCACGTTGGGGCCATCGTATGCGCGCTGATAGTAGGTACCGCTGCAGTTGTAGTAGGTGGCTCCGTTTATGACTACGTTGCTGCAGGCAGGTGGCAGGGAGGCCACCGTGGCGCCTATTGCAAGGCCTACTGCTGCGGCTGCCACTGGAGGTCTGATGACAGGGGCCACAGGTCTGCGATAGTGGTGGCGTCGTGTCACACGCCTGGCGGTACGCCTGGCAGTTCGTCTGGCAACCCTTCTTGGAGTGCCATAATAGGCCTGGGCCTGGTTTGTCATTACCGGCATAGGAGAGGTGAAGTCAACAGAATCTATGATAAGTACGCTGTAGAATACGGCAATTGATGCAACGATAGTTATCAGACGTTTCATTTCTGGTGCTCCTTTACAATTTTGGCTCTTGCAGCATTGATCTCCTCAGGGGTAAGGAACATTATCCTGTTTGCCCCTTTGGGAGGATTGAACTGGAAACGGCTTTCAGGGATGATCGTCTTGGTATCCCATTCACGGATGGTCATGCTGTATTCAGGTGCACCTGTTATCCATTTCGAGGTTATTATGTATTTTCTCGGTATCGGTTCATCCCCTGCCTCTATCCATAGTTGCCAGTCCACATCCCCTGCCCGGAAGGCGATATGATGGCAGAGCACCCCGTTTATCCTGTTCTTACCCACGTATGTCCCTGAATATACATCCGATGTCAGTCCCTCATACACATCACTGTAGAAGAGGTCACTGCCAGGTGCAGGGAGGTTGAGTACGTCAGTGGCGTAGTCCAGCATTTCGTCTATGGTTGGCGGGACTTCGGTGCTGGCGTACACGTTTTTGTTCCGGCTGTACAGGGTAAGAGTCTTGCCGTTGTAAAATATGTCCTGGTTCCGGATCATGCCGGTACGGTGAATATACAGACGGTCAGGGCGTTTCAGATATATCATTACCTGATTCATGTATGTCAGTTTCTGTCCGGAATCCAGTATGGATTCATAGGAGGTCTCTGCCCTGGCTATTATGTGCTTTTGTGCCTTGAGATAATCACACATCTGCCTGAGTACCTGGTCAGCCTTTGGGTCCACCTCCGCTTTGCTGTCCGCCGCGTTTGCCAGTAGCGGAACTGCGATTGATAGCAAAGCCCACAAAATCACTACAGCGATTTTTGAGTGATGTCGCATGGTCTTCTCCTTGAAAAATTTTATGATGATTAACGATCCAACAAGAACGATGATGATGAAGCTGATAACTATTTTAAATGAAAGGGGAAAACCATTCAAGTTTTTTCTTGAAAATACAAGATGCCTGTTTGGGGCAGATTTGGAATTGGCGGGTGTCCCCACTGTAAATGGCCTCTTCGGATGGATATTCGCTATTTCCCCCTTGTGATTTCATTCCCCCTGTGCATATGCAACCGATTGAGTCATAAGGAAGATATCCATGCCGTCAGCATCACCGTCATAGTCAAAGTCACCGATATTGGGATAAAGACTTTCACCAATGGTCTTGGCAAATTCCATGAGGTCTGGGTCTGGTTCAAAGTTACAGCTCCCGTCCAGATCACACAGGAGAGTGGGGATGGTGTAATCGATGTCAGTGGTGTAGACCCCTGCGGTGGCAGGTACGGGGTCTCCCTGGAACAAGTATGCTTTATTGTCGTAATATCCAGTCATTAATACAAATCTTACCAGGAAAAGTTTATCAAATTCTACCACGTATTCGCCACTTGGGAGTCCTACGAGATTATAATGTCCCCCAGGGCCTGATGCGGTTGACGCTACCCCCTTGAGGTCATCATATGAGTACGCATGGACACTGATCTTCGTGGCAGGAAGTCCATCCTTGTAGCGGACCTGTCCACTTATAATGCCTCCTGTTGCCAGGAAAAAATCTATTCCTGCGATATGAGATCCAGGCGGGGCTTCAATCACATCTGCCTGATCCATTGTCAGTTTTCCATCGTAGAATTGGGCTATTAGATTGATTCCGTAATACGGTTTGGCGCGGACCTTGATCTGTTCCGAAGGGGCGTCAGGAAAGGTGATATCAAAATAGCCATGCTGGTCAGAGTATCCTTCCTCCAAGGTATTGCCACTGCTGGCATCGTAGACAGAGATGCAGGCATAGGTTACCGGGTTGGCGTCTGAATCAAGGACATGGCCGGAGATGCTTGAGGTCCCTCCTTTGGGCAGGGGTTGTTCAGGGACAGCAGTGTCCGATAGTGCTGAGGAGAGTGGAATCAAGATAAGAGCTGCTGTGATTATTGCTGTCGTGAGTGGCAGATGTAAAGGGCCTTGTGATGGATTCATGAGCTTGACTCCTTTTCGAAAATAGCATGGAAGGCATGCTGGATTCACGTGACATCCCTTGCGGCTAAGGACTAATTGGATATGTCCATTGCCCGTGGATTTCACATGGCTGTCTGGTTGACTCTATAACCCATTCCTTTCATCCTGTGAATCAGGAAGTGCGGGGTGCATAAACACCAGCGGGCATTAGGGGGCGGCGGAATGTATTATTGTGCAACTGTCTGAAATGTATCTGTTTACAGGGTGTCACAGATACAAGGCAGGGGGTGTGCAGGCATACTTCCTGTACTTCAATTGCCTCACAGATAAACGAAGACTCCAAGGCAGTAGATGTGTGGTACCCTGTAGGCAGATACGCAGGTCTTGCCTTTTGTCCTGTTATAAGGTTAAATAAGGGTGGGTGGAGGCCCTTGCGTTGTAGGGATGCATTACGGTTCTACTTTGCGGGGCCTTATGTTGGGTCGGTAGTAATTTTTTCATATGCAACGTCGTTCTCTCTTGGCATGGCTAAGGTTTGCGCCTGTGGGTGTATAATTCCGTGTGGCCAGCTTTGTGTCTTGCATGTTGGTAGGCAAGGGATCAATGCGCCTGCCGGCATGTCTGATATTCCGTGGGTGAGTCAGTCGTGTAGTTTCTAAAACCATTTCTGGCTGCTGCATGTCCATTTGGTCGTCAGCATGGTTTGCGTTCAGGTGCCATGTATTTGCGTGCGCAGGATTTTGACATGGCCGTGGCATGGATAAACGTCTGGCTGCGTCTGTATTTCATTAATATTAGAAGTATACAATTTTTTGGTCAAAAATATAACAAAAAAAAGATGTTGACAATAACAGATAAAAGAAATTATATTTGTCCCATAAATCGGATCGGGTTGTGGAGGAATAGGTATGTTAAGGGGTTCTGGCAGGCTCATGATGGCCTGTTCACATCATTAATTTGATCTTCACGATCATTTAACTTCTAAACTTTCAGGAGGTAGAACAAGACTATGAAGGTAACAACCAAGGTAGCACTGATACTGGGGTTTCTGTCCATGGCAGGGGTGGCATACGGTGCCCAGCCCAGCACTATCGAAAAGCTCGGCATGAAGATGTTCATGGACAAAAATTTTTCAAGGAATGCGACCCAGTCATGCAACACGTGTCATGACAAGCATCTGGCCTTCGTGGACCCGGCAAACGTGGCTGACCCTGAAAATTCAGTGGTCTCTGTTGGAGACGACGGTGTGAGTACAGGAGACAGGAATTCTCCAACCGCAGCCTATGACGGCTATAGCCCAAACCTTCATTGGGATGAGGCAGAGGGTTCTTACGTTGGTGGCATGTTCTGGGATGGCAGGGCAACAGGCTGGACACTCAATGATCCCCTTGCCGAACAGGCACAGGGTCCCCCGCTCAATCCGGTAGAGATGAATATGCCCAGCAAGGAGGCAGTGGTTGAGGTGATCAGGAATGCCCCTTACGTTGGCCTCTTCTACAAGGTATTCGGCCCCAACGCCCTTGATGACGTTGATCAGGCCTACGACTACTTTGGGCTGGCCCTTGCCGCATATGAGCGTTCATCAATGGTAACTAAGTTCAATTCACGTTTTGATAGCGGTAACCTCACTGCGCAGGAACAGAACGGGTTTGAGCTCTTCAAGGCGAACTGTTCAAAGTGCCATTCAGCCGAGCCTCTTGCAGATGGAACACCTCCACTGTTTACGGATTACACCTATCACAACATAGGTCTGCCGGCCAATCCGCTCCTTGCTGACAAGGGGACAGATATGGGCCTTGGCGGTTTCCTTGAAAAGGACTACAACAGTGATTCTCCCATCATAGGGGATGCCAACTATGCGGCCCAGTATGGCAAGTTCAAGGTGCCGACCCTGCGCAATGTAGCCATCTCAGCCCCTTATGGTCACAATGGTTATTTCGCGAACCTGCGTGACATGGTGAGCTTCCATAACTCCAGAGATAGTGGTGACTGGCCCGCTCCAGAGGTAAGTGACAACCTGGATACCGAGGTGGGCAACATGGGCCTTACAGATCAGGAGATCGATGACATAGTCGCCTTCCTGAATACCCTGACTGATGCCAGCGGTAATGGTATGGGTGGAAACGGTATGCGTGGCAATGGTGGCCGTATGCGCTAATAACCGCATGGAATATATCTTAAATATATAGTCGAAAGGCCCGGATTTACCGGGCCTTTCTGTTTGGCGGGAAAATTCGTAATACAGGTGGGCTTGCATCATGAATCTGAGCTGTTAGATTCGGCTACATTATGGCCATACTGCTGATATTCTTGACCGTTATTTTCTATCTGAATTTTGTTTCACGCATCATCATAGGTCCCCTCCTGCCCTTTCTCGAGAGGAGTATGGTGCTCTCCCATGCACAGTCTTCCTCTCTGTTCATGTTGCTCAGTGCAGGTTACTTCATCGCGATCCTCTGTTCGGGCCTTGTATCTTCAAAGGTGGGGCACAGGGCCACGATTGCCATCTCTGCGTTTCTTATAGGTCTAAGCCTCTTCCTCACCTCTTTTGCCTCCTGTCTCATGGAGATGCGAGGTGGGCTGTTTTGCATGGGGTTTTCTGCCGGACTGTATCTGCCGTCGGCCATAGCTGTAATTTCGTCAGAGTGTCCACGTGAGATGTGGGGAAGGGCCTTTTCCGTGCATGAGCTGGCGCCTAATCTGGCTTTCGTGACAGCCCCTTTCATTGTGGCCTTGCTCCTCAATACCTACCCGTGGCAGGAGATGTTCAAATTTCAGGCCGCTGTACTCTGTGCGGCTGGCGTACTCTTTTTCTCTTTCCAAAGGACCAAGAAGGAGTATGGCACACGGCCTGATTTCAGGGGGTTGAGGCAGGTTGCGCGTACTCCCGGCCTCTGTCTCATAACCGTTATGTTCAGTATGGGCATACTTGGTACACTGGGTATCTTCAACCTCCTGCCCCTGTTTCTCGTCAGCCAGCAC
>Ga0256914_1002489_pt1 | contig 15295 bp, 16 predicted proteins | sample HulkmetaG_FD_191571 | JGI IMG/M metagenome (GOLD analysis project Ga0256914, IMG submission 191571) | Hydrothermal chimney microbial communities from Main Endeavour vent field at the Juan de Fuca Ridge, Pacific Ocean - Hulk | ecosystem: Environmental > Aquatic > Marine > Hydrothermal vents ... | reverse complement strand
GGGGTAAGATAGCAGAACTCTTTGGAATGATCCATCCGGCTAAGGGAACGAATACGGTCAGGGCGGTTTTCATAATAGATCCGAAGGGGGTTATCAGAGCGATACTCTACTACCCGCAGGAGTTGGGCAGGAACGTGGACGAAATTCTCAGGATGGTCAAGGGATTACAGGTCAGCGACGAGCACGGAGTTGCTCTGCCGGCGAACTGGCCGAACAACGAGCTAATAGGGGACAAAGTCATAATTCCTCCGGCGACGGACGAAAAAACTGCGAAGGAGAGGCTTGAGAGGGCGAAGGCCGGAGAGATCGAGTGCTTCGACTGGTGGTTCTGCTACAAGAAGGTGTAACGTATGAAAACGCTCGAAAATCTCGTTAAAGCGTTTATTGGAGAGAGCGTGGCGAGGAACAGGTACACGTTTTACGCGAAGGTCGCGAAGGAGGAGGGATACGTTTTCGTCGCAAGGGTATTCTTGGAAACCGCTGAGAACGAAAAGGAGCACGCTGAGACTTTGCTTGAACTTATTCAGAAGGTTAAGGGCGATACGGCGGTCGTTAAAGTGGAAGCCGAAGCTCCAATAATTTTGGGTGATACCGCCCAAAACCTCAAAACTGCGATAGAGGGCGAGACTTACGAATGGGAGAAGATGTATCCGGAGTTCGCTAAGATGGCTGAAGAGGAAGGTCTGATGGAAGTAGCGGGAAGGCTCAGGGCTATCGCTAAAGCCGAGGAACACCACAAGAAGAGGTTCGAGAAGTTGCTCGAGGCGATAGAGAGCGGAAGCATGTTCAGAAGGGATGAGGAGGTTGCGTGGGTGTGTTTGGAGTGCGGATACGTGCATTACGGCAAAGAACCTCCTGAAAAATGCCCATCTTGCGGGCATTCCAAAGCTTACTACGTCGCTTTGGATATGCTGAACCTGTGAGGTGATGGAATGAAATTCGGAGATCTCGTGCGCTCTGAGGGGGATAAGGCCAAGAACCACAAACCGATCATAGATTGCCCCGATTCCGTTAAAGCCGGGGAGGAGTTCGAGGTTAGGGTTTACGTCGAGGGACATCCCAGCAGGGTGGAACACTCCATAAGGTTCATCGAAATATACTTTTACGAGGAGGGAAAGGAGTTCAATCCGATAAAGCTCGCAAAAGCTGTTTTCACTCCCGGGTACGTAGCTCCGGACGTGAGGCTGAGGTTGAAAATCGAAAAAAGTGGCGTCGTCTTCGCTTTGGCATATTGCAACGAACACGGTCTCTGGGAGAGCTCCAAGAGGATCGCAGTTTCGTAAATTTTTTCCCTAACCCACCTCGAAGTAAGACCTGAGCACCTTGGTTAACGCCCTTCTCAAGGTTTCCGAGGCGGTGGACTTCGAGCAATCGAAAAATCTCGCCAGATCCTCCAACCCTATCCTCTTCGGACTGTCGAAGTAACCCCTCTCAAACGCGAATTTCAGCATCTCGTATTCCCTGAACGTCAGCACATCCTCCTCCGAAAATACCTCCTTACTTATTAGCTCACATTCCACGCTTTCCATGAGCCTTTTGAAAGCCCTTTCGCTGCAAACTATGTTCCAGACGACCTCGTCTCCCCTAACTTCCGCCGAAGTCACCATGGCTCCGGAATCGAGGATCTTCCTCGCGAGAGGGCATTCGTATTCGTCTATAACCAAGAAGGTCTTACCGTCCGGTCTCTTGAGATCTATCAGCGCCTTTATCCCCTTCTCCCCCCTGCAAACGCACCTCAACCTCAGGATGGCATCTGGATACATCTTGGCTATTCCCTCCCTCGGCACCTTCGTCCTTATCCTCACCCTGAGCACGTAGGAAATTGAAATCGGCTTAATATTATAATTTCGAACATGTTCGCATAAATCTCCATATCCTCCCGAAGCTAAGTTCCACCATGGCGTTGAAGCAGAGGGATGGTAGCTACGCAGTGGTGTTCGACGGAACAGTTCTCACCCCGCAGGATCTGAAGAGAATAGCGGAGGCTTTGGAGAGGCACGGGGTTAAGTTGGTGAAGTTCAGCGAATCTCAGAGGATGGTTGTCGTTGGCGTCGATCCCGAGAGGTTGGAGGAGTTGTGCAGGGAAGCGAACGTCAAACTCGCGCCCGCCGTCGGCAGGGTCGTAAGGAGCGTCAAGTTCTGTCCCGCAGAGCTTTGCACTCTCAGCAATCAGAAGGCGATCGAGATGGCGGAGAGGTTGAAGAGGTTCGAGGGCATGGAGGTTCCCGACAAGCTAAAGATCGCCGTAGCCGGATGCCCCAACTCGTGCACCGAGCCGGCGGTGAGGGACATAGGGCTGATGGGAACGAAGGACGGTTACACGATATTCGTCGGAGGTTCTGCGGGAAGGAAGCCGAGGATCGGTTGGAAGCTCGTCGAGGGCGTTGGAATGGACGAGGCGGAGAGGATAGTTGAGAGAATAATAGAGTTCTACAGGAGCAGGGGGAAGAGGGGGCAGAGGTTGGGGGACTTCATAGAGTCAATCGGGTTCGAGGAGTTCAAGAGAGGAGTGGGGTTGGATGAGTAGGATTCCGTTTTTGCTCCTTCTTCTCCTTCTTTTAACGGGCGTTGCATCCGCCCTAACTTACGAGGACAAGCCGAACGTAACGGCCTACGTTCTCGGCTCAAACCACTTAATGAGGGGAAATTACGAGACTATCGACTTGGTAGTCTACAATCCCGCGGAAAATAAGAAGGTCGTTTACGCCGACGAGGAGGAGGCTCAGTTCTTCTCGGGAAAGGAGAACTTGCTCTTCTCAGCCTACAACGTCAGGCTATCGCTCGAGGGCGACGGGTTCGTGGAGGTAAAAACCCCCGAGCAGAGGATTCCAGTCCTCCCTCCCTTCAAGCCCGTCAGGGTCAGGTTCGTCGTTAAGGTTAAAGACGACGCGGAGGGGGCGCACGGGCTCAGGTTGAAGGTCGAGTTCGACAGGATAAGGGATCTCGAATACCTCGACACCTACCCACCCCAGACCGTTCCCGTCGAGAAGGTCGTTAGCGGGACGAACGAAACGATAACGGAGGAGTACAGAATCCTTCCGGAGGATTACAAGATAAGCTACGAGGAGGTCTCGTTCGAAATACCCCTCAAGGTTTACGTGGAGGAGAGGGGGGTAAGGATCGAGGTCGTCAACTTCAGCGCCGAGAACATGGTTGGAAAGGGGAAGGGAAGGCTGGTCGTTTGGATAGAGAACGTCGGGGATAAGGTCGGAAGGAACGCCTACGTGGTCTTGGAACCACCTTCCGGATTCACCGCCAAGCCTTCGTATCAACCGAGTATGCCTAAACGCCCCTCCACGCCATCGGCAGTGCCCACGCTTCCAACTTCGGCTTCACAACCAGCTTACTACGTAGGAGATTTGAGGCCGGGGGAGGTCGTCAAGGCGGTATTTTACGTTAAGATGGGGACGGAGGAGGAGGGGAACTACACGTTCAGGGTTAAGGCGATCTACCTGAACGAATACGATAGGTTGGAGGAGAGCAACGAGGTTCCGTTCGGCGTTCACGTCGCCAAAGCTCCGAGCATCGAAGTGACGTCCGTTCGAAGCCACGTTTACGTGAACTCCAAGGGGGACGTGATAGTTCACCTTATTCCCACGGCCGATCTTAAAGACGTCAGCGTTCACCTCTCCACCTACCGTCCGCTCTCCGTCGTGAGCGCGGAGTACTACTTGGGGGACGTTAAAGCCGGGCACAGCTATTTCGCCGTCTTCACAGTTCAGGCCTCAGACGATGCAAAGCCTGTAACCTATCCGGCGGACGTCTGGATTAGGTACAGGAGCTTGGACGAGTACTTCGAAAGCGATCCGGTGAGGATAGGCGTAAAGGTCAATCCTAAGATGAAGATAGAGGTTTACGGGATTCCGAAGATTCAAGCTGGTAGCGAAGCCGTGGTCGAGTGGACTATCAAGAACGTAGGCAACTTCACCATAAGGGACGCCACCGCGAGGCTGACTATACTCGACCCCTTCTCCTCGAGCGACGACACCGCCTACGTAGGCACCTTAAAGCCCGGAGAAACGGCGGTTGTGAAGTTCAAGCTAAAGGTCGATAAGGACGCAACTCCGAAGCTCTACGGACTCAACTTGGAGGTCAAGTACAAGGATCCAGAGGACGAGTGGGCGATAAGCGAGCCCGTTAAGGCCGTCGTTGAGGTTCTGCCGGGGAGTATGCGGTTCGCACCGATCCTAATCTTAGCCCTGATCGTCGGCGTGGGAGTCGTCGCTTGGAGGTGGCGCTCGAAGTGATAGCGAGGATAGTTGCGGAAAGACCGGGATTGGTCGTTTCGATCGTTTTCATTTTCGTTCTCCTTTCCATCATATCCGCATCGAACGTGAAGTTCGCCCCCATGAAGTACGAGAACTATCTGCCGTCGAACGATGGGGTTCTTAAGAGGTACGATCTGTTCAAGAAGGATTTCGGAATAAGCGAAAACGACGTGTTCGTCTTCGTAAGGGGGGATGACGTTCTCAGCCATCGGGTTTACGAGTACATGCTGAGGTTGGGCGAGGAGCTCGAGAGGGTAGATGGTGTTGAAAGCGTAATCTCTCCCGCCTCCATCCTTCTCAAGATCTACGGCAGAATTCCCCAAAATCCGATCCCGTCGAACCTCGTAATATCCCCGAGCTGGGCGATGATGGTCGTACACCTGAAGGAGATGGGTCAGGATAGGTTGAACGAGGTCGCGAATCAGATAGAGAGGGTTCTGGCCTTCACCCCCAAACCCGCCGGCGTTAGCGTTGAAGTTACCGGAAATCCCGTCCTCGACGTTCAGATAATAAGGAGCGTTCAGAAGAATCTCAGGATCACCGCGGTGTTCGCGGTCGTTCTGATGGTGCTGATACTCTTCACGACGTTCAGCGGGGTGGTTAGGAGGAAGAGGATGGCACTTCTACCCCTCGCGGTTTCGGTCATGTCCGTTGTGGCGGTCGTGGGCTCCATGCCACTTCTGGGGATAAGGATGAACGCGCACCTCTCCACTATGATACCGATACTCATAGGATTGGCGATAGAGTACGCCGCACAGGTTCAGAGCAGGTTCGAGGAGGAGAGAAGGGAGGGAAAGGGAAGGGACGAGGCGGTGGTTCTTTCCATTACGAAAACGGGTTTGGCAATACTCATGGCCATGCTGACGACGGTGATAGGATTCCTATCGATGATAGTCCCCGACATCCCGACCCTCGCTTGGTTCGGAACTCTGATGTCCTTGGGTCTGATCGTTGCCTACGTTCTCTCCATGACCTTCCTACCAGCGGTGCTTAAGATGACAGACGTGGAGGTCGTGGGGGAGAGGAGGGAGGAAAGGGGAGCGTTGGAAAGGGTTCTCGTCAGGGTGGCGAACGTAACCGCCTCGAACTCGAAGAGAATACTGGTTTTGGCGTTGATACTGATAGTCCTCGGTGCATATGCCAGCACACAGGTTAAGCTCGAGACGGACAGGATGAAATACTTTCCGCAGGATCTTCCGGCGATAGTTAGGTTTAAGGAGTTGGAGAGGGCAGTTGGCGGGCAGAACACTTTCGTTGTCGTTTTGAGTTGCGACGGGTTGAACGCCAAGACCCTGAAAAAGGCTAACGATTTGGCTAAATATATCGTTGGCAGGGAGGACTTGGTTTACGGTTACGATTCCCTTTCGAAATTGATAGAGAAAGTTGCGGGTTCTTTACCAGAAAACGACGCCGAGCTATCCGCTATAATCTCGAAGATCCCAGCTGAGGAGCTTAAGAGATTTTATTCAGACGGTCTGCTTGCTATCTACTTCAAGACCAACGCCGACACCCACGACAAGAGGCTGGAGCTCTGGAACAATCTCAAGAAGGACATTCAGTTCTTCGGCTGGTACGGTTACTACGTTACGGGTCAAACCGTCGTCATGACGGAGATGGGCGTGGAGATGGTGAAGAGTCAGTTTTTGATGACGATAGTGGCTTACGTGCTTATAGTCCTCCTGCTCTTGATCGTGTATAGGTCGATTACACGAGCTATAACGCCGTTGCTCGCTATAACGACGGTGATAGGAGTTCTCAACCTCTACATGGTCGCCTTCGGCGTAAAGCAGACCATGTTCTCGATAGCCATGAACTCGATCACGCTGGGCTTGGGTATCGACTTCTCGATCCATGTGGCGGAGAGGTACTTCGAGGAGAGATCAAGGTTTAAGCCCTTGGATGCGGTTAGGAGAACGATTGAGAGAACGGGTAAGGCGATAGTAACATCGGCGCTGACCATGGCCGGAGGCTTCGGAGCTTTAGCCCTTTCGAACTTTCCCGCCATTCACGATTTCGGAATGCTTGCGTTGATTTCGATAGTATTCAGCCTGATATCAGCTTTGACGGTAGTTCCCGCATTCCTCACGATAGCGGAAAGATTCGAAGCATTAAAGGGGGAGTCGACATGAACATTGCTACAGTAGTAATCAACGTTTTTGCCATCGTTTCTCTGATCTTTGCTTTTATTAAGGATAGAGCGAAAACAGAGCGGGTGTTGATGATAGCGTTGAAGTCGTTCTTCCGCATTCTGCCCACGGTAGTTGCCATCGTAATTTTCATAGGTCTGCTTTTGGGTTTTGTGCCTAAGAGCACGATTTCCAAGGTCGTCGGTGAGCAGGCTGGATTTAAGGGAATACTCGTCGTTGCAATATTGGGAGCGATACTGCACATTCCATCCCTAATTTCGTTTCCTTTAGCATCGTCTCTCCTCAAAAGCGGGGCATCTGTCACAGCAATTGCCGTCTTCATCACCACGTTGACAATGATTGGAATTGTCACCCTACCCCTCGAAATGAGGGAGTTGGGTAAGAAGATAGCTCTACTCAGAAATGGGATGAGCTTCGTCATCGCAATCGTCATTGGACTCATTATGGGGAGGATACTGTGAAAAAAGCGCTAAGAGAAGGACGGGGAAAGGATACAATGAGAGATCTGGTGTTCTTGGGATTCGTCTCGATCGTTGCAATCGTTCTACTTTCGATCTTTCCAGATAGGCGGGAGGTGGTATTCGCAACCTCTTGGGAATTTTTCGTTGAAATGATTTCGATCCTTCCAGCGGTGATGGTGCTGGTAGGTATCTTTGCGGTATTTGTGCCGAAGGAGGCGGTTGTGAGGTATTTAGGCAAAGATGCCGGGGTAAGGGGTATTTTCCTTGCAATAATCATGGGAGCTTTTCCTACCGGCCCCCTTTACATAGCCTTCCCCATCGCCTCCGCTCTACTCAAAAAAGGCGCGCGTATTTCCAACGTAATCGTCTTTCTTTCCGCTTGGTCGTGCATCAAAATCCCTCAGGAGTTGGTCGAGCTCGAATTTTTGGGATTTAGGTTTATGTTGGCGAGGCTAACTTTGACTATCGTCTTTGCAATCGCCATGGGTCTGGCGATAGAGCGAACAGTTGAATGGTTTTGAGGCTATTTTTTTCGTAGCTCCTCCTCCGTTCTCGGATACGGTGGGGCGTTGAGGATGGCGAATTAGAACGGTCTGAATCCGAAAAGCCCGTAGCTCAGGAAATCCAATCCGAAGGCTAAGAGGAGAAGACCGAGCCCAAAGATCACCGCCCTGTAAACCCTCTCCACCCTACCGCTGAAGGAGGTGGCGTGGGCGAGAAGGATCAGCCAAGCGAAGTCGAGCCATACGTGGGCGAGGTAGAAGGGAACTATGCCCGCGAATCCCCAGTTCGTTATCGCTTCGAGGATTAACGGACTTCCTATACCCACCCACCAGAGGATGAAGAAAGGGTTGAGGGCGGTTAGGGATATCCCCACGAGCAGAGGATACCCTTCGAACTTTGAAGACCTCTCTACCTCACCGAAGGCGTCCTTCATCGTGAGGTATCCGAAGTATATCATGAATACCCCGCCGACGAAGCTCGAAACCCTTATGAACGTCGGATCCTTGAAGAGGAGGTAGAGCCCGAGGGCGATCACGATTACGAGGGGAAGTTCGACGATCATATGGCCTAGGGCGACCTTGAGTCCACCCCTCCAACCGTTCTTAGCCCCCACGGCGAGAGTGGCGGTCGTAAGCGGGCCGGGAGCGAGGGCTCCCGATGCGCTTATGAGCGTGACCTTGAGGAGGAACGATAGCATATTTCAACGCGACGCGCTCACCTTAAAAATATTGTCACGACGTTAAGAAAGTTTGAGGAAGAGACCGGAGCGTTTTACCCTCGAAGTAGATCGAACGGAGGAATAAGGGTTACGCTCGATGGGGTTGTGATTGTGGTGATTCAGAATTCGACCTGAAGACATTCTGATAATAGGCAGTAGTTGCGTGACGTCCGTCATTCCGATTCGACGAGCTTGAGTTTGAATTAATATTTCCACTAAAACTATGACGACTGTAACGGCTTTAGTGGGAGGGGATGGGTAATTTCCTCAGAAGGAGATGTTCTCGCATCGACATCGCAAAAGAGAAAAGACGCCGAAAGGGCGAAGACAAGAACGCTTTATTAAAAACTTAAAAACAGATATTAATCGACGTTCCGAGCGAACTTCATGAAGGTCGTTGCGATTCAACACGTCCCGCACGAACCGATGGGATACATAGAAGATCTGCTGAAAGAGAAGGGCGTGGAATACGAATACGTTAAGGTTTACGAGGGGGAGGAACCGGAGCTTAGGGACGCAACGCACCTCGTTATCATGGGGGGGCCGATGGGCGTTTACGATGATTACCCCTTCATTCCCAAGGAGAAGGAACTAATACGGCAAGCCTTCAAGCGAAACGTTCCAATTTTAGGAATATGTTTGGGTGCCCAGCTGATAGCGAGCGCGCTCGGGAAGGACGTGTATCCGTACAAAAAGGAGCTCGGATGGTTTGAGGTCAGGAAGGTGGAAGAAGATCCGATCGTGAGGGATCTGCCCGAAGTCTTGAAGGTATTCCAATGGCACGGCGACACCTTCGAATTGCCGGATGGCGCAAAACTGCTCTATGCTGGAGATTTGGTAAGAAATCAGGCGTTTAGAATAGGCAACGCCGTAGGTCTGCAGTTCCACTTGGAGGTAACGCCCGAAATCGTCAGGGATTGGGTTGAGAGGGAAGAGCTCGACGAGGAGACCAAAAAGAGGATCCTCGAGGACACGGAAAAATATTACCCGAACGCGCTCGAAAACTGTGAAAAACTACTGAACGCTTTTCTCGACCTTAAGCCTCAGCTTGGTTAGATCCTCCTTTATTTTAGCCCCCTCCAAAACATCCTGCAGAAATATCCTAACTCGTTGACGAGTATCAACGTCCATTCCCCGTTCTTTTTCGTTTATCCTGAATAAGTTGCAAGTCTTCTTAGCTATCCCTCGAATTCCTCTGCGGGAGCCTTGGCAATCTCCTGCCGGGACTGAATAGAACCTACCGAGTTCGCTCTGTTTCCCTGAGACGGTTGGGCGAAAGTTGAAGTTACTATTTCACCATAGACAGAGTTCCAGACTGCCTCCTTGTGGCACCGTTGGCGTCTCCGATCCAACCGCTCGTGGTTAACGCCAGCAGTATTGCGAGCGACCCTAATCGGATTCTCCGTTCCGCATTGCACCACCCAACGTATCACGTCACCGAATTTTTTAAAAAAATTTTTAATATTTCCGCTTAATTTCTGATAATTTTTCACAAAATTTACGAATCAGTCGCAAAATTTTTTAAATCGACGGGGGTAGCTTCGAGCATGAGAAATCCGATCAGGATCACCGTTGCGTTGGATGGTGAAAGTTATGAAATTTTCAACGAGCTAAAGGAGAAGTTTAAGGACTCACAAAGCGAATTGATAAGAAGAGCTTTGAGATTCTATCACGACCACATGGATCTTGAGGATCACGATAGGAACAAGATCAGGATGTACGTCGAGCTTTTGGGGGAGGGAGAGCACGTCATACTCGACATAGATCACTGGGTGGCGTTTTTGAAGTTCATAGAGACCCATCCCGACAAGGAGGAGTTCTGGAAGATACACAGGGAGATAGCCAAGGCTCACGCTGAGGAATTTGCGGGAAAGGACGCGAAGTACATTCTCGAGAGGCTCGAAGCTTGTAACTTCTTCAGGATAAACGAGAAGAACGGGGAGTGGACTCTCGTTCTGAACCACGAAGCAACCAAGAAGTTCGTTAAGATGTTCTTGGAGGAGGTGTTCAGGAACATGGGATTCGACTTCGAGATAAGGGAGGATCTAATGAAGTTGAGGCTCAAGTTCAACAACCCTCAACCCTGATCGCTCCTTTCGGACACACCTCAACGCAGTGGCAACAGACCATACAATCCTGAGGGTTCGCAACGACGACCTCCTCCTCGAATATCTCGAAAACGCCGGCCGGACAAGCCCTTACGCACTCCCCGCAGGAGTCGCACCTTCCGTAATCTATTAGGATCATACCGTCGGATCGTCGGGACGATATTTATGGACATCGATGCGATAATCGAAAGGAGGTTGAAGGAGTTCGAAATCCTCGGAAGGGAGGGGGAGGTAACGTTCGACTTCTCTCCCTTCCTCGACCTGAAGATCGAGGCGAACTTGGCGACCGAACTGGCCTTCTGCATATCGACGGCCAATTCATCCGCTTTGGCCGGGTTGAGGTTTCAGAAGTCGCTGGAAGGGAAGAACGTTTTCGAGCTTGAGGTTGGGGAGATAAGGGAGTTGATGAAGAACGCGGGCGTTAGGTTCTACGGCAGAAAGGCAGAATACGTTCGTTCGGCTATGGAAAGATTCGACGTGGTCGAGAGAGCTTTGAGGATGAGCAGCAGGGACGCGAGGAGGTTGCTCGTAAAAAACGTCAAGGGTTTGGGGATGAAGGAGGCGAGCCACTTTCTGAGAAACGTGGGAAGGAGGGACGTTGCGATAGTTGACAGACACGTTAGAAGGTGGTTGGAGGGGAAGGGATACGAGGTCAAGTCCTACGAGGGTGCGGAAGAGACTTTGAAAAAATTTGGAAAAGACCTCGCCCGGCTCGATCTGGTCATCTGGTTCGAGATGACGGGGAAGGTTCTGAAGTGACCAAGTGTATCAAGAGAGCCGAGGCCATCAGCAGGGGGATTAGGAAGGCGAGGGTGATCGGAGTCAGACCCGACGTTAGCGGATTCGGACGGGATAGGTCGATGATCGGCATCAACGCAGCCCTAACACCTTCCGGCAGCATAGAGGTGTTGGCTATGAGATAAGGGTATTGGCTTAGGGCGTTCAGGATCTCACCCAGAAACACGGTGGTCAGAGAAAACGCTCCGGCGGTTACTATGGCCGTTCTGTCGTTTCTTATCAGATATACTCCGAGCGCCACGAACTGTCCGGCGACGAAAAACATCTTTGCGAAGAATATGGGGCTCGAAATCGCGTTCTGGAACTTGTAGAACGCCAGATCCCTCAAAGTGATCGCGTAAGCTATCCCGAGCACCGCCGTGAGGGTTAGGGTTACGAGTGCCAACTTGGCGAACGTCCTGTCGTCGTATGCGAGGATTATGAAAGTCAGGGTGAAGGCGGCGAGAACGCTCTTCGGATATAACGCCAAGAAGGTCGGATTCGCCAGAGCCTTCAACGTATCGAGGTGAAGCTTCGGCTGAAGCTCCAGTCCCAGCGGGGCGTTCAGAAAACCGAATATCGCCCTGAACCCGAGCGGGATGAGCACCGCGGATACCGCCATCAAAACGCCTATTGCGAAGTGTGTGCCGGAATCGAACCTGTCCCATCCGTACCAGTAAAGGACTATGCAGAGGAAGTGGAGGGCTATGAGAAGGACGGATAGGGCGAAGGGCGTGAACGCTATGTTTCCTGCCAATCCGATGAAGTCGGGATAGAAGCTCAGCAGGAACACCGTGAATGCTGTTCCGAACACCCCCGCAAGTCCGTAGGTGGAGGCGTAGAACCTCATGAGCCTTCTCGCCTTTCTGAGCAACCTCTCGTCACCCTCTCTTTCCGCCTTCCTCTTCATCGGAGGGATTACCGTCGAAAGTCCGATTCCCAAGTTGGCGAGAACGACGTGGAGGCCGAATATCAGAACGACCAACACGGTCAGCATCCCTCACACCTCCATAGGAATCTGTAAACTCCGTAGCACAGGGTGATGAGAAGGGCTACGAAGTAGAGCTCTATAGCCACCGCGATCGCTGGGGGTGGAGGGTTGATCGTGTGTGCGGTTTTGACGTCCATGATACCGTAAACCGTCCAAGGCTTTCTTCCTATCTCCCTCACCGCCCATCCCAAGAAGCTCACGACTTGGGCTATTACCGGAAGCCCGAGCAACGCTGGAGAGCAGATCTCTCTCTTCCTTAAGAACGTGAAATACGCCAGTAGGAGGGCGGAAAGTCCCAAGAGGATCGCGAGACCCATCTTCACGTAGTAGAGCTCGTGGACGATCGTCGGAGGTCTGAGCCATTCTGGAACGCTCGCGTAACTCACAGCCTTGACTCCGGCGAGCGTCTCCTCCAACTTCTTCAGAAACTCCGGGGAGCCGTGCAGGATAGCTGAGAACTTCTCCCTATTCCATTCGGCCATCGCAACTCCCATCTCGTGTCCGGCGACGAGCCCCTGAAAGGCTATGGACACCAAGGAGAAGACGAGGGCGTATCTGTATCCGAGCTCGGCCACTTCCCTTCTCCTCCTGCAGTAAGCGTATGCGTAGAAGGCCATGGCGGTGAATGAGGAGACGACGATTCCCGATCCTATCGCGTGGATCACGGACGGAAAGAAAACCGGGGACTGGAAGGTTATGGTGTAAACGCCCTCGTGCCTTACGGTATCGACGAGGATCTCGTTGAGAACCACCTTCACGGGAACGTTGGCGAGCTTGGCTTTGGCCTCTGAGTTGATTACGTTCCAGAGAACGCTGTTCGCTATCGTTTTACCCACGTAGGCGTCTGCAACTATCTTGGATACTATCGAGCAGGGCATTGCAACGATCACGCTGTCCCCCGTCTTCCCCAGCACGTCCATTCCCAGAGCCTGAAGCGCAGAGACGTTCAGAGCCTTAACAATTTCGTCGGGAACGAAGAGCTTGAGCTTAGGGTAGTGCTGGGCGTAGCTTCCGAGCATTATCCCGGTGGGGGCTTGCATGTAGGCGTTAACGCTTACGATCATCGCTGCGGAGAACCAAGCACCGGTTAAGGCCAAAATACCGACGAGGACGTGGGCTTTCGCGGGCAACCTGTCCCAAGCGTAGTAGTACATGTAGACGAACACGACCTCCATCAGGAACGCGAAGACCTCAGCGTAGAGAGGGAAGTATATGTATTTCCCCGCCATCTCAGTTAGATTCGGCCAGAGAAGGATTAGTCCGAACTCCGCAGCTGTTCCCATCGCCGCTCCGACGGCGAAAACCATCACGAATCCCTTTGCGAGGGTCTTCGCAATCTTAAGCCATCTCTCGTCCCTCGTTTTTAACCAAACGATCTCCGCTATGACCGCGAGAAGGGGGAGACCCAAAACGTATTGGAGGATTATCCAGTGTATCTCGATGCCTATCATCGAAAGAACCCTATCGCTGAATGCCGGATAGCTCATCCAGTCCATCGACATCACCTAAGAAAAATTCAACAAAAAGAGTATATAGGAAAATATAAGAGATTTTTGTGTAGCTAAATGTGTAGGTTCCTACGCTTGTCATCTATATGCCTCACCATCGCATCCGCAGCCCTTTCGGCATCGCACTCGACGAGCAACCTTCCCCCGGTAAGCTTTGGCAGTTCCTCCGTAAGCACGTTCGTCACCAGCTTGGATCCGCTCACGAATGGATCCGGGCAGACGTGTAGCAGGAATCCGCTCGCCAGAGCGAAGGCTCCATCTCCCAAAGCCTGCTCCTCCAGCCACTGCGGGGCTGAGACGGCAACGGGCAGGTCGGGCAGATCAACACCGAGCTTTTCTGCCAGCATCTCCGCCACGCTCACGATTCTTGCAACACTCATGCATATCCCGAAGTCCCACACAGGTGGAAGGTTGAGCTCCTCGCAGACCTCCTTAAGCCCCTCACCAGCGAACTCTAATCCCTCCTCGCTCATGAAGCCCAATCCCTGCAGAGCGTAAGCCGTGCATCCAGCCGTCCACACGAGGACATCTCTCTTAAGCAGTTCCTTGGTCAGATCCCTTATCAGAACGTCGTGCCCTCCGCTAACCAAGTTTGAACATCCTACAACCGCCGCTATGCCTCTAACCTTTCCCTCCGCGACTACTTCGAGTATTTTGTCCATATTCTCAGCTATGAATCTTTCTGTGAATCCGATCTTCGCCTTCTTTACACTCCCAAATCTCTCCGCCCTCTTCCTTGCTTTAAAAGCCTCTATAGCCCTCACTATGACCTCCCTTGCCACCTCCCTTGCCCTTTCTGGACTCCAGCTTATCAGCTCCGCTCCTTCGATGAAGGCAACATCATCTATCGCCATCAGCCTTATCTTCTCCTTCTCGGCTATGGCAGTAAGACCCGGAAACGTGCAGTTGAACTCCGACACCACAGCATCAATCAACCCACTTGATGCAAGTGGCTCGGTTCCGAAGTTGTTCGAACACTGGCCCACGAAACACCTGCCGACGGGAATTCTGCTCTGCAAATCCTGTCCAACGCAAGTGGCGCCGACGACGCTTATCCCATCAGCCCCCGCGTCCCTCGCGAGCTTCTGCATCTCCTCCTCCATCGCGAGCTCTATCACTGCATGTTGTAAGGCGCTCTGGTGGCCGGTGGTCATTATGTTTACGGCATTCGGATTTATCGCCCCTATTCCCGTCTCGACCTCCCTCACTTCGGGAGTTCCGAGGAGGATGTCGTTCATCGTCACGTTCATCCTCAAGGCTACGTAACCCATAACGAGTCCGAGCTTTAGGACGTGCAGAAGCATGTCGTGGACGTTGGCGTTGAGGTTCGTGGACGTCTTCACGAGGGCATCGACTATTTCGGCCTTCGCGCCCCCCGGCATTATTCCGAGCCTTTCGTAAACCTCCTTCCTCTTCGGAGGAGATAGCCTTTCCACTATCTCGCTCCTCTCCCACCTCTGCCTGTGCAGATCGGATATAACGAACTCCGCAAGCTTCTTAGCGTCAGCATCTATACCGAGCCTTTCGCATATCTCCTTCAGCGTCCTCTCATCCCTAACATTTGAATTCATGAGAGCTCTTGCAGTGTTTTCGCAGACGTGAACGTAGCATGCGACTCCCGCAGCTACATGCCTCAGCAAGTTCTTCGCAACTATCTGATCCGCATTGAGCCCGCAAACTCCGTAGGGGTGCTTCTCCGTTATTCTGCACGGCCCCTCGGAACAAACGTTGCAACACAATCCCTTCCTTCCCGTCTCGCATATCGACGCCTTCTCCCTCCTCGTGTGCGGTGTTTCTAACCCTTTCTCCTTCG
>Ga0256914_1002488_pt1 | contig 15299 bp, 13 predicted proteins | sample HulkmetaG_FD_191571 | JGI IMG/M metagenome (GOLD analysis project Ga0256914, IMG submission 191571) | Hydrothermal chimney microbial communities from Main Endeavour vent field at the Juan de Fuca Ridge, Pacific Ocean - Hulk | ecosystem: Environmental > Aquatic > Marine > Hydrothermal vents ... | reverse complement strand
AAAACCTTTAAAATTGGCAAAAGATATTGATTTGGAATTTTTATCAAAACAAACACCGGGCTTCTCAGGTGCTGATATAGCTAATGTTTGTAATGAGGCGGCTTTGGTAGCTGCACGTAAGGGAAAAAAAGCGGTGCATCATCAAGATTTTTTGGATGCTGTTGATAGAATTATTGGTGGTTTAGAAAAGAAAAATAAAATTGTTACCGAGTTAGAAAAGAAAACGATAGCTTTTCACGAGGCAGGTCATGCAACAGTAAGTTGGATGACAGAACATGCGGCACCTTTGGTAAAAGTTACGATTGTTCCTCGTGGTCGTTCATTGGGAGCTGCTTGGTATTTACCGGAAGAGCGAATGATTGTTAAAACAGATCAAATGTTAGATGAGATGTGTGCTACTTTGGGAGGTAGAGCAGCAGAGAAAGTTATTTTTAATGAAATATCGACCGGTGCTTTAAACGATTTGGAAAAAGTGACGAAACAGGCTCGTGCGATGGTTACCATATACGGATTAAATGAAAAAATAGGGAACTTAACATATTATGATTCTTCCGGTCAAGAGTATGGATTTACAAAGCCATATAGTGAAGATACGGCAAAATTAATTGATGAAGAAATCTCAAAAATTATTGAAGAGCAATATCAAAGAGCCATCAAAATACTAGAGGAGCATAAGGATAAGTTGACAATATTAGCAGAGAAATTATTAGTAAAAGAAGTGATTTTCCAAGATGATTTAGAAACAATTTTCGGAAAACGACCTCATGAAACCAAATTAATTGAAGAGGATAAATCTGAAGTCAATTCAGACAATAAATCAACTGAAAATACAGAGAAAAAGGAAAAGAAGTAATTATTAGATAATGAGTATTTTTGATAAAATATTTAGAAACAAACAGCAAGAACAAAAGCAAGAGCCGGTAGAAGAATCTAAAAATAAAAATATAGCGGCTGATACCCTTTTTGTAGAACAATTTAAAGAAAAAGGGGGGAAATTTTTGTACTGTTTAAACAGGGAAGAGGTAATAGGGTATTTGAAAAATATTTTTGAAGAAAATAGTTGGGAAACGGCTTTGTGTGTTAACGATAATTTACAATCAAATTTACAAGTAATAGGTATTCCTTCAGATACTAACGCAACAGTTTTTTATACTACCTGTGAACATTTAATTGCTGACGATGGTAGTATTTTATTTTCATCTAATCAGTTGAATGAAACGAAATTAATGCAATATCCGGGTAATTTTATCGTATTTGCAACAACAAGTCAGTTAATTAGAGATAAGGACATGGCTTTAACGAGTATTAAATATCGTTTCAAAAAGGAAATACCGTCAAATATAAGTGCCATTAAGGATTATATGCCACAAAAAAAAGATCCTAATTTTTTAAATTACGGTAATACTAATTCTAAAAACTTATATTTGCTGCTCTTAGAAGATTTATAACGAATGAACAATTTTACAAAGCGTCTAATATTTGGTGCAATTTATGTGGGTGTTTTGACTTTTGGAATTCTATTTTCCAAAATTTCTTTTATCAGTTTATTTTTTGCATTGATGTTGGTAACCTTGTACGAATTCACTACAATCATCAATCTAAAAAGTGTATTTCCATATATCATAGCCGTGTTGCTTTTTATTTTTGCCAATGTTTTGAATGTCAAAGATATTCCTTCAAGATTATTATCTGATTATGCCGGTATAGCGTTGTTTTTGAGTTTCTTTGGTGCTTTTATTTCTATTTTATTTGCAAAGAAAGATGAAGTAGTCAGCCACTTAGGAAAAATATTTTTGAGTATTATTTATATTGCAGTACCTTTTACATTAATTGCTCAAATTCCTTTTATTAATAATGAATTTACTTTTGTAAATACAACTATTTTAGGTGTTTTTATTTTGATTTGGGTCAACGATAGTTTTGCCTATTTAATAGGTAAAAATTTTGGTAAGCACAAACTATTAGAACGTATTTCTCCTAATAAAACGATTGAAGGATTTGTTGGAGGAATGGTTTTTACTTTCATTGGTGGCTATATACTGTCTTTGTATTTTACAAAAATGACAATGGTCAATTGGTTGGTATTTGCAGCAATTGTTAGTATCTTTGGTGTTTTAGGTGATTTAATAGAATCTATGTTCAAAAGACAAGCGGGTGCAAAAGATAGTAGCAATTTTATTCCGGGACATGGTGGCTTTTTAGACCGTTTAGATAGTGTGATCTTTGCAGCACCTTTTATATTCATTTATTTATTAGTAATCTCGTAGCAATGTTTCATAAAGAGGGTTATACAATTATTTTTATCACAATGGCAGTTTTGGCATTAGGTGTCATCGGGGCAGGTGAATTAATCACTAATTATACAGTTCAAAAAATTGTACAAATTATCTTTTTGCTGATGGCAGTACTGGTCTTGCAGTTTTTTAGAAACCCAAAACGCCATACTGTTATCAATGATTTACATATAATTGCCCCTGTTGATGGTAAGGTAGTAGCCATTGAAGAAGTCAACGAGTCAGAATATTTTAAAGATAAGAGACGTCAAATCTCTATTTTTATGACCCCGTTAAATGTTCATGTAACAAGGTATCCTATTGGTGGGACAGTGATTTACTCTGAATATCATGAAGGAAAATATTTAGTAGCCTCTCATCCAAAGTCATCTACGGAAAACGAAAGAACAACTATTGTTGTAGAAAATAAAACTATAGGTAAGATATTATATCGACAAGTAGCCGGCTTTGTTGCCAGGCGTATAGTAAACTATGCAAAGGTAGATGATACGGCTATACAAGGAGCTGATGCCGGATTTATTAAGTTTGGCTCCAGAGCTGATATTTTTGTCCCCTTAGATTTTGAGGTTACAGTAAAATTAGGTGAAAAGGTACGCGGTGGAGAGCAAATAATTGCTCAAAAATTGTAGTTGTTTTTGTGTTTTTCTCATAACTCATTAAAAATGGGTATCTTGCATCAATAATATAATACCATACTAACTATGAGATTTATCAGTACTAAAATTCTATTATTCTTTGGAGTTGTCATCTTATTATTAACATCCGGTTCGTGCGATTTATTTAAAAAAGATTCCCCTAAAGTTGACCAATTTGATAAAACAGGAAAACTGTATTCCATTGAACCTAGAACAACTACTGTTTTTTGGACTGGTTATAAAACAACAGCAAAAACACCGGTAAAAGGGCAGTTTACTAAGTTGGAAATACTAAATATTAAAAAAGAAAAAACAGCGCGGGCAGCAATCGATGGTTTAGAATTTTCAATTCCCGTTAGTAGTTTGTTTAGTAATGAAGCTACACGTGACACAAAATTAAAAGATTTTTTCTTTAGTGTGATGGATAATACATCATCTCTAACAGGGACCTTACAAGTAGTCAATGATACTCTGGCTCAAGCCGAGCTCAAAATGAATGGTGTTTCAAAAACAATTCCTTTAACCTATTTTATTGACGGACAAATGTTATCTATGCAAGGAAAGTTAAATGTTTTAGATTGGAATACCCAAGAAGCCTTAGCATCTTTACACAAAGTTTGTGAAGAAAAACACACAGGTGATGATGGTATTAGCAAAACTTGGGAAGAAGTGGGTGTCAATATAGAGAGTTATCTAAAAGTTGAATAACTATGTTGACCAGAGAAGAACGTTTAGAGTATTGTAATCGTTGTATTCATAAAAAGGTATCAGAACGTTACGGTACTATTTGTGGATTAACAGATAATTATCCTCATTTTTCCGAGAAGTGCGATTCATTTCAAAAAGAAACACAGTTTTCTTTTGATAGTATACAGGATATGACTACAACGGCAAAACTCGGGCGAAAAAAAATTGACTCAAAAAAAGGTTCTTGGGTTGTAAAAGGGACAATTATCTATATTGTGGTTAAAATACTCATCAAGCTTTTTAAACAATACCTTTAATGATAACCATCCTGTTTTAGACACATTTTATAAAGGATGATATTAAAACACGCAATGTCAAACATATATGTTTCTTTTTGTTATTTTATCGAGTGACCTGAAGAGTAATTATTTTTTCAGAATGTTTGCTGCATTTTTTTCTTTAAAAAATTTATCATTAGAGAATCACCGCACAAAAAGAGCGTAGGCCGTTCCCTAAATGGCGAGCCGGTGCAAAGGCAAGAATAAAATAAATTAATTAGAAAACTTCAAAAAGTGCTTGCATCTCAATGCGTAGCATTTAATCTTTTTGAATAGCTTTTCTCTTAATTTATTTTATGCGCGTGGAAGCATCATTTAGGGCTGCTTTTTTCGTTCTTTTTTTCAGTAAAAAAAGAACAATGACAGAAATATTTTATTTTTTTTACTTCAATCAAAAAAACACATTAAAAACAAATATGAACTTTCATTGTTTTTGGGTGACCCATTGTAGAAAACTGGAAAATAGTTTCGGGTAGTAAAAGGGACAATTATCTACATCGTGGTTAAAATACTCATCAAGCTTTTTAAACAATACCTTTAATGATAACCATAGAAAAATCCGTTCTAAAATAAATTAAAACGGATTTTTTAGTAGTATCAAAATAGTTCTTTATAAACTATTTTTTAAATTTTGCATATTTAGACTTGAATTTATCAATACGTCCTGCAGTATCAACCAACTTCATTTTACCGGTATAGTAAGGGTGTGATGTTCTTGAAATCTCTAATTTTATTAATGGGTATTCAACACCATCAACCTCAATTGTTTCTTTTGCCTCTGCCGTAGATTTGGTTAAAAAGACGTCATTATTTGACATATCTTTAAAAGCGACCATTCTATAATTCTCTGGATGTATACCTTTTTTCATTTTATACTTTGTTTATTTTCAAGTGTGCAAATTTAACCATATTTTTGAAACCACAAAAAATGTTTTTGTTTTATTTGCATTATTAATCAATAATACTCATCTGATGTCTAAAAAAACCTATTTATTACTGTTAATCAGCTTGTTAGTTTTTATTTCTTGTGAAGAAAAATATAAGTTTGAATTTGAATCTCCTAAAAAGATAAGTGTAAATCAAACCCTAAAAGTGCTTGTTAAAGAGGTAAATGATAAAAAAATTGATAAAATAAGCTATTTTTTAGACGGAAAAACCATTGAAGACCCATCAAATATCGATATTTCTAAACAGCGTTTGGGAAAACATATATTAAAAGCAATAGTAACTTATGACGGAAAAACAAAAAAATTAAACAATACCATTTTGTTTCTGGCGCAGGAAGAACCCAAAGTTTATAGTTATAAGGTGATTAATACTTATCCGCACGATAGAGGAGCTTACACACAAGGTCTTGAGTTTCACGATGGTTTCTTGTATGAAAGCACCGGACGTAAAGGACAATCCTCTTTACGAAAAGTTGAGTTGAAAACAGGAAAAGTTGTTAAACAAATAGCTGTTCCTCCTGCTTTTTTTGCCGAAGGAATGACCATTTATAAAGATAAAATTTATCAGTTAACTTGGCAAAGCAAAAAAGGTTTTGTTTATAATCTAGATGATTTTAAACAGTTAAAGACCTTTGATTATGAACAGAGCAAAGAAGGGTGGGGACTAACCCATGACGGTACAAAATTGATTAAAACAGACGGTACCGAGAAAGTTTGGTTTCTAGATCCTGAAACTTTAAAAGAAATAGGATTTATAGAAGCTTATACTAACAAACAGCGGGTTAAAGACCTCAATGAATTAGAATATATTGAAGGAAAAATATACGCTAATGTATGGCAGAAGAATATCATTCTAATTCTAAATCATAATAATGGTGCTATCGAAGGCATTATTGATTTAAGTGATTTAGAGGAAGAAGTCCGCAAATCACAAAGTTTAGAACCTAATGACGATGTATTAAATGGGATTGCTTATGATGAAAAAACAAAACGACTTTTTGTAACGGGAAAACACTGGGGTAAGTTGTTTGAAATAGAAATTTTTGAAAGAAAATAACAGCCATTATAATTTAATTATTCCAGTATGAATTTCAAAGCAAGCACACCGTATATCATAGCAATTATTACCTTTATAATAGTTGCATTAGCTTATTTTTCACCTGTTTTAGATGGTAAAAAATTATATCAAAGTGATATTGCTCAATATCGAGGAATGTCAAAAGAAATTAGAGATTTTAGAGCAAAAACCCATCAAGAACCTTATTGGACAGATGCTGCTTTTAGCGGAATGCCGGCTTATCAAATCAGTGCCTATTATCCTCATGATTATATTAAAAAATTAGATAAACTCATTCGTTTTTTACCGGTACCTGCTGACTATTTAATGCTATATTTCTTGGCTTTCTTTGTATTGCTTTTAGTATTAAAAGTCGATTGGCGTTTGGCTGTTATGGGTGCTCTGGCTTTTGGGTTTTCTACCTATCTGATTATTATAATTGGTGTGGGGCACAATGCTAAGGCGCATGCCATAGGTTATATGCCTTTGGTTATAGCCGGAGTCTTACTTATCTTTCAAAAAAAATATTTTTGTGGCTTTGTGTTGACTACAATAGCCACGGCTTTAGAAATTGTTGCCGGTCATATTCAGATGACTTATTACTTGTTTTTTATGTTGTTTTTTATGGGATTGGTGTATTTTATCAAATCCATTAAAGAAAAACAAATTATACATTATTTTAAGTCAGTTGGCGTTTTGCTAATTGCCGGAATATTGGCTCTTGCTATTAATGCCAATCACTTACTGCCGACAAGAGAATATGCTAAAGAGAGTACACGTAGCAAAAGCGAGTTAACCATTACACCGGATGGTAAACCAAAACAAGCAACATCAGGTTTGTCCAAAGACTATATAACTGAGTATAGCTACGGAATTTTAGAAACCTTTGATCTTTTCATCCCTAGATTAATGGGAGGTGGTAATGCTGAAAATCTAGGGGCAGATTCGTATACATACAGTTTTTTAAAAGATAAAATCGGGAGAGAGCAAGCCAGAGATTTTGTAAAACATGCTCCAACTTATTGGGGGAAACAACCTATTGTAGCTGCTCCTGCATATATAGGTGCAATCTTGGTTTTTTTGTTTGTACTCAGTTTATTTTTGGTTAATTCAACTACCAAAAAATGGGTTTTATACAGTATTATTTTTGCACTTTTATTGAGTTGGGGTAAGAATTTATCTTTTTTAACCGATTTCTTTATCGATTATGTCCCGTTGTACAACAAGTTTAGGGCGGTTTCATCTATTCAGGTATTAATTGAATTAGGCATTCCTGTTTTGGCAATTTTAGCACTACAAAAATGGTTTTTTGATAAAAAAATAACACAACAACAAAAAGAAACAGCACTAAAAAATACACTTTATATCGTTGGAGGTTTAGCTTTGTTTTTTACATTGTTAGGGAGCTCTTGGTTTGCTTTTGAAGGAGGTAATGATGCATATTATGAAAAAATGCTTCCGGGTATTTCAGAAGCTCTAATTCAAGATAGAAAATCGTTGCTTTTTAAAGATAGTTTGCGCACCTTATTATTGGTTTTATTAACGGCAACCATTTTGTGGTTGTATATAAAAGAAAAGCTCAAATTATACCCTGTATTGGGTATCTTGATAATTTTATTGTTGTTTGATGGAATAGGTGTGGCAAAGCGCTATGTCAATGCCGATGATTTTAAATCAGCGTCAAAAATAGAAAGACCTTTTAGAGCAACCGAAGCCGATAAAGCAATCTTACAGGATAAAACTCATTATCGAGTTGCTAATTTTACCGTAAACCCGATGAATGACGCAACTACTTCCTATTTTCATAAATCGATTGGAGGTTATCATGCGGCAAAACCAAGAAGATATCAAGAACTTTTTGACTATCAAATTGCTAAAAATAATATTGAAGTACTCAATATGCTTCATGCCAAATACCTTATTTTAGGAAATGATAAAGGGCAAACACAAGTGCAAGAAAATCCGGATACTTATGGTAATGCATGGTTTGTTAACAGTGTAAAATGGGTGACATCAGCCGATGAAGAATTGCAGGCATTAGATAGTCTCGAGAAAAATAAGGCGGTTCTAAATGAAAAATACAAGCCGTTAATACCTGAAAACCTTTGGATGATTGACACAACGGCAACGATACAATTGACCAAATACCAACCTAACGAGATACATTATCACAGCGAGTCACATATTCCGCAATTGACCCTCTTTTCTGAGATGTACTATCCTTACGGATGGAAAGCTTTTGTAGATGGTAAAGAATATGAAATTCTAAGAGCCAACTACGTTTTACGTGCTTTGGTACTTCCTGAAGGAGCTCACGATATAGTTTTTAAATTTGAACCCGATGTCGTAAAAAAAGGAGGAAAAATAAGCCTGATAAGTTATCTGGTTTTTCTTGTTATTTTGCTAATGGGGATCTTTTTTATATTCAAAAAGAAGAAAAAGTAAAAAGTACCGTTAATAAGTTGTATTTTTACTCATATTGATTAAAAACAAAAACAATTTTGCCACGAATTGTAGTATCTGTAATTAACGATTTAGTAACCGACCAACGAGTGCGGAAGGTTTGTCAAACCTTACAATCAAATGGTTATGATATTATTTTAATAGGGAGAAAACTACAGGATAGTTTACCGATTAAAAGACCTTACAAAACACATAGAATGCATTTGCTGTTTACAAAAGGTTTTTTGTTTTATGCTGAATATAATACCCGATTATTCTTTAAGTTGCTGTTTGTCAAAAAAGATATTTTATTAGCAAATGACTTAGACACCTTGTTGCCCAATTACTTGATTTCTAAGATTTTCAAAAAAAAACTGGTTTACGATTCTCATGAATTGTTTACAGAAGTCCCCGAGTTGACCAACCGACCCGGAGTGCAAAAAGTTTGGTTAAAAATAGAGAAATCAATTTTTCCAAAACTTAAAAATGTCATTACAGTAAACCAAATTATTGCAGATGTCTATAATAAAAAATATGGAGTTCCTGTAAATATAATTAGAAATATATCAAATAAAATAGAACAAGTTTCTCCCGATAAAGATTTGTCAATACGTATAAAAGGAGCCAATAAGATGTTGATTTTACAAGGTTCGGGAATCAACAAAGATCGTGGCGCCGAGGAAGCGGTGGCAATGATGCAATATCTTGAAGATACTATTTTAGTTATTGTAGGCGGTGGTGATGTTTTTGAAGATTTAAAAATTTTAGTAACCGATTTGGGTTTAGAGAATAAAGTGAAAATTATGGGACGTTTGCCCTATGATGAGTTATTAGCTTATACCAAAATAGCCGATTTGGGATTGTCTTTAGATAAAAACACCAATTTGAATTATGAATACAGTTTGCCCAATAAAGTTTTTGATTACATTCAATGTCAAGTTCCGTTAATGGTCTCAAACAGGCGGGTGGTTGCTAAGTTGGTAACAGATAATGATATTGGTGTGGTTTTTAATGAACATCATCCTAAAAAGATGGCTGAAACAGTACAAACTGCCTTTGAGAATCGGGAACAATACAGGAGGTGGAAGCAAAATCTAATTCCTGCAGCTGAAAAGTATAATTGGGAAAACGAATCCAAAAAATTAATAGCAATTTATAACAATATAACGTGATTTTTGTCTATTCATATAAAAAGAGTCAACGATTAAAATATACACTGGATGTTTTGTTAAAAAATATTTTACAAGTTGAGTACAAACTGGTTGATAAAGCAACTTTTATAGCGACGACAAAACCAAAAATTAATTATTCCGAAGAGGATTTACCGGCAACAATTTGGATAAAACCTCATACATTATTATTTGAAACGGATATTGATTTTCAAGACATCCGGGTAACACACAGTAAGGGCATTCCCTATTTTTTTAAAACTTCCGATATTTTAGACTTTCAATTTGATATATTGGCTTCTGCTTTTTATATGTTGACACGTTATGAAGAGTATTTGCCTTTTACTCCTGATATTCATGGGCGTTTTACAGCTATACAATCTCTGGCATATACTGCCAATTTTTTACAAAAGCCCGTTGTACACCTTTGGGCAAAACTTTTACAAGATACAATCGTACAACAACATCCTGCTTATATCTTTCCCAAAAGAGATTTTACACAGCATAACACGATTGATATTGATGTAGCCTATGCTTGCAAAGGGAAACCCTTTTGGAGAAAAACCGGAAGTATAGTAAAAAAACTTATTAATTTTTACTACAAAGCAACTTGGCAAACGGTCCCTTGTACTGACAAAGACTTGTATGATACTTATGATATTTTAAAAGAAATTCAAGAATATTCAAACGTAAACAGTACCTATTTTTTTCAAGTAGGTAAGTATGGTAAATACGATAAAAATTTACCTTTAAATAAAACAATGCAAAATTTGATAAAGAGAACATCATCTTATGCAAATATTGGTTTACATCCATCGTATAATTCAAATAAATCAATAGCCGTTTTACAAAAAGAGGTTAAGAATTTGGTGAAAATTTTAGACAAACCTCTTATTAAAAGCCGGCAACATTATCTAAAAATGTCTTTGCCTGATACTTATGAAAATTTAATTACTGTCGGCATACAAGAAGATTATACAATGGGATTTGCAGATCAAATAGGTTTTCGTTCCGGGATGGCATTGCCTTATCCTTTTTTCAATTTAAACAGGAATGAGCAACGACCTTTATCAATTGTCCCGTTTCAAATAATGGATGGAACACTAAAAGATTATTTAAAATTAACTCCTGATGAAGCGACCTTGGAAATACAAACCATCAAAAAAGCTGTACAAGATGTTAACGGACAATTGGTTACTGTTTTTCACAATTCTTTCTTAATTGATAAAGATGAGTGGAAAGGCTGGTTAGCTGTTTACAGTGCACTTTTTGATAGAGAATAATTAAAAAACTCAACAAAAATCTCTGTCATTTAAAAAGTAAAATTTACCTTTGTCCTTTAAATTTTAAAAGGAATTTCTTTTGGAAAAAAAAACTTCGAAAAATGTTCTGATTGACGCTTCAAAAATAATCACAGAAGCACTAGTACAATCAGGAGCAGATGTGTTTATAGCCTATCCTATAACACCTTCAAACAAATTTTACACGTATGGTAAACAACGCTTTCCTCAGTTCTTAGCAGGACCTGATGAAATATCCGTTTTACAATGGATGTCCGGTTATTCAGCTGCAGGAAAATTACCGGTTACAGCAACAGCTTTCCCTGGTTTGGCATTGATGACCGAGACTTTAAATATGGCATATATGATGGAGTTGCCAATGGTATTAGTCATTACACAACGTTTGGGACCCAGTACCGGATCGGCAACTACCGGAGCACAGGGTGATTTAAAATTTTTAGATGGAGTTATTTCCGGAGGATTCCCTTTACCTATTTTTTCACCATCCGATTTCAACGATGCGTGGACATTATCAAATGAAGCAGTCAAAACGGCGGTAAAGTTTAGAACACCGGTTATTATACTCACATCAAAAGAAATGGTGATGACACAAAAGAGTTTTGATATATCTACTTTTGAAAAACTCGAAAAAATTGATAGAACACCAAAGGCATTTGAGCCTCCATATTTACCTTATAAATCAGGTGATGATATGGTGCCTGCTTTTTATCCATTAGGAAATGATGAGTATGAAGTACGATTTAATTCGTCAACTCATGATGATGAAGGACTCATCCGTAAAGGAAATCCAGAGAGTATGGCAAATACAAAACGTTTAAAAGAGAAACTGGAGAAACGTATTAACGAATTTACTTTTTATGAGTTAGATGACGAAGAAGGAGCCAAAGATTTAATTATTTCTTGGGGTATTTCTGCAGATGCGGCCAGAGATGCGGTAAATAATATCCGTAAAAAAGGAAAAAAAGTGGCTCTATTAGTGGTGAAAACAATTTTACCGATTCCACCGCAGATTTACGATATTATTGATTCTTATGAAACGGTAACTTTTGCCGAAGAAAATTTAACAGGACAATACAAAGAGATGTTGTTTGGTAAAAGAGGTAGTTCAAAAATCAAAACAGCTACTAAGTTTGGGACAATGTTGGCGCCTTCAGAAATTGAAGCAGTCGTCTCAAAATAAATTAATGACTCAGTTTTAGCAACAAAGAAATAAAACATGGAAGTAACAAATAAAATATTAACCAAGGCAAAAATGCCATTTTGTCCCGGTTGTGGACACGGAGCCAATACCAGAAGTATTACAAAGGCTTTTGAAAACTTAGGATTTGGAACCAAAGATGTAACTATGGTCAGTGATATCGGTTGTACGGGATTGGTTGATCCATTATTTGCATCGCATACCATTCACGGTTTACACGGGCGCTCTCCGGCTTTGGGAGTAGGGGTGGCTTTAGGATTAAATCGTTCCGATAAAAAAGTTGTAGTGTTACAAGGTGATGGTGGTGCAACCATAGGTTTACAACATATTCTGGAAGCGGCACGCCGTAATATTGATATGACTTTGGTAGTTTATAACAATCTGTTATTTGGTATGACAGGAGGACAGATGAGTGGTTTGTCAACGAACGATTTTAAAGAATTTAAACAAAGTGCCGACGATGCAGACCCCTATGATATAGTCAATTTGGCACATCAAGCAGGTGCTGCTTATGCTGTAAGAGTCAATGATTTAAAAAAATATACGGAAGTTTTGGAAGAAGCCATTGCTACACCCGGTTTTTCATTGGTGGAGTTAGCAAGTTTGTGTACTTCGTATGGTATGAAAAAAGTGGCAGAGTTTAAAGAGTTTATTGTTGCAGAAGAAAAATTGACAAACAAACGACCTGTTGGTTATACTCCGGATAGAGATACTAAACCTTTGTTAGACGGACTTAAAGGTTTAGATGTGCAGTTTAAGGCTAATATTGAAGACCGAATAGGTGTTGTTATTGCCGGGTCTGCCGGAGGTGGCGTGCAATCGGCTGCGGTTATGTTGGCGCAAGCCGGTATTTTAGCCGGTTTACATACCACAATGAAGGGTGAATATCCTATTACAGTAGGAACAGGTTTCTCTGTTGCTGAAGTGATCTTGTCCAAAGAGCCCATAAATTATACAGGTCTTGAAAAACCCAATGCGATGCTTATTGTAACTGAGGATGGTTGGAATAAGGTAAAGGATAGAGTAGCCGATAATTCCAAGGTATACCTAGATAATAAAATAGGAGTTGAAACTCACCCTACCAAAGCTTTCTTTAAGATGGCCGGCAAAAAAGGTGCGGCATTGAGTGCTGTATCTTATTGGATTAAAGAAACCGGTATTTTTCCCATAGAAGCTCTTGAAAAAGTGGTAGAGAATCATAAATATGCCACTTCTTTGCAAGAGGCAATTGCTAGTGCTGATAAGTTGTAAAAGTTTATTCTTTTATAACTTTAAGTGTATCCAATTGCAATCGGGTTTTAAGCCAAAGCTGTAACTTTTTAAACTGTTCATCAGTTTTAGGGACAGAATCGTACCACTGTGTGGTAAATACGGCAATGGTATCAATTTGCTTAAAATCAGTAGCTATTTTATTGGCATAACTAATGGCTTTGAGTCCTGAATAGTTAATTTTTGCCTCTTGACTTATTTGCACGAATGGAAATTCTTTTAATCGAGATTTTAAATCGGCAATAAGAGCATCTTTATCTTTGATGGTGGCATCACGGTCACTGATATATTTAAGCTGATTGGCGTAGGTTTCTCGCAAATTTTGAAATTCTTTAATCATATCAGAATCATCTTTACCTTGTTGAATAACCAGTTTGGTATTGGGTAAATCTAATTTTTTCAGCTTTTCTTTCCAATCTTTTTTATCGGAATTACTAACTCTTTTACCAAATACGGTAATGGTAATTTTGTTATTAGCATAGTCAAAATCATCCATATCTCTATCAATAATACTAATCCCTTCATTTTTTAGTTCGTTGACAAATAATTGGGCTTTTTTTGTGAATTTCTTCTCTTGTACTAAGCCGTAGAATGTGTAAATACTACCTAATAAAACAACCGTAGCAACTATAGAGGCCAATCGAGTGATAAACTTTTGTTTATTAGAATCAATACGTTTTACACTGGGAAAACGTAAAAATTTAAGAATGACAAAAGTAGCCAAGGCAATGAAAATAGAGTTAATTGTAAACAAAAACATAGCACCTCCAAAATAATCAAAACGTCCGACGGCTAAACCGTATCCTGCTGTACAAATAGGAGGCATCAGGGCAGTAGCAATGGCAACACCGGCAATGGTACTAATCATTTCTTTTCTTCTACTCAAGGAAACGATGAGTGCCAAACCACCTGCTATAGCTATTAATGCATCGCGTAAATCCGGTTTGGTACGAGCCAAAATTTCCGGAGTAGCTTCCTGAAATAAAGGAATACTAAAAAACAAAAATGAAGTGACTAAACTTATAGCCATCATAGCACCTAGATTGACCAGAGAGTGTTTGAGCGTTTCTATATCGTTGATTGCAACAGATAAACCCACACCCAAGATGGGACCCATTAGTGGCGCAATAAGCATTGCTCCGATAACAACGGCTGTAGAACTTACATTGAGACCGATTGACGCAATTAAAATAGAGAAAATAAGAATCCAAGCCGTGTGTCCTTTAATGGAAATCCCGTCTTTAATATCTTGAATAGTCCCGGCTTTGCTGGTCCCTTTTTTTATATCAAAAAGATGTTTTAGATATTCTTTGATATTAAGTTTGGGCTCTTGTGGTGTAATTTCTTGCTCTTTCATAAATTTGATTGTTAGCTATTGCCTAACTGTGATAATTCTTTTATTGCCTGTTCATCATCTTTAGGTAAAATTACTAAAATTTCATCATTTTCTACTACGATAAAATCATGTAATCCTTTGATAACTACTTTTTTTCCTTTTTTAGTTCGAATCATATTGCCGGAAGAATCCGTAAAATAGCTTTGAGCATTAACTACGGCATTTTGTTGTTCGTCTTTTTGAAGTTTTTGATGTAAAGCACCCCAAGTTCCTAGGTCATTCCAGCCAATATCAACCGGTAGTACCTTTACATTATCCGATTTTTCTAAAATACCGTAATCAATAGAAATATTTTGTGCTTTTGGATAAGTATCTCTGATAAAATCATCTTCAAAATCGGTATTCCAAACTGTATTCCCCTGGCTAAATAAAGCGTACATTTCGGGTAATTGTTTTCGAAAAGCCTCTAAGATACTTTTAGCAGACCAAACAAATATCCCTGCATTCCATAGATAGTCACCATCGGCTATAAATTCTTTTGCCTTAGCCAAATCGGGTTTTTCTGTAAATTGCCGAACGGTTTTTATGGGTTTGTTACTTTGTTCGAATTGAATATAACCATATCC
>Ga0256914_1002487_pt1 | contig 15301 bp, 13 predicted proteins | sample HulkmetaG_FD_191571 | JGI IMG/M metagenome (GOLD analysis project Ga0256914, IMG submission 191571) | Hydrothermal chimney microbial communities from Main Endeavour vent field at the Juan de Fuca Ridge, Pacific Ocean - Hulk | ecosystem: Environmental > Aquatic > Marine > Hydrothermal vents ... | reverse complement strand
CGCTGTTGGTGACAGTGAGGGTAAAGGTGACAGCGTCGCCAGGGCCGGCAGAGGTTGGGGAGACCGACTTGGAGAGGGAGAGGTCGGCCTCGGGCTCATAGGTGACGGTTGCGGAGGCGTAGTCGTCTTCGTTGGTGTCGCCGTTGCCTGGGGTAGAGTCGGGGTCGGGTTGGTCGGACTTGGTGACCTCGGCAGTATTGGTGTAGTTGCCGCTGCTGTTAACGGTGGCGTTGAAGGTCAGGGTGACGCTTTCGTTCTTGTCCAACCGATCTACTGTCCATTTTAGCGAGGCCGGATTGGTGTCGTCGGTGGTGATGGTGGCCCCTGTGCTCCCTGCGTTGCTGCCGATACTGTTTGCCACGTAAGTGAATCCGTTGGGAACCGTATCTGTCACCTCGACATTGGTGGCGCTGCCGGGGCCGGAGTTGGTGAGGGTGAGCGTAAAGGTGACGGTGTCATTGGGCCCTGCGCTGGTCGGATTGACCGTTTTGGTCAGGGAAAGGTCGGCTTTAGGAATGGGGACATTGTTGGAAAATTCCGAAGTGCTCCCAAACTGGACTGTGCCGCCAAGCGGGCTTCCTTGCGGTGCCCCCAGCGTTTGGGTGGGTTGTGTCTTGGGGGTGCTTTGCGCAATCAAGGTGGCTGTGGCGGTGATGTAGTCCCCTGTATCCAGCGAGTAGTGGGCGCGGAAACCGCTTACATCAATTTGGCAAGAGAAAGTGCCGTGAGAGCCTAAGCTGCTGATGTCACAAGAGCCGATGTACCAGTGCCCTTCGCCGTGGGGGTCGCTTTCCCCATCGCCTGCTACAATGTCACCGCTTTGGTCGTTGTCACTGTTGTCGGCTTTGTACACTTCGATGATGACGTGGGCGTTGTCGTAGGCGGTGGAGGAGGGCGTGCCTACACGACCTTCTAACTGCAAAGTCTCCCCGGAAAGGATCACATTGGTGAAAACCGGATAATCCATATCGCAGTTGGGGATAGCGCTATTCGGTGGGGGAGAGCAATTGTAGATGCCGTCGTTGGGGGAGACTTGGGGAGTGCTGCTGCTGGGTTCGAGTTCCAGGTCGAGCCCCACGCCTTCGTTGTGATAGAACACGTTTTGGCTGACACGGGTTTGGGTGGGCCATGCTCGCCATTGCCCATTGTTTTGTTTCCCAACAATACTGACGCCGGTAGAGCGGTGAGGCGTCAGGACATTTTTGAAAATGTTGTGCTCAATGAGCACACCTTGATCGCCCTGATTGCGCGCCATGACTCGGATGCCGTTGTCTTGCTGGGTGGTGGGGTCTTGGCCGGCATCAATGATGGTGTTTTCTTCGATGAGGACATTTAAGTTGCCTTCGGCCCAAAAGAGGTCAATGCCACTGCCGCCGATGCGTTCAATGCGATTGTAGCGGATTGTGCCGGTTGAGCCGGCGGTGGCGAAAGAGGGGTCGGAGTTTGGTGTTGCGACCGCGTCGCCTGCTGGGCCGGAGAGACAGATACTGTAGAAGTCATTGTCTTCGACCAGCGCGCCGTTACCTAAAATGCGCACACCAGAGGCGTCTTCCTCTCCATCAATGTAGGCGAAATAGTTTCCTCTGACCGTGATGTTGCTGTCATCAACCACACGGAGGTAAACTACCCCATATTGGGTAATGGTTTCATTCGCATTCGGCTGGCTCCCGTCGGCGCGTGGGCCGATGTAGTTCCCTTCGATGGTGATGTATTGGACATCGGTATTTTCGTCCAACACGATGGCGTTGTCGGCATTGTAAAACGAGGTGTGCCGGATGGTGGTGTGGTTAGCCCGAATGCGGAAAATTCGAGTGAGTGCATTCCCGTCGAGCTCTAACTCAGGCCGATTGAACGCGGGCAGTGTGTGTTCATCCCCTGTGTCTTCCCAGGCGTCGGGGCCTGTGCCCACCGTTTTTCCCCCGGCCACGGCAGCCGAGCGGGATCCATCCCCTGTGTTTGTATCGCGAGGGGTAGTGCCGTCGGTAAAGCTATAGGCTGTGCCGTCAATGGTGGTGTATGGGTCGTCAATGTTTGGGAAGATGACGTCTTGTTGAACAATGCGCCACCAGCTATGGTTGTTTAAAGTGACATTTGGGGGTTCAACGGGCACGAATCGGAGGATATTGGCCCCTTGGATGGCGTTCGCGTTTTGGAGAAACTGGGCCAAGCAGCCTTGACAAATGCGGTTTCCAGAAGAAGAGGTGTCGGTGTTGACGGTGTTTACTACGACATTGAAGGAAAAGCCAAAGTCAACGTCCGTTACAGACGTGGTCCCCAGGTTGACTTTGGCTTGGTGTTCGGGTGCGCTGCCGAAATCTGAGGCGGTCGCGTATCGTCCGCCGTAGCAGGCCCCAGGTGTGCTCCGTTGGGTTGGTGTGCCGCTCCCGTCATCGCAGAGCGCACCACCCCATGTGCCTCCTGGGCCATACACCTGTTCTGCCCAGACGTCGTCCGCGGTGTAGCCCGAGTTGAAACCCGCTTGGGGGGTGATGGTGAAAGAGTCTACCACCACAAAGTAGAGGGCGTTGGCTTGGTCTGGGGTGAGGGAGTAATTCCCGTTTGCATCTGTCGTGTCGGAATCAACGGAGGAGTCTGCGCCTATGGTGAGGACGCCGTCGTTGTCGGTGTCCCGATACAGGCGCACTGTGACGCCTGCAGCCCCCGGGTTGTTAGCGTCGCCTATGCTTTGCCCTGTGGGGAGTAGGTCACCAGCAATATCTTCAAAGATGGTGCCGCTGATGACGGTTCCTGGAGGGGGAGGAATCGGGGCTGAAGCAGGGGCGGCGTTGTAAAGTAAGGGGCTGCTTCCCCCTGGCGGCGTTTGGGAAGAAGCATAAACTGTTTGCCCTCCGCTTACGACAAGCAAAGAGAATACGACCAGGCTGAGGGCGGCTACGAGCAGAAAGCGTCTCCTCATGATGGGGCCTCCTGAGGGGGAAATGGTGAGCGGTTTTGGTGAATGAAGATTTTTGTCGTTGGCGTCAGAAAGGTTAAATGCCAAAAGACCTCCCGGCAGGGAGTTTGCCAATAGACTTGGTGAAGGAGGTCTGTATGCACGATCTTCCCCTACTGTGTTGCGTATTAAGCTTTGAGATTGCTTGGTCGAAAATAAAAAAAGCGCGCAGGAATAGGGAGGTTGATCTGGGTAAAGTCCCCGGCTTTGTGGTTTTAATTGATCCCAGTCTTGTAAAGAAGATTACTATAGATGTCTCTATTATACCAAAGAAAAAGCAGTTTTGGAAGGGCTTCCTTTTTAATGTGATTATTTTTGCCGTGACATTAAAGAGGCGCGTCAAGACCTTAAAGGGGGAGGAAGCGAAGTGATAGGGCACTGCCTTGGGGCAAAAGAGGCGGCTTCCAGTGGAAGGGCGGCTTAAAAGGTTTTTTGCCATTCGGCATGGCTGTTGGCATTGGGTCAGTGCAAGCGGCTTTCTCAGAAAGGCGTTGCAAGAAGCCCGCCGTTTTCCTTAATTTGAGGGCTCAGGCACACCGCTTAACTCGCTTGACGCCGCGCGGGAGTTATGCTAAAGTAAAGACGCAAGGCAGTAGTTTGGCGTGGCCGTGCCAGGCCCACAAGCGCCTGCCGAGCGAATTTTTTGTTGGAGGTGCTGCGGTGGCAGAGCGCCAAACCGGCACGGTCAAGTGGTTTAACGCCACAAAAGGTTACGGCTTCATTACCCCTGACGAAGGTCGCGACGTGTTTGTGCATTACAGCGGCATTCGGGGCACCGGCTATCGCTCTTTGGAAGAGGGGCAGCGGGTGGAATTTGAGGTCGTGGATACCCCCAAAGGCCCTCAGGCCCAAGATGTGGTGGTCCTTGGCTGATTGAACCATCTTGACCAATCACAAGCCAGGTGTTTGCCTGGCTTGTGATTTTTTAAGCTTCTGTTTCGGTGTTGGTTGGGGTTTCGGGCTGGGGTGAATTTTCTTCGGCCGCGGCGCGTTCGTAGAAGACCAACAGCGTGCTGCCATATTTGCGCTCATCAAAGGGGCGCAGATGGCGAAGGGGCACTTCATGGTATTCGTTGGGGTGGATTTGGACGATGACCCAGCCATCTTCGGCCAGCCAATCGGGGTGGGCATCCAGCAAGCGGAGGGCTTTTTCCCAGAGCCCGTGATATTGCGGCGGGGCAATATAAATGTAGTCGAAAGCCCGGTCGGCAGGTTGTTGGAGGAGGGCGAAGGCATCCATGAAGCGCACGTCAGCCCGTTGTGGGTCGTCGAGGCGGCAGTGGGCGAGGTTTTTCTTGATGGTGCGCAGGGCGCCGCGGTGCCATTCCACAAAGCGGACGTAAGCCGCCCCACGGCTGAGGGCTTCGATGCCCACGCCGCCGGTGCCGGCAAAAAGGTCCAGCATGGTAGCGCCCACGATGTAGGGCCCCAAGATGTTGAAAAGGGCTTCTTTGACGCGGTCGGTGATGGGGCGCGTGCCTTCGCCGGGAACGGAAAACAGTTTGCGCCCTTTGGCCGTGCCAGAAATCACGCGCGGCATGGTTACTCCTTGGCAGGGGGCGTTTGGATGATTTCCGCGAGCAGGCGGTCTTCTTTTTCGCGCTGCGTCGCGTAATCTTGCATGAAGGTTGAGCGTCGGAAGCGGAGCGCCAGGGGGGCTACCTGACGCAGGTCGTTGGGGGTGACCTCGGTGCGGGCGTCGGCCGCGGCCAGGGCGCGCGCGGCCTCGAAGAGGGTGATTTCTGCGCGCAAAGAGGCGACGCCCCATTGGCTCACCCAGTGGGTGCCCAGGCGGGCGACTTCGTCGCTGATTTCGACCTGCGCGAGGCGCTGGCGAGCCGCTTGAATTTCGGCTTGGAGGGCCGCGGTTTCTTCCGCATACCGGGCAACGAAACGGTGTGGATGCTCGCGATAAGCCCGGGCCCGTCGGTAGGCTTCCAGCCGCTCTGTGGGGTCTGTCAGGCCAGGCACCCAAAGGCGCAGGCCGAAGCGGTCCAAAATTTGAGGGCGGAGGGGGCCTTCTTCGGGGTTCATGGAACCCACGAGCACAAACCGCGCGCGATACGTGGCTGTGAGCGCGCCGCGGCGCACGGTGTAATGCCCTTGCGCGGCCGCATCGAGGATGGCGTCGGCGACGTCGTTTTGTAACAGGTTGACCTCGTCAATGTAGAGGACGTTGCGGTCGGCTTGTGCCAGGATGCCCTTCCGAATGCGTCGGGGGTGGCGTGGGTCGGGATGCCCCAAGACGTCGTCTAACCGAGCGTTGAGGGGAAGTTCTACCAGGCGCACCCGGTCGAGCACAGCCAGCGGCTTGCCTTCGGCATATTTGCGCGCACAATCGGGACAAACGGCGTCAATGCCGCCCTGTTCAATGTCTTCGGGCAGGCAGCCGTAGAAGCACAGGCTGCGGGGCACCTTGGGCAGCAGGTCAACCAGCCCGCGCACGGCTGTGGTTTTGGCCGTGCCGCGAGGGCCGATGAGCAACGCACCGCCCACCGCAGGGTTGATGACTGCCAGCAGCAGCCCCAATTTCATCTCTTGTTGCCCCACAATGGCCGCGAAAGGGAAGGCCAAAGGCTCGGCCAGGCCGGCATCTTCTTCGTTGACCGGCTCGGCCGGCCGCCCTGCGGCTCGTTCGGCCAACTCTTTGAGCGAGCGGATGCCCCCCGGCAGGCGGACTGGCTCGCCGCCGGGGTCGTCGGCCAGGGGCGAACTTGGAGCAGCCGTGCTCATTGTGCACCTTGTTTCGCTTCCGCAGCTTCGACCTGCGCCCGTTGCTTGAGGCGGAAGGCTTGGCGGGCTTTGGCTTGTTCCATCCGCTCGCGTTGGGCGTCGGTCTCTGGAATCAGCTGCGGCACTTCGGTCGGTTGCCCGTTTTCGTCAAGGGCTACATAGACCAGGTAAGCGGTGTTGGTGTGGGTGCGTTCCCCAGTGATGGGGTTTTCGGCCACCACTTGCACCTCGGCTTCCATGGAGGTGCGGCCGGTGTATGACACCTCGGCCGTCAGGGTGACCAAATTGCCGATGTGAATCGGCTGCCGAAACATCATTTGGTCAATGGCCACGGTGACCACGCGGCGGTTGGCAAAGCGCATGCAAGCCAGCGCGCCGGCTTCGTCCACCAGTTTCATGATCCAGCCGCCATGCACGTTTCCCGCGCTGTTGGCGTGTTGGGGCTGCATGAGTTGCGAAAGGGTGACGCGCGAGGCACTGACCGGTTTCTGTTTGGGGCGTGACATGGTTTACTCCTCAAAAGGGGGAAGGAGCTCAGGCATGGTGAGGAAAACATCCACGGTGCCGGGGGGCGGCTTGGGCGGCGCTGGGGGCAGGGGAACGGTCATGCCCGTTTGGGGGGCAAAATGGGGGCGGGGTGGGGGCGTCATCCGGGGGTGCAGGGGCGCGGTTTCCAGATGGCGAAGCACCCGCGGGGCCCGCGGGTTGGCTTCCAATTGCCCGACATAGTCGCCGTGGATGGAATAGACCGCCCCTTCAGGGGTGACGAAGCCAATCCAGCGCCCTTTGGTGTCAAACAGGTAAGGGTAGCCCAGGAAGGCGGCCAGGCTGCGGCCTGTGGTGTAGATGGGAATCCAGGGAATGTCTTGTTGCATGGGTGTGTCCTGTGCTATGTGCCGACGGCAACGTCGTTGTAGGTCCAGTAGCGGTTGGCGAAGAAGTTCCACAGCATCACGGTGAGCACGACCACACCCAGGGCTGCGTTGTTACCCCAGAAGGTTGGGGTGAGGGGCAGCGGGGGCACGAAGCGGGCCATCCACGAGACCAACACGGGGCGGATGAGGGCAAACAGCGTCGTGCGGATGAGCAGCCCAATGGTGCCTACGGTGCCAAATTGAAGCCATTGATGCCAGATGCGTTTGGAACGAGATTCAGGATAAGTCCAATAACGATGCCAGATGAAGTTGTGGGTCAGAGCCGTGATGAATGAAATCACGCTGGAGGGCACGGGGGGGAGGCCAAACACTTGGGTGAGCAGGTTGAAGATGCCAAAGTCTACGGTCGTACCCATGATGCCGACCACGAAGAATTTGGCAAAGCGTTTGCGTTCGTTGCGATGTTGCAGGATCATTGACTTTGCATCCTCCGTTGAAAGTCTTCAATGGTGCGGCGGAGCCCTTCTTCCAGGTTGACGCGGGGCTGCCATTTGAGGATGGTACGGGCTTTGGTGATGTCGGGGCAGCGGCGTTGGGGGTCGTCGCGGTCTCGGGCGCTTTCCAGAAAGACCACGCCCGCTGCGTTCCCCACCACGCGGTTGACGGTTTCTGCCAGTGCCAAGATGGTAAACTCAGCCGGGTTGCCGATGTTGACGGGCTCGTGCTCGTCGGAAAGCAGCAGCCGATAAATGCCTTCGATGAGGTCATCGACGTAGCAAAAGCTTCGGGTTTGCTGTCCGTCGCCATAGACGGTCAGCGGTTCCCCTCGGAGGGCCTGTTGGATGAAGTTGGGGATTACCCGGCCATCATCCAGGCGCATGCGGGGGCCGTAGGTGTTGAAGATGCGCACGATGCGGGTGTCGAGGCCGTGGTAGCGATGGTAGGCCATGGTGATGGCTTCGGCGTAGCGTTTGGCTTCGTCGTATACCGAGCGTTCGCCAATGGGGTTGACTTTGCCCCAGTAGGTTTCGGGCTGGGGATGGACTTCGGGGTCGCCATAAACTTCGCTGGTGGAAGCCAGCAAAAAGCGCGCCCCGTGGGCTTTGGCCAGGCCTAAGGTGTTGTGGGTGCCCAGCGCGCCGACCTTGAGGGTTTGGATGGGGAGGTTCGGATAGCCATAGGGCGACTTCCGGTTGGGGCTGGCTGGCGAGGCAAAGTGCAGCACGGCGTCGAGTTTGCCGGGCACGAAGATGAAGTTGGTGACATCGTGGCGGATGAAGGAAAACCGCGGGTGCCCGGCCAGATGGGCCAGGTTTTGCGGGTCGCCGGTGAGGAAGTTGTCCATCCCCACTACTTCGTGCCCTTCGGCCAGCAGGCGGTCGCAGAGGTGTGAGCCGAGGAAGCCCGCGGCTCCGGTGACTAAGATGCGCATATGATAACTCCCGTTTGTGCAGGGTCAAGGTGGCTGCTGATGGGGTTTCAGCGCCAGGCGATGTTGGTCACCAGACCATCGCCGGTGATTTGTTGGGCTTTGCCCGTGGTGGTGTCCACCAAGTAGAGGTTGCCTTGGTAGATGACAGCGATGGCGAAGTGCCCGTCGGGCTCAAGCGGGGCGGGCGACCAGACGATGTTTTGGGGCATCAACCCCAGCGCCCCCTCCGCAGGAAAGATGGTGCGGCGGTTCGAGCCATCGCGGTCCATAACCACCAGCCGATAGCGGCTGATGTCGCTTTTTTGGGGGAAGATGGCTTGCAGATAAGCGACTTGATACCCCTGCGGCTGGGGTGGGGAGGCCGCAGGGTTGGCAAACATCCCCACGTCGGGCACCAAGGTGATGCTGGTTTGCAAAGGCAAGACGTAGGCCGTGAGGTTGAACTGCGGCGAAGCCTCGTTGTCTTCCTGTTGGGGGGTGCCGTGGGTGACGGTGAAGAGAATTTGCCCGTCGGGGCTCCAGCTCAGGCCGGGCACCCAAGCCCAATCGGCTTGCGTTTGGTAGGGCACCACTGCGAGCAAGGGTTTGAGGCCCTCTTCCCCGAAGTCGTAGAGCCCCACCGAATCTGGCCGGGCGTAGGCCAAAAGGGTGCCTTTGGGCGCCCAGGCAAAATCCAAGCCCCACCAGCCGTAGATGCCGCCCGCGTTGGCTTCGAGCCGCAAGCGCGGTTGAGAGACCCAGCCCACGCTGCTGAAGCTGATGGTGTAGAGGTCGTTGTTGGCCTGCCAACCGGGCGGTTGGGGGCGGGGTTCGACGGTGGAATAGGCAACGGTGTAAGAGGAATAGGGGGCAAAATCGGCGAAGTGGGCGATGTTTTTCACGCCCAAGGGGATGAGTTTAGGCGGCGAGGCTGCCAGGTCGGCGACCCAGAGGGTGTTGAGCTCGTCGTCGGTGTCGCTTTTGCGGGTGAAGAGCAAAAAGCGTTGGTTGGGGGAAAGGGCAAAAACTCGGCCGTCCAGGTCGCCGGTGGTCACCACCGGGCGGCGGCTGCCTGTGTTGCCATCCATGACCCAGGCATTGCCGCCGGCCAGGTAGGCCAGTTTCCCTGGAATGGGGCGGGGCACGAAGGGCGTTTGCACCCCGACCATCACAATTTCGGGCACGGGGGTTTTGACCACCACGGTTTTGACCGGCTGGTTGGAGATTTCTTTGCCGTCTTCCAACACTTGGCGATAGGTGACTTCGCGCCGCCCGTTGACGCCGGCTTGAATGATGCGCGTTTCGCCTTCGGGGAGGGCTTCGTTGCGCAAAATTTGCCGTTCAAAGGGGATGATTTCTTCGCTGACGGTGAATTTTTCTTCCACCCGAATGACCCGCACGGTGTCACCATCGTTGAGCAGGGAATAGACGGGCGGCTCGGTGCGGTCTAACTCTCCGAGGTGGATGTGGGCGGCCTGCAGAGCCTGTTGCACGCTGCTCCCGGCCGGGATTTGGACCTTGTGGGTTTGCCCATCGGCCTTGACGGTGACGGTGATGGTGCCTTGCCCGCGCCGCGGGGCAATGCAGCCGGCCAGCATCAGGCTGGCAGCCAGGAGGATGAGAAGGGGAAGGAGCAAGCGGCGGAAGAAAGACATAACCAAAGGGGATGGTATAATCGGGCTTTAGTGGATGCGGCCTTGAATGGTCATGGCGCCTTGGGCTATGGTGATGCTTTCGAGGCGGATGCCTGTGGCGGCAGGGCCAATGGCGCCGGTGAAGGCCTCGTTGAGCATGCCCGAGAGGGCTTCTAACAGCCCTTCGGGGGCTGGCCAGGGGCCAAAATCGGCCGAGGCCAGGGTAAACTCGGGCTTGCCTTCATCGTCCACGCTGACTGTAATGACCATGCGCACGTTGGCCACGACATTGCCTTTTTGAACCTGGCCGTAGATGACCATTTCGTTGTTTTCCAACATCACCTGCGGGTGTTGGAAGAGAGCTTCGGGGTCGTCGGCCAATTTTTCGGCCAGCAGCGCGGTCAATTGTTCCTGAGTGATGGTCACCGTGACATGCCCGTCTGTCGAGGCTTGCACGGCTTGGGTCCAAGCGTCTTCCAGGCTTTGGAGGGCATTGGGGTCAGGCGTGGGAAGCGGCGCCGGCGGTGTCGGGCCGCCCAGGTTGATGGTGCAGGCCAATGAGAGGATGCTCAGCAGTATTCCCAGCCCTATCCAGCGCCAACGTCTTGGTTGATTCATTGTTCTCCTCGCTTTCGTTGCACGAGTACAAATTATAGCATGAGCACAGCACCCACGACCCTTTCTTTGGAATCTCGTTTAGAAGCCTTACTCTTTGCCTCGCCCGAGCCGGTGACCGCGCGGCGCTTGGCGCAAGCGTTGGAGATGCCGTTGCGCGAGGTGGAAGCGGGCTTGACCAGGTTGGCAGCCTCGCTGGAAGGCCGCGGCATCCGCTTGGAACGCCACCGCGAGCGCTGGCAGTTGGTCTCCGCGCCGGAAGCAGGCCCGCTCATTGAGCGGTTTTTGGGCATTGAGGCCACCGCTCGTTTGAGCCAAGCCGCGCTGGAAACTTTGGCCATTGTGGCCTATCGCCAGCCGATTACCCGCCCGCAGATTGATGCCATCCGCGGCGTCAACAGCGATGGCGTTTTGCGCTCTTTGCTCAGCAAAGGCCTGATTGAGGAAGTGGGGCGGAGCGAAGGCCCCGGTCGGCCAATTTTGTATGGCACGACGGCACTGTTTTTGGAACTCTTTGGGCTGCCTTCCCTGGACGCATTGCCGCCGCTGGACCTCGAGCAGGATGAGGCCGCGTCGGATGCTGAAGTGCTCAAAACGTAAGGCGCGCAGGAATGTCGCGCCCCGCACCGTTGCAAGTTGCATTCCGTCGTTCGTTGTCACACCGAGCATCGCAAAAAAGGAAAGAGGAACCCATGGCAGTGGAGCGTTTGCAGAAAATTTTGGCCCGAGCCGGCTTGGGCTCGCGTCGCGCGTGCGAAGAATTGATTGCCCAAGGACGGGTGACGGTCAACGGACGAGTGGCAACATTGGGCGACAAGGCTGACCCGTTGGTGGATGATATTCGCTTGGATGGCCAGCGCATCAAGGCGCCAGAGGCGCCGGTGTATATTGCGCTCTATAAGCCGCGTTTTGTGCTTTCGACCACCGAAAGCCAAGATGGGCGGAAAACCGTGCGCGATTTGGTGCCCATCCCGCAGCGCATTTTCCCCGTTGGGCGTTTGGATTTGGAAAGCGAAGGATTGATGTTGTTGACCAACGACGGGGAACTGACCAACCGTTTGACCCATCCCCGTTATGGGCATGAGAAGGAATATCGGGTTTTGGTGGCCAAGCGCCCTGACGCGGAGCAGTTGGAAGCCCTGCGCCGGGGGATTGTGCTGGAAGACGGCACCCGCACCCGCCCTGCCGAGGTGTGGGTGGAGCGTTATCAGGGGAAGGGCGCTTGGCTGCGGATGATTCTCAAAGAGGGCAAAAAGCGTCAAATTCGGGAGATGTGTCGGCTGACCGGGCTGCCTGTGGTGCGGTTGATCCGCATTCGCATTGGCCCCTTGCGGTTGGCCGGCCTGAAGCCGGGCGAATGGCGCTATCTGACCCCTGAAGAGGTGGAGGCCTTGAAACAGGGCCGCAACCCAAACCGCTCGCGGCGGCGTTCCTCGCGGCGGGCTTCGCGGCGTTGACCCCGCAAAAAACGTTGCGTGTATCGAGGTTGCTATGAGCAAACCAAAGACGAGTCACTCCAAAGCGGACGTGCAAACGCAAGAGGCTTCTTCTTGGCTCGATCGGCCGTTGAGTGCTTTGCTCAATTGGAAGGTCGAGGGGCTCATTTTCGCGGTGGTGGTGTTGTTGGCGGTGTTTACCCGTTTTTATCATTTGGGCGATCGGGTCATGAGCCACGATGAGAGCCTTCACACATACTATTCGTGGCTGCTCTACAAGGGCAACGGTTATCAACACAACCCGATGATGCACGGGCCGTTGCAGTTTCATCTGATTGCTTTTTCGTTTTTCCTCTTTGGCGACACCGACTTTACCGCTCGCATTCCGCACGCGACGGCTGCGGTGTTGGCCATTGCCTTTCTCTGGGCGTGGCGGCGTTATTTGGGGCGCAAGGGGGCTTTGATTGCCGCGGGGCTGATGCTCATTTCGCCTTACATGCTTTACTATGGCCGTTATGCCCGGAATGAGGCCCTCATCATGCCTTTGGCCTTGGTGACATTGTGGGCGGTGTTGCGCTATCTGGAGACCGGCGCCACCCGTTACCTGACTTGGCTCACCGTGGCGATGGCCTTGCATTTTGTTTCCAAAGAGACGGCTTTCATCTATACCGCACAATTGTTGCTCTTTTTGGCGTGGTTGTTGATTGACCGCTTGAGCCGCGCCGACTGGCCTGATTGGCGGGCCCGCCGGAGTTTTTACCTGAGCCTGATGGTGGCGGCGGGTTCGCTGGCGTTGGCGGTCGTGGGCGCGTGGATCTACGCCCGCATGGTCACGCCGCCGCCGACCGTGGCGCCTGCTGCAGGGGCGGCTGTGGCCGAGACCGCGAAACACGCTTGGTTGACCAACCCGGTTTCGTTGCTCTTCTTGGCTGTGAGCGCGGCCGCGGTGGTGGCCTCCTTATATTTTTTGATTACCGGCTACGGCTGGCGACATTTGTTGCACGAGCGGCCGTTTGTGTTGGCGCTGCTCCTCTTCTCGCTGGTGTTGCCGCAACTGGCGCCGTTGCCGATGGCTTTCTTCCATTGGAATGCCCTGGACTATTCCTCCGTCGGCATTTTACGCACGAGCATTTTCTTGTTGCCCCTCATCGGCTTGGCCATTGCTTTGGGCGTGGCCTGGGATGCACGCACCTGGCTGTTTGAGGCTGCTTTGTTTTATGGCATTTTTGCGGTGTTCCAGACCACGGTGTTTACCAACGGCGGCGGCTTTTTTAGCGGCTTGGTGGGCGCTTTGGGCTATTGGCTGGAGCAGCAAGGCGTCCACCGTGGTAGCCAGCCGTGGTATTACTACCTCCTCATTCAGGTGCCCATTTACGAATATTTGCCTGCTTTGGGCACCTTGGCCGCGCTGGGCTGGATGGGATGGCGGGCGCTGCGCGGCCAGCATGCGCCTCGCTCTGAGCCCGCGGTTTCCGCAGCCCGTGACTGGAAGGCTTACGAAGCGCAGCAACACCGCCAGGTGCCGGTGTTTGGGCTGCTGGCCTATTGGAGCGTGAGCTCCCTTTTGGCTTATACCTTGGCTGGGGAGAAGATGCCTTGGCTGACCGTCCACATTACCTTGCCCATGATTTTGCTGACGGCTTGGTTTTTGGATAGGGTGGCCAGCGGCATTGAATGGAAAGGCTTTGCCCGCCGCGGCGGATGGGCCTTGTTGGCGCTGGTGGCGACCTTCATCTTGGCCAGCGCCCAGGCCACGGGCGCGTGGTTGAGCGCCCCGCGCCCCTTTAGCGGCAGTGATTTGGCCTCACTGGAAGCCACCGCCAACTTCCTGGTGGGCGTGGTGGTGGCCCTCCTGAGCGCTTTGGGGCTGGCTTATCTGAGTGCCAAATGGCGCACCGGCGCATTGGTGCGTTTGGGCGTGTTGACGCTTTTTGGGCTTTTGGCTGTGCTTACGGCCCACACCGCGATCCAAGCCACGTATTACAACTACGATCAGGCCAATGAGTATTTGGTCTATGCCCATTCGGCGCGCGGGGTAAAGACGGTGATGTCGCAGGTGCAGGAAATTTCGGAACGCGTCACTGACGGCTTGGACATTCAAGTGGCTTACGATAGCGACGTGGCCTGGCCTTTTACGTGGTATTTGCGCAACTACCCGAACCAGAAGTTTTACGGAAGCGAGCCCACCCCGTCGTTGCGCGATGTGCCCATCATCATTGTGGGCGATAACGACTTCGCAACCATTGAGCCCATCGTGGGCAGGGGTTATACCCGTTACGACTACATTCGTATGGTGTGGCCCAACCAAGATTATTTTGGCCTCACGTGGGCGCGCATCAAACACGCGCTGACCGACCCGCTCATGCGGGAAGCCCTCTTCCAGATTTGGCTCAACCGTGATTTCACCCTTTACTTCCAAATTCAGCGCGGTGTGCTCAACACGCCCGACGCGGCCGAGGTCAACATGGCCAACATTTTGGCCGATTGGCAGCCTTCGGACCGCATGCGGCTTTACATCCGCAACGATATTGTGGCCAAAATGTGGAATTACGGTGCCACCCCCACAGCGCCTACCGAAGAAGACCCCTACGCGAAAAAACAAGTCACCCTCATTGCCGACAAGGTGTTGGGCAGCGCGGGCACCGAACCAGGGCAGTTCAACGCGCCCCGAGGCATCGCTGTTGCGCCCGATGGCTCACTTTACGTGGCCGATACCCGCAATTTCCGCATCCAACATCTTTCGCCCGATGGGCAGGTGTTGGGCGTGTGGGGCACGTATGGCAACTTGATGGATGGCGGCCCTGAAGCCGCGCCGCCGGGCACGTTCAACGAGCCTTGGGGCGTGGCCGTCGGCCCGGATGGCAGCGTGTACGTCACCGACACCTGGAACCACCGCATTCAAAAATTCACCGCAGACGGCAAATTCCTGACCATGTGGGGGCACTTCGGCAATGACGGTTCGCCGCTTTCCCTCTGGGGCCCGCGTGATGTGGTGGTGGACGCCCAGGGGGTGGTCTATGTGACCGACACGGGCAACAAGCGCATCGTGATGTATGACGCGGATGGCAAGCCTCTGGGACAATTTGGGCACCCGGGCGCAGATATCGGCGCTTTCAATGAGCCGGTGGGGTTGGCCTTAGACGCCCAGGGCAACCTCTATGTGGCTGATACGTGGAACCAACGGGTGCAAGTTTTTGCCGTAGGCCCTGACTTTACCCTAACCCCTCTACGGCAATGGGATATTTTCGGCTGGTTTGGGCAATCGGTCAACAACAAGCCTTACCTCGCGGTAGATGCCCAAAACCATGTTTTTGTGGGTGACCCGGAGAACTACCGGGTGTTGGAATTTGACGCCTTAGGCATCCTTCTGCGCTGGTGGGGCAGTTGGGGAACGCCGCCTGAAGGCATGGGCTTGGTGGGTGGCCTGGCCACCGACGGCCACGGAGGGCTATGGGTTGTAGATGCTGACCACGGTCAGATTTTGCACTTTACTTTAGGCGAGGCTGAGGCGCCGAGCACGCCATAGGCCGCAAAACGAGGCCAAGCTCCCCGGCGTTTGTCCGTTTTTTGTGCGGTAGGGCTCTACCCTACCCTCTACCCTCGAAACGACGCCAAGCCCCCTGGCGTTCGTCCGGGCGTTTTTG
>Ga0256914_1002486_pt1 | contig 15305 bp, 10 predicted proteins | sample HulkmetaG_FD_191571 | JGI IMG/M metagenome (GOLD analysis project Ga0256914, IMG submission 191571) | Hydrothermal chimney microbial communities from Main Endeavour vent field at the Juan de Fuca Ridge, Pacific Ocean - Hulk | ecosystem: Environmental > Aquatic > Marine > Hydrothermal vents ... | reverse complement strand
CGGGCAGGCTGCATGTGGCCTGCAGGCTCAACCACTTGTCCACCACCAGAGGATCATTCCGCCAGCGCTCATGAAAGTCGGCCAGCAGCCTGTCCCCCAGGTCCCGGTCCGCGTTGACCACCGCGGTCAGGGCGGCCATGGTATCGGTCATGTTGTCGGCATCCCGGTACTGGGCATGGCCGAGCTCCAGCATCTCCGCCTCGACGTTACCGGCTGGCGGCCGGGCGAGAAGATAGGCCAGACAGCGGTTGCGCAGGGCCCGCCGGCCCACCTCCCTGGCCGTGAACCGGTACCGCTTTTCCGAGGCCAGGCTGAAGTACCGATCCAGGAAGTCGTTGCGCAATCTCCTGCCCAGCTCGTGGCGAAAAGTCTGCCGGACGACAAAGATCGCCTCCGGATCGACTGGTTCCATCTGCTGGCCGATCCAGGTTTCCGTGGGCAGGTGAAGAAGCTGGGCCAGAAAGGCGGGATCGCTCTCCTCGTCCAGCAGCAGTTTGGCCACCGCCTCCACGAACAGACCAGGCAGGTGCACCCGGCCGGTCCGCTGCCAGGCGGAGATCTGGTCCAGGAGAAAGCGCAGGGCCAGCCGCTGGCCACTGTCCCAGCGGTTGAAGGGATCGTTGTCATGGGCCAGGAGAAAGGCAAGGTCTTCGTCCTCTGCAGTACCCTGCAGCCGTACCGGTGCGGAAAAGTCGCGCAGCAGGGAGAGGTATGGCCGCTCGGGGATGTCATGCCAGCAGCAGTGCGTTTCCTTTTCCTCCAGCTCGACCAGATCCTCGACCATGTCCCGGCCCTGGCTGTCCACCAGGCCCAGCCGGACAGGGATGACAAAGGGACGTTTCTCGGGCTGACCGGGGGTGGCCGGACAGGACTGGCGGAGATACAGATGGAAGGCCCTGTTTTCCGCATCGTATTCTGTCCGGAAATGGAGTTCCGGCGTCCCGGCCTGACTGTACCAGCGCCTGAACCGGCCGAGGTCCCGGTCATTGGCATCTTCCATGGCCCGGACAAAATCGTCGCAGGTCACGGCCTGACCGTCGTGGCGCCTGAAGTAGAGATCCATGCCCCGGCGGAATCCCTCCCGGCCAAGCAGGGTATGGAGCATCCGGATGACCTCGGCCCCCTTGTTGTAGACCGTGAGGGTATAAAAATTGTTGATCTCGCGGTACGAGTCGGGACGAACCGGATGGGCCATGGGACCGCTGTCCTCCCGGAACTGGAAACTGCGAATGATGTTGACGTCCTGGATCCGCTTCACCGGCCTGGATCCCATGTCGGCGGAAAACTCCTGGTCCCGGAACACGGTCAGCCCCTCCTTGAGACTGAGCTGGAACCAGTCCCGGCAGGTGACCCGGTTACCGGTCCAGTTATGGAAGTACTCGTGGGCGATCACTCCCTCGATATGTTCGTAATCCGCATCAGTGGCGGTCTCGGGCCGCGCCAGGACATAGCGGGAGTTGAAGATGTTGAGCCCCTTGTTCTCCATGGCACCCATGTTGAAGTCGTCCACGGCAACGATCATGTAGGTGTCCAGGTCGTACTCCAGGCCGAAAACCTCCTCGTCCCAGCGCATGGCCTTTTTCAGCGACTCCATGGCATGGGCGCACCGGTCCCGGTTCTGCTCCTGGACATAGATGTGGAGGGCGATCTCCCGGCCGGACATGGTAATGAACCTGTCTTCGATCCGTACCAGATCACCGGCCACCAGGGCGAACAGGTAACAGGGCTTGGGAAAGGGGTCTTCCCAGGTGACAAAGTGTTTGCCGTCCCCCAGCTCGCCCCGGTCGACCGGGTTGCCGTTGGAGAGGAGAACCGGACAGGCGGCCCGGTCGGCCACGATGGTGGTGGTGAAACGGGTGAGGACATCGGGCCGGTCCGGAAAACAGGTGATCCTCCGGAATCCCTCTGCTTCGCACTGGGTGCAGTAGTTTCCCGACGAAAGATAGAGTCCTTCCAGGGCGGTATTGGCCCCCGGGTCGATGCGGGTCTCCACCTCCAGGGTGAACCGGTCCGGCACCGTTTCGATGGTCAGCAGCCTGCCGTCATACCGAAACCCACCCTCTGCCAGCCTGCTCCCGTCCAGGGAAACAGCCACCAGCTCCAGGTGCTCGCCGTTGAGCTGCAACGGTCCGGCATCGGTGCCCGGGTTGCGGCGGATCTCCATTGTTGACCAGACCCTGGTATGGTGTTCGTCCAGGTCCAGCCGCAGCCGGATGGAATCCACCAAAAAAGGCCACGGACGGTAATTTTTTCGATAAATGGTATTATCTTCTTGAGTTGACATATTCTTTCCTATATTCTTGCCCGGATCCGGCCAAAACGCTCGCCCAGAGGGCAAGCCGACGGGTTGAACTCATCCTGAAAACGAAAACACAAGCAAGGAAACATCATGTCACACGACGCCGATTCCCTCAAGTCCATCTTCTTCGCCCTGGGGGCCAACGTGTCCATCGGGGTGGCCAAACTGGCCGCAGCCCTGTACACCGCATCCGGAGCCATGATGGCGGAATCCATCCACTCCTTTGCTGACAGCGGCAACCAGCTCCTCCTCCTGCTGGGTATCAGGCGGGCCAAGCAGCCACCCTCGCCGGAATATCCCCTGGGCACGGGAAAGGCCATTTACTTCTGGTCCTTTATCGTCGCCCTGATCCTCTTTTCCATGGGCGGAGTCTACTCCATTTACGAGGGGATCCACAAGCTCCAACATCCGGAACCGCTGCATTCGCCCCTGGTGGCCGTGGCCGTGCTGCTCTTTTCCGTCGCCGCCGAGGGCACCTCCCTCTGGGGCTGCCTGCGGGAGGTGAACAAGGTGCGCCGGGGCCGCAGCCTCCTGCGCTGGTTCCGGGAAACAAGGCAGAGCGACCTGCTGGTGGTCTTCGGCGAGGACAGTGCCGCCCTCCTCGGGCTCTCCATGGCCCTGGTCGGCATCATCATGACCATGGTCACGGGCAACCCGGTCTTTGACGCGGCCGGATCCATCGCCATCGGCGTGCTCCTGGTGATCGTGGCCTGTTTCATCGGGGTGGAGGTCAAGTCCCTGCTCATCGGCCAGGGAGTGGAACCGGAAATCCGCCGGCAGATGCTGGAGCATCTCGAGGCCAGGGAGGAGATCGACCGGGTGTTCAGCCTCCTTACCCTTCAGCTGGGCAACGATGTCATGGTGGCGGTCAAGGCCAGGATGGCCCCGGCTCCCTCGGCCGAGGCCATGATCCGGGCCATCAACCGGTGCGAGGCCTCCATGCGGCAGCGGTTTCCCCAGATCCTCTGGCTCTTTTTCGAACCAGACCTCACGGACTGATTTCTCATGGCCCGCCACTGGGATACACTCATCGTCGGCGCCGGCCCCGGCGGCCTGGCCTGCGCCACCCTGCTCGCCAGGGCCGGCAGAACGGTCCTGGTCCTGGAACGGCAGCAATCTGTCGGTCCCAAGGTCTGCGCCGGCGGCATCACCTGGAGCGGCCTGATCAGGCGGGTTCCGGAAGACCTCGTGGAGCGCGGCTTTGCCAGCCAGTACATCGTGACCGGCCGGCAGCGGATCTGTGTCCGTGAACCAGAGCCCATCGTGGCCACCATCGGCCGCCCCACCCTGGGCAGGTGGATGGCCAGACAGGCCGAAGAGGCCGGCGCCGAGATCCGGACCGGGGTGCGGGTGCGGGAAATCCGGAACAGCACCCTCACAGCCGTCACCGACCAGGACGAGGTGCTGGAGCTGACAGGAAACCACCTGGTTGGCGCGGACGGTTCCGCATCCCTGGTGCGCCGTTCCCTGAACCTGCCGGTGAACAAGTGCGGCATCGGCATCAACTACCAGGTCGACGGCCAGGCGTCCCGAATGGAGTGGCACCTCAACCCGGTGTTCTTCGGTTACGGCTATGGCTGGATCTTTCCCCACCGCCGGTCCGTGTCCATCGGTGCCTACGGTCCCAGGGGCAACATGGGGGCTGCCCGCCTGCACCGGGGCCTCGTCGACTGGGCAAGACAGCAGGGCTACGACCTTGCCCGGGAACGGGGGCGGGCCGCGCTGATCAACTACGACTACCGCGGATTCCGGTTCGGCAATGTCTGGCTGGTGGGCGACGCGGCCGGCCTGGCCTCCGGACTGACCGGCGAGGGGATCTATCCGGCCCTGGTCTCGGGCGAGGCCGTGGCCCGGAAGATCCTTGATCCTGAATACCCGGCCGCCGAGATCGGGCGGTTGGTCGGCAAACAGCGGCTGCACAACCGGGTGACCAGCCTGGCGGCCCGCTCTCCCCGTCTCTCGGCCCTGCTCATGGAAGGACTGGTTCTGCTTCTCAGGCTGAAAGTGCTTGATTTTCACACCCTGGAAATGGCAGAGTAACAGGTTCAGGCAGGGGCGATCTCCCGGCCGGAACAATCCATACTTGGACACAGCGACATGAAACAGAACAAGAGAAAAAAACTGCTCCTGTACAACACGATCTTCGTGGCAGCCTGCGCGGCCATCTTTCTCGTCCTCTGGAACGCCCCTCCCGAGACGACCGCTCACCTGCCCCATGACGAGGATCACGAGCGGTTCATGACCATGAAGAAAAAAGAGGCGGAAAAATTCTGCAGCGAATGCCATGCACCGGAAGGCGATGCCCCGCTGCCGGAAGATCACCCGCCCAAGTACCGCTGCCTCTTCTGCCACAAACGGACCTGAATCTCATGTGGAAGGCGAAGGATGTATATTATGTTTCTGATTCAACGGCAATTCTTGCCGAGGATACCGGCAGGGCCATGCTCTGCCAATTCCCGGAGATCAGTTTCCGGGAGGAGAAGATCCCCTTTGTCCGCACCCGCAAACAGGCGGAAAGGGCCTTTGCCAGGATCCAGGAACAGTCGGGCGGCTGCTATCCCCTGGTCTTCTGCACCATCATGGACAAAGAGATCAGAACGGTCTTTGATTCGCCCGAGGTGGAATTCTTCGACATCTTCGGCCACAACCTGAACCGCCTGGAACGGTGCCTGGAGGTGGAGGCCCTCCGGGAACCCGGTTTTTTCCGGCACGGCGACGACATCACCCTGGCCCGGCGGGTGGAGGCCATCCACTACACCCTGGAACATGACGACGGCACCAGGACCAGGGAATACGACCAGGCAGAAATCATCCTGGTGGGCGTGTCCCGTTCCGGCAAGACCCCGGTCTCGGTCTACCTGGCTACCCACATGGGCCTCAAGGCAGCCAACTTTCCCCTGACCTCGGACCACCTGGAACGGTATGAACTGCCCAAGGACATCGTCCGCAACCGGGAACGGGTCGTCGGCCTGACCACCACGCCGCAGCACCTGCACAAGATCCGGGAAAAACGCTACAGCGGCAGCCGTTACGCCCGCCTGGCCACCTGTATCACCGAACTGCAGCAGGCCGAACAGCTCTTTTTCCGGCACCGGATCCAGGTTATCCAGACCGAAGGCAGGTCCATCGAAGAACTGGCTGTCCAGGCCACCCTGCTCCTGGGCATCCGCAAGAGGCGCTGAACGATGTCCCTGGAGGAGCCGGGCAAGAGGCTCCGCCCAGGATCGGCCAGGTCCTGAACAGGGGCGAAAGAGTCCCTGCCGGCTACCGGTCCGCCAGGGCCCGGTCATAGAGCTTGCCCACCCCGTACTCCCGACGCCGCTGGAATTTTTCCCAGGACGGGCCGATGAGCTGCATTTCGGGATACTTCTTCTGGATGTCCATGGCGATCTCCATCTCCTTGGTGCAGCCGGTGGAATAGGTGGCATCCTTGCCGGTCCATTCAGGCGGCACCTTCTCGCCCATGAGGGCAAAGGCCTTCTCGATATCGGCCACGGTCTGGAAACGCCAGATATCGATCAGGCCGGAGCGCTGGAAGATCTCCCACATGTACATGATATCGTCGGCATCCATACCCTCCTCGAAATGTTCACCCGGGTTGATGATCACCACATCGGTCAGGGTGGAGCGGAGATGATTGACAAAAACGTTCAGGATCTTCTTGGCCGTCTCCAACTGGCCGGGAATGGAGCCGACAATGGCTGAATAGAACATGATGGTCTTGCCCTGTTCCTTTTCCTTGCGGACCATGTAGATCAGATGCTCGGCCTTGGAGCGCAGGGTTGCCTCGGAAAAACGGACAGCGGCAGGATGCCTGGGCTTGAGCTGGATATCCATTCTGCCGGACTCCCGGCGAACGATGGAGATCAGGTCCCGGGTGAACTGGAACCGGTTGTGAATACATTCCCGGTTTCCGGGACAGCGGCTGACCACCAGGTCCACCTCCTTGAAACTGCGGGCAAAGGTGACCGAACAGAGCAGGGGATTGAACTGTTCACCGGTGCCGTCGGAGATGACCAGGAGCCTGGCATCGCCTTGCAGCTTGCCCAGGAGCTCGTTCTTGGTGATCCTGGGCTCGGCGATGATCTCGGCACCGGCCAGCAGCTCGTCCAGGACCGGATCCTCCAGGATATCGCTGAAAGAGACCCGCTCGTAAAAAAAGGACTGCTTGACCGCCAAAATCACCTTGATGCGCATCTTGCGCAACAGCCGGATTATGGCGAGATCGAAGACGATCTCGCCGGCCCTCCCTCCTATCCAGAGGACATAGGGCCGCATCTTGCCCCGGATCACGTCCTGCAGCCGGTCGCAGAACCACTGCCAGCCTGCCGATTCGATGGGCCTGTTCATCACCTCGGCCAGGTAGGCCTCGTCAGGGACCGTTTCCCCGGTCCAGATCTCCTCCACCGTGGAAAGCAGCAGGAGCCGCTGCAGGCGGAGGAGCTGGATCCTGACCTCCAGCTCCTCCAGGGTCGAGTTCTCGTCAATGGCCAGCCCCTGGTCGGAGTTGAAGGCCCGGCGGAAGGATTCCGACTGCAGGTATTCATGGGCGCGCCGGTTCTCCAGCTCCTTTTTCTGCCCCAGGGGACGGCTGATCTCGGATATGGTGGTGAAGATGGTCAGCAGCCGCTTTTCCAGCCTGGAAGGCAGGACCACCATGGAACCGGTCTCGTGCTTGAACTTGATGGACAGCAGGCTGAGGAGATACCTGCGCCGGTACTCGTCATCGAGCACATCCCGGACCAGCCGCTCCAGCCTGTCCCAGATGGTGAAATAGGCAGAGGTGAGCATGGTATCGGCCCGTTTCTCGATGATTGCCGAGAACAGCCTGTCAGAACAGGGATAATAGCAGGACTCCCCATCCATGTGGACCACGAAGTTCAGCTGCTCGGGCGAGGCGACCTTGTCGGGAAACGCCTCATAGGCCAGGTGATTTTCGGTATAGAAATTGGTCAGCCAGGCATCCCGTTCCGGATCCTGTCCCATCCTGCAGAGTATCGGTTCAGTCATACGATCATCCTCTGTCGTCAGGCCCGGGGGACACTCCCCGGTGTTTTCAGGGCGATTGCAGGTTACAGCAGGGCGGCGATCTCCCGGGCCACCTCGATGATCTCGCGCCCCTCCACAGAAACCACATGGTCTGCCGCCTTCCGGTAGTGGGGCAGCCGCTCCTCGTAGAGCTGCCGGGCCCGCTCCATGTCTTTCAGCAAGGGACGTTTCCTGATCTTCTTTTCGGCATTGGGATGCTTGCGCATGGCAGCAAGGATCCCTTCCACCGAAGAGTCAAGAAAGATGACCCGCCCCAGCCTGTCCAGATTGTTGACCTTGAAGAAGCCGCCCCCGGTGGAGACGATGGTGCCGGTGACATGATGCTCGATCCAGTTGGCCACCTGCAGCTCGAGGAGACGGAAGTAGTGTTCGCCGTGATTGGCGAAGATCTTGCGGATCTTCATCTTGACCAGGCTCTCGATGAGGTCGTCGGTATCGATGGCGAACCGGCCGGTCTCCCTGGCCAGGGCCCTGGCAGTCCGTCCCTTGCCCACTCCCATGAAGCCTATCAGGATGATGTTTTCCTGCAGATGGTTTCCACTTTCCCTGTCCATGAGACACCTCTTTTTTATAACATTATTGTAAAATATTTTATTTAAAATTACATTTATGTAAATAATTATCGATTGCCCGACCGCATAGCCATCTCCCTTTTCACCATTATTATCTGCAAGGTTTCATACATCTTTTTTCAACCACACCCGTATTGGCACGGATATTGGTTCTCCCTGGCCAGACGGTATGTGCTGTCAAGCAACACGAACCGGACAGTGAACCCGGTACAACTCAACCCAACATAGCACAACAGGGAGGATACAGAAGTGAAAAAAATTCCAGCAGCAAAGAGAAAGACGGTTCTCACCGGACTGCTTCTCCTGGCCGCGACCGTGCCGTGCGGACCGGTCCTGGCCGGCGAGGCATCCCCTGGGCCGGACCTGCCGGCCACCCTGATCAACCTGTCCTATGCCCTGGACACCTTTTATTTCCTCATCTGCGGCGCCCTGGTCATGTGGATGGCTGCCGGGTTCGCCATGCTGGAGGCCGGCCTGGTCCGGGGAAAAAACACCGTGGAGATCCTGACCAAAAACGTGGCCCTCTACGCCATTGCCTGCCTCATGTACCTGCTGGTCGGCTACAATATCATGTACGGCGACGGCGTCAGCAGCGTCCTGCCCTCCCTCCGCTTTTTCCTTGGCCCGGACAACAGCGTGGAGGCTGTCCTGAAGAGCGGCGGCAAGACCTACTACTCGGCCATGGCCGATTTCTTCTTCCAGGTGGTCTTCGTGGCCACGGCCATGTCCATCGTTTCCGGCGCTGTTGCCGAACGGATGAAGCTGTGGACGTTTCTGGCCTTTGCCGTGATCATGACCGGATTCATCTATCCCGTGGAAGGATACTGGAAATGGGGCGGCGGCTTTCTCGATGCCATGGGCTTCCTCGACTTTGCCGGCTCCGGGGTTGTGCATCTCTGCGGCGCATCCGCAGCCCTGGCCGGGGTCCTGATCCTGGGACCAAGAAAGGGGAAATACGGCCCGGACGGCCGGGTCAAGGCCATCCCGGGCTGTAACCTGCCCCTGGCGACCCTGGGCACCTTCATCCTCTGGCTGGGATGGTTCGGCTTCAACGGCGGCTCCGAGCTGAAGATCAGCGACATCACCGAGGCCAATGCGGTCTCCATGGTCTTCGTCAACACCAACACCGCTGCGGCCGGCGGCCTGGTCGCCGCCCTGCTCCTTTCCCGGCTGTGGTTCGGCAAGGCAGACCTGACCATGGCCCTGAACGGCGCTCTGGCCGGCCTGGTCGCCATCACTGCCGAACCGCTCACCCCGACCCCTGTTGTGGCCACCCTGGTTGGTGTCATCGGCGGTCTGCTGGTCGTGCCGGCCATCGTCTTCATCGACAAGGCCCGCATCGACGATCCAGTGGGCGCCATCTCGGTTCACGGGGTCGTTGGCACCTGGGGTGTCCTGGTGGCGGCTTTCACCAACCCGGACGGCTCCCTGCTCACCCAGCTTGCCGGTGTCGGCACCATCTTTGCCTGGACCTTTTCCACCTCCATCCTGGCCTGGCTGTTTCTCAGGGCGGTCATGGGAATCCGGGTCAGCGAAGAGGAAGAGCTGGAAGGCGTGGACATTGCCGAGTGCGGCCTGGAGGCCTATCCGGAATTCAGCAGAGAGTAAACCAGACAGGATTCGCAAGGAGAACAGAACATGAAAAAGATCGAAGCCATCATCAAACCGTTCAAGCTGGAACCGGTCAAGGAGGCCCTGAACGAAATCGGCATCCGGGGCATGACCATCAGCGAGGTCAAGGGATACGGCCGCCAGAAAGGCCACAGGGAGGTATACCGCGGGGCTGAATACAACGTGGACTTCAATCCCAAGATCAAGATCGAGCTGGTGGTCAGCGCCCAGTCGGCCGACGAGGTGATCACCACCATCCGGGAGGCCGCCCTCTCCGGGAAGATCGGCGACGGCAAGATCTTCGTCCTGGCGGTGGAAAACGTCCTCCGGGTCAGGACCGGCGAGCAGGGACCGGAGGCCATCTGATCGGCCCATCCCATCCACCCCGGTGCCGGCCTTGCCGCACCGGGAGACCGGCCAGGACAGCGGAACCCGGACGATTGCCGGCCGATTCTCCATCTGGTATACAGGCTGAAGGAGACAAGGCAAGACGACCAGGGACACCAGACGACACCGGGAAACAAGCGGTATGGACTATGTCATCCTCCTGCACGGCCTGGCCAGGACCAGGCACTCCATGGCAGGCCTGGGCCGCTATCTGGCCAGGCAGGAGGGCTACAGGATCGTCAACCAGGGCTATCCTTCGAGGAAATACAGGATCGCCACCCTGGCCGGAATCGCCCTGCCCACCGCCCTGGCGGCCTGCCGCCGGCCGGACTGCGACCGCATCCACTTCGTCACCCACTCCATGGGCGGCATCCTCCTTCGATACTGGCTGGCCAACCATGAACATGAACGGCCCGGCCGGGTCGTCATGCTGGCCCCGCCCAACCATGGCAGCGAGCTGGTCGACCGCTTCGGAACAAGGTTCTGGTTCGGCCTGATCAACGGACCAGCGGGCCGGGAACTGGGAACCGGTCCTGAGAGCCTTCCCAACCGTCTCGGCCCGGCCGCCTTTTCTCCCGGCATCATCGCCGGCAGCCGGAGTCTGGATCCGTTCTTCTCCCGTTTCCTGCCCAGGCCCAATGACGGCAAGGTCTCTGTTGCCTCCACCCGGTTGGAAGGCATGGCCGACTTTCTCGTCCTCCCCACGGGCCACACCTGGATCATGGACCATCCAGCGGTCCGGCAGCAGGTGGTCCATTTCCTGAGACACGGCCGGTTCCTCCATCCGGAGGTATCCGGGAGACCCTGAATCGTTCTCCAGGAGAGGTTCTGGCCATCCGGTCCTGACCGAGAAAATCCTGCACTGCTGCCGGCCCCCCTGGACAGCGGTCATTTCCTGTGGACAGCAGACTCCACCGGAACGGCGCAGATGAACATGTCCCTCAACTTCCAGCATGGGACACGGCAATGCAGGTTAGCTCCAATGGGACAACCTTCGGCCGATATTGCAAGATTTTTTTTTCTCCACAGGCAGAATCATTTGACATCCGGCAATATTTTTTTTACTCATACCTAGGCTCGTCGTTGAGCAGGGAACTCCGTCGGCATACCGGAAAACGTGGACTGAGCACCACGAAAATCCAAAGAATATTTCCGGGTTGACGACATTCTCAACCCGACCACAACGCAACAGGAAGTATCTTCGATCTTCACATAGGTCATCGGTAAGGAAGTTGTCATGGGCAAGCATATCTCGTTTTCGGTCATCGTCACGTTACTGTTTTTCGGTCTGCTTTCCAGCGCTGATGCGGAAACCCTGACCATAGGAAGTGCAACGGGCCAGCCAGGCGGCACCGTGGTCCTCCCGGTCACTGTGGACACGCCCGGCAACATCGCCGCCGCCGCTTTCACCATTACCTACAACAGTACCTACATCACGCTCACCGATGTGCAGTCCACCTTTTTCGACACCTTTGCCCACCAGTGGAACGAGCTGGAACCGGTTCCCGATCCCCTGCCTCCCACCGAGGTGACCGTGGACGGCACCACCTATACCCAGCCCCTGCTGTACCACACCAACGGCGGCAGCACCATGATTGCCGCGGCCAGAGTCAAGGCCGGCGAGACCCAGCATACCCTGTTCACCCTCCACTTCACCCTGAGCGATACCATCCCTGCCGGCAGCTATCCCATCGGCATCTCGGCCTCGGTGATCAGCAATACCGATGCCGGCTACCCGAGCGGCGGCGAGGCGGTCCCCGTGCTCATCGGCGCCGTGGAGGGAGAAAGTGACCCGCAGCTTGCCTACCCGACAATCAACGCCACCCTCGTGGGGGGCAGCATTCACATCATCGTCGACTCTGACGGCGATGGCATCGACGACAGCTGGGAGATGAGCCATTTCGGCAACCTGACCACCTGTGATGCTTCCTCGGACTACGACCGGGACGGCTACTCTGACTACCAGGAATATCTCAACAGTCGGGACGGGATCACCGACTCCAACGGTGACCAGTTCGATCCGACTTTTGCCAATGCCGCCAACGGCAACGGCTATCAGGAACCGATCTGGCAGCCCCTGCCCGGCACGAGCTGGCAAATCCAGCTCACCGGTACCCTGGACACCAGTTACGATGTGGACGTCTACGACATCGACCTCTTCGATACCACGACAGACCAGATCAGTGCCCTGCACGCAGCTGGCCGCAAGGTCATCTGCTATTTCAGTGCCGGCACCCGGGAGGACTGGCGTCCCGATGCCGGAGATTTCCCGGCAGCGGTCCTGGGCAACGACCTCCCTGAATGGCCTGGCGAAAAGTGGCTGGACATCCGGGCAATCAGTACCCTTGCCCCGATCATGCAGGCCAGGATGGATCTGGCTGTCAGCAAGGGCTGTGACGGAGTGGATCCGGACAATGTGGACGGTTTTACCAACGATACCGGCTTTCCTCTCACTGCCGAGGACCAGCGGACATACAACATCTGGCTGGCAGAGCAGGCCCATGCCAGAGGCCTGGCCATTGGTCTGAAAAACGACCTGAGCCAGGTAACCGATCTGCTGCCCTACTTCGAGTGGGCAGTCAACGAGGAGTGTCACCAGTACGACGAGTGCGATACCCTGATGCCGTTCATCAACGATGCCAAACCGGTCTTCAGTATCGAATATGTCGGCGATCCGGCGAGTTTCTGCCCGGACCTCAACCAGCGGGGCTTTTCGGCCCTCAAGCGGGACACCAGCCTGGCAACGGCCCTGCGGGTGGACTGCGCCAATTACCAGGCCGCCTACCTCCTGCCCCAGAACACCTGGCGGCAGATCAGTCTGCCGGCTCCGCCTCCGGGCGGCAGCAATACGGTGGTGGACATCCTGGGCCCTGGAATGCACGGCGACTACGGCGTCAACTGGTACGTGTTCTACTTCAATCCGGCAACCAACAGTTACAGCGCTCCCCAGGCTACTGATCCGCTCGTACAGGGCAGAGGTTACTGGATTATCCAGTTGGGAAACCAGCCCGCCTACCTGCAGATGCCGGCCGGGGTCGGCACCACCGCGCTTGGTCATCAGGAACAGTGTCCCTCTGCTTCCGGATGCTACGAAATTCCGCTGGCCACCAGGGCAGACGCCATCCAGTGGTCCATGCTCGGCCATGCCCTGGAGATCGCCACAAACTGGAGCAGATGCCGGATTGTCACGGACAGCGGTCCCTGCAGCGACTCGGATGGCTGTTCCCCCACCGAGGCCACCTCGCTGGGTATCTTCCTCAACCAGCTCTGGCGCTACAACGGCTCCGGCTACGAGGCAATCAATGATCGGGACGCCTCCCTACCCTGGTTCGGGTTCTGGGGTGCGACCCTCGCCCAGGCCCATGGTCTGAACCCGGTCCTGCTGGTGCCCTTCAAGTAGATCAGCGGGGCTCGGCATGGGGCTCTATGCGATCACGCTGTTCCTGGTCCTGGGCCTGCAGTTGCTACCGGCTATCTCCAGGGCCACGGAACACACCGTTGTCCTCCAGCAGGGAACAGGTGGCTATGAAGGGGTGCGAGACACCTGGGTGAGCAGCAACGACTGGGCATCTCCACCCCAGTACAGGCTCAATTACGGTCAACACCCCCTGCTCACCCTGGGACGGAGCGGAGACGACAACCCCCTGCTCCGCTTCGATCTCGGCACAATCCCGGCCAACAGCCAGGTTCTCTCGGCCCGTCTCCATCTCTACAACACCACCCACTCCTGCGACGATGGCGGCTGCACCACCTCCCATGTCCGCCAGGTAAAGCTCTACCGGGTACTCCAGAACTGGGACGAAGGCAGCGAAACCGGCTCGCCCGTGGACGCACCAGGAGAGCACGGCGCCACTGGCGACGACCGGTTCTCCTACTATCCTGGCGAGGGAACGAACCTGCCCTGGCATGCCCGCGGCATGCAGGCCGGTACCGATTATGCGGCCGCCGAAGCCGCAAGTGCCGATATCACAGACCAGGGCTGGTACCAGTGGGACATCACCCCGCTAGTCAGGGCATGGGTCCGGGGTGACCAGGCCAACTTCGGCCTGGTCCTGCGCGACGCCACCGGCTGGGAGGAGCACAATACCGACTGGCGCAGTTTCTGCTCAAGCCAGTACCAGGCCGATCCCTCCAGGCGGCCGAAACTGGTGGTCCGATACAATCCCGATGTACCCTTTGCCGATGCTGGAAGCGACCAGGAGGATCTCCACTGGGACGGCGGGGCCATAGTCCTGGATGGCACTTCCAGCCACGACCGGCCCGGCGGCAACAACGCCAGCCTCCAGTATCAGTGGCGGATTCTTTCTCCTGCCTATGGTTCCGGGCTCAGCGGCATCATCGGCACCAGCGCCACGCTCTCCTTTACTCCCGACCGGCCCGGCGAATGGGAGTTCCAGCTCACGGTCACCAACGACCTCCAGGAAACCGCAACCGATACGGTCCATGTCCGGCTGCTTGCCATTCCGGCCGGTCACCCGCGCATCTACCTCACCCCTTCCCGGCTGGCTGCGCTGCGTTCCAGGGCAACGGCAGGAAACAGCCGCTGGCAGCAGCTGAAAAACGAGGCGGATTCCGAATCCACGGCCATGCTCGCCAAGGCCCTGGTCGGCCAGGTCCTCGACGAGGCATCCTACTGCACCGCGGCCCTGGCCAGGGCCCAGGCCCTGGTCGATGGAGATGACGACTGTTCATCCTGTCCTGGCGATATCGCCCTGGTCTACGACTGGTGTCATGGGCAGATGGACGCCAGCCAGCGGGCCAGTTTTATCGACTATTTCAACCACCGGGGTGACAACCCGGGAGGGGAGAATATCCCGGGCTGGGGCAATTACTGGCCCCGTTACGGATACAGCTATGGTCTCATGGGCCTGGCCACCCTGGACGAAAACAGCCGGGCCACCGAGTGGCTGGACCGGTACCGCTACCAGTACAACGACCTGGACCTGCTGGACAGGATCGCGCCGGGAGGCGGCTGGCCCGAGGGCATGATCTACGACTGGATCGCCAACTGCAGCCGTGTCAAGGCGGTGGCTGCCTGGGAGTCGGCCACTGGCGAGCAACTCTTCCTCGGCAGCGACTGGTTCAGGGAGCGGATCGGCTACCTGCTCCTCCATCACTGGCCGGGAACAGCCCAGGAATGGGGCCGGCAGTATCATCCCTACCTCTCCACCGGCGATACGGAACGTGGCCGGGGTTCCATGGCCAACTACGGCCGGATCATGGCCCTCATCCTCCTGGAGCGTTTCCCCGACCATCCCCTGGCTCCCCAGCTCCAGGACTACCTGCGGACCGAACCGGACGGCCATTCCGACGGATTCCTCGCCCATGACGAGTTTCTCTGGTTCGACCCGGCATTCCCGGCCAAGCCCCCCACCCTGACCACCCAC
>Ga0256914_1002485_pt1 | contig 15310 bp, 9 predicted proteins | sample HulkmetaG_FD_191571 | JGI IMG/M metagenome (GOLD analysis project Ga0256914, IMG submission 191571) | Hydrothermal chimney microbial communities from Main Endeavour vent field at the Juan de Fuca Ridge, Pacific Ocean - Hulk | ecosystem: Environmental > Aquatic > Marine > Hydrothermal vents ... | reverse complement strand
CGGCCTGCATCGGCCGGCCTTCACAGTGGCGAATCTGCGGCGGGATTCCTTTGTCATGGAACTGGGGCACCTGGAAGATGGAAGCGGGGTGGACAACCGGAACAATTTTCCTGATCAGGACATCGAGGAAAGGGCAGGACGGTGGATCTACGAGATCGCCAATCCGCTGCCGTTCCGTGGAACAACCTATATCGATTCCGGGTGGGCTGACGCCCGGGCCGGTGACCCGGCGGCCATCGGAATGGAGCCGGCTCCGCAATGTTCCCTCCTCCAACTCCTTACCGACCGTCTGCAGGACAGCGGTCAGGCCGAGTCGATCCTGGCGGACCTGCCCAAACCCCTGCTCTACGACCTGGCTGCCAATTCGACAGACCCCGACGAACTGGTTCTCCTCGCCCGATCCTGCTGCCGGCTGGAGTTCGACCGCCAGGGTCGCCCCACCGGTCTCTGCTACCGCAAGCAGGGCGAGCAGTTCCAGGCGGTCATCGATGACTTTGAACTCTTCGAGACCATAGCCAACAATCCATATCTTCCGGACAGGTACAAGGAGGTCATGGTCCTCCGCCCCGGCGTCCAGGGCGGTAGCGAGATCGTCGGCGACTGGCAGCATGGCGATACCCGGATCTTCGAGTATCTGCGTCGCAATTCCTATATTCCCTGGGGACACTATGCAGCCAACATGGCCCATACCTCGGTCCGTTATCACACCAGGGATCTGGACCGCACCGACATGGAAGGCCTGCGGCATCTCTATTACCAGCGTATCTATGTGAACCTGGCCGGACAACTGGGCATCGAGGTGGGTACCCGGCGCCGGCGGCTCTCGACAGAGGAGCTGGAAACGCTTCGTCTCCGCATCCTGGAACGGTTGCAGGAGACCGATCTGCAGGCCGCCACCCTGTGGGGATGGAATTTCGGTTATGATTTCTCCGGTTCCGGCTACCGCCTTCATGCCTCGCACCAGATGATCCATCAACAGTATGCCCTGGTGGGCAGCGAGGTGCCCACCACCGGAGGGGACAGCGTGCGGCCGTTTTCCAGCGGTGATATGGTGGCCGAGGTCGTTGCAGCCTATGCGGCAGAGTATGGCAGTGATTTTTTCAGCGACTACCTGAAAGCCATCCGGAACAATCAGCGCACCGACGGCCGGGACGGGGAGGCAGATCTGGCCGTCTGGAGGGATGACCACGTCCTGCTCTTTGTCCCCAAGGCCCAGGTTTCCCAGTGGGAACTGCAGCTCATGGTCACGGCCGACCGGGATGGGGAACCGGTGGGCAATGTCGTGGAGGCCGACGTCCGGGTACGGCGTTCCATCGACCGGGGCATCCTGCTGGCCCAGCATGTCCTTGCCCGGCTGGGCGTGCAGATGGTCAGCACCATCGAATATTCGAAACGGCTGGGGCTTGCCAACGGCCAACGTCTTCTGTACAGTTTTCTGCCCAAACTGCCCTGGTCCATGGGGGCTTTCAGCGAGGCGCAGCTGCGCTTCATCTGCGGCCATTATCCGGAAGACTTTGCCACGGCCTGCCGGGCCAGGATCGGGGGGCAGGATGAATAACGGGAATCAGGACACCATGGAAAAAAAAGGATATTTCGGTCAGTGGGGCGGGGCGTTTATCCCGGAAGTCCTGCATACGACCTTTGCAGAGCTGAACCGGGCCTACGAGAAGGCCCGGCAGGATGAGACCTTCTGGCAGGAGTACGTTGAACTCATGGCCACCTACTCTTGCCGGCCCACGCCCCTGACCTATGCCGAAAACCTGAGCAACCATTTCGGCGGCGCCCGTATCTACATCAAACGGGAGGACCTCAACCATACCGGAGCCCACAAGGCCAACAATGTCATGGGCCAGGGACTGCTGGTACGGCGGATGGGCAAGAAGCGGGTCATTGCCGAGACCGGAGCCGGTCAGCACGGCGTGGCCACCGCCACCATGGCAGCCCGATTCGGCTTTTCCTGCACCATCTACATGGGCGAGGAGGACGTGGCCCGACAGCGGCCCAATGTCTTCTGGATGGAGAAACTGGGCGCCACCGTGGTACCGGTCACCGACGGTGCCAGGACTCTGAAGGACGCCATCAACGAGGCCTTTCGCGACTGGGTGACCAGGATGGACGACACCCATTACGTACTGGGAACGGTTTGCGGACCGCATCCATTTCCCGAGATGGTGGCCTGGTTTCAGTCCATCATCGGTCAGGAGGCACGGGAGCAGATCCTCAGGCAGCATGGCAGTCTGCCGGCGAGGGTCTATGCCTGCGTGGGAGGCGGATCCAATGCCATGGGGATCTTTCAGGGCTTTCTCGGGGATCCGGTGGAGCTGGTCGGGGTGGAGGCCGGCGGCAGGGGGTTGGACACGGATCAACACGCCTCCAGGATGAAGGGTGACCGCGCCGCACCAGGGGTGGCCCAGGGGTACAAGACCATGTTCCTCCAGGACGAGGATGGCCAGATGCTGGATACCCATTCCATTGCCGCTGGTCTCGATTACGTCGGTATCTCTCCGCTCCTTGCCCACCTGGGCGAGGAAGGCCGCGTCCGTTTCGAGGCAGCCACCGATCAGGAGGTGCTGGATGCCCTCACTCTGACCATGCGGACCGAGGGAATCATACCGGCCCTGGAGTCTGCCCACGCCTTTGTCCAGGCCTTCCGGGAGGCCCCTGGGCTATCCCGGGACCAGGCCATCATCATCAACATGTCCGGTCGGGGCGACAAGGATATCTTTACCATTGCCCACGCCTTTGCCGATCCGTCCTGGAAGGCCTTCATCATCGACCGGGCAGCAGAATACAGCGGAAAACAGCCATGACCCTGGAACGTGACCTGCGACAGCGGCTGCAGGAGAAGAGAATCTTGCTCATGACGCATCTGGTGCTGGGGTATCCCTCCCTGGATGTCAACTACCAGGTGATCGCCCAGATGGCCGAAAACGGGGTGGACTGCATTGAACTGCAGATCCCTTTTTCCGAGCCCATGGCCGACGGACCGGTGATCCTGCGGGCCAACCAGGATGCCCTCTCCGCAGGCATCCGGGTGCGGGACTGCTTCGATTTCGCGGCCCGGGTGGTGCGCGATTTTCCCGGTGTCCATTTTCTTTTCATGACCTACTACAACATCGTCTTCCGATACGGCCTGGATCGGTTCGTCGATGATGCCGCCCGAATCGGCATCCGCGGTTTCATCATCCCGGATCTGCCGCCGGAAGAGGGCAGGGAGTATCTCCGCTGCAGCCGGGACAAGAACCTGGCTGCGGTCATGTTCTTCACCCCGACCTCCACGGATGCAAGGATGCGGCAGGTTGCCGTCCAGGGCGGGGGATTTGTCTACTGTGTGGCCAGGCGGGGGGTGACCGGCCGCCATACCGAGATGGATGCAGGCCTGCTGCACTACCTCGAGCGGTGCCGGGCAGCCACTGACCTGCCACTGGCTGTCGGTTTCGGCATCAGAAGCCGGGAGGATGTGGCCATGCTGGAGGGACGGGCGGATATGGCCGTGATCGGTACGGCGACCATTCGCCTGGTCGATGAGCAGGGTCCGGCAGCCGTTGGCCCCTTTATCCGTGATCTGCGCGGTTGAAACAGGCGTCCAGAGAAGAGAAAATATCGTACTGACCGGAACATGACCCGGCATCCCGGGGAGAAGTGACCCCGGGACAGGATCCTGTTGACAGGCAGGATCAGGGGAGCCTGGAATGCTCCAGCAGGCAGTGGGCGTAGACGTTGCCTGGATCCTTACCCTGCAGGAGCAGCCGCTGCAACAGATCGGTTTCTCTGGCCAGTGCCTGTTCGAGTTCCGTGGCCGCGGACAGGCGGGCGGACAGGCCCAGGCTCCGTCGGAGAATACGCTGCAGGCTGCCCCGCAGGCCGCCTGGCCGCTCCCTTATCAGCATCACCGCATCCTCAGGAACCGATGCCAGGCCGGCAGCGGCCCTGATGGCATCCTCGAGGGTGCCGAGCTGATCCACCAGGCCCAGTTCCAGGGCTGTTTGACCGTCCCAGATTCTGCCCTTGGCGATCTTTGCCACCTCGTCCAGATCCATCTTTCTGCCCTGGTGAACGATCTCCAGGAACCTGCGGTAGTTCCGTTCAATATCGAGTTGGGTGGCCCGGGCCAGATCCGCTGGAAAGGGGCGGAGAATGGAGCCGTAGCCGGCCAGTTTCGTTGTTCCGGTGCCGTCGCTGAAGACGCCCATCTTGGCCAGGGATTCCTCCAGGGTGGGAATGACCCCAAAGATGCCGATGGAACCGGTGAGGGTGGAAGGGGCAGCCACGATCTTGTCCGCATCGGCTGCCAGCCAGTAGGCGCCCGAGGCTCCCAGCGCCCCCATGGAAACGACCACCGGCTTGCCTGACTCCCTGGTAAGGGCCAGCTCCTGCCTGATCTGCTCGGCGGCATAGGCACTGCCGCCGCCGCTGTTGATCCGCAGGACCAGGGCCTTGACGTGTTTGTCGGTTCTGGCCTGCCGTATCTGTTCCACCAGGTTTTCCGAACCGATCTGTCCCACCTCGCTGGCGCCATAGACGATGGTCCCCTCCGCGATGATGAGCCCGATCCGGTCCTGGTTGCCTTTGGCCCGCATATAGGAAGGAGTGAGATGGCGCAGGTAGTCTGCCAGATCGATCTGTTTGAAGGTGGTCCTGTCCTCGGTCCGGCCCACCAGGGAGCTCAGGTAGTCCTCCATCTCCCGCCGCGTCTTGAGCCCGTCGACCAGTCCGCTGTTGAGGGCCATCTTTGCAGTATCTCCACCGGCCTTCTGTAGATGGACTACCAGGTTGTTGATCAGGTCATCCACGCTGTCAGGAGAGGGGAGGTTGCGGTTGTCGGCGATGTCCTTGCGGAACAGGTCCCAGACCCTGGTCAGCCAGTACTGGTTGGCCTCCCGGTCCTTTGCCGACATGGTATCCCTGGTCAGCGGCTCCAGGGCGGACTTGAAATCGCCAACCCTGAAGACATGCACATTGACCCCGAGCCGGTCCAGCAGCTCCCGGATATAGAGCCGGTAGACCCCGAATCCCTGGAGAATGACCCGTCCCATGGGATCGAGATAGATCTCGTCGCTCCAGGAGGCAAGATAGTACTGTCCCTGGGTGTACCTGTCGGCCACGGCAATCACCTTCTTGCCGCTCTTCCTGAAGTTCGCTATTGCCTTGCCGATGGTTCGCAGTTGGTTGAGGCTGGCATGGCCGAGCTGCTCCGGAGCCACCACCAGCAGTCGGATTCGGTCGTCCCGGGCTGCCGCATCGATGCCATCGAGGATATCCTGCAGGGTCAGCTCGGTGGCAATGGGTCGGCCGGCCAGGTTGTCGATGAACTGGGCCAGGGGATCGATGACCGAACGCTGTTCGACGATGTCGCCCCGGGGGGCCAGGACCAGGGCTGTGCCGTCTGCCACCTTGACTTCGGGATGATAGAAGAGGGCCAGGAAAAACAGCACGCAGACCAGCAGGAAGAGAAGGCTGGAGAGCACGGTGGCCCCGGTGGTGAGCAGTCGCCACAGCCAGCGGAAGAGAACGGCGAGATAGACGAGTATTTTTTTCAAGTGATTATTCCCGATTGTTTGAAGGGATGTTCAGGAGGCCTCTTTGGCGTGCCATCAATATACAGAATTCCTGCCTTCCCGGAAAGCAGAATGCGTCTCTGGCCGGCCAATTCCGCAAACAGTTTACCCATCCTGTGATGGGTTTCCGTCTGTTTTCCCGGATCAACGATGGTCTGTTGGGTCGCGGAAACAGAGTGTGGAAAGCCGTTGCCGTGCCGGCTACTGCTGTTGGTTCAGGATTTCCGAACTCAGGGCCTGTCCCAGTTCCTGGAGGGAAAAGGGTTTGCGGATAAACTGGCTTATGCCCAGCTTTCTGGCCTCCTCCATCTCCTTGGAGTCCGGAAGGCCGCTGATGATGATCGCCTTCTGGTCAGGAACGAGTTCACGGATCCGTTTGTAGGTCTCGAACCCATCGATACCCGGCTCCATGACCATGTCCAGGAGAACCAGGTCGACCGGATGGTTCTTGATGAACTCTATGGCCTCCTCCCCGCTTTCGGCGGTATGCACCTGGTAGCCCAACCTGGCGAGGAGGCGGCGGGCAATTTCCCGCTGGCTTTCCTGGTCGTCGACCACCAGGACGTTCTGGCCCTTGCCCAGCCGGGTGGTGAAGGAAGAGGTGGTCCTGGCCGAGGCCAATCGTTCATGGGTGGCAGGAAAGTACAGGGAGATACGGGTGCCGGAACTGTCGCTGGTCAGGTCCACGTAGCCGCCATGCTCATGGACCGTGTCCCAGACGATGGTCAACCCCAGGCCGGTACCGCTTCGCCCCATGACCTTTTTGGAATAAAAGGGTTCAAAGATCCGTTTCTGGTCTTCCTCTGAGATGCCCGGACCATCATCTTCGACCGTGATCACCGTGTATTCGCCCGGGGCAATGGTCTCGTACCCCTTGATGGGGTTTTCCACGGACCGGTTCTGGGTACAGATCTTGATCCGACCGCTGTTGTCGAGCGCCTCGGCGGCATTGTTGATCAGATTGGTTATGGATTTGGAGATGTGGATCGCTGAACAGCGGGTATTCCAAAGTTTGGTGTCCAACTCGGATTCAAAGATTATGCCGGGATAACGCCTTTTTATTTCCTTGCATTCAGCCGAGTCGAAGTAACCGGTGATGATGGCGTTGATGTTCTGTACCTCTTTCTGGCAGTTGGTCCCCCTGGCCACGGTCAGCAGGTCGCTGACCACGGCAGCGGCCCGCACACCGGCGTCCCGGATCAGCTTGATCTCTTCCCGGAAGGGAAAGTCCTCCGGCAGGTCGAGGAGAAGCAGGTCTGGATAGATGATGATACCAGCCATGATGTTATTCAGGTCATGGGCAACTGATCCTGCCATTATGCCAAGTGATTCCATACGCTTGGCGCTGGCAAGCTGGTCCTGGAGGGCAAGTTGCTGTTGAATGGCCCGTTGCCAGTCCGAGCGGTCGCGGATGGCGGCGACCTGTACCATGCGATCGTCGTAGTCGATGTACTTGATGCGGATCTCCACCGGAAAGGTGGTGCCGTCTTTCTTGATGCCCAGGGCCTCGAACGGACCGATGGTGTCCGGATCGGCCTGCAGGTTCAGCGACTTGATCGAGCTGCGGTTGAGAAGGACATCAAAGATCTTTTTGCCGATCAGTTCGTCACTGCTGTAGCCGAACATTTCGCACAGCTGGCTGTTGACCTGGAGCAGGGTACCCTCTTCATAGATGAAGATTCCTTCCCAGGTCGCTTCGGCAAGTTGCCTGAACCGTTTCTCGCTGGCCTTTAGCTGTTTTTCCAGCCGCTTGTGCTGAATGCCCCGGCCCAGTACCCAGAGGAGTTGCTCAGGATCATAGGGTTTGCGGAGATAGTCGTAGACACCGGAGCGAAGGGCGGCTATGGCATTGTCGATGGTTGCCTGCCCTGTCAGGATGATGACGGCGGTGTCAGGGTAGTGTTCATTGAGCCGGGCCGCCACCTCGTTGCCGCTGATATCCGGCAGACCGATGTCCAGCAGGGCGGCGTCATACTTCTTCTTCTCGAAAAGGAACAGGGCCTCCTGGCCGGAATTTGCTGTATCTGCTTCGTAATTTCCAGCTTCCAGCAGTACCTTGATGGAGTTGCAGAAGTGGGGTTCGTCGTCGATGATGAGAACTGAGTAGGCCATTTTCTTCTGTCTGCAGCGTATATGAAAAGCCCTGGCGCCAACAACGTTATCATGGTTTTCCTACTTCGGTGCAATAAACACGCCGTTTTTTCTGTCTGCAGTGGAAAGAAGCCGCTGAGGATTCCGGCTGGAAGAAGTTGTTTCCACGTGTTTTCGACGGTGCGTTATGGATCGTTTTGACAGAATGAGTCGGCTGTATTGATCAGTTGTCAAGCAGTTTCACCTGATTCCTCCGGACATGGCCGGCTGGGTTCCTCCGGCACCATGATACGTTTTGCCAAGGGGATAGGCAACCATTGACGCAGGATCGTGCGTCGTTTCTTCAGGATTCCGAAAAACGTTCCGTCCCAAACAAAAAGCGGAATCCGGCTTCCCTGAAATTTCCTATATTACAGTTTATGCACAGGATTGAAACCTTTTTTCTACGCAAAAGGGAAAAAAGATAACCTGTTCAGGAAACGGAAAAATCAGGTCCGGATATCTGGCAAAACGAGGTCAAAGGTTGTCCCCTGATCCGTTGAGGTACAGGTGATCGATCCTCCCAGCCGGCCAAGGAGTTTCTGGACAATGGCGAGTCCAAGACCTGAATGGCCTTCGGTCTTCGTTGATACGCCGGGCTGAAAAATGGTCGGCAGGAGATCTGCCGGAATGCCGGGACCGTTGTCGCTGATGCGGATGTGAATGGCCGTGTCTCCAGGTTTGTTGTCCTGTTTTTTCATGGAAACAGTGATCGTTCCCGCGTTATCCATGGCGTCGGCCGCATTCCCCAGGAGGTTGAGGATGATCTGGCGGAGAAAGTTGCCGTCTGTCCGGATACGGCAGGGCGTATCGTCCTCCTGGAAGACGATCCTGATCCGGTTATCGTCGGGAAGCGACATTTCGAAGAAACGGATGCTGTCTGCCAGGACCTGGCCAATATCCAGGTGAGTGGGATGCATCTCCCGGCTGTCCTGGGACAGGTCCCTGAGCTGTCGGACAATCCTTCCCACCCTGTCCAGTTCGGCATCGATGATGGCCAGCTCCTCCTGGAGCGTTGTCTCGTCTTTCAGTTTCATGGACAGGATTTTGACGTAATTACGGATGATGCCCAGGGGATTGTTGATTTCGTGACCGATCTTCCTGGCTACCAGTGTCGCCGATTTCAGCCGTTCCGTGACCAGGTGTTCTTCATGGCGCCGCTGCTGGTTTTCCAGGTAGAGACTGGCTGCAGCCTGGCGGGCAAAGAGCTGGAGAGGAGAACTCTGGCCCAGAAGTGTTTGGTGGGAATCATTGTGGACGCCGATAACCATCAATCCCACCAGTTCCTGCTGGTGGCTCATGGGCACGACCACGAGGCCATCCCTGCCCAGGAGGTTGGTGAGCTGGACGTCCAGAAGGTTCTTTCTGCCCTGTTCCGGAACCTCTCCCATGAAACTGTGCCTGATCCGGAGGCTGGTTGCAGCCTGTCCCACCAGGCTGTCGCGGTGTCTGGGCAGGTGAAAGGTGATCCTGCCGGCGTCCCGATATAGCGGGTTTTCCGGCGGGACCACGCCCCGGAAAAGGCTCTGGTCTGCGTCGAACAGGAGGAGCAGATGGCTGGATTCGTTGAACAGGATCTTCAGGCCCTGCTCGATGATGGTGACGATCTGCTCCCTGTCTTCAGCCTGGAGCAGGTTATCCAGCAGGCCCGTGATCTGGGTGATGTCCCGGACCCGGTTCAGCAGGCCGCGGGAGGTCTCCCGGTGCGCCTCCTCGCTTTCCCGGTCCGATTCCATGGATGTGCGGTGGTTTTTCGGGATCCGGATCCCCATGTTGCCAGCAATTTCAGCCACCTGATCTTCGACCCCGAGGACGATGGTCCTGAGGTGGCTGCTGTTGAGACCGAAAAACAGGTCGGCTGCTGTTTCGCACTCCTCGTCCGGTTCCTCCACGTGGCTGAGCAGGTCGGCAAGGTAGGTGATCCGGACCAGCGGCAGCCCCTCCTTGAGCTCTTCCACCTGGTGGTGATGATAGCGGATTGCATCGGCGAGCAGGGGTGGCAGATGCCATTCCTCTGCCAGCCAGCCGCCGGCTTCGCAGTGGTTTATGTGCAGCTTTTGCTGCTCCAGGAAGGAGAGCCTGGCGCCGTGGCAGCGGACCCCCTTGAGAAGCAGGGGAGCGTAGTTGTCCTGAAAGGCCATCCAGAGCAGGAGCTTGCCGATGTCATGAAGCAGGCCGGCCAGATAGGCCTCGGCCGGTGTTTCGTATCCTGTTTGCTGGGCGATCTTCTGGGCCAGGACAGCGTTCTGGCAGGAATGGTACCAAAACCGGTCGATGGACAGCAGGCCCCTGGTTTTCACCTTGCGAAAGACCTGTTGCACAGAGACGCTGATGGCCAGATTTTTTACCGTGTTGGCACCGAGATAAATGACTGCCTGCCTGGTGTCGGTGAAGGCGTTGCGGGCACCGATGAAGGCCGAGTTGACGAGCTGGAGAATCTTGGCACTCAGGGCGGCGTCTTTTTCGACGATCTCCGCCACCTCCTGGAGATTCACTTCCCGCCGGTGGCAGGCGTCGATGAGCTGCACCAGGACCTGGGGCATGCTGGGCAGATTGCCGGATACCTTCAGGTTCTGCAGTATGGAATTGGGATCGGTCATCCGCTACAGGAGGAGAACAGGAAATGATTTACAGCAAAGGGTTTTGACGGGTGCCCTGAGCAACCGGGCTCTTTGTGCGGGATCAAGGCAGGGCAACCTCTTTCCGCAACCACATGTAACCTATTCCGAGGAAAAAATGGTTCCCGCTACCAGGCATCGGGCAGCAAGACACTTTTTCAGGAGTCCTACTGCAGTTGTATCGTTAAATCCTGCCTTGATCAACTTTTTCCTGGTGCTCCGGGATCATTCACCAGGACAATCTCCAGGGGATCGGCCCGGCCAAGTTCCCGGTCCAGTTGCCGGATGTGGCCGATTCGCTGCCATGAACGCCCGAGCAGCCCGGTTCCGCAGGCATCCACGGCCACGGGATCGTACCCGGCAAGCAGCTTGCCCACCGGAGGATCGCAGGGTGGTCCCCACAGATGGGCCTCGGCCATGCCCACACTGGCGTCAAGAATGGTGAAATCTGGAGAGCGGTATCGGTTCAGATCGGCGATCGCCTCCTGGATGCCGTGGTGAAAGGCGGATTTTTTCCAGCTGTTGCCCTGCCGGTAGTGGCTTGGCGGCACCAGACCCATCATGTTTTTCAGCCCCAGGGTCACGCCGGCCAGGGTATGGGCCTTGAGCACGGGCAAGGAAATGAGGAAACAGTCCAGAGCGATTCCGGGCAGGTACAGCTCTGGCCAGCGGCTACAGTCGGGTCGGCGGAGACGGCGGCACGGTTCGTGGTTCAGGTCGATCAGGTCGACCTGTTTCTCGGCGGCCAGCCGGGTGTATCCCAGGCAGTCGAAAGCATGGCCGGTTGCATAGGCCAGGGCGCCGCATCCTTCGCCGATGAGGATTTGGTTCGTTGTCCTGGAGCGGAGGTAGTCGATCAGGGCCGCCACCAGCTCCACCGGGGTGGTGACCGGAGGTTCGATGGCCTCAACCAGATTGGGCTTGAGCAGAACCGGCCGCCTGTCGAGATGGTCGGGCAGGCCTGCCCTGTCCAGGAGCATGGACAGGTTTTCCTTCCAGGAGGAAAACGTGCATGAATAGACCCTGCCCGGCTGGATCATCATGTTCGCTCTCTGTCTGAGGTGAGATAGGTCTGCAGCCCCGTGAGGAGGACAAAACGGCCCAATGTAATGAGATTGCATGGAAAGCTGGCCACAAAGAGCGGATTGTCGCAAAGGCCTCCGGAGAGGTAGAGCGTCTCCGGCGACCCGGCAAACCTGTAACCGTTCAGGGCGATTCCACGGACAAACCTGGCCACGGCCTCGCCTTCGGGCATGCCGTTGACCACGGCATCAAAGATGTGGCTCATTCCCAGTACCCCGCAGGTGACGGCAAATCCCTGCTCAGGCACCGGCAGGGTGGCATAGTCCAGGTCATAGTATCTCGACAGCAGCTCGATGGTGAATCCCATGGAGGCGCCGCACTCGGCATTCCAGCCCATGTCGGCCAGGCTGCCGTTTGCAAAGCGGACGTACTTGATGTCCCGGCTGCCGCAGTCCAGCAGGACAAAGTCGTCTTTGCCGATCAGTTCCCGGCCGCCCCTGGCCAGGGCTGTCAGTTCGTTGACATACCGCCTGCATCGCCGTCGGGCATTGTGTCCGGTGGCCAGGTCGGCCCGAAAATTCTGCCCCAGGCTCCTGGTGGTGACCACCCGGGGCGGCTCCTGGCTGGATGTGTCCAGCAATTTGCAGTATGAGGTGCCGAAATCCGCCAGCAGCATGGTCAGTCTGTTTTTCCGGCCCCGGAAAGCTCGAGAAAGGCTTCGATCTTGGCCCGTACCGAACCGGAGGCCGTGACATCGCAGTCCAGGTACAGGGAACAGGGATGAAGGTCGGCCAGGTGACGTGCCAGGGCGGTCTTGGCGCAAAACGCCTGGGCAAAGAAGACCGTGGGGACGGATGGATTGAAATGCGCCTCCAGGTCCAGGTCGGCCGGGGTCTTGTTCTCCATGCAGCGGGTCCAGCCGTAGACATGGGTAGTTTCGGGAAAGAGGGAGAGAATGGAGAAATCCCTGGGCGGCACACCCCAGAAACCGGCTGTCGGGGTACAGGAAGGACGGGGTGGCGGGGCTGTCTCTTTCCGTACATGCGCCGTGATGCAGGCGAACTTTTCCGCCAGGTCCATCCTGCAGCGACAGGTGGAATAGCCAAAGCCCGTACTGTCCGTGTTCCTGGTCGTGACCACCTTGGGACAGAATCGTTGCAGAATCCGGCTCACGTGGAGGGCGCAGTCGCATTTTCCCGGTCCGACATCGATAAAGATGGCCTCCAGGTCCAGGTGCATGGCATTGAGGACCACGGTCCGCAGGACAGCGCAATAGACCCTGGGCAGATATGAGGCGGTCAGGTCGATGGACTTCCTGACCTGGGGTTCATCCAGGTCCACCATTTCCGCTCCGGCTGCCAGCAGTTGCCTGATCACGGCCAGGGGGGGAACACCCACGATGCCCACGAGTTTTCCGGCCAGGCTTTCCATGGTTTCGGCTTGCATCAGGTGTCTTCCCGTATCAGAAGGATGATGCCGGCCAGTCCCATGAGCAGGTGGATCGAGACCGCGGCAGCCAGCGGGTTGAGGTAACCGGCCTTGGCCAGAGACTGGAGAGTGGCCCAAACCCCCCAGCAGCCGAATGCCAGGCCGCAGCTGACGGGAATGGCAAGAGAGAGATCTCTTCCCCACTTGCGGTAGATCAGGAGAAGCAGTGGCAGGCCCAGGAGGAGCAGGGGCAGGCCCAGCAGGGTATAGGAGATCCTGCCGTAGAACTCTGCCCAGGCCTTCTGGGCTTCCTCGGGCGAGTCCTGGCGCAGGGCCTCCCTGTACAGTCCGATCAGGGAGAGTTCCAGGGCCCGGTATTCCGGGACAAAGAAGTCTGCCGGTTTCTCGGGAAAACCGAAGTCCCGGACACTGAAGATTTCGGTATGGTAATCGTCGCCTTTGACGGCGGTTTCCACCTGGCCCTCGTACAGGGTCCAGATGCCGTCCTTCCATACCGCCTGTTTTGCGGCAATGAGCGAGGTCAGCCGGTACTCGCTGTCCCAGGTGGCATAGGAGAAATAGAGAAAATGGTCCTTCTTGGGATCGGGACGGGCGAATGAGTAGAACCCACCGTCGTGGCCATGGTAGTAGTAGCGGCCATTGCGGTAGATGCCCAGGGGAACCCGGCCCTTGACCTCCTCGTTCCAGATGTGGTTGGTGGTGGCGATGGTCCTGGGCAGGACGAACTGGGACAGGGAGAGAAGAAACAGGGTGAAGACCAGCGCCGCGCCGATGATCGGACGGGTGATTTTCTTAAGTGGGATTCCACAGGCCTTGAGGGCGATGAGTTCATTGCTGTGATTGAGAATGCCCAGGGTAACCACCCCGCCCAGCAGGATGCAGACCGGTCCCATCTGCTCGAGAATGAAGGGAATGTTGAGCAGGAAGAACTTGGCCACCAGCCCCATGGATTTTCCCTTTTCCATGAAGTTGTCTATCTTCTCGAAAAAGTCGATGAGCAGATAGATGGCAATGAAGCTCAGGGCGATGGTCAGGAAGTTTTTGACGAACAACCTGAGAATGTATTTGGTCAGTAGGCTCACGGGCTGTCTGCTGCGGAACAGGGGGTTGCAATTTTGTTTCTGCCGGTCTTGTGAGGGCATGTAGTACCCTGAAGTGCAGGAGGCGTCAAGACGGTATGTGTGTGGACCGGGGTTTCCGTGGCCTCTGCCCGATAGCCACGGTGTTGTCATTGATCACAGGAACCGTATCTTCACATGATCTCTCCTGACAGCATAGTGGGGCTATGGCGGCCAGGAAGATCGTACAACTCTGCAGCACCAGTGACATTCCAGTTTGGAAGCATGATATACTCCGGGGTTACAAGCCCTGTGAGCGGTTGTGTGCCAGGCGAAGCTCTGGCAATCCTGGTGGCTGCGATGCCATCCGCGGTAATTGCCTGTTCACCGCGAAGTCGCCGAGCCGGCGGTGAGGGATAACCCGAGTCGTCAAGCAGGGTCGGAACAGGCCGCAGGGTCAGATAGAGTGCAGGCCGTAATATTTGTGAACTCGATTCGGCCTCGTTACACGTACGGTGGTGGCGACCCTCCAACCGAATGGGGAAGCCTGCCAAGGTTGCGATGCGATAGGTGAGCCGGATGCGGGAAAACCGCAGGTCCGGTTCGACGAGGGGGCGCTGTTGCGAAGAGAAAACCATCTGCTATGAAGGAGCCGCGTGCGGCGGGGCATAGTCGTTGGAATCTGTTGTCATGAGCGGTCTACTCTACACACGGTGTTTTGCCGCTGCTGACAAAATCTGTCACCCGGACGGGAAAAAATGTCAGTTTTGGTCCATGGAGGCCGGGATCCGGCAGCCCTGCCACGGAGAGCCACGACGGGCAGCTGTCCTGTAATGTGTTGATAGAGAGCAGGAAAACCGATTTGTCGACCTCCTGCTGGGCTGTTGGCACGCCGCCTGCTATACCAGGAACCAGGCAGGAAAAGAGAAGTTGAGATAGACTTCGCGTTCAAACACTACATGGAGGTATAGACATGACACGTGGACAACTGACCAAGTTACACAAGGACAACACCGGTTTCACCCTGGTCGAACTGATGATCGTGGTCGCGATTATCGGTATTCTGGCTGCCATCGCCATTCCGCAGTTTGCTGCATATCGAATTCGTGCATATAACTCGTCAGCTGAAAGCGATATTAAAAACATCGCCACATCAGAGTCCGCTTTCTTTGCAGATTGGCAGGGGTATGGGCAAACTATTAATGCAGTACCTACTGCTGCTCTTGGTGCTAATAGCGGCACGTTGTTGACTGGACCTGGTGGAGCGACAACTCTAATCGGTGATTATATTCAAGGTGCGGGTAGAACGCTGCAGATCGGTCTTGGTAATGGTGTAAGTATTATCGCTAATACAGATGCTAATATGGCATCATTTACTGCTATTGCTAAGCACGCTCAAGGTGACTCATATTGGGCTTCTGATGGTGATGTTACCGCAATATTCTTTGAAAATGTGCGTAACAGCAATGGTACT
>Ga0256914_1002484_pt1 | contig 15313 bp, 15 predicted proteins | sample HulkmetaG_FD_191571 | JGI IMG/M metagenome (GOLD analysis project Ga0256914, IMG submission 191571) | Hydrothermal chimney microbial communities from Main Endeavour vent field at the Juan de Fuca Ridge, Pacific Ocean - Hulk | ecosystem: Environmental > Aquatic > Marine > Hydrothermal vents ... | reverse complement strand
CATTCGCAATTGCCGCGCGCCCGCCCTCATCCCCCTGGTTCCCCCTTCTCCCAGAGGGCGAAGGGGGATGCAGGGCGAGGGGGGAGCGGTGGACCCATCTGCTGCCCCTTTTGTGGTTTGTCTGCCGTTGGGCGTGGGGTTTAGGGGATGGTGAGCACCCACCCGCTCCAGCGGGCTTGGGCGGTATCGGCCAGCCAGCAGACCATCTCGCCCGGCGTGGCAGGGGGCGGCGCAGCGCCGGCTTGAGCGGCTGCTTCGGCAAACGAAATGGCTTCAGGCGGCGCGGTTTGCGCTTCGGGCCAAAACATGTGTACCCGAATGTGGAAGGGCGCGAGGGCTTGGGTGGCGTGGCGAACCATGCCCAACAGGCCCATTTTCCCCGCTTGGTAAACGACGCTGGCGGGGTGATTTTCCTGCGGGCCAAAGAAAAGCATGGTGCCGCCGCCGTGGGTCTGCATGATGCGCCCCGCGATCTGCGCGGCCAAAAATGGCAGCGTGAGGTTGCTATCCAAGGCGCGGTGCCAATCCCATTCGTCCAATTTGAGCAAATGGGCTGTGGGCGCGACGTCAACTGCGCTGACCAAGATGTCAATCCGTTCTTCGCCAAAGTCGTCGGTCACTTGGTTGAATACGGTTTGGAGCGCGATTTTCTTGATGACGTCGCCGCTGTAGGCTTTGGCCTGCCCGCCGGCTGCCACAATGGCCTGCGCGGTTTGCTCTGCGTGCATGGGGCTGAAGTCGAAACAGGCAACGAAAGCGCCCGCTTGGCCTAAACCGAGGGCGGCTTCGCGGCCGTATCCGTGGCCTGCACCGAGCACAAAGGCGAGTTGTCCTGCGAGTTGTTTGGGTTGATTCATGCGATGCTCCTTGGGGAAGGCGACGTTTTAGGGGTTGCAATGGGGAATGTCGCTGGTCGGCACTTGCCACGCATTGAGCCCCATGCCCAGGTAAGGCGAAGGGTCCAGGGTGTTGGCAAAGTCCAATTCGTTGCGATAGTGCCCCTGCCCGTCATCCAGGACGATGGAAAAATGCAGATGAACGCCCGTGGGGCGAGATGGATTGCCGGAGTAATTGCCTTGGTAGCCCAACAGGGTGCCTGCTTTGACGAAGAGGTGGTGCGTGTTGGGCGGGAAGACGATAAACGAATGTCCTTGCGGGTCGGCCATGTGGGCATAATAGGTCCAGATGGTGCGGTCGGGGTGGAGAGGGTCGCGGTGTTGGATGATGACAGCAGATTTCCAGGTTGCCTCGCGGGTGAGGTAGCCGTCGTAAGCGGCGTAGACGGGGGTTTGGCCTGGGGCGGTGCCGCTGAAGATGTCAATGCCCTGATGGCGGCGCGGGAAGTGGAAGACGTCGCCCCACAGATAGCCCACGTAGCCTGTGGTTGGAAAGAGGAAGGGGGCGCGGGGGCACTGGGTGAGGGCTTGGATGGTCCACGCAGGGTGCTCTGCGGGATGGCGGATGAAGTCGAGCACCCGTTTGGAGCGTGGCATGGTATGTAGCCAGCCCACCAGCGGCTGCGCAAAAAGCCCCAGCAAAGCCGCTGTCACGGCGAGCCCGCAGCCAAGCAAACAGGCCCTGGTTTGGAATTTGCGGGGTGTGTGCTTGATTTTGTTCAAAAAATTCACAAAACTACCCGGCTTTTCTCAAAAGCAAGTTTTCTTGTTTGCAGTTTGGCAAAACAAAACCAGATGATTTGGCGCCGTTGTCGGGCGCTCAGGGGCTGAGGGGGTGTTGGTGCCGCGGGTTGGGCCTGGTTTGTCAGATGGGCGTTTTTGCTAAAAGCGCAGCGCCTGAGTTGCGCTTTTGGTAAAAAGCGCGTTTGCGGCGCTCAAAATGACAAAATTTGGTACCCCTGACGAGGCGCGGCTATGGGTTTGCCTCGCCGCTCGGCCCTGGGTCTTTCTGAAGCGCCACAACCTGCCCGTGGGTGGCTTCCAGCAGCGTTTGCGGTGTGATTTTGAGCAGGGCGTTTTCCGCCCCGCCGCCCGCATAGGCGACCGCTACATCCAGGACGCGGGGGTCAATCAGCGTCAAGAGCGCCCGCCGATGCCCCAAAGGCGGCACCGCGCCCGCCGGATAGCCAGTGGCTTCCAACACCTCGGCCGGTCGCGCCACGCGGACTTTCTTGCGCCCAACGCCGAGATGCCGGGCCAACGCGCGGAGGTCAATCCGCGCCTGCCCCCGAGCAATCACCAACACCGGCTCGTGCTCAACCATGAAGACCACGGTTTTTAGGATGTGCTCTGGCGACGTCCCCAGCGCCGCGGCCGCGGCTTCCACGGTGGGCGTTGGGGCATCCAAGCGTAACACCTCTGCCGAAATGCCGCGCGCCCGCAGGTAGGCTTCCAAATCGTCAGGGGTCTGTTGGGCATGCATGTTGCACATTATACCCCGATGCATTCAGGGTATAATCACCCTATGCGCAATCGTTGGTACGTTTTCGTAGCATTGGCGGCCTTGATCGGCATGGGATGGGCGTTAGGCGTTTCTTTGGGCACGGCTTCGGCCCAGCCGCAAGGGGCTTTGACCCCCTTCCCAACGCCCACCCCTGGCGCCGATGGCATCATTCGTTACACCGTGCGACCGGGAGACACCCTGTGGCGGGTGGCAGCCATTGCGGGCATCACGGTGGACGAATTGCGGGCTCTCAACAATCTGCGCCCTGATGAGAGCATTCAACCAGGGCAGATTTTGATTTTAGGCGTGGGTGTTTCGGAGCAACCGACGCCGACGCCTGCTCCCGGCGGCGAAGCCCAACCCACGGCAACCCCCACGCCCCAGCCGGGCTTGGGCGCCCTTTGTGTGATGTTATACGATGACGCCAATGGCAACGGCCTTTATGACGAAGATACCGAGCACCCTTTGGCCGGTGGCGCGGTGAGCGTCACCACCCGCGCGGGCACCATCTCGCTTACCAAGGAAACCGCAAGCGACGATTTCGTATGCTTTGAGGATGTCCCCGAAGGGGAATACATCGTCACGATGGGTGTGCCCAAAGGCTACAACCCCACCACAGCCCCCAGCATTACCTTGACCTTACGCGCCGGCGACACCACCTATTTGACCTTTGGCGCCCAAAAGGCCGAACCCACCACACCAGCCCAAGAGACGCCGCGCAAATCGCCCCTGTTGGGCATTATCGGGATACTGTTTCTGATGGCTGGTGCAGGGTTATGGCTGTATGCTCGCCGTTTGACCGTGCGTTGACCGAACCATGTGGCAATATCATCTTTTCATTTTCAACCGCCCGGAAGGCACAGATTTAGCGGGGGTCAATCTTTACCCGCCGCCGGGCCGCGCGCCCCGCATGCGGCGTCGTGACACCCTCTTGCTCTATCTGCATCAGGCCGGCAGCGCGCCCCTGCCCGAACGCGAACAGCGTGCGCTGCTGGATCGGCTGGCCAAGCGCTATTTTTCGCTTTCCGGCTCGGTGACGGCAGCCCTCAAAACCCTGGCGCATGACCTCAATGCGTTTTATCTCAACCGCAACCGCAAGCTGGCGGCGCAGGGCAAACAAAGCGTGGGCTGGCTGGCCATGACGGTTTGGCGGGGGAACAGCCTCTATCTTGCGCTTTCGGGGCCGATGCATGCGGCCGTGCTTGGGGAAACCACCCAATCCATCCACGATGCGCAGATGAGCGGTCGCGGGTTGGGGGTCGGCCGGGTGCCGCGGGTGTATTTTGCCAGCGCTGAGGTGCAGCCCGGCGATGTGTTGGTGTTGGCGCCGCAGTTCCCCCCGGCTTGGGATGCCAACATCTTGCGCCTGGACGCCAACCGGCGGGTTTCGCCCCTCTTGCGGCGGATGTTGTCGTATGGCGGGGTGAACCTGCAAGGGGTGGCCGTGCAGGTGCGCCCTGGGGCGGGGGAAGTCAAACGCAAGGTGGTCTCTGTGGGCGAGGTGCGCTCGGCTGTTGAGGCGCCCGAGGCGGGGGAAGCGGTCGAGGCCCCTGGGCACGGGGAGCCAGCGCGCGGGCTACAAGCCCCCGCGGCCGCGCCATTGGACCATGCTGCCCCACCCGCGCCTTCTCAGGCGCGGCAGCCGCAGCCCGCGGCCGACAAAGCCCCGCCCGTGGTCGAGGAAGCCCCTGCCCCGCCCGCGGCGGCCGCGCGCCCGACCCCGCCCCCTTCACCATCCCAGCCTCCGCCGCCCGCGGCTGCCCAGCCGCCGCGCTCTGCGCCTGCTCGCCCCCGCCAAGCCAAAAGGCCGCGCTTCCCCAAGCCCCAAATTGCGGTGGGCGAAACCATCCGCCGCGTGGGGGCTGCTGTGTGGCGCGGCGCAGCCCGCATCCTTGCCCCTTTGGGGCAGGCCGCGCGCGAGGCGTTCGACCTTTCGCCCGATGAGTTTTTCGCCCTGCCGCGCTCGTTTATGGCTGTGACCGCGATTGCTGTGCCGCTGGTGGTGGTGACCATCGCGGTGGTGGTCTTCTTCCGCCAGGGGCGGCATCAGCAATACCAGGCTTATTTTTCCAAAGCGCAAATCGAAGCTCAGCAGGCGCTGGCCATTGACGAGCCCGTGACCCGCCATAACGCGCTGGAACAAGCGCTGTTGGATTTGGAAACCGCCCAATCTTACGAGCGCACGCCTGAATCGCAAGCGTTGAAGGAGAAAGTGCAGCAAGCGCTGGATGCGTTGGATGGCGTGCAGCGGTTGGCGTTTGTGCCGATTTCCTCGCGCTTGCCCACCGGCACTCGGATCAAACGGCTGGTGGTCACCGGCGCTGATATGTACGCGCTGGATGAGCAGACCGGCGGGGTGTTTCACTTGCAGCGCGATGATCGGACTGGCCGCTACAAATTGGATTTGGACTTCCGCTGCAGCCCTGGCCGCTATGGCGATTTGCAGGTAGGCCCTTTGACCGACATTACCCCCCTGCCGATGACCAATCCGGGCTATAAATTGGTGGGCATTGACGCTCAGGCGCATTTGGTGTTTTGCTCGCCGGGCGACGACCCCAAGGCACAGCGCCTTCCCGACTTAGAGGCGCTCCCGTGGCGGCGCACGGTGGCTTTGGATTACATCCAGGGCTCGTTGTACGTCTTGGATCCTGAGGGGAACACGGTCAAAGTGGTCGGCAATGGCCCTCTGTTTGATGCGACCCCGCGCAATTATTTCACCCAGGGTGCGCCCCCGGGCCTGCAGACCGCGATTGACATGGCGGTTTTGCGGGGCGATTTGTATCTGCTCTATCAAGATGGCCGGGTGATTCGGTGCCGCAGCGCGGCTGCGGGTGAAAAGGTGGTGTGTGAAAATCTGCCCTACAACGACCCCCGCCCGGGGCGGCAATCGGGGCCGGTGATTCCCGATGTGCGGTTTACGCAAATTCGCCCTCAGCCACCGCCCGACCCCTCGCTCTATTTCTTGGATGTCAGCCAAGGCGCGGTCTATCGCTTTACTTTGCAGTTGCAGTTTGTGGTGCAATATCGCCCTCAAGAGCCCTTAGCCGCGCCGGTGAGCGCGTTTGCGATTGACCCCGACGCTCATTTGCTGTTTTGGGCTGCGGGCGACCGCATCTATCAAGCCCCACTGGATTGAGGGATTGAAGCGCGGTCGGCGCGGCTGTGGTGGGCGGCCTGCCACGGCCGAGGCGGCCGTGCTTCGAGGGCGCGTTCCCTCACTTTTGCCTTTGGAATGAGCCTATGTGCACTTGGTTGTCTTGGGTGTTGGATGCGTTGGCCATTGGGGGCGTTGGTTTTTTTGCGTGGTTTGGGCGGCTTTTTCTGCTGACGCCGGCGCGATATCTGCGGGCTTTTGCCGAAGTGCGGCTGGAGATTTTTCGGGTGGCCGACATCCCCGACGAGGAAGTCAACCGCCGTCCTCACGCCACCTTGATTGGCTGGCTGGTGCGCAAGCCTTACACGCGCTGGCTGCGAGATTTGGCGCAATCCCCCCAGGGGCACCCGTGGTTGTTGGCCGCGACCCGTCTCGGGGGCGTTGTGATGTTGGCCTTGAGCGTCTTGCTTGGCGTGGCGCTGCTGGTGTCGGTGCCCGCGCAGGTTCAGGCTTGTCTGCGGCCCTGAAAGCGTGAGGGCTCATTGGGCGGGGTGTGCTCTGAGCGCTTGGGTGGCTGTCCTTTTGGGGTGTGCATCAACCTTAAACCGTGGGGAAAAAACGAGCCCTTAAGGTTAAACCTGTGGAAAACTTGCTTTAATCTGTGGAAAACCCCCGTCTCCCTTGGGAAAAGTCGCGGGATTTGTGGAAAAAGTCCGCTTTTCGCGCTCCGAAGGCGGGAAAAGATGGGGAAAACCCCGCCCCGGCTGGGGAAAACCACCAGGGCGTTGGGGAAAACGGCTTTTGGCTGCGGCTGGGGTGGTGGGCTGCAAACGAGGGGTGGGTTGGCTTTAGTGGTGAGGGCGGGTGGTTGGGCGCGATACCCGCCAGGGCATGGGGGCGATGGGCAAAGACGCCCCTTCCAGAGAGGGGCGTCTTTGGGCTGCAGTTTGATGGGGCCGCGGGGCGGGGCTCAGGCCTTGCGCGCCGAAGGGTTGTGGCCGCGGCCGGTTGAGGGGCGCGCGGTTAGGACGCGGTTTCTTCGCCTCGGATGAAGGCCTCGGTCATCTCGCGGGCGACATCGTCACGAAATTGCTTGGGTGGGGTTTTCATAAAATAAGCCGATGGTCCGATGATGGGGCCGGCCATGCCGCGGTCCAAAGCCAGTTTGGCGCAGCGGATGGCGTCAATCATCACGCCGGCCGAATTGGGAGAATCCCACACTTCCAGTTTGACCTCGACGTTGAGGGGCACTTCCCCAAACGTGGTGCCTTCCATGCGGATATAAGCCCACTTGCGGTCTGTGAGCCAAGGCACGTAATCGCTGGGGCCGACGTGGATGTTATCGGGAGCAATTTCGTAAGGCAGCGTGCTGGTGACCGCGCCCGTTTTGGAAATCTTTTTGGATTCCAAGCGCTCGCGCTCCAGCATGTTGAGGAAGTCGGTATTGCCGCCGAAGTTGAGTTGGTAGGTGCGGTCGAGGCGCACCCCTCGGTCCACAAAGAGGGTGGTCAAGGTACGGTGAAGGATGGTCGCCCCCACTTGCGATTTGATGTCGTCGCCAATGATGGGCAAGCCACGGTCGCGAAAGCGCTTGGCCCAATATTCCGAGCTGGCGATAAACACCGGAATGCCGTTCACGAACGCGGCTCCGGCTTCCAGCACCTGCTCGACGTACCACTTGGTGGCCATTTCCGAGCCCACCGGCAGGAAGTTGATGACCACGTCGGTGCCGGTGTCTTTGAGGATTTTGACGATGTCGGCCGTGGGGCCAGGGGCTTTTTTGAGCACTTGCGAAAGATACTTGCCCAAACCGTCGTGGGTCATTCCCCGATAGACCGGCACGCCAAGGTGAGGCACATCAGCAAACTTGTAAGTGTTGTTGGGGTAGGCAAAAATGGCCTCGGAGAGGTCTTTGCCTACTTTGGTGTCCACCACGTCAAACGCTGCGGTGAACTCAATATCGCTGATATGATAGCCGCCCAAGTTGACGTGCATCAATCCGGGAACGATGTCGTCGTCTTTCGCGTGGCGATAGAAATGCACACCCTGGACCAGAGCCGAGGCGCAGTTGCCGACGCCGATAATGGCCACACGCACTTTTTTGTCACCCATAATGCAATGCCTCCTAAAAGAGCGAAAATCTGAGGCCCTCCTGGCGATGCTGAGAGGGCCATCGGAAGGGCTTCCGTGCTATAATCCAAACGGCGCGTTTTTCAAGGAGTTTTTCTCATGCTGACCGACGCAGAGCGCATTCGTCGCTTAGAGCGCCTGTTGGAAATCAGTCGCAACCTGAGCGCCCGTCTGGAACCGGCCGCGGTCTTGCAGGCCGTCATTGCCGCGGCCATGGAATTGACGGACAGCGAAGCCGCCTCTATTTTACTCTACGATGAAGAAACAGGCCAACTGAAGTTTACCGCGGCGACCCCTGAGCATTGGGATGCGCTGAAAAATCAAGTCGTGCCGATTCGGGGGAGTTTGGCTGGGCAAGCGCTGGTGCACCAGGAAACCCGCATTGTGGAAAACGCGCGCCAGACCCCCCAACACTTTCAAGGCGTGGACGAGAAACTCAACTACGAAACCCGCAACCTGATGGCCGTGCCCCTGTTGCGCGAAGGGCAGCCGTTGGGCGTGTTGGAAGTGCTCAACAAGCGCCACGGCCATTACGACGAAGAAGACGTCAAAACGCTGGAAGTCTTGGCCGCCCACGCGGCCGTGGCCCTGCACAACGCCCGCTTGATGGAAGCAGCCCAGCAGGCTTACGAAGAACTCCGCCGGCTCAACAAACTCAAATCGGACTTTGTGGCCATCTCCTCCCACGAACTGCGGACGCCCTTGGGCATCATCTTGGGCTACGCAACCCACTTGAGAGAATTGGTGGACGACGAACTGAAAGAGCCGATGGATGCCATCGTGCGGGCAGCCATTCGCCTGCGCGATATCATCGAAGGCCTCAGCCATTTGGAAAACTACCAACGGGGCACCATCGTGCTCTGGCGCGAACGCACCAACATGAACGCCCTTTTGGAGGAAATCGTCGAATACTTCCAGGAACCCGCGCGCGAGCGGCAAATTGCCCTGGTGCTCACCCTGCCCCCCGAGCCCATTTACGCGGAAGTGGATGCGGACAAGATGAAACTGGTGTTGCGTCACTTGCTGGAAAACGCGTTGGCCTTCACCGGTGAAGGCGGGCACGTGTGGGTCACCCTGGAAGCCCCCAAAGACTATGTGCAAATTACCATCACCGATGACGGGGTGGGCATCCCCGAAGAAGACCTCCCCCACATTTTCGACAGTTTCTACCAAGTAGAAAAGCACCTCACCCGTCGGCATGGCGGCATGGGGCTGGGCTTGGCCATCGCGCGGATAATGATTGAAGCGCACGGCGGCTTGATTTGGGCTGAGAGCGAAGAAGGCCGCGGCTCAACGTTTACCGTTTTGGTGCCGCAGACGGCCGACAAGGCATCCCAACAACAGGCCTTGAGATGATGAGCAAAAGAGGCTTTATTTTCTTGCGTTTTCTCCAAACAAGGCCATACCAAGGGGGAATTTTCGCATTTTGTCAAACCATTCCAAAATCAAGGAGCAAAAAGAAATGGCGCACACCGAATTACCGCTGTCACGTTTAGGGCTCAGCACCCTGGCTGTGCACGTGGGGGAAGGGCAAGACCCACTCCATGCCCACATTACCCCAATTTATCAGACCTCGACCTTCAGTTTCCCCGATGTTGCAACCGGCGCCGCGCTCTTTGCAGGCGAGCGCGAAGGCTACGTCTACACCCGCCTTGGCAACCCAAACGCCAAACATTTGGCCCGCAAGATCGCCGCGCTGGAGGCCTATGACCTGATGCGCCAACACCCTGAAGAGCCCTTAGACGACCTCGTGGCCGGTTGGGTGCTCTCGACGGGCATGGCCGCCATTAGCACAGCCGTCTTTTCTCGGGTCAAAGCCGGCGAGACGCTGCTCGCGCAGGAAGCCGTTTATGGTGGCACGTTTGGCTTTTTGCACCACGTGGCCCCGCGGTTGGGCATTCGCGTTGTGTGGGTCAAAGGCGACGATCTCGCCAGCTGGGAACAAGCCTTCGAGCAACACCCTGAAGCCCGCCTGGCCTATGTCGAAACCCCAGCCAACCCCTCGATGGCCATTACCGACATCGCAGCCGTCGTCGAGATGGCCCACGCCCACGATGCTTGGGTCTGTGTTGACAACACTTTTGCCACGCCTTACTGTCAGCGCCCACTCACTTTGGGCGCTGACATGGTTTTACACTCCACCACAAAATACATCACCGGTCATGGCGTGGTTGTCGGCGGCGCGGTGGTCAGCCCCCACGTGGCGTTCATGCACGACGATTTCAAGAGCGTGCTCAAGAGCGTGGGCACTTCGCCCAGCCCCTTCGATACCTGGCTCACCAACATCGGCCTCAAAACCTTCGAACTTCGCATGCAGCGCCATTGCGAAAACGGCATGGCCGTGGCGCGCTTCTTGGAAAAACACCCGAAAATTGCCCGAGTGATGTATCCGGGGTTGGAAAGCTTCCCCGGGCATGCGACGGCCAAAAAGCAAATGCACTGCTTTGGCGGGATGATCTCGTTTGAGATGGCTGGAGGCTTCGAGGCAGGCGTTGCCCTGATGGAAAACATCCGCCTGGCCACCTTGGCGGTCAGTTTGGGCAATGTGGACACCTTGATTGAGCATCCGGCCAGCATGACCCATGCAGGCGTGCCGCGCGAAGAGCGGGAAGCCGTCGGCATCACCGATGGCCTGGTGCGGCTCTCGGTCGGCATTGAAAACGTCGAAGATATTTTGGAAGACCTGGAAACCGCCCTGGCGAAGGTGTAACGCATTTCGCTCTGAGGCGGGCGGCCTCAAACCTGACCAAAAAAGCGGCGCTTTGCGCCGCTTTTTTGCAAAATGGCAATAATAAGTTGCTGTTTTGATGAAAACGCTAAGGCAGAAAAAAGATTTTGCTTGTGTTTGGCCCGGGCCTCATGGCGCGGCGCGACGCCACTTGGGATGAAACGGCAGGTTCCCCAACAAAATCAAGGGCAGCAACCAGACGCTCCAGCGCAAGGGGGCTTCAGGGTTGGCAGCATAAAGATAGCCTGCTAAGGTTGACGCCGTGAAAATGGCCAAACCGCCCACCGTTTCGTTCAACCCATATGCCAGCCCCATGGCTGCTTCGGTGACCATGCTGCGCACCTCGGCCGCGGCCAGCGACTTGGAGGCCCAATAGCCCCCCATGAAGAAATAAGCCAGGCTGTACCACATCATGCCGCTGCCCTGCCAGATGAGCACAGGGAACATGCCGCCCAAAATCTGCGCGGCCAAGAAGCCTTCCCACGCGCGGAAATTCCCCAAAATCAGGCTAAACACCACCATGCCGCCCCGCGCCAGGGCGCCTAAAAGCCCGATGTTGCCCAAAGTGGTCCCGCGGACATCTTGCAAGAAATTGGGCGCCAAGGGCTGCGGCAGGTAGAGGACCAGCATCACGACGAACACGAAAGCCAAAAAAGCCCAAAAGCGTGGGCGAAAACGGCGGGTTTTCGCTGCCGGCGTGGCCGCGCGGGTGTGGGAAGGCGCGACCACCGGTTGGGGGCGGATGAACAGCACCAAAATCACCGAGATGACAAACAAGCCAGCCGCGAACCGATAGACGCTTTCCAGCCCCAACCATTGCCCCAGGCGGCCGCCGAGCAGTGAGCCTAACACCGCGCCGGCGTTGAAAGTCGCGGACATCAACGTCAGCGCCCGCGGCACACTCCATTGCCCCCGCGCCGCGGTCACGTAACTGTTGAGGGGAGCGATGACAAAGGCCGAAAGGCTATACATCAGCAGCCCGATGGTAAACACCGTGAGGGTGTGGGCTGAGGCCATGATAACCGCGGCCCCCAAGCCGGTAAACCAAGACGCCCACATCACCGGGCGCCGGCCAAAACGGTCGGCGGCCGCGCCAGCCGGAATGTGGGAGAGGCTAAGCACCAACCCGCCCGCGCCCAAAATAGCGCCGATGGCCTCGGGTGAAGCCCCCAGTTTTTGCAGATAGAGCGGCTGAAAGTAAAAGAAAAGGCCCTCGCCAATGCCCCATACAAACAGGGAGGCAGCCAGGAAGCGGAGGTCTCGGTTCATGCGTTTTGTGCTCCTGAAGCCGTGTTGAGCCGCGCCGGGGTTGTAGCCTACCACGGTGCGGGCGCCGAAAGGCTTGCCAGAGGGTCAGAAAGCCCTGGCCTGCGCGCCTTCCCTCGCCTGGGGGCTGCGGGGGCCCACGATCGCCCGCCGCGAGGCGCGCCCTTTGGGTGTTTTCCTGCCGCAACCGGGCAGGAAGAGGAGCCGGGCCGCGAAACCCTTCCGCAAGGCCAGCCGCTGGCCGAGTGACATCGCAGCGCCTGGTGGCCGGGCTGGGTGGGTTTTAGGTGAGGCTGTTGACAAAGGCGGCGACTTCCCGATAAACGGTTTCGCGCTCGGCGTCCAGGGTGACCACATGGCTGCTGCGCTCCACCCACACCAATTTTTTGTGGGTGCTCCCCAAGGCGGCGTAAATCTCTTCCGCGTTCACGGGGGGCACATAGCGGTCGTTGCGGGAATGGAGCACCAAGGCGGGGATGCGCACCTGGGGAAGGCTGCGTTGCAGGAACCCCAGCATGGCTTCGAGCTCTAACACGCTGCGCGCCGGGTTGACAGGATACGACACCCGGCCTTCGAAACCCGCGGGGTCAAAAACCTGCCCTTGCTCTTTGGGGATGAAGGGGCGGAAGAACGCCAGCACACGCTCTCGCCAGGGAATGTGGATGGTGTAAGGAGCCGCCATACTGACCACGCCGCGCGCGGGCAGATACGAGGCCAGGAGCAGGGCAATGGCTCCGCCCATGGAGAGCCCTACCAAGGTGATGTTTTCCCAGCCTGCGCTTTTCAAAAGGTGCCATCCGTCTTCGGCCGAGGCGACCCAGTCTTGCCAGCGCATATGGGCCATGTCTTCGGGGGTGGTGGCGTGTCCTGCAAGCCGCACGCCCAAGACAGTATGGCCGTGCTCACGGTGGAGGTATTCGCCCAGGCCGCGCATTTCGCGCGGTGAGGCTGTAAAGCCGTGGATGAGCAAACAGGCGGTTTCGTTACCGGGGAAGAAAAAGGGTTCAGCGGTTGGAATCAGCAGCGGTTGCATAGAAGCCTCCAAAAAATCGGCAGGGGTAGGATAGCACAAAAAAGCCGCAAGGGCAACCAAAATGCCCTTGCGGAAAGCAATTAGCGAAAGCGGGGGTTATGTGCGGCGCTTTTGCTCGGCCTCGTAGGCGAAGTAAGAATACACCACCGCTCCCACGGCCGCCGCCATCACCAAGAGCACCCCCAGCCACATGAGCGGCTCCCAGAACACGCCCAAGGCGGTGACGGCGCCCGCGGCCATGAAGGCCGGCGCGGCCAGGCGGTGGGTTTTCTCCCACACTGTGGGGCTGGAAAGCGTCCACGGTGTGCGGATGCCCACGAACCAGTTCGATTGGGCTTTGCGCAGCAGCCAGCCGGTAGCCGCGAAGATCGCGCCTAACGCCGGGGCCAGCGCCCGCCCGATGGGCAGGCGATAGCCCAAATTCCAAGCCAGGCTGATGCAGTCCACATAGGCCAGAAAGGCCACCACCCCGACCACGAAAGCGTTGTAAGTGGTGCGGAAAGCCGCGTAATTTCGGCGGCGGGGGTCGATGGCCGGTATGGCCCAAAGCAAAGCCGCCAGGCCGATGCTCAGCAAAGGCACCATCCACGCGCCCCAAAAGCGGGGCATGCTGCCGTTGGGCTGGCCGTTGGCGCCCCAGTGGGTAGCCATCACGGCCGGCAAATGGGGGTAAACCGCCGCTGTCACGGCGATCATCGCGGCCAAAATGGCCGCCATCCATCCAAGCGCTGCCTTGTTGCTCATGAGGAACCTCCGTGAGAAGAGGGAGAAGACATCGAGAGGATGTTTCACATGAAACACAGTTCGCGAGACGCGGGGGTAAGTTTCACGTGAAACACTGGGAAGGCCTTAGCCCGTGGGCTGGTCGGCCGCTGCGGAGGCAGCCGCCCCCGCAGCCGCGCCCCCCGCCTCTGCGCTTTCCCCAAGCGCCGCCTGCTGATTGCCCAGCGACACCAGGCCGCTCAAGCCGCCCAGGTTCATCGTCTCTACTGCGCTGCTGGGCACGATCACCAACGCTCCTTTCTCTTTCAACCCTTCGAACAGCATGTTCATCGCCCGCAGGTGCAGCGCCGTGGGGTTCTCGGCATAGGCCTTGGCCGCTTCCGAGAAACTTTCGGCAATCTCGACCTCCGATTGCCCCAAAATCACGCGCGCTTGGCGTTCACGCTCGGCTTGGGCGCGGCGGCTCATCGCCTCTTCCAGATTGGGCGGAATGACGATGTCCCGAATCTCGACCGATTGCACGCTCACGCCCCACGGCGTGGTGCGCTCGTCAATGATCCGTTGCAGCTCTTCGTCCATCGCTGCCCGGCCGGTCAGAATCTCGGCCAGCTCCTTCTGGCCGATGATTTCCCGCAAGGCGGTTTGCGCCGCCCACGAAACCGCGGCCTGGTAGTCTTCGACTTCCAGCGCCGCTTTTTCGGCGTCGAACACCATCCAAAACAGCACCGCATCCACATCGACCGGCACCGTATCTTTGGTGAGCGTCTTTTCGGCCCGAAATGGCGTCACCATCACCCGCTGGTCGATCCAGGTGGCAATCGTATCCACCACCGGCACGATCCAAAACAGCCCCGGCCCGTAAAGGCCGCGGAACTTGCCCAAACGCAGCACCACCGCCTTTTCCCATTGGTTGGCAATTTGCCAAGAAAACAGGATGTAAAGGGCAACGACGGTGAGGAAGCCCATCCAAATGCCGGCGATCGTATCGCCGTAGCGGGGTTGCAGCCAGAACGTCCCGCCGACGGCAAGCCCTTCCAACACGAAGAAGGCCAGCAAGGCCACAGGCGCAATGTGCGAAGGATTGGCCGCTTTGGCTTTGGAAGACATGGTTTTCTTGGGCATGACGAACCTCCATGAGCATGAAATAGCGAGCGAAACGAAGCGCGTAACGAGCATTGGCATGGGGGAAAGCGCGCATTACGGTGGTTCGTCTTCCTGCCAGGCGCGCCGCAGGGCTGCCACCACCTCTTCGGCGGTGAACCCCATCTCGCGCGCTTGCGCCGCCAACTGCCGCGCCAGCAGCCGCAGGGTGTCGCGCTTGAGGGAAGCCTCGGCCTGAGGCGAAGCGGGCGCCAGCACAAAGGTGCCCCGCCCGTGCTGCACCGAAATCAGGCCGTCCTCTTCCAGCAGCCGATAGGCCCGCGCCACGGTGTTGAAATTGATGCGCAAATCGGCCGCCAGCTGCCGCACCGTGGGCAATTGGTCGCCCGGCCGCAGCACGCCGCGGCTGATGAGCACGCGGATCTGGCTGCGGATCTGCTCCGTGATGGGGGTGCGCTGGCGGAAGTCCACTTCCAGCGGCAGGCGGCGCAAAGGCTCTGGCACGTCGAACTTCCTTTCGGTCGAAAGTATCAAAGTATCTTTGTATCATTGTATCACAATAAGGTGGGAAGTCAAGGCGGTACGCATGGCTTTTTACTTCGCCGCCCTACTGCGATTACACCGATTTCCGATCCCCCTTCGCCCGCTGGGAGAAGGGGGACACAGGGGGATGAGGGCGGGGGAGCGGGAAATTGCGAATGAGGAATTAGGAATTGCGGGTTGGGGGCGGGGGTGACTTCGGGGCAGTGGTGAAGGGAACGCAGATGGACGCAGATGCGGCAAGATGAACGCAGATAAATCCACCGATTGGCACCAATTTCCGCCGATTTTTTTGTAG
>Ga0256914_1002483_pt1 | contig 15318 bp, 14 predicted proteins | sample HulkmetaG_FD_191571 | JGI IMG/M metagenome (GOLD analysis project Ga0256914, IMG submission 191571) | Hydrothermal chimney microbial communities from Main Endeavour vent field at the Juan de Fuca Ridge, Pacific Ocean - Hulk | ecosystem: Environmental > Aquatic > Marine > Hydrothermal vents ... | reverse complement strand
AAAAATGGAAGTAAGGGGAAGAGATCTGATTGATGGGCTACCAAAATCTGTGCAGATAACCTCAGAGGAGGTACGGAAAGCACTGCAACCTGTAATTCAGGAAATACTGAACACAATTAAATCCACGCTGGAGATTACGCCTCCGGAACTTTCTGCTGATATTATGGACAGAGGAATAATGCTTGCAGGTGGCGGGGCATTGTTGAGAAATCTTGATAAATTTATAACACAGCGGACGGGAATTCTCGTAAACGTTGCAGAAGATCCTCTTTCTGCAGTTGCAATAGGTGCAGGTAAAGTTTTAGAAAAAGTAGATCTTTTCAAAGACACGTTGTTCTCGTAAATTGAAAAACGAAAATAATCCTCAAAAAGCATTAATTGCTCTACTTATTGTTTTCTTAATACTTTTTGCTGCTGGTTTAGGCAGCAGAGGTATTACTTTATATCAAATAACTGATGCAATATTTTTAAGCCCTGTTAAAAAAATATCCGCTGATATAAGACATATAGGACAATCAATATTAAATACGCGAGCATTTTTCATAAGCAAAAGAATGCTATTAGAAAAAAATAAGAAATTGTTGGAGGAGAATAAAAACTTGCAGGACGAGATTGAAATTTTAAAAGGTGTAGAATTACAAAACCAACGCCTGAAAAACATTTTAAACCTTAATTTGAAACAAAATTACGAATTTGTAGTAGGTAATGTACTTGGCATTACAAAAATGCCTTTCAATTTTGCAATAATAGATAAAGGTGAAAATGCAGGAATAAAACAAGGAGATCCAGCAATAATAGTTGATGATGCAGGCATCCAAAAACTCATTGGCGTAGTATACTCAGTTTCTTTTAGTACATCAAAAATCTTGCTTGTTATAGATCCTCGATTCTATGTTTCAGTAAAAGATGCATATAGCGGAGAAATAGGAATTGCGCAGGGCAATAAAGATTCATTGAAAATGATATTTCAGCTGGAAAATCCCAAAATACAACCCGGTGATCCTATGTTAACAACATCTGCTAGCGATACGTATCCGCAAGGAATTTTAGTAGGTACGGTAAAATCAGTAAAGAAAGTAAGTAGCATGAGAACCGTGGTGACCCTGAACTGCTCTGCAAATCTCAATAATTTATTCGAAATAATAATAATCAGAAATGAATAAAAGCTTGAAATTATTTTTAACTGTTATATTTATATTTTTAATGTGTGTTATCTTTGATACCTCATTGTCTGGAATTTTTAAAACTTATTTTACTATAATGCTGATGTCTTTTTTGATAGTAAAAATAAAAAAGGATAAACTTATTCTTACCGTTCTTGTAATAGCCGGAATTATAACAGACACGATTTTCAGCCCATACATAGGTCCTTTTACCCTGTCATTCCTGATAGGATATGCAGCGTATAAAATTATCAAAACTTATTTTCCAATTACCGATTTACCATCGTACCTTATTTCATGTGCAATAATTTTATTTCTTCTCTCCTTACGAGCAAAATTCTCAGAAATTTTAACATTTGAAGTAATCAATTTATCTCTATCGATTCCTGTGTACTACCTTTTAAACTCCTTTGTTAACAGATATTTACCGAAGAAAGGTGAAGTTGAATGAGCGAAAAATCAAAAATCACACTTCTTTATGTAATCGTTTTTTTAATAAGTTTTACCTTGATCTCAAGGATATTTTATTTACAGATTATAAAAGGGAAGTATTATAAAAATGTGTATGAAAATAAAAGTATAAGAATATTAGAAATTCCAACCGTAAGAGGGAAGATCCTCGACAGAAATGGAGTTGTACTTGCGGAAGATGTGCCTTCTTATTACTTGGTAATTACAAAGAGTTATCTCAAAGACCCTGACAAAGAACTTTCCTACGTATCTAAAATAATAGGAATGTCAGTTAAAGATATAAAATCAAAACTCGATAACCCAGGGATCCCTTCATTTGACCCTGTAATAATAAAGAGAGAACTAACCTTAAAACAGGTTATAGCAATTAAGGAGCATTCATTCGAACTTCCTGGAGTTGACATTTCATTAAGAGCAAAAAGAATATACCCATACAAAGAAATAGGGGAAAATTTTCTTGGGTTTGTTGGACTTGTAACAAAAGAAGATCTTGAGCACGACAAATTTTACAGTTATAACGATTACATTGGAAAACAAGGCATAGAAAAGGAATACGAGCAGTTTTTAAGAGGCAAAAAGGGTAAAGAAGAAGTACAAATAGATGCATCAGGCAGAATAATAAAAGTTATTTCATCTATACCCCCAGTACCTGGGGATAATATATATCTAACAATTGATATAAGACTCCAAAAAGAACTTGAAAAAATAGTTGGAAATAGACCGGGAGTATCAATAGCAATAGATCCAGATAATGGTGAAATACTCGCAATGGTTTCCCATCCATCTTTTGATCCTAACAAAATAATAAATGGGATAAGTGATAAGGAATATGCTAAACTCTCGAAACAAAGCGCCTTTTTTAACCGAGCAGTTCAGGGTGAATATCCATCTGGCTCTACATTTAAACCAATTACTCTAATTGCTGCTCTTATGACTCATACAATTACGAAAGATACAATAATTTACTGCCGAAATTCTATTCGTATAGGAAATGTGACTTTCAGAGACTGGATATATCCCAATGCATTTGGGTATCAAAATCCTGAAGAAGCACTTGCAAATTCAAGCGACGTATTTTTTTACACGATAGGAACAAAAACTGGAATAGATGCTATAGATAAATATGCAAAAGCATTTGGACTTGGAGAAAAAACTGGAATAGATCTACCTTCAGAAAGTACAGGGCTTCTCCCCTCACCAGAATGGAAAAAGAAAACAATGGGCACCGAATGGTATATTGGAGATACAGCAAACCTTTCAATAGGGCAAGGATTCTTATTAGTAACACCAATACAAATGGCAACACTATATGAGGGGCTTGCAGAAAACGGCTTAGAATATGTGCCACACTTTCTATTGAAAATTACGGATTCTTCCGGTAATATAATAAAAAGTTACGGCAAAAAAATTAGACTTAAAGCAAACATACCTGACAATGTAATGAATGTTGTTAAGAAAGGAATGGAGATGCTTGCAAATCGCCCAGAAATGCGTATTATGAAAATAGGAGGAAGGACGGTGTATGCAAAAACAGGAACGGCAGAAGTAGGGAAAAATGCCGTTGATCATTGGTTAATAGCATTTAGCGGAAAAAATAAACCAGATATTGTAGGCTTGTTTTTCTTTGATCATTCTAATTTCGATTCAAGCCACTCGCTTGCTCCGCTTATGGCTAAACTGTTTGATACATACTACAAGACTATAAAAACAGGAGGAAACAATGGTTAATCCCGTAATTTTTAAAGGAACAAAAGAAGGAATAATTGCTATTTTAAATCCATCTTTTAGTATTAATGAAATATTCAATTACCTGGAGAAAATTCTTGAAGAAAGAAAGGTGTTTTTCTCTGGAGCTGATTTAGAAGTAGATCCTAACGGAATTAATCTCACAGAAACTGATATTGATCATTTAAAAAGAATTTTCTCCAGGTTTGGTATAGGATTTTCGTTGAAGGGAACGGGCATAAAAATAGAAAAAGAAGTAATCGCTCCAAAACAGGAAACTCAAAGTCCACAAACAATTATAATATCCCACACACTCCGTGCAGGACAACTTATAAGACACAATGGTAACGTTGTTATTCTTGGTGATATTAATGAAGGAGCAGAAGTAAATGCTACTGGCAGTATATATGTTTTCGGAGTTGTGCGAGGCATTGTTAATGCTGGAGAGAGCGTGATCTCATTAGGATTTATGCCACTAAGAATGACGATAGGAAATATAATATTTGATAACAATAAATCTGGTAAAACTTACAGAAAGCCGAGAATAGCAACTGTATCAAATGGTAAAATTGAAGTTAAAGTGCTCGGCGAGAAAAAATCAATAAGGAGGAGATAATGGGAAGAGCAATTGTAATTACATCAGGCAAAGGCGGAGTAGGAAAAACAACTATCACAGCTAATGTTGGTGCCTCCCTTGCAAAACTTGGTAAAAAAGTAGTTGTCGCAGATATGGATATCGGCTTGAGAAATCTTGACGTAGTAATGGGCCTTGAAAATAGGGTTGTCTACAACATAATGGATATTGTAGAAGGTAGATGTAAGATATCTCAAGCGCTTGTTCGAGAAAAACATCTTTCCAATCTTTTTCTACTTCCCGCCTCTCAAATGCACACAAAAGAAGATGTAGACATTGAAGCCATAAATGAAATTATCTCTATAATAAAAGAGAATTTTGACTACGTTCTTCTTGACTCACCTGCAGGAATAGAAAATGGTTTTAGGTCCGCAGCTGCCCCAGCCTCAGAGGCATTAATTGTGGTAACTCCTGATGTTTCCTCGGTACGTGATGCAGATAGAGTTGTAGGATTACTTGAAAATAGTGGGATAGAGGGAATTTCCTTAATAGTAAATCGCTACGATCCTGATCTTGTAATCAAAAAGAAAACATTGGATAAAAATGACATCGTAGATGTTTTAGGATTGGATCTTATTGGGGTTGTGCCCGAAGATAAAGAAATTATAGATTCAGAAAATAGAGGAGAAATCTTATCTATAATAGGAAAATCAATCGCAGTACAATCCTTTGATAATATTGCAAAACGAATAGAGGGCGAGGAAGTACCATTCATGGAATTACCTAAAGGCAAAAAAAGCATCCTTGATTTCTTTAGGAGGAAATAAAATGGGTTGGTTTTCAAGAAAACAAACAAATGAAATTGCGAGAGATCGCTTAAAATTGATTCTTGTTCAGGACAGAAAACTCCTTTCTCCATCTGTACTAAACCAACTAAAAGAGGACCTTTTAAATGTAATAAATAAGTACATAGAAGTAGGTACATACGAAGTCTCCATTGATATCAGGAGGGAATCGAACAAAACAGTACTTGAAGCAATAATACCCGTAAGAGGAATAAAGAAGAAATTTTAATACTGTGAGAAAAATACCATTATCCATTTTAATAGAAATCATAAGTTTATGCATAATCTCTTTGTTGGCACTTTCCATAACAGGAAACGGTGCCTTTTACGTAAAACGACAAATAATATATATAATCATTGGGTTTTTAACATTATATTTAATGCTTTATTTTGATTTCAGGGAATTGAAATATTTTGCCCCAATAATATATACTGTAGGCATTATTTTGCTTGTTATGGTACTCTTCATGGGAAGAAGTGCATACGGAGCACGAAGATGGGTTAAAATAGGTAGCTTTGTTACTTTTCAACCTTCTGAATTTGAAAAACCATTTCTCATTATTTACTTCGCATATGTAATTCAACTCAAATGGGAGAATTATAAAAAATTTTTACTGCTTGTATTTTCGTTGCTTATTCCTTTTGCAATTATATTTAAACAGCCAGATTTAGGTACCGATATTGTAATATTTTCAATATTTGGATTTATCACTCTATTTTTCTTCCCATTGAAGTATTTTATGTCAATGACTGCATCGGTAGTTGCAAGTATCCCAATAGTATTCAAATTTCTAAAACCTTATCAAATAAAAAGAATTATAATATTTTTAGATCCACAAAAGGACCCACTTGGAAGTGGTTATAATGTTATTCAATCAATCATCGCAATAGGAGCAGGTGGATTACTCGGCAGAGGTATAAAAAACAGTACATTTACAAAATTACATTTTGTTCCAGTTCAATATGCAGACTTTATTTTCTCAGCAATAGGAGAAGCTTTTGGGTTTGTCGGAGCACTGATTTTGATCCTATTGTATGTTGGAATTCTTTTGTTTATCATAAGAACGTATATGTTAACGGAAAATACCTTTGGAAAGGCTATAGCGATAGGGACCTTTGCAATGTTCATTACACAAATCTTTATAAACATTGGAATGTGTACTGGTATAATGCCAGTCACAGGCATACCACTGCCTTTTGTAAGTTTCGGTGGAAGTTCCACTCTTGCTAATTTCATTGCGATAGGTCTTGTGATAAACGTTTTTATTTACAGAGAGGAGATTAAAATATCTTTATGAAAATTACAGAATTAGTAAAATTTCAAAAACCGTATTCTTATTTCGGAAATGAATTTAATAGTGTTCACAAAGAACACAAAGGAAAAATAAAAATTGCATTTGCATATCCAGATTTATATGATATTGGTATGTCTTCCTTAGGATACAAAATTTTGTACCATATGCTAAACGAAATAGAAGACGTCGTAGCGGAACGTGTGTTTTCTCCTCTTGAGGATATGGAAAAATACCTCATAGAGAAAAACATACCTCTTTTTACACTCGAATCCCATACTCCAGTAAAAGAATTTGACATTATTGCATTTAGTGTACAAACAGTATTAGATTACACCAATATACTAAATATTCTGAAACTTTCTGGAATTCCATTACATTCAAAAGAAAGAAAATCTCCAATCGTATTTATAGGTGGGACAGCAGCATATAACCCAGAGCCAATGTACAAATTTATCGATTTTTTTGCACTCGGAGAGGGGGAATATGAACTTCACAAAGTAGTAGAAGAATTCAGAAGATGGAACAAGAAAAACAAATCTGAGTTTCTTAAAAAAGTTTCAAAAATAAATGGAATCTATGTGCCTGATCATTTTGATGTGGAGTATAAAAACGATGGAAGAGTTAAAAAAATCATTCCACTCTCTGATAAAAAATTCGTAATAAAAGACATAGTACCCGACATTAACAAGACCTATTTTCCACTTAAACCAATAGTACCTTTTGGTAGAGTGGTTATGGATAAGGCAAATGTTGAACTATTCAGAGGATGTACAAGAGGATGCAGATTCTGTCAAGCCGGAATGGTTTATAGACCAGTAAGGGAAAAAACAGTTGAACGGTTAAAATACGAAATGGAAGAAATACTCAAGAATACGGGGTATGAAGAAATTACCCTTCTGTCTTTGAGCAGTAGTGACTATTCAAAGTTAGACGAAATAATAGAAGTTGCAGAAGAGATTAGTAGAAAATATCATGTTTCGATTTCTGTTCCTTCACTCAGAATAGACAAATTTCCAGAGAAACTTGGAAAGATGATTGTAGAACAACGAGTCCATACAATTACATTTGCAATAGAAGCAGCAACTGAGAGGTTGAGAAACGTAATAAACAAAACAATAAATGAAGATGACATTTTCGAAACTGTTAAAAAAGCAGTTTCGTTAGGGTTCCATACGATGAAGTTCTATTTTATGATTGGACTTCCAACGGAAACCGATGAAGATGTTATTGAAATAGCCAACCTTACAAAAAGAATTTACAAACATGGACAAAAATATAAAACCTTTAAAAAACCTTTTTCTGTACATTTGAGTATAAATCCATTCATGCCGCAACCAAATACTGTTTTCCAATGGGAAGCATTTGAAAGTATTGAAAACCTTAATAGAAAGAAAAAAATGATACTTGACAACCTAAAAGGAAGGCAGTTTAAAGTAGATTTTGGCTTTTTTGACATGAATTATCTCGAAGTTGCACTTGGTAGAGGAGACAGACGAGTTGCAAATGCAATAGAAATAGCCTTTAAAAACGGTGCAAAAATGGACGGATGGACAGAACATTTTAATCTCAACTTATGGCTTGAATCATTTAAGGAAAGCGGTCTTGACATTTCAATGTATACATCTAAAATACCTATCGACAGCACACTTCCCTGGGATCATCTATCATGTGGCGTATCAAAGCGATACCTTTTATTAGAAAGAAAAAGAGCATTCAATAAGAAAACCATTCATGATTGCAGAAATGGAATTTGCAATGGATGTGGAATTACAGATTTCTTTGTTTGCCCCGTACTTGAGAAAAAGAATTAAATTGTTAAATTTTCTCTTGACAAAAGAACAGTTTTTTATACAATATGCTTGGTCGGGCTTCTAGCTCAGCAGGTTAGAGCGCGTCCCTGATAAGGACGAGGTCTCTGGTTCGAGTCCAGAGAGGCCCACCATTCCTGGGGATGTAGCTCAGCGGGAGAGCACCTGCTTTGCACGCAGGGGGTCAGGGGTTCAAATCCCCTCATCTCCACCATTTATTTTCATAAGAAAACTCATGAATCAAAATAAGGCTTTATTACTATCTATTTTTTGATATACTCAAAATTATTTTTGCCCATACTTTAATTTCACAAAATATTTACCAACTTCCTCCAGCGTAGCATCTGCTTTATTACATTATAAGCAGGCTTAGGCTCAAAGTTTTCATATAAAATTCCTGTATTTTTTGTGGTTCCGCTCCCATCTCTAAAATAAAATATACAAAAACCACTAAATCCATTTCTAAGTGCGAGATTAATCGCATAGATAAAATAGTTTCTTTGCTCTCTTACATCATTAAATTTAAACAAATTAGTCTCACCGATCCATATTTCTCCATGCCAATTAAATTCTTTCTCAAATTTAACAATAGTCGATACTCCATCTTTTAAAGCCTCATAACTATATGGATCTATTCCAATAATATCTATCTTTTGATAATTATCCTGCATAATAGCTCTAATATAAGCAATGTTGTTTAAAACAGTGTTTCTTTGGGCTATTTCATTAAGAACAATTTTTGTTCTGGGTGAAATACTTTTAATTAAATCTGCAAGAGATTTCGTGAATTGCACCCATTCCTCAATACTTCTTACAGAATTTACCTCATTACCAAGATTAAAACGCAATTCCACCATTATCATCATATAATCAGGATGATATCTGTTAGCCAAATAAGTTATTTCATTTCTATACATACGTTTGAATTCATTCCAATTTGCTATACCTGCACCACCATCAAGGTGATTTAGTAACACTGAAATTGACCCAGGTAGCCAACTTTGCATTCCATAAGCGCCAATGTATATTTTAAGTTTTCTGGATCGTGCATAACTAATAATTCTATCAAGTTTATTTATCTCACCAGGATATCTGAGTGTCTCGTCTCTCAAGTCAATCCTTACAAAATCTACGCCTAATTCCACTGCTTTATCAACTTCTTTTAGAGAATTTTGCAGATTAATTGATCCATAAGACATATTAGGCACATGATAACAGGCGTCATCTATTGTTACACCAAAAACCATGGAGCGATAAATATTATTGTTCTCTGCCGCCATAAGAACAGGATTTCTTATATATACAGAGAACAATAGGAATAAAATGCTAATCGAGATAAATTTTAAAACAATCTTCCTTTTGCTGTTCATTGTTTTGTTCCTTTAAAACTTTTCGTTTATAATTTATTTATATACGGACTGCTCATCCCATTTGCTTTTATGCTTTGCATTTCATTGTACCAAGTTACAAAATATTTTCAAATAGTTTTAGTTTTTATAGCATGCTTTATAAATACGAGTGCAAACCAGCAAAAGTAGATATGGTGTAAAATACACATAAATAATAAAGGTATTAATTATAAAGATATGTAAAACCGTAAAATCCTTTAAAAGCACTCTCCTGGCATCCTGTTTTGAATTTAGTTTACCAGAAGAGTACTAAATATAAAATAAGCTATTTACATATAGCCTAAATTCTTCTTCGCTTCCTCACTCATCATTTCAGGACTCCAGGGAGGATCATACGTAAGGTTAATTTTTACATCTTTTACGCCATCAACACTCCTTGTAACCATTTCCACATCATGCAAAATGTAGTTGCCCAGAGGGCAGCCCTGGGCAGTTAGCGTCATTGTAATTGTAACAAGCCCTTTCTCTTGATCAATTTCTATGTTATAAATCAATCCAAGATCCACAATATTAACAGGTATCTCCGGATCATAAACATTTTTCAATGCTTCTATAATTTTTTCTTTGTCTATCATATAAAAATACCTCCTATTCCTCTGCGTAAATTCTTCTTTCACCTTGTAAATTTCTGATGCCTGTAACATCTTGCGTTACTTCAAGTGTACCCAGGTAATTTCCATTTTTATCCCTTACGGCAAAATACCGTATGTAAACAAACTTTCCTTTCATCTGGATCCAAAAATCAGCATGGTTCCTCTTTCCTGTTTTAAAATCAGAGAGTATCCTTTCAACAATATGAACACTTTTAGGAGGGTGACAATTCTGAACAGTGCGTCCAATTACTGCCTTAGTTCGAGGAAACACTCTGTCTTCTGCCCTATTAAAATATCTCACCACATCCTTATCATCTATAAAAGTAATTTCTATAGGAAGAATATCCATAATCGCAATTAATTGCTCTGTGTTAAGTTCACCGTAATCAAACTTTACTGTATTTCCAACAGAGTTTTTCTTAATTGTATCAATAAGTTCTTTTAATTTAGCTTGAACTTCGTCTTCCTGTTTTTTCTCACTAATCTTTTCATGCCATTTTGCATCTTCCGGAGTAAAATAAGCATACCCCATCTCATCCATTTGTTCCCAGATCTCATTCCACTCATCTTCTGTTAATTTGCTTATAGCAGATGGATAAAGAATTTTGTTTTCCTTATAAATATGATTGGATTTTAAATCAACAATGTAAAGTATTAATGAGTCTATATGCCTGGCAAATTCAGAATATGCCTCGCCTGGTTTATCCAAAGTTGATAGTAATTCCTTAATTCTTTCTCTCAATGAATCGTGTTCAGTCCACATTATTTTAGCAGGCTGAATGATTTTATGTTTTTCAAGATACGGAAACAAAACATTTTCCTCTCTCAACATATGACTCTCAACATCTTTCATCTGGAAAGCTATTTTTTTTAACTCCTCTATAACACTTTTTGCTTCTTCAAATGAGGTGAAGTTTTTCAATTGGGCTGACTTTCTTTTTGCCTCCCCAAATAATTTCAACAAAGCAACGTGTTCTGCCATAAAGAGATAAATTGGATGTCCCTTTTGTACAATTGGAGACTCGTTTTCGATTGACTCTCTAAAAATATCAATATGAACATCGCAAAGATTATGAATTTTTTCGGCTGGAAATCCATCATTTATTAATGCGTTTTCAATAATTGCAATTTCAACCGGGTGCATATCCGCAAGAATAACCTTGAATCGGCTCTTTATCTCTTCTGGTGTTATATTCCCTTTATCCATATCAACCAATAATCGCTTCATAAGGACTATACGCTCTTCCCTGCTCAAATTTTTATTAGTTAAAAACTCGCTCATATTATTAACCTCCGTTTCTTTTTATTTAATTATAACTTATTTAGTAATAATTTCAAGCCCTTATGAAGCAAAAAACTATTCAGTAACAATTAACTTAATCCATTCCTCTAACCATTTTTTTTCATACTTGCTTATTTTTTCTGGAGAGACTGAAACATATTCAGACGCCTTAGGTGCATATTTAAAACAATCAGGTAATTTTATAGACTGATCAATAGGAAATGTCCATTGATGGAGGGGAATTTCTTTTTGAAAATCCTTAGAAAGCATAAAATCAATGTATTCTTGAGCAAGTTTTAAATGTTTTGTTCCCTTAACAATGCCAGCAAACTCAAGTTGGAGGAAGCCGCCTTCAGAGGGTATGATAGCCTTATACTTCGTGGGTTTAGATTTATTATCATAACAGAAATAAGCAGGATCTGCATCATAACTAATCATCATAGGTGCTTCGCCTTTCGTAAAAGCAGTAAACGCAGAATCCCAATTTGGATAAATATGAAAAATAGTGGGTTTTAATTCTTTCCAATAATCTATAAAACCATTCTCACCAAAAACAGCAACAGTCCATAAAAGAAAACCCATGCCGGGCGAAGATGTTCTGGGATCTTCGAGTATAAGTTTTCCTTTATATTCTGGCTTAAGTAGATCCTCAAAACTCTTAGGCGGATTTTTAATTTTTTCCGAATCATAAACAATGGCAAGAGAATTAGGCCCATCGAAAGGTACAACTCGCCACTCCCTGTCAATTATGTACTGTGATGGTATAACAGAAGCATTTTTTGGCTTATACGGAACAAAAAGATTTTCATTGAGCGCCTTCTGTAGATTATTCATATTCAAGCCAACAAACAAATCCGCTTGAGGATTGTCCTTTTCAAGAATGAGCCTGCTTAAACTACTGCCAACACCACCAAAAGTTCTATACTCTATCTTGCAGTGATATTTATCCTCAAAGATTTTATTGGTCGCCTTCGGAAGTCCATATGAAACAAAACTATCGTACGAATAAATCATAAGAGTTGGGATCTCTCCACCTGCATTCTCCTCGTTTTGTTTCTTAGAAGACGGAGCGCATCCATTGAAAACAGAAAAAACCAGAGCAACAAAAAGCACTGCTAAAACAATTTTTTTCATAAAAATTCACCTCCCATTTAATTATTTGTTATTTGCAATAAATCAAACCTAATATCTGAGCCAACTTTTAAATTCTTTACATTTCTCAAAAATTCCCTCGCAATAACCGTACCAAATCTGGTTGAAACCTCTATTTCGGCAAACCCTGCAAGATAAATAATATCCTTGATAACTCCTTCAAAACGTCCCTTCTTACCAAAAATAACGTTTTCAGGACGCACAAAAATGGTCTTTCCATCAATTTTCAAAATATTCATCTTGCCAAGAAAACGTTTAGCAAAATCCGTAGAAGGATTTTCATACAAATGCAACGGCGTTCCAATTTGATCAACCTTACCATTATTCAGCAAAATAATCCTGTCAGAGAGAAACATCGCTTCCGTTTGGTCATGTGTTACATAAATAACGGTGATTCTAAATTCTTTATGAAATTCACGAAGATCCTTCATTAACTTCTCTCTAATTTTTGCATCAAGAGACGATAGTGGCTCGTCCATTAAAAGGATCTCTGGTTTCACAATCATTGCTCTAGCGAGAGCAACTCTTTGTTTTTCCCCACCTGAAATGTAATCAGGGTATTTTTCCAACAGTTTTGAAATTCCAAACTTTTCAGCAATTTCAAAAACAGCATTTCGTATGTAAGCAACTGACTGCCTCTTCACCTTTAACCCAAAAGCAATATTTGAAAAAACTGTTAGATACGGAAAAAGTGCATAATCTTGAAACACAACACCGATATTCCTCTTATTTGCTGGCATATTTGTAATGTCTTTTCCATTTTTTAAAATTTGCCCTGAATCCGGGTTGATAAAACCTGCTATGATGTGTAACAATGTGGATTTTCCAGAACCAGAAGGTCCCAGAATCGATACAAACTCCTCGCTACTTACATCAAAGGATACATCTAACTGAAAATCTCCATATTTCTTTTTTAAGTTAAAAACTTCCAACTTTTTCAAATTACAGAAACCTCCTTTTTGAATTTCTCTAATAAAGCAAACGAAATAAAGGCAAAGATAAAAAGCACAGATCCCATAGCAGAAGCAACACCAAAATGCCTGCCGGAGATAAACCTATAAAGAGCAACTGGCATTGTTATATAAGGATTTTTATAAAGCATAAATGTGGCACCAAATTCTCCAAGCGATATTGCAAATGTAAAAACAGAAGAAACTATTATGGAAGGTTTCAAAAGAGGTAAGTCTACACAAAAGAAAGACCTTATACGATTAAGTCCTAAACTTTCGGCAGCAAAAACCATCGACCCTGGCATTCTTTCAATGGAAGAGTACAACGTTCTCAAAGCAAATGGGAAAGCAATTATTGTATGGGCTACAGCTATTATAATCCATGAGTTAATAATGAAATTCATGTTGCGGAATGTTATAATATAAGCAAAGGCAATCGTTACTGGGGAGATAGCAATTGGGAGCATTAAAATTGAAATAAAAAAGTTCTGAAATCTTTTAATCCCGTGAATAGAATATGAAACAAGAATTGCAAGCACATCGGAAACGAACATTGCAAAAATAGCAAAAAGAAAACTGTTGAGTATAATTTTAAAAATTCCTATAGAAGTTACGTATTGAAATTTTCCGGAAAATAGACTAAAAAAATTCATCAAAGTAAGTTTCATAGAAAAAGGATTCATGAAAGCACTTAGAAAGATGGCAAATAAGGGCAAAAAGATAACGGGAAAAATAAATATTAAATAAATAAAAGTTAAAATCCTCCAGGTTTTAGTTTCACTTAAGTTCTTAAAGATTCTCAACTTTTTTTCTTCTGTAATTCGTGCAGTAATCATACCTGTTTTCATATACAAATAGATAAAAATAAGAGTAAATAAAGCCTGCAAGAATGCAAGGGCACTACCAGTTTTAAAATCAAAAAACATATTGTAGTAGGTATAAATCGAGACTTCGAGGGTAGCAAACTTTGCCCCACCGATGGTAAGTATTATCACAAAACTCAGAAAACAAAACATAAATACAAGCGTAAATGCAGAAATTATCGCAGGTAAAAGTAGGGGTAATATTACCTTAAGAAACGTTTCTAACCTATTTGCACCCAAACTAAAAGCCGCATAAGAATATTTTTCAGGAAGAGATTCCCATGCAGCACCAATTATCCTTAACGGTATTGGAAAATTGTAAAAAGCGTGAACAAGAATAATGCCCCAAAATGAATACAAAAGGTTTATTGTTTTATGAAATCCAAGGGCATTCAATACAGAATTCACTATACCGCTTTTGCCAAACAGGAGTATAAAACCAAGAGCAACAAGTACTGAAGGAAGCACAAAAGGAATCGTAGAAAGCGAAACGAGAAAATTCTTTCCCCTAAATCTAAAATGAGAAATAATGTACGCGCCAGGAAGCGCAATAATCAAAGTAACCAAAGCACTAACAAATGCCTCTTTAAAGGTAAAGATAAGCACCCTGACAATATAAGAATCTGTAATAATATGGAATATGTTTTGGAGTGAAAATCCTTTTTCGCTAAAAAACGCAAATTTAACTATATTTACCAAAGGAATATAAAAGAAAAATATTAGAAATGCTGCGGGTATAATCATTAACCCACATATTGCAACCCACTTTTTCCCTGTTCGCACAGGGAGAAAAAACGAGAATTTCATTTTGCCTCCCTTCGGTAGGATTACCTACATCAGGTTCAATGGGTTGAGGTAAAACCTCTCTCAGCCTACTTGCAACACGCTTTCAGCACCCCAATGACAATTAAATTGTACCATTTAAAAATTTTTTTTCAATAGAAAAAGGCGCCGCATTCTGCGGCGCCTAAAAATCGAAATCTAATCAGCAAACGCAAGATATCCAGGGACAATTAAGTTCACAAAAGGCACTATAAGAAGAATGCCCCACCAACTGGGCTTGTTTCTTGCTTCGGCAATTTTCATCCATACTATAATCATGATAACAATATTTACAATTGGAATAAGTACCAAAATAAACCACCACATTGGTTCATTCGCAATTTGAAGCATAAGAAACACGTTAAT
>Ga0256914_1002482_pt1 | contig 15318 bp, 13 predicted proteins | sample HulkmetaG_FD_191571 | JGI IMG/M metagenome (GOLD analysis project Ga0256914, IMG submission 191571) | Hydrothermal chimney microbial communities from Main Endeavour vent field at the Juan de Fuca Ridge, Pacific Ocean - Hulk | ecosystem: Environmental > Aquatic > Marine > Hydrothermal vents ... | reverse complement strand
CGAAGCGCTCTTCACCCGGCCGCGGCATATCACGGTTGGCAAAGGCACGAGCCACCTTATGGTCCTGGGGTCTGATGCCATAATAGATGAGACGACCCAGATAAGCGTTCTCATAGTCGCGGAACCATGCATCATCACTTTTCCAGGTACGCAGGAGATGATAAGCCAGGAAGCGGGCGTCGTAAGTCTCCCCAGTCTGCTGGCGGACGGTATAGCCCCTCAGGAGCAGATGTTCGCCACTGAGCTCCGCCTTACCCTGCCAGATCCCAAAGTCGGTAAGTGAGATACGGTTGTCGCCCGTATAAGCCGTGGTAGTGAGGGAATACTTACCCATCAGGGTGGCTGTGAGGGAAGGTGTGACCTTATAGTACAGCCCTCCTTCCATTTTGATGTTTTTCACATCGTTGTTGATCAGATAACGGTCACGGTAACCGCTGCGGGCCACGATGATCTCTTCTCCCCCTTCACCTACGGGAAGCATTTTGATGATCTCATCACCGTACTTGTTCAAAGCATCGTGTCCCGGATCGTATTCCCAGTGTACGCTCCCCGGCCGGATATTGGTGGTGTCGTCGGCATACCAGTCCTTGCCTTTCATGAAAGCTCCCGTGACCTTGACGGCAAAGCGGTCGGAAAAAGGATGAGCAGCCCGGAAGCCCATGTCGATGACCGGCTTGGCCGAGAACTGAAAAGGATAATCGCTGCCCGCCTTGATATCGCTCACGCCGGGTTTGACATAGATGCCGAGACCGGGATACTGAAAAGGGTCCTTGCTTTTCATGACCAGTATGCCGTTGAGGGCGTTGCCGCCGTAACGGGTGTTCGAAGGACCGGGAAGGAACTCCATCTCATCCACATCCAGTTCATTGAGACCGGCCACGTTGCCGATGGCAAAGTTCATCCCGGGAGCCTGATTATCCATCCCATCGACGATCTGGACGAAACGCATGTTCTCGGTAGAGTTGAAACCGCGGGCATTGACCGTCATGAACTGCATGCTCTGAGTGACCACATCAACCCCTTTGAGGGTGGCGAGCGATTCGTAGAAGTTGGCCGAAGGAGTTTCCTTGACGCTCAGCGCATCCACCACCTCCATGGAGACCGCTTCACGTACCGTTTTCTGCTCCACCTCCACCACCGGAGCGGTGACCACCACCTCCCGTGTCTGGTAGGTCTTGCTGGCCAGACGGATACGTATGCCGGAAGTGGGAGTCTCTTTCACCACATAATCCTGTGACTTGTAGCCGATCATGGAGAAAACCAGCGTATCAGGCAAGGTGCCGCTGTAGACGAGATGAAAATAACCCCGTACGTCGGTCCCCACCCCTGCCCGGCCTCCTTTTACCGAGACATTGACACCCGGTAAAGGTTTCTGGGTTTCGATATCCAGCACCCTTCCGGAGACCTCGATCTTTTCCTGGGCATCTGTATACTGAACAGAAAAAAACAAAACCAACAGGAAGATCAACGCACGACAAACCCGGTATTCCGAGATATTTCCCATTCTTGGATGGTCATCAAAGCCTGTAAAATTATACAATAATGCTTAGCAGCACCCTACTTTTTCCTGAATAATCATTACATTTCTTTTTGATGTAATACGTCAAAAGATGGAGAATCCATGAACGATCCAGCAAAAAAAAGTGCGCAACCCATTTTGAAGGTCACGTCTGACCGTTCACATACGCTGTGGCATCCTCTTTACGGGGAGAACTATCATTCTCTTCACGGGGCCATTCAGGAGTCGCTGCATGTTTTCATCGGAGAAGGATACCGGCACACCGATGCGGAACCTTTGCATATTCTTGAGGCAGGGTTCGGAACGGGGCTGAACGCCCTGCTCACCTTGCGGGAAGTCTTGCAATCCGGTCGCCACGTACATTACACGGCCGTAGAGCTGCACCCTCTTCCCCCGGAGCTGGTCCGACAGCTCAATTATCCTGCATTGCTGGAGATGGACGAAAGGTTTTTCCTCTCACTTCACGAAGCACCGTGGGGGAGCAACAAGATGATCACGCCGGGATTCACTCTTTTGAAGCTTGAATCCGACCTGCTTGCCAGCTCTTTTCCCGGCATGTACGATCTGGTCTATTTCGATGCCTTCAGTGCGGCCGTTCAGCCGGAACTATGGACTGAGGAGGTTTTCGGACGCATTGGCAGACATATGCACAAGGGAGGGGTGCTCGTGACCTATGCCTCCAGGGGAAATGTCCGGAGAGCTTTGCAGCGGTGCGGCTTCACTGTGGAAAAAGTCCCCGGTCCGCCCGGGAAAAGGGAGATGCTCCGCGCTGTGAAAAAGTGATCCGTCCATAAGAACCACTTTGCCGGGAAATATTGTAATTTTGAATCCCTCAGAAAATCCGTCAAGCCATGAAAAAGATCTTGCACACAATCCTGTTCATCCCACTGGTGACGGTGCTGGCGGGATGCCGGCACGGACAGCAACAGCAGAAGAGAAGCGACCTCACCACCAGAATGGACACGATCAGTTATTGTGTGGGAGTCGTATTCGCTTCGAACCTGAAACGTGACGGTTTCGACACCATCGATACACGGATGCTGGCAAAGGGGATCTCCGACTATGTGGATAAAAAAGCTCCTCTCATCGACAAGCACCGGGCCAAGGAGATCCTGCTGGAAGAACATGCCCGTAAGATCATGAAGCATCAGTTGGAAAAATACCATGACAACAAAGTGGCCGGAGAGAAATTCCTTGAGGAGAACAGCAAACGGGAGGGAGTGGTAACCTTGCCTTCAGGACTTCAATACAAGATCCTGAAAGAAGGAAAAGGTCCGAAACCAGGACCCCACGACGTGGTACTGGTGCATTACAAAGGCAGTCTCATCGACGGGACGGTGTTCGAGGAGCATATGACCGGCAACCCCATCCCCTTTTTCGTCAACAGGGTGATCAAAGGATGGAACGAAGTGCTGCAACTCATGCCTGAAGGAAGCCACTGGATGGTATATATACCCTATTACCTGGGTTACGGAACGGAAGTAAACCCGAACAGTTCCATTCCGCCCTTCTCTACGCTCATCTATGAGATCGAACTGATAAAAGTAAAAAAGGAAAACATTTAAACCGCTCTTATCATGGCTTATGAACTGACTGGAAAACTGATCGAGAAATACGACACGGTCACCGTGAGCGACCGCTTTAAGAAACGGGAGTTCGTCGTCCTTGTAAAAGAGGAACGTTCGGGAATGGAGTTCACCAACTATGCAAAATTTGAACTGACGCAGGATCGTTGTGATCTGATCGAACCGTTCAACATCAACGACGAGATCAAGGTTTCCTTTGACATCAGCGGTCGCAGATGGGAAAAAGATGGCCGGGTCAGCTACTTCACGAACCTGCGTGCCTGGCGTATCGAACCGGCAGGGGGTGCACCCTCTGCTCCCTCTTCTCCTGAGGAAGACTCCATGAGAGATCCTTTCGCGGACGGTGCGACGGACGGTCTCACACCTCCTCCGGAGGACCAGGCGGAGGATGATCTGCCATTCTGAAATTTTTTTTCATAGATAACGGTAATCCGGGTCCTTACGGATAAGCATGGAGAGTTTTCTCAGGCAGCCGAATTTTTTTCTGTAGAGAGCGTTCCTGTTCAGGAAGGTTAGGCTGTGCCGGATCGTCTCGGTGCTGTGGCCGTCCAGGTACATCTCGAGCAACTTGCGGCAACGAAGGTCCAGTGCAGGAAGATGACGCAGGCAGAGCACGTACTTCAGCTCACGCCGGTCGGAAAAGACAGGGAAATCCGGATCAGCCGTTGCTATGAAGGTATCTTCATAAGCAGGTGTAAGCTCCTGGAACCTCCCGCTGATACGGGTCTGTCGCAACCAGAGGTTCCGGCAGATACCAAAAAGATATTCAGGAATACTGCGGCAACGAGGGATCTCCCTGCGCGACAGCTTTTCCAGCAACTGGAGCAATCCTTCGTGGAAAAGATCCATTGCATCAAGGGGAGTACCATTCCTGCCTGAGATGTAACGGTCCAGATAACGATACACACGGAGGTAAAGCCACCGCACCACCTCATTGTCACGGGCCATCAAGCCTTCGATGATCACATCCCGGGAATAGTTCCGTGGCTGCATCATCTTATGTGAATGATTAAGGTTTATGGTTTATCCGCCTTCCGGACGGAAGGCCCCGGCGCACGTCGAAACCGGCGTATCTTCCCCTCTCCCCAGCTTCATGCCGGAACTGAGCGGTACACCGGCAAAGAACAAATTACGAAGAACCTGCTTTTTTGTCAAGGCTTCCGTGAAAAAAAACTATTTTTATTCCCTGATCATAAAAGCACCGTTCCATGGATCGTTCCTTTTTTCTGGATCTGCTTAAAAAAACGGGAGTGGAGGGAGAAATGCTGACCACGCTGGATGCTGCGGCCTGGGTCCTGACCATGATCGTGGTGGCCTATCTGGCATACTGGCTCACCCGGAAGATCGTGATCAGCAACATCACCCGCATCATCCATAAGACAAAGAACAAACGGGATGACATCCTCCTTCATCACAAGATCTTCGAGCACCTGAGCCATCTGGTGCCCATTATTTTGCTTTACCTGGCCATTCCCTTCTTTCTGAAGGATCATCCCAGACTGGTCACTTTCCTGAAGGATGTGCTGGGATTGTATCTGGTGATCGTGGGGGTGCTCACCGTCAACGCCCTGCTCAATGCATTGCATTCGTTCTATCTGACACTGCCCATCGCCAAGGACAGACCCATCAAGGGCTACATCCAGGTGGTGCAGGTACTGGTCTATTTCATGGGGCTGATGTTCATCATCTCGATCCTTTTCGACACTTCGGTATGGCACCTGATGACCGGACTGGGGGCGATGGCCGCAGTGCTGATGCTGATCTTCAAGGACACCATCCTGGGTTTCGTAGCCAGTCTGCAGATCGCAGGCAATGACATGCTCAAGCCCGGCGACTGGATCGAGATGCCCAGCCGCGGCGCCGACGGCACCGTCGAAGAGATCACCCTTTATACCGTCAAGGTGCAGAACTGGGATAAGACCATCGTCACCATCCCCACCTACGCCCTGGTGAGTGAGTCGTTCAAGAACTGGCGCGGGATGGAGATGTCCCCCGGCCGCCGCATCAAAAGAGCGGTTTACATCGACGTCAAAAGCATCCGTTTCTGCACTCCCGAGATGATCGAGAAATACAGGAAGATCCAGGTGCTCAAAGAATATATTGAGCAGAAAGAAAAAGAGATCGCAGAATACAATAAGAAATACAACATCGACGACAGTGTGTTGGTCAACGGACGACGTATGACCAACATCGGCACTTTCCGCAACTACGTGGAACAATATCTGCGGCGACATCCCATGATCAACCAGGAGATGACCCTGATGGTGCGGCAGCTACAGGTCACCGAGAAAGGTCTGCCCATCGAGATCTATGCCTTTTGCAAAGACAAGGCTTGGGTCAACTACGAGCATATCCAGGCGGACATCTTTGACCATATCTTCGCCGTGATCCCCGAATTCGATCTGCAAGCTTTCCAGGAACCGTCGGGATATGACCTGCTGCGCCTGGCCGGGAAAAGTCATCTCCACTCCCAAGACTGAGCCCTGTGAAGAGAAGAAAGGATCTTTTTGAGATGTTAGGCTGGACAGGCAATATCCTCCTGAGCATCGGCGTATTGCCTCAAGTGGTCTTCACCTGGCGAACACACGATGTCTCAAGCTTCTCCTGGCCTTTCCTGCTGATGTGGAACATCGGTGTTCTGCTCACGTTCGTCTACATCGTAGCCGACAACGTCCGGGCAGGCAAGTTCCAATATCCGCTGCTCCTCAATTACCTGGTGAACATCCTGGGGACACTTTACCTGGTATATGCCAAGTTCGTTTACGGCTGAGCAGCTGCCAATACTTTCCTGACAGCCTCTGCCACCTTGTGTGCTTCAGCAGCTTTTCCTTCCTTGTTGAAATGCACCCCGTCGCCGCTGTAATATTCGGGATGTTCACAGCCTAATGTCCAGTTGTCGACGATGGGGATGTCTTTTTCATGAAAAAACTTTGCTGCCAACTCATTACGCACTCTTACATGATCCGTGAAGCTGTGGAACTCCTGCAGGTTCTCCCTGTTGCGTACAGGCGTGGTATTGACCCAGATGATATGAGCGTAGGGTGCTTCTTCCCTGAAAACCCGGATCATGGCCGGCAGAGCCGCCGCATACACCGAATCGGGATAGGCTCGTCCATGCAGACCGTTATTGAAGACGATCACTTCACAGGGATATTGCCGGAGGAAAAGTCTTACCTCCTCCAGCAAATAGGGATTGCCCAAACATTTGGAAGAGGTGTAGCGCCCGAAAGAGACCAGGCCCTGAAGCTCTTTCTTCACAAAAGGATAGTATTGCTGGACATGAGAGTCACCAATGAGCAACAGACGGGGCAGCGTGTCGTCATCCGTCTCCTCCACCCACATGTTGGTCCACTCGATACGCTCCAGACGTACCTGTTGGGAGTTTCTTATCTTCGTTCCTGAGCCTTTTGCTTCTTTATCCTTATCGCCTGTGCAGGAAAGAAACGACAACAAAAGGAACACCATAAAAAAAGACCCGAGTTTTTTCATCTTCTAAGATTATGTAGTTGATCTATCTATTCTGGTCTTTTCTTTGTCTCACCACCTCGTAAAGAAGGATGCCGGCAGCCACGGAGACGTTGAGGGACCCTACTTTCCCCTTCATGGGGATGGAAACGCGGTGGTCGGCCATTTTCAGGATGGAAGGGGCGATGCCTTTTTCTTCAGAGCCCATAATCAGCGCCAGGGGGTGGGTCATATCGGGTTCGTCATATGGTTGAGCACCTTTTTCGGTAGCTGCAATGATCTTCAGTCCCGACTCCTTGAGGTAGCGGAGGGTCTCCGTGAGGTGGTCGGTACGGCATACCGGCAGGTGGAGCAGGGCCCCGGAGGAGGTTTTCACGGCATCGGCATTGACGGCGGCGCTGTGGTGCGAGGGGAGGATGAGGGCATGGCATCCTGCAGCCTCGGCGGTCCTGGCGATAGCTCCGAGGTTGCGCACATCGGTGATCCTGTCCAGGACGATGAAGAAAGGTGTCTCTCCCTGTTCATAGAGGGCCGGCAGCAGACGGGTGATGTCCTGATACTCGAGGAGGGCCACGAAGGCCACGGCTCCCTGGTGGTTGCCGCCCGCCAGACGGTCGAGCTTCTCCTGCGGAACGAACTGATACGGCACCCCCTGCTCCCGTACCAGAGCAAAAAGACGACGGAAAGCCTCACTCTGCAGACTCCGCCGCAGATAGACCCGCTCCAGGGGCATTCCCGCCTCCAGCGCCTCCGTCACGGGACGTACACCATAGATCTTCTTCATCTTCGCCATCACACGTCAGTAATTCACGGAAAAAACATTCCCCTGGCGCCAGGTACGCACCGCCTCAACCCAACGGGTCACATCATCTCCCCTCACCAGGTTGTAAACATTGTTCGAAAAAGGACTGTCCACCTTCTGAAAGGTGAACGAGATCTTTTGGGTGGAACGTCCATCCCCGTAGGTCCATACTTCTCTCTTCACACTTTTGGTAAGGTTGTCCGGCGGCCCGTAGATGATGTAGATCATCCCGCGGTCGGTCCGCCATCCCTCTTTCCATGTGGAAAAGAAGATGTTGGCATAGTATACCCGGTTGTAATAGATGCGCACCAGCTGGCGGGCTTTCTCCACATCGTCGGTGGTGCCCAACCAGAACTGATCGACGGCCAGCTTGCGGTTGGGACGGCTCATCAAGGCCTTCATCTCCCTCTTGTTCAGCAGATAAGCCAACGGCTCGGCCATCTGGTCGGGAGAGAGGATCTTGGGAAAGAACGGACCGAAATTGCAGAGCGTCACTCCGTCCTCCACCTTGGGGTCGACACTGAACTGATAGATCCCCCGGCGCGGCAGACGCACATACTCGGTATCACTGTAATGCACCATCCAGGTACTGTCAGGGTTCCTGAGCAGAAAAGGCGTGCCGACACGCAGATTGGGCGGCGGAGGGATGGTGGTGTCGGGGAGGAAATACCTGACGAAATAGTCGTGCGGACGCTGGTCGCGGTAGATGATCTTCACCGCCGCACTGGAATCCAGAGCATAGGAAAAAACCTGCTTCCGGGTGCGGACATCGACCACCATATAATTCTGCGAAGAGTAACGGGTGCGTTTGTCGACGTAAATGAAGTTCTGCACCGCCATCTTCCTGATCTGGTCGATCATCACCACCTCCAGGATGTATTTCTCACCCAGACGGCAACGTAAAAGGATACTTTTCTCGATGGAACGGCTGCGCAGAGTCTTGGGATCGATGGTGTAATGCACCACCCCCGAATCGGCCAGGGTGGTTTCCCTTTTGCGGGTCAGAAAAAGACGATAACGCACATCGACGAAAGAGATATAATTTCCCTGCTCGTCCGCCTGGTTAAAGAGCAACTGGGAAGGGACGATCTTGAGCCGCAGGAGGGAGACCGAATCGGTGGAGTGATAGATACGGTACTCCGGCTGCAGGGGGGTACGGCCGGGTATGTAGAGATAGGAAAGGTTCTTGCCCGGGCGCTTGACCGGCAGGGGCTGTTCCACCGTGCAACGTCCTGCCACCACCAGCAGAACAGCTATGAACAAGAGAAGACCGACCTTCTCTTTCCTTTCGATACCTTTGGTCCCTGAGAATGCCATCTCCGTAAAAATACGCTTTTTTCTCTTACCCTTCAATGCAGTAGGGCGTTCACCGCGGTCTTTCCGTCCTCCTCTTTTTCCACGTGGAAGAGGGTACCTTCCTCCAGCTCTGTCCGGGTCAGACGGATCCTCTCCTCCCGGAACACTTCATGGCCGTAGATGATCTCGAATGCGGCGGGATAGTTCTTCCCCGCCAGACGGTCCCAGGCATCGATGATCCAGCGGATGTACGAGACGTTGTTGACATGGCCGTTCATGTCGAGATCGGAGAAAGCCACCTGCAACATCCCTGAAGGTTCCATCTCGCCGGCACGGGGCAGGGAACGCAAAGGCTCCTCAAAAACGGTCTCATCCCGGAAACGGTAGTGGCGGAACATTTCAGGGTCCATGGGCAGATGGCGTCTTTTTTCGGTATCGATGAGCAGCCAGGCGGTGGTGGCACGGGCCACCTCCTCTCCTTTTCCGTTGCGGACGATGAAGTCACGGTGGGCAAAGAGGCGATCGGGCCGGCGCGGCCAGGTCTCGATCACGATGCGGTCGCCCCAGGCTGCCCGCACGCCCGTCACGATACGCATCTGACGCAACACCCACGCCATCTTCTTCTCCTGAAGATGCAAATATCCCAGCTGCAGGCGAATGGCATGGGTGGCCGCCGCATCCTGGAGGAAGTCACTCAGCGCCACAAAAGAGAGATGCTGTGAGACATCCGTATCGTAGGTACGTACCTCGTATTCTCTGATCATGAAAGCTTCCTGTTCCATAGTTGGATGTGTTGCGCAGGGGTTCATCCCCTGCCGGTGATCTTTTCCAGTTCCTCCACCAGGCCTGACCATTCCTCTTCTTTGCGGGCGATCTCTTTTTTCACCTCTCCGTAAGCCTGTCCCAGCCTGTCGAGATCGCCCTGATAGGCAGCAGGGTCGGCAAGCTGCATCTCCAGGCTGCTCTTCTCTTCTTCGAGGCGGTGTATCTCCTCTTCCAGGCGGGCGATCTTCTTCTCCAGGCTTTTCTTCCGGTTACGCAATCTTTTTCTCTCCTCCCAGTCGCTGTTCTCTTCCGGGGCCGCAGGGTTGTTTTCCGACGCCGCAGACGTGCCGGCTGTCTCTTTCTCCAGGTCGCTCAGCTGCTCGAGCCTTCTTTTTTCCAGGAAGCGGTAGATATCGCCGCCGTGCTGGTGGAGCCTGTGGTCCCGCACCTCGTAGAGCGTTTCGACGAGGCCATCGAGGAAGTCTCTGTCGTGGGAGACGAGCAGGAGCGTCCCCCCGAAGTCCCTGAGGGCTTCCTTAAGGATGTTCTTCGTCCGCATGTCGAGGTGGTTGGTGGGTTCGTCGAGCACGAGGAAGTTGACCGGCCGTATGAGCATGCGCAGCAGTGCCAGACGGGAACGTTCTCCGCCGGAGAGCACCGCCACCTTTTTCTCCACCTCCTCACCGCTGAAGAGGAAAGCCCCCAGCAGGTCGCGTACGCGGGTACGTACGCTGCCCACGGCCACCTCGTCGATGGTCTCCAGCACTGTCTTGTTCTCATCCAGTCTGTCTGCCTCGTCCTGGGCGTAATAGCCTACTGAGACCTTTGTCCCCAGACGGCAGGTACCGGAATAGTCCCGGAGGTCCCCCACGATGATACGCGCCAGGGTGGTCTTACCCTCGCCGTTGCGACCGATGAGGGCCACCTTCTCGCCCCGTTGCAGCGTCAGGTCGATGTTCTCCAGCACCTGCTTGCTGCCGTACGCCTTGCCGACGCCCCGCAGCTCTGCCACCACGTCGCCCGAGCGTTCCACCTCGCGGAAGAAGAGGTTCACCTCCCGGTCGTGGCGCTCCACGGGGGCTATTCTTTCAAGCTTTTCCAGTTGTTTGATGCGCGACTGCACCTGCACGGCCTTGGTGGCCTTGTAACGGAAACGCTCGATGAAGCGTTCGGTCTGCTCGATCCAGCGCTGCTGGTTGCGGTAGGCAGCTTCCTGCTGTGCCATCCGCTCCTCTTTCATCTCCACATACCGGCTGTACGGCACGGGGTAGTCGGTGACCTTCCCGTTCTCGATCTCCAGGGTGCGGTGTGTGACATGGTCGAGCAGGGCCCGGTCGTGGGAGACCAGCACCAGGGCGCCGCGGAACGAACGGAAATAGTCCTCGAGCCACTGGATGCTCTCGATGTCGAGATGATTGGTCGGCTCGTCGAGCAGGAGCAGGTCGGGACGTGCGAGGAGCACCTTGGCCAGCTCGATGCGCATGCGCCATCCGCCGCTGAACGAGGCGGTGGGACGCGACAGGTCGGCCGCCTCGAAGCCCAGCCCCGTGAGGGTGCGGGTCACCAGCAGCTCCTTCCTGCCCCCTTCCAGCAGATGATAACGCTCGGTGAGATCGGCCAGACGTGCCGCCACCCTCAGGTAGTCATCGCTCTCGTAGTCGTCCCTTTTCTCCAGCTCACGGGTGAGCTGATCGATCATTTTTTCCAGGTCGTTGAGTTCGGTGAGCGACGAAGCCACCTCCTCATAGACGCTCCAGCGGTCATGCAGGGGCAGCTGCTGGGGAAGGTATCCCACACGATGGTCGCGCGGCAGGGCCACATGACCGCTGTCGGGGCGCATCTCGCCCGCCAGGATACGCAAGAGGGTCGACTTGCCGGCACCGTTGCGACCGGTGAGACCGATACGGTCGTCAGACCGGATATTGAAGGTGACATCAGAGAAGAGGGTACGTGCACCAAAATGGACCGATATGCCGCTGACAGAGACCATGAACGGCAAAGATAAGACACTTCTTCCTATCTTTGTCGCATCATGAGCAGAAAGCGAAAGAGGGCCCTGCCGCTGATCCGCGAGGCGGAGGTGGTCGACATCGCCCGTGGAGGGAAGGCCATCGCCCGTCAGGGTGAGTGGGTCATCCTGGTCGACCATGCCGTGCCGGGCGATGTGGTGGACATCCAGACCACCCGCAAGAAAAAACGTTACTACGAGGGGCGTGTGGTGCATTTTCATCGTCTCTCCCCGCACCGTACCCTGCCCCGCTGTGCTCACTTCGACCGCTGCGGAGGGTGCAAATGGCAGGACATGACCTACGAGGCACAACTGCAGTACAAGGAGAAAGAGGTACGGGACCAGATGATCCGCCTCGCAGGGCTGGGCGAAGAGGCGGCCGCCATCATCGAGCCGATCCTCCCCTCCGAAGCGATCTATCACTACCGCAACAAGCTGGAGTTCACCTTCTCGGCACGCCGCTGGCTCACGCCGGAAGAGATCGCCTCGGAAAAACATATCGAGGAGCCGGCCCTGGGGTTCCATGTGGCAGGACTCTTCGACAAGGTGCTCGACATCAACGAATGTCATCTGCAGCCGGAACCCTCCAATGCCATCCGCAACTTCATCCGGGAGTACACCCTGCAGCACGGTTATCCCTATTTCCACATACGTGAGCAGCGCGGTCTGATGCGCAACCTTTTGATACGCACCACCACCACGGGCGAGGTGATGGTGGTCCTTTCCTTCTTCGAGGACGACCGGCAGCGTATCGAGACCCTCCTGGAGGCGGTGAAGGAACGTTTTCCCGGCATCACCTCCCTGCAGTGGGTGATCAACCCCAAGGGCAACGACACCCTGGAAGGACTGACGGTGCATCTGTACCACGGCCGCGACCATATCCTCGAAGAGATGGATGGTCTGCGTTTCAAGATCAGCGCCAAGAGTTTTTTCCAGACCAATACGCGGCAGGCTGCGCGTCTCTACCGGACGGTGGCTGAGTTTGCCGGCCTGAAGCCGGAGGATCATGTTTACGACCTGTACAGCGGCACCGGCACCATCGGTCTGTTCCTGGCCCGGCAGGCGGGGAAGGTCACCTGCATCGAGAGCGTGGCAGAGGCCGTCGCCGACGCCCGGGAGAACGCCCGGCTGAACGACATACGCAATGTCTCCTTCCTGCAGGGTGAGGTGAAAGCCCTCTTCGGTGACGAAATGTTCAGCAAGGAGGGCAAACCCGACGTGGTGATCCTCGACCCTCCCCGGGCAGGTATCCATCCCGACACGGTAAAGATGCTGCTGGAGGTACTGCCGGCAAAGATCGTCTACGTGAGCTGCAACCCCGCCACCCAGGCCCGCGACATCCAGGGCCTGCTGCCCGCCTACCACCCCCGGCGCATCCGGCCGGTGGACATGTTCCCCCACACCGACCACGTGGAGAACGTGGTACTGCTGGAAAAGACCGACGGAAACGTATAGGAATACCTGTGAACGTTCCTTTTTTACTATTTTTGCCAGACCCGAAAGGGAAGGGTATGATCAACAAAAGGCCGGGGGCCGTGGAAACTGAAATACTTTTTTGAGCTCAAAACACGGAAAGAAGCCATATCTTTGGAACGAAAACTGAAAAACTTAAAGAGAAGAGAGAAATTGAATACTGTCACTTTCGGGGTAAGGTCCCGTTTTTGCCCGGAGCTCCGATCCGGCTGCAAAAACGCGGATCCTCGAAAAATCAGGCAAATCCCAGATTTGCGATTTTTCGGGATTAGCGCACCTGCTGTATAGGGTAATGTTCATTTACAAGAGAGACAAAATTCGGGGTGTAGCGCAGTCCGGTTAGCGCACCTGCTTTGGGAGCAGGGGGTCGTGAGTTCGAATCTCACCACCCCGACGAGGGGAAAAGCAGGGTCTTGAAGGCCCTGCTTTTTTCATGGTTTTTTCACACCTTCGATCACCTCCGACAAGGCTTTGTAAAGCAGAGGGGCTGTCTCCGGGCCAAGGGAGTTCTCTTCGCCGTACTGCGGTTTTTTCTTCCCGTAGGCATAGGGAGCTTTCACATCCCACTGGCTTTTGGGGATGATGTAACCGATCTCGTCGTTGGCCAGTCCGATGACGAATTTGTATTCGCCCGGCATGGTTTCGCGCAAGGGGGGTGTTTCGAGGGGCTGAATGTCGAAGTCGCGGCCTTCGGGAGCTTCCACGCCACCGTTGACGATCTCGGGGTAGATCTCTCCGGGCACGGCCAGCAGGCTGAGCATCTCTCCGAGACGTATGGCGGCTACCTCGCTGCGTTTTCTGAACCAGCCGGTCATGCCAAAGTCGAGCACTCCGAGCAGGGCGCCAAGGCGGAACATGGTGTTCTGCACCGGCAGGTCGATGGTCCTGGCCCGCAGGGCAATACCGCTGTTCGCGGGCAGGGTGTCGGCATGGTCCAGAGCGCTGAAGAGGAGCATGGCCAGACGTGCCCCTTCGGCACGGGCCTTGTCAAAGGCAGGCTCCACATAGGTGGTGTCGCGGAAAGGATCAGCCACGGGCTGGCTGCCTCTTGTGGTCATCAGCCCGCCGATAGCCCCGGTGACAGCCACACACGTCCCTCCCAGACCCGGATGGATGAGGGTATCGCCGTTGTAAAGGCCTTTCTCGAGATATTCCCGCACATAATGCCAGAAGTCGGAGGTGATGAGCAGGTTGTCCGACCAGAGGGTCTCGGCATGGTTCCCCCATTCCACGAAGGTTCCCAGGGTGGAGTCGGTGACCGCGTCGACGGCACGAAGGATGCGCAGGCCTTCGTCCATGACGATGGGTTCGCGGGTGTCCATGACCAGGGGCGCTGCACCATGCAGGTCGCGCGCCACCAGCAGCCTGGCCGGACGCAGACGACGCACCGCCTCGGCAACAGCCGCCACGGTCTGTTCCTTCACATGTTGCATCATCTCCGGATTGACTCCGCTGCGGAACATGCTCTCACCCCAGATACCCAGCAGATCATAGCTCTCGTGATCGTGGGTGCTGGCTACCATGAGGTAATCGATCCCCAGATCGGGGGGCAACATCTTTCTGATATCCACCACATCGTCGTGACCGAAGCCGATGGCATCGAGAGCGGCCACGGCCAGTCGTGTCTGGCCGTCGTCCAGCACCATCACGCGTGTCCATACATCGTCATGCACACCGTTGGCCGCTCTTTTGTTGTCGAAACCTGCGATCCAGTATGCATCAAAACGACCGTTGTGGTTGTTGTCGTGATAGATATCCCCTTTTTCCGGTTCGTATTTTGCATTATGGTCGCGGTCCTCCCAGGTGTCTACGATCCGGGGTGTGATGGTGCGGGCCGCAAAACCCGCCTTCAGCGAAGAGGTGACGGGAGGCTTGATGTCCAGATCAACTTCATAACCGGGATGACGGTCGCGCAACTGCCAGACAGAACGCAACACCACTGCCACCAAGAGCGCCCCCAGGACGATGAGGGTCCATTTCAAGAACTTCTTCATAACCTGCTTCCTTTTTCCTGATCTTTCGACAAGCCAAAGTTACCTTTTTCTTTTCGCATGACCCGAAGACTATTGCGTGGGATCATTCCTCTTCGCCAAAGAAAGCCTCTTCGACCACCTTACAGAGGGTGTGGTAGACGGGCAGGTGGTACTCCTGCACTTCCGCTGTCCGCGAGGCGGGTACGCGGATACAGATATCGCAGTGTTCGGCGAGCCTGCCTCCTCCTTCACCCGTAAAGCCTATGACGGTCATCCCCATGGCTCTGGCAGCGATGGCAGCGTCAACAACATTGGAGGAGTTGCCGGAGGTGCTGAGGGCAATGAGCACATCTTCCTCGATACCATAGGCGACGACCTGCTGGGCAAAGATGAGGGCAGGGTCGATATCGTTGGCCACGGCAGAGATGAGG
>Ga0256914_1002481_pt1 | contig 15326 bp, 9 predicted proteins | sample HulkmetaG_FD_191571 | JGI IMG/M metagenome (GOLD analysis project Ga0256914, IMG submission 191571) | Hydrothermal chimney microbial communities from Main Endeavour vent field at the Juan de Fuca Ridge, Pacific Ocean - Hulk | ecosystem: Environmental > Aquatic > Marine > Hydrothermal vents ... | reverse complement strand
CAAGCTCGAGGAAAAGGGGCTGGTATCCACCATAAAAAGCGCAAAGAGGATGGTGGAAAAGGAGCTGCCCGAGGTCTGGGATGCCCTGGACGAGGTGGTAAGGGAACACCCGGTGCTTCTGAACCGTGCCCCCACGCTCCACAGGCTCGGTATCCAGGCCTTCGAGCCGGTGCTCGTTGAAGGAAAGGCCATAATGCTCCATCCCCTGGTCTGCTCCGCATACAATGCAGACTTTGACGGTGACCAGATGGCGGTGCACGTGCCCCTTTCTGTTGAGGCCCAGTCAGAGGCAAGGGTCCTCATGATGTCCACCAACAACGTGCTCTCTCCTGCTCACGGCGGCCCCATCATTACCGCCAGCCAGGACGTGGTCCTTGGCGTCTATTACATGACCAGGGACAAGGTCAATGCCAAGGGAGAGGGGAAGTCCTTCAGCTCTCTGGACGAGGTGATACTTGCCTATGACCAGGGGATCGTGGAACTCCAGGCCAGCATAAAGGTCATGATGGACGGAAAGCTGGTGGACACAACTGCAGGCAGGGTGCTCCTTTACGATATCGTTCCCGACGAGGTGCCCTTTTCCATGGTGAACAAGATCATGAAGAAAAAGGACCTGGGGGTTCTGATAGACAAGGCGTACAGGCTGGCAGGTGCCAAGAAGACCTGCATCATGGCAGACCGCCTCAAGAGCCTCGGTTACTACCACGCTACTCTCGCCGGGATCTCCATCTCCATCAATGACATGCATATACCTGCCAAGAAGAAACGCATACTCAAGAAGGCGCAGGAAGAGGTGGCAGAGGTCCAGCGCCAGTACGCAGAAGGCCTGATAACCGACGGAGAACGGTACAACAAGGTCATTGATATCTGGACAAGGGCCACTGACGAGGTGGCAAAGGAGATGATGAACGAGATCTCCACGGAGTTTTTCGAAACAGCCGAGGGCAAAAAGGTCGAGGCCCCGAGCTTCAACCCCATCTTTGTCATGGCGGACTCCGGGGCCAGGGGCAGCAAGGACCAGATCAGGCAGCTGGCAGGCATGCGCGGTCTCATGGCCAAGCCTTCCGGCGAGATCATCGAGACCCCCATCATGGCCAACTTCCGGGAAGGCCTCGGGGTCTTGGAATATTTTATTTCCACCCACGGGGCCAGGAAGGGACTTGCAGACACGGCCCTCAAGACCGCCAACTCCGGTTATCTCACGAGGCGTCTGGTGGATGTGGCCCAGGATTCAACCATTACCATTCCTGATTGCGGCACCATCGACGGCATAGAGATGGAACACCTCATGGAGGGCGGCGAGATCATCCAGCGCGTTGGCGAAAGGGTGCTTGGAAGGGTTGCCCTCATGGACATAGTGGATCCCGTCACCGGCGAGGTCCTTGTTGAAAGCAACCAGGAGATAGATGAGGAAAAGGTCAAGAAGATAGAGGATGCCGGTATTTCCAAGGTGGAGATACGTTCCGTCCTTGCCTGCCGGGCGCCCTTTGGCGTGTGTGCCAAGTGTTACGGACGAGACCTTGCCCGCGGCCGCATGGTCGCTCCGGGAGAGGCGGTTGGAATCATTGCTGCTGAGTCCATTGGAGAGCCCGGGACCCAGCTCACCATGCGTACCTTCCACATAGGTGGTACTGCCAGCGGCAAGATCGAGCAGGCGGAGATCCGCTGTCACGGAAGCGGCGTGGTAAAATTTGAAAGGGTTGTCTCTGTCAAGAACATCGAAGGCAGGGACGTGGTCCTGAACAGGAACGGCGAGATCGTGATAACAGACCCCGACGGGCGGGAAAGGGAGCGCTACCCCGTAATCTACGGTGCCGAGCTCCTGGTGCGGGAAGGCCAGGAGGTTGAACCAGGCACCAAGCTTGCGCAGTGGGACCCCTTTACCATCCCGATCCTTACAGAAGTTGAAGGAAAGGTGAAGTTCGGGGATATCATTGAAGGTGTGACCATCCAGGAAAAGGTTGACCCGGTAACAGGTAAATCAAGCAAGGTGGTTATCCAGTACAAGGCTGCCGAATACAGGCCCAGGATCTCCATCAAGGATGAGCGCGGCAGGACCAAGAAGCTCGTCAAAACCAAGGGGGATGCCAGGTACCAGCTTCCCGTAGGTGCCATCATAACGGTAAACGAGGGCGACATTGTGCAGCCCGGCCAGGCGCTGGCCAAGATACCCAGGGAGACCACCAAGACCAAGGATATCACTGGCGGTCTTCCCAGGGTTGCAGAGCTGTTCGAGGTCAGAAAGCCCAAGGAATATGCCATCATCTCCGAGATCGACGGGGTGGTTTCCTTCGGCAAGGACATAAAAAACAAGCGCAGGATAATCATCACCCCTGAATTCGGTGAACCCAGGGAGTACCTGGTCCCCAGGGGCAAGCACATCAACGTCCATGAAGGCGACTATGTAAGGGCAGGTGAGCCGCTCATGGACGGAGTGATCAACCCCCATGACCTCCTCAGGGTCAAGGGTGAAAAGGAGCTTGCCCGTTACCTTGTGGACGAGATCCAGGAAGTGTACAGGCTCCAGGGAGTCAAGATAAATGACAAGCACATAGAGATAATAGTCCGCCAGATGCTCAAGCGGGTAAAGATAACCGGTGTTGGCGACAGCAGCTTCATGCTGGGAGAGCAGGTTGAAAGGCACCGCTTCGAGGAAGAAAACGAAAAGATCCTTGAAAAGGGCGGGGAGCCTGCCACTGCAGAACCCATGCTTCTTGGCATCACCAGGGCATCTCTGACCACGGATAGTTTCATCTCTGCGGCCTCGTTCCAGGAAACCACGAAGGTCCTTACCGACGCATCCATTGCCGGGAAGGTGGATCATCTCAGGGGGCTCAAGGAGAACGTGATCATGGGCCGGCTGATACCGGCAGGCACCGGCAGGGTCTTCTACGAGCAAAAAGAGAAGAGAAGAATGGAGAGGCAGGCTGTCTGATGCTCAAACTCAAGGTATCCACTGAACGTGGCAGGGCTGATGTGGAAGGCAGGGCCAGGAAGGTAATGGTGCCGGATGAGGCCCTGCCAATAGTGAAAAGGCTCATGGCCAAGTACCAGCTGGATTTTGAATGCGTTAAGGTCCTTGGAAGGACGTTTTACTTTCTGCACGTGGCAGACCTTACCCCCCTTCTTACCGGAGACGTCTTCAAGAATGCCCCGGAATTTCCATTCTGGGTGAAGATCTGGGAGGCATCCTTGGTGCTGGCGGAATTCATGGCCAAGATGCCCCCGGACAGCAACAAGAGAATCCTGGAAGTCGGTGCCGGCATGGCCGTACCCGGGATGGTGTCAAGCGCCTTTGGACATGATGTTACCGTGACGGATTACGAAAACGAAATCATGGATTTTGCCAGGGCGTCTTCCATCATTAACAAGTGCCCCGGGCTCAAATGCGAACCACTGGACTGGTTTGAACCCTCGGATCTTGGAAAGTTCGACATAATACTTGCTTCCGAGGTACTTTTTCACAAGAGGTTTTTCCAGCCCCTGCTGGATGTCCTGGAGGAATACCTGGCCCCGGGTGGCGTGATTTACATGTCACACGAGGCAGACAGGGAAACACTGCTGCCCTTTTTCAGGATGTGTGAGGACAGGTTCAAGATCGCCATGCAGAAAAAGCACTTCAAGAGGGGCGACAAGGAGCTCGATATCCTGCTGACCAGGCTCACCAGGATAACGCACTAGGTTTTTTCTGAAATTCTGTTTCGTTCCATGCGGCCTGCCTGGACCGGTCATACATGCGCATGCCCGAAACTTTCAGGGCCGTGTCCCTTCGGCCAAGATACCCGAGGTCATTTCTTCCCGGTATGGCCTTCCGTGTTTGTCTTTTGCCCATTCATGTTTTAAATAGAGGGTAACCATTTTATTTTTTCAGCCATGGACTCAGGTAGGTGTGAAGAGGGCATCTTTTTCTCTTTCCAGCCAGGTCGCGAATTTTTCCGGAGGAAGACATGAACAGAAAGGAAATCATGGCAAATTACAGGGCACTTCCCAGGACAGTGAAGGTTTCTATCTGGCTTGGGGTTTTCCTCCTCTTCTATACCGCCATGGGTTTTCTGGCAGTTCCAGCCCTTACCAAATACCTGCTTCAGAACAAGGTCCCTGAACTGGTCAAAAGGCCCGTTCACGTGGAAAAGGTGTCTTTCAATCCGTTTACCCTGGATATGAAGGTGAGCGGGTTTGAGATCGGCCAAAAAGGAAGCAAGCAGCAGCTGGCTGCTGCCAGGGAGCTGGAGGTGAACCTGGAGGCAATCTCCCTTGTAAAGCGTGCCCTGGTCCTTTCAGCCATAAAGGTCACTGGTCCTGAAATCTACATTTCCCAGGACAAGAAGGGGGAATTCAACTTCCAGGATATAATTTCAAATGGCCAGGAAGAAACCCCCGAGGAAGAAGAAAGCCCCTTCCACTTTTCCCTGAACAATATCCAGATTACAGACGGCTCCATAACCTTCAGGGACGACCTCAAGGGCGTGACTCACCATATAAAGGAACTGAAGGTGGGCATTCCCTTTGTTTCAAACCTGAAGACCAGGATAAGGATCTATACCAAGCCCTACTTCTCGGCAGTGATAAACGGGGCACCGGTGGAATTCGAGGGCCAGACAAGGCCCTTTGCAAGGGACCACTCCACCATGCTCCATGTTAGGCTTGACCAGCTGGATCTTGCCCACTACCTGGCCTACTTTTCGGATTTTATCAATTTCAAGATCGATTCAGGCACCCTTGCCACTGACCTCGATCTGGTCTTCCTGGTAAAGGAAGACGGCACCCAGGATGTAGAACTTGACGGGAATATAACCGTTTCCAAGGTCTCAGCGTCCAGGCAGGGCAGGGTGTTTTTCAGGCTGGAAGGCCTGGTTTTGGACTTTGCCCCATCCAATCTTCTCAAGAAGGAGATCTGGTTTTCAAAGATACATATCGAAAGACCGTGGCTGGAGGTTACAAGGGACAAAAAGGGCAGTCTGAACCTGGAGGATCTCCTGGCCCGGGACAAAAAGACACAGGCGGAAGCAGGCAAAAAAGACGTCTCCAAGGCTTCCGGGGACTTGCCCCTTGATTTCCGGATCAACAGTGCCGAACTTGCCGGTGGCCGCGTGCATTTCCGGGATGACGCCACGGGGAATTCCACCTTTGAAACAACAATTGGCTCCATAGGCTTCAAACTTGAAGATTTCGGAACCCTCAAGAAGGAGCCGGCGCATCTCAGCCTGGTACTTGATACAGGAAAGGGCGGAAAGTGCGTTCTGGACGGGGGGGTAACGTTACTGCCTGTTTCGGTGAACCTCAAGGGGAACCTGACTTCGCTGAACCTTCCTGCCTACCATCCGTATTACCGGCAGTTTTTAAATGCGCATATTTCAAAGGGGAAGGCCGATATTTCTGCCAACATGGCATTCAGGCTTTCAGAAAATTCAGGGCCGGATGTCAGGCTTTCAGATATACAGGTGGAAGTTTCCGACCTGGTATTACAGGAGGGGAAAGGTGCTGCCGCAAGCGGCAGGGTTCCCCTTGTTCATCTGGCAGCCCTGAAACTTGCAGGAGGGGAAGCGGATATTACCGGAAGGGATATTCACCTGGCCTCTTTGTCTGTAAATGGCCTTTCCACCCGCGTGGAGATCGACAAGGCCGGGAAATTAAACCTTGCCGAAATAGCCAGGAAAACAGCGGGGGAAAACCGGGAAGACCAGGCAAAAAGTACAGATAGGCCTTTCCACTTTTCCCTGGACAATATGTCCTTGAAGGGCGGGGTCTGCAGGTTCAGGGACGTGTCGGGCAAAAAGCCGGTTGACCTTTCCATCAGGGATATCGGGATGGAACTGAAGGGCCTGGATACCAGCCCCGGCCAGAGGTGCGGTTTCACCCTTTCTGCCGGCCTGGGGAAAAAGGGCAGGGTTGAGCTTTCCGGAAGTACCGGTCTTGACCTTCAGAAACTTGATGGCGCCTTTGATATCAGGATGCTTGGCCTTCGTCAGTTCCAGGGTTACATATCAAGGTTTTCAAATGCCGTGGTGTATAAGGGCAGGCTTGGTTTCAAGGGGAAGATCGAGATGGTCCGTTCTGCCTCGGATGAATTCGGGTTGACGGCTACCGGAAGCGGCGGCCTTTACGGGGTATCCATACTGGATCCCAGCAACCGGAAACCGGTATTTCAATGGAAAAAGGTTGGAATAAGAGGGCTCCTGTTCAAGAACAACCCGCTGACCCTCCACATCAGGCAGGTGCTCCTGGAAGAACTCGCGGGAAATATCATCTTCGATGGCAAGGGGAATCTCAATGTCTTGGCCCTGCTAAAGGAGGAAGAAAGCAAGAAAGAAAAGGAGATAAAGACAGCCGGAAAATCCAGGCAGGACATACGGATAAAAAAGGTAAGCCTCAAAAACTGTGCAATGAAATTTGTGGACAACAGCGTAACCCCGCCGTTTAGACGCTCCATAGACAATATAAATGGTGAAATAGAGGGCCTTTCAAGCGACCCCCAGATGAGGGCGGAGCTCGATATAAAGGGCCTTGCCGATAACAGCGCCACCATGGAGCTGACAGGCCAGATAAACCCCCTGGCAAAGCCGGTTTATGCCGACCTCGTCTTGAAGAGCCAAGGGATAGGAATGACCAGGTTCAGCCCCTATACCGCCAAGTTCCTGGGCTATGTAATAGAAAAGGGCAAGTTGTCCAATCAGCTCCATATCGTCATAAAGGATGACAAGGTCACTGCCGAGAACAGGCTGTTCTTGGACCAGTTTGATTTTGGCCGTTCCGTAGAAAGCGAGGATGCAGTGAATCTGCCGGTAAAGCTTGCCATAGCACTTCTTAAGGACAGGCACGGCAAGATAAACGTGGAGATACCGGTTCACGGACGCCTCGATGATCCGGAGTTCAGCCTGGGTGGCGCAATAATGAAGGCCATTATCAATTTATTCGTAAAGGCGGCCACCTCTCCCTTTTCCCTCCTTTCTGCCATAGCAGGCGGAGGCGAGGATATGCAGCAGATCGTATTCAAGCCCGGCTCCAACAGGCTGGATGAAGAGGCCAAGAAGAAGCTCCAGGGGCTGGCCAAGGCCTTGAAGGACCGCCCTGCCCTCAAGGTTGAACTAACAGGTTATTACGATGCTGTCTCCGATGCAAAGGGCCTCAAGGATCTAAGATTCATGCGTCTCCTTAGGAAGGAGAAGATGAGGGATCTTGATGACGACCAGAGGGAAAAGATCACGTCAGTGGATGATGTCGAGATCAAGCCCGAGGAGTTCAACAAGTATCTTACAAAGGCCTACAAGGAGGCCCCCTTCAAGAAGCCCCGCATGATAATAGGCCTTTTGAAAAAACAGCCCCCAGAGGTCATGGAAAAGATGCTCCGAGAGCATATAAAGATTGATAAAGGTGATCTTGAAAACCTGGCCATGGAAAGGGCCCAGGCAGTCCATGATTATTTGGTTTCCACCGGGGGCATAGAGGCCAAAAGGATCTTTCTGACCTCTTCAAGGCATGTTGAGGGATCAAAGGAAGAAAAGGGCTCAATGGTGAAGCTTACTCTCAAGTGATGCAGATAGAGGTGGGATTTACGGGTTTGGTGGGCTGGCTTGACTTTTTCCCCTGCTGCTGATATCGAGCAAGTGCAATTTCGAAAAAATATTCATGAACAGGACAGGAAGATAGATGCAGGATATTAAAAACGAGCAAGAGCTAGAGGAGATTCAGCTTGAGGGCCTGAAATGGACCGTCAGGCATGCGTATGAGAACAGTCCTTTTTACAGGAGGCATTTTGACCGCGCAGGCATAAGTCCCCCGGATATCAAGACACTTGAAGATCTTTCCAGGTTGCCGTTTACAGAGGCAGACCATCTCAAGGAAAACTATCCCTTCCCGCTTTTGAGCGTGCCCGTGGAGGACGTGGTAAGGATACATTCTTCCTCCGGGACCACGGGGAAGAGAAAGATCCTTGCGTACACGAAAAAGGACATAGATGACTGGACGGATTTTTTTGCCAGGGCCTATACCATGGCGGGCATCGGTCCTTCGGACAGGGTCCAGATAGCTGTGGGATACGGGCTTTGGACGGCAGGCGCCGGTTTCCAGGCAGGTTGTGAAAAGGTGGGTGCAATGGCCATCCCCGTAGGCCCGGGAAACCTGGAGCTCCAGTGCAAGTTCATGCAGGATATGGAGTCCACGTGTATATGCTGCACCTCCAGCATGGCGCTTCTCCTTGGCGAAGAGATAAACCGCCGGGGCATCCGGGACAGGATCAAGGTGCATACCATCATCCAGGGGTCGGAAAGGTGCAGCGATTCCATGAGAAAGGCCATACTGGAACACTTCGGAGCCAGGCACCTTTTTGACATTACAGGGCTGACCGAACTCTATGGTCCGGGTCCGGGTATAGACTGCAAGGAACACAAGGGCATACATTACTGGGCCGACTATTACATACTCGAGATCCTGGATCCCGAGACCCTGCAGCCCGTGGAAGACGGCCAGATCGGCGAAATGGTGGTCACTACCCTCAGGAAGGAGGCGTCTCCCCTTATACGCTACAGGACAAGGGATCTCACCCGCAGGATTTCTGGCCCCTGCCCGTGCGGAAGCGTTTTCCCCCGCCACGACCGCATCCTTGGCAGGAGTGACGACATGATCATATTTCGCGGTGTAAACATATATCCAGGACAGATTGACGAGATACTCTCCGACATGGAGGGGATTTCCAGCGAGTACAACGTCCTTCTGGAGCGCAGGCAGGGCAAGGACTTCATGATAGTAAAGGTGGAGCGTGACAGCGCAGGGGATCCTGCCTGGGATGAGGACATACAGAAACACATAGAAAAGGAGATCAAGAGCCAGGTCATGGTGTCAGCCGAGGTCAGGATTGTTGACTATGGCGATCTTCCAAGGTCTGAGCGTAAGTCCAAGAGGATATATGACAAGAGGTAGGACCAACCTGCCAGGGTTATGAAATTCCAGGTTGAACCTTTGGGTTCAATCCAAAAGAGAGGAGGAAAGGTTATGGAAAAAAGGAATCTGATCATTTCGGTCATGACGGTCCTGGTGCTCGTTGCAGGCGTGTTCGCGGGTTCTGCCAGCGCACAGAAGACGGTTCTGACCTATGCCAATTTCCCCCCGGCATCCACGTTTCCATGTGTGCAGATGGAGAAGTGGAAGACCGAGGTTGAACTCAGAAGTGCAGGAGAGGTGGAGGTCAAGACCTTCCCGGGTTCCACGCTCCTTGGTGCAAAGAACATGATGGACGGCGTGGAAAGCGGTGTGGCCGACATAGGGGTTGTGGTCTTTGCATACCAGCCCGGTAGATTTCCCCTCATGGGTGGAGTGGATCTGCCCATAGGTTTTCCAAACTCCAAGGTGGCCAATGCGGTGCTGTATGACCTTTATAAGAAGTATCAGCCCAAGAGCCTTTCCAAGGTCAAGGTGCTGGCCCTTTTTACCGCTCCTCCTGCAGATATCATGTCAAAGAAACCCATCAGGAATCTGAAGGATCTCAAGGGTTATGAACTGAGATGTACCGGGGCAGGAGTTAAGCCCTTGAAGCTCCTCGGTGCGGTTCCGGTGGCCATGCCCATGTCCGAGACCCCGGAGGCCCTGCAGAAGGGGATTGTAAAGGGCATATTCTCTTCCCTGGACATCCTGAAGGATTTCAACTTTGCTGAATCCTGCAGGTATGCAACAATATGTCACATGCAGACCACGTCCTTTGCCGTCGTGATGAACATGAAGAAGTGGAACAGTCTTCCGGATAAGGTGAAGAAGATCATGGAGGATCTTTCCAGGGAGCACTCCCTCTGGACCGGAGAATACATTGACCGGCACGTGAAGGAATCCACCGAGTGGGCCAAAAAGAAGTACAAGGAAGATGTGATTACGCTCAGTGATTCCGAGTACCAGCTTTGGCACAAGAAGGTGGAGCCGATAAAGGACGAGTGGCTCAAGAAGACAAGTGCCAAGGGACTGCCTGCAGAGGCCTTTTACAAGGATCTGATGGCCTTCAAGGCGAAATACGAAAAAGAGTTCGTACTCAAATAAAAAAATCCGGGGCCTGGAATTCTGCCAGGCCCCTGGTCTGTTGTGAGCAGGATAAACAGTATACTGGTGGCCTCGGCCTGCGTGGTTCTGGTCATGACCATAATCATTGCCGTGGCAAACATGATCCTCAGGCCCCTGGGTCATCCAATCACGGGGTCTTTCGAGATCATGGGTTACGGCAGTGCCCTGGTCACCTCCCTTGCCCTGGGTTTCAGCCAGGAAAAGAAATCCCATATCGCTGTCAACATACTCTTCAAACATTTTTCCCGTCCGTGGCGGAGGTGGCTTTCCGCTGCAGGGCTTGTGGTATGCGCTGCATTTTTTCTGGCTACTTCCGTGAGGCTGTTTCTTTTTGCAATGGATCTCAGGAAGAACGGAGAGCTTTCGGAGACCCTGATGTTGCCCTTTTATCCCGTTGTCATCGTGGTCAGCCTGGGGCTTTTAATACTTACCCTGAATCTGTTTTGGGATGTCCTGGCCCTTTTTAAACATGGCAGGGAAAGGAGATAGCCGGTAAGCATGGACCCTGCAGCCGTTGGAATATGGGGCATAGTCTTTCTGGTGGTTGTCCTGTTCCTTTTTAATATCCCGGTAGGATTTGCCATGGCAATCGTTGGCTTTGCCGGTTTTGCCATGGTGGTCAGCCCCCAGGCCGCCATCACTTCTGTAAGCACAGAGCTTTGGCACATCTTTTCCTCTTACGGCCTTGCGGTAATCCCGTTTTTCATCTTCATGGGGAACATCTGTTTCCAGGCAGGGGTGAGCGAGAGGATATACCGGACCGCACATTCATGGTTTGGCCATGTTAGGGGTGGAATAGCCATGGCCACCATCATGGCATGCGCAGGGTTTGCCTCCATCTGCGGCTCAAATGCCGCCACCGCCGCCACCATGAGTTCCGTTGCCCTGCCGGAGATGAAGCGCCTTGGCTATGACAGCGCACTCAGTTCCGGCTGCGTGGCAAGCGGCGCAACCCTGGGAGTTGTTATCCCGCCCAGTGTGGTCCTCATCGTGATCGGTCTCTATACCGGGGAATCGATAGCAAGGCTTTTTTTTGCCTCGGTGATCCCGGGCCTTGCACTTTCCCTGCTTCTCATGGCTACCGTCTGGCTGGTGTGCCTCTTCAGGCCGGGCTGGGGGCCGGCAGGGCCGAGGACCAGTTTCAGGGAAAAGATCAGGAGCCTGCCAGGCTCGATAGAGATGGTGGTTCTTTTCGTCCTGGTCATGTCTGGCCTTTACCTGGGGTGGTTTACGCCCACCGAGGCCGGGGCTGCAGGGAGCTTTTTTGCGGTTTTGATCGCCCTTTTGGGAAGGGGGCTTGATTTTCCGCGTTTCAGAAATGCCCTGGAAGACACGGTAAAGACCTCGGCCATGATCATAGTGATTGTTGCAGGGGCCGTGATCTTCGGGAAATTCATGACCATAACCAGGATCCCCTTTGAGGCAGCCTCCTTTGTGTCCGGCCTGCCGGTGCCCAGGGAACTGATACTGGCCCTCATGCTCGCCATATTCATCATCGGCGGTGCGGTAATGGATGCCCTGGGGCTCCTCATGATAACCATTCCCATCTTTTTCCCGGTGGCAAAGGGCCTGGGTTACGATCTTATCTGGTTTTCAATACTCATAACCATCATTACCACCCTTGGCGCGATCACCCCTCCGGTGGGAATAAATACCTTTGTGGTGGCAGGAAGCGCAAAGGACATACCTCTTGAAACCGTGTTCAAGGGGGTCACCTATTTCCTGCCGGCCTTTGTGCTTTGCATAATACTTCTAATGCTGTTTCCGCAGATGGCCCTGTACCTGCCGGGAATACTTCGATAGTGTTCTTGACCTTTCGGGCACGCATTGGTAATACTGGTATTCATCAGGAATGTAACAGGAAGGGGAAAGTATCTTGATGAGCACGGGCCATTTTGCATCCTCCATATCGTGGGCAGTAAATACCTGGCGATGGTGGGGATTTTGCGTCCATGCTGGTCCACCCTTCTGAACAGTAAAAATTGACCAGGGAACAGGAAGGCCGTGGACATAGTCATGTCACACGGCCTTTTTTATTTTCGTGGCAGGCCGGTTTCGCCTCGGCAGGTATCTGGCCGGCCGGGAACACTGGCATGTAAAGTATCCAGGGAGTATTTAAATGGTTACCCCCGATCTTTCAGGGTTTGAAAGCATGAGCCGGGACCACAACATAGTCCCGGTATTCCGCGAGATATCAATCGACTACGATACCCCGGTATCCCTTTTCGACAAGGTTGCAGGGGGCGATTACGCCTTTTTGCTCGAGAGTCTGGAAGGCGGTGAGAGATGGGGACGCTACAGCTTCATCGGCTTCAGGCCCTTTCTCCTCATAAAGACCAGGGGGAAAGAGGTCGAGATGGAAGACCGGGACGGCACCCGCACCGTCCAGGTGGAAAACCCCATAGATTTTCTCCAGGATCTCATGAAGAAATACCGGATGGCCGAGATCCCGGGGCTTCCCAGGTTCTCGGGAGGTGCAGTGGGCTATCTCGGTTACGATATGGTGAGATTTGTGGAAAGGCTGCCCGAGAACCTGGAGGATACCACGGGGTTCCACGATTCGGTCTTCATGTTTCCCGAGGTTCTCTTGTGCGTGGACAACCTCAGGCAGTCACTGCAGATAATCGTGAATACAGTGTCGGATTCCGGGAAGTCTCCAAGGGAAACCTATGAAAAGGCCTGTTCTGTCATAGAAGGAGTTATCCGCAAGGTAAGGAGAGGAATCGACTACCCCGAGCCGGACATAGGCAACCTTTCGCATGCAAGGCTTGAGCCCGAGGTACCAAAGGAGAGATTCGAGGCCATGGTGGAACGGGCCAAGGAATACATACGGGCCGGTGATATCATCCAGGTGGTGCTGTCCCAGAGGTTCTCAGGCCGTTCCCACATACCTCCCTTCGAACTCTACAGGGCGGTCAGGCGCATAAATCCTTCCCCCTACCTGTATTATCTGAAGCTTGGAGACGAGGTCCTGGTGGGCTCTTCTCCGGAGATACTGGTGAGACTCACGGGAGACGAGATAGAGCTTCGCCCAATTGCCGGCACCCGTCCCAGGGGTGCTACAGAAGAGGAGGACCTTGCCCTTGAGAGGGAACTCCTCCAAGACCCAAAGGAGAGGGCGGAACACGTCATGCTCGTGGATCTTGGCAGGAATGACGTGGGAAGGGTGGCAGAGATGGGAAGCGTCCAGGTGAAGGACTTCATGATCATAGAGCGTTACTCCCATGTAATGCACATAGTCAGCAGCGTGGTTGGCATGCTCAGAAAGGGCCTGGACATGTTTGATGTATTCAAGGCCTGTTTCCCGGCAGGTACTGTTTCAGGCGCTCCGAAGATAAGGGCCATGGAAATAATCGAGGAACTCGAGCATGCCAGGCGGGGTCCCTATGCCGGGGCAGTGGGCTATCTCGGTTTTTCCGGGAGCATGGATCTTGCCATTGCCATCAGGACCCTCTGCCAGAAGGGAGACATGCTCTATCTGCAGGCTGGTGCAGGAATAGTCGCGGACTCCGTGCCGGAAAACGAGTGGACAGAGACCCTGAACAAGGGCAGGGCCCTTATAAGGGCCATAGAAGAAGTTCAGGCCCGTAACTGAGCAGGGAGGCTTTCATGATACTCTTGATTGATAATTACGACTCCTTTACGTACAATCTGGTGCAGGCCCTTGGTGAGCTCGGTGCGGAGATGAAGGTGATCAGAAACGACGAACTGGAAATGGATGCGCTAAGGCGGCTGAAACCCTCCAGGCTCTTGGTCTCTCCCGGCCCCTGTACTCCGAAAGAGGCCGGAATTTCTGTCCAGGCCATAAAGGAGTTTTCAGGCAGGATCCCGATACTCGGTGTCTGCCTGGGCCACCAGTCCATAGGGGCAGCATTCGGGGCCAGGGTGGTCAGGGCCCGAAGGCTCATGCACGGAAAGACCTCCATGATACGGCATGACGGCAGGGGGGTCTTCAGGGGGCTTTCAAACCCCTTTGAGGCAATGAGATATCACTCCCTGATCGTGGAGGAGAGCACGCTGCCAGAATGTCTCGAGGCCACGGCATGGTCCGAAAAGGACGAGCTCATGGGCATGAGGCACAGGGAATTTTTCGTGGAAGGAGTGCAGTTTCATCCCGAGTCCATCCTTACGCCGGAGGGCAAGAAACTGCTAAAAAATTTTTTGGAGGCCGGTTTGAAATCATGAATGATTCCACTGAAAAGAGCATAGTCAAGGCCCTCAAGGCGGTTGTCGAGGGACAGGACCTGGACCGGCGGGCAATGCAGCAGGTCATGGACGAGATCATGGAGGGCGAGGCCACTGATGCCCAGATAGGCGCATTCCTCACGGCCCTTCGCATGAAGGGTGAAACCGTGGAGGAGATTGCCGGTGCCGCCCATGTAATGAGGGAAAAGGCCACTAGGATAAGGCCGCGGCTCCGGGAAGACGAGTACCTTGTTGACATTGTGGGTACAGGCGGGGACCAGGCCGGTACCTTCAATGTCTCCACCACTTCGGCCCTGGTGGCGGCAGGCGCAGGCCTCAGGGTTGCAAAGCACGGGAACAGGTCGGTTTCATCCCGTTCCGGGAGTGCGGATCTCCTGGAAGAGCTCGGAGTCAACCTGGATGTGCCGCCAGAGGTGGTGGAAGGCTGCATAGAAGAAACGGGCATCGGCTTTCTCTTTGCACCAAAACTTCATCCAGCCATGAAAAATGTCATAGGTCCCAGGAGGCAGATGGGAATTAGGACCGTCTTTAATGTCCTTGGTCCCCTGACAAACCCCGCAGGGGCTGAGATAGAGCTTCTTGGGGTATTCACCAGGGAGCTTTGTCCTGTCATGGCGAGGGTCCTTGGAGAGCTCGGGGCAAGACGCGCATGGATAGTCCATGGCAGCGGGGGCCTTGATGAGCTTTCCCTTGCAGGTACGTCCTGGGTGTCAGAATGGGATGGAATCCAGGTAAGAAGTTTTGAGGTTAGCCCGTCTGATTTCGGCCTTTCACCAGCACCCCTTTCGGAGATCTCCGGGGGAGATCCCAGGGAGAACGCAGCCATAACCATGGCGATCCTTAAAGGAGAAAAGGGTCCAAGGCGTGACATGGTGGTTTTGAATACGGCTGCCGCCATCTATCTGTGCGGGCGTGCCGGAGACTTGAAAGAGGCAGCCGCTGTAGCCGGTGATAGCATTGACTCGGGCCGGGCCATGGAGGTCCTGAACAGGCTCGTGGAACTTACCAACCGGGATTAACAGGCCAAGTGATATGACCATTCTTGATACCATCGTGGAAAGAAAGCGTTTCGAGGTGGC
>Ga0256914_1002480_pt1 | contig 15327 bp, 11 predicted proteins | sample HulkmetaG_FD_191571 | JGI IMG/M metagenome (GOLD analysis project Ga0256914, IMG submission 191571) | Hydrothermal chimney microbial communities from Main Endeavour vent field at the Juan de Fuca Ridge, Pacific Ocean - Hulk | ecosystem: Environmental > Aquatic > Marine > Hydrothermal vents ... | reverse complement strand
CCTAAAAGCCTGCGCCTCAACTGGGAGGAGATGATAGAAAGCCTGAAGCTCAGAATTGAAGAGCTGAGCCAAGTGATTTCTTTGTAGTTCACGCCTATCGCCCAGAGAAAGGTTTATAAGTCGACTTCATTAACGCCCTTCAGTGATTAAAAACCACCTTTCTTGGAGGTGTTGGCAGTGGAAACTAAACTCGACATACCTGTATGCACATCATGTGGAAAGGAAATAAGCCCAAGAGAAAACGCTACTCACTTCGTATGCCCAAACTGTGGTGAAGAAATAATATGGAGATGTGAAAGCTGCAGAGTTTTAGCCGTCCCGTACAAATGCCCCAAGTGCGGCTGGGAGGGACCATGAAAGGAGGTGAAAAAGATGAGCGACTTCAATCTCGTTGGTGTTATCAAGGTCATGCCGACCGATCCTGAAGTAAACCTCGATGAGCTTGAGGAAAAAGTCAAGGCCGCCATTCCAGAGAAATACGGCTTCGTTAAGATCGAAAGGGAGCCAATAGCCTTCGGTCTCGTTGCTCTCAAAGTTTATGTTCTCGCCAAGGACGCAGAAGGCTACTCCCTCGATGAAGTTACCGAGGCCTTCAGAAAGGTTGAGAACGTTGAAAGCGCTGAAGTTGAGAGCGTTTCGAGGATCTGAATCCCCTTCTCTTCCTTTGATTTCTTGTTCTGCACTTGCGGTATTTAACACTGCCTTTTATGAACGCTGTTGGATGGTGTCCTCATTCCGAAGGAATGTGCCAAAACTCAAAAAGTTTTTATAAAACCTTTAACAATTTTGACACGATGATTAGCATGCTAAGCCGGGCAGAGCTCAGGGTTCTCTCAGTCCTGCATGGGCCGGCCACCCTCAAAGAACTCTCTGGGCAGCTCGGGGTTTCCCGCGCTCGCCTTTCGATAATCGCCCGTTCCCTAGAACGAAAGGGCCTTATTGAGCGGCAGAAGGATGGAAAGGAGATTCTACTCATTCCTTCCAGCTCCAAACCCCTCGAACTCTTCCACGAGCTTCTAACGAGGTTTCCCCATGTTGACTTCATCTCCCTCCTGGCAGGTAGAAAGCTTAAGGTCATAGGTGGAATGGCCGTTGAGGAGCCCAGACCGGTGTGGGAAATCTCCCTGAGATCCAACGTTAACCGCTACACGGTGCATCACGTCCTAACGGAGCTGATGGAAAGGCTCATCGTCGGGAAAAACGAGAAGGGGTACTTTATTGCGAAACGGTTTTTACTTGTCAAAGAGTTTGTCGACGAATACTTTCGCCTGCAGAACTTGATAAAGGCAAAGAGCTTCAGCCATGATTCGGTAGTCCTCTGGAGCGGCGTTAATGAGTTCCTCCTCGCTACGAGAAGCTTCAGGGGCTTGGCGGTAGATTCCTTCCAGCTTACCGGTCTCTCCCGCTTTTCGAGCTACGGCCTCGGTGTAATATCCAGCGGAATCTACCATTATTACTGGCCTTCCAGGGAGACAACACTCGAGGAGGTCATTGTTCATACCCTGGCAGTTGGAGCTGGCGCGAGGGAGCTCCTATACGTCGTGACCATCCTAAAGGCAAGGAGTTTTAACGTTGAGCGGCTCAGACGTCTGGCCATTAAGTTTGATGTCCTCGGAGTCGTTGACGAGATTATTGAGTATCTTGACGGAAAAGAGAAAGGTTATCCTTTCCCTTCCAGGGATGAAGTTGAGAAGCTCTGCCCTGACCTCCTCCCCGCCCTGAAGGGCGGGGCTTGAGAAAAGAGAAAAGTGGAGATGGTTGAGCACGAATACAAAGTTAAACTGGGGGCTGTTTTGGTTTATAGAAAGCTTGACCCGGAGATGCATGATTTCAACATAGATGTCTTTGTGAAGAGAATCCTAAGAGGGCTCACACTGTCGGAGGGCATGAAAAACCGCTCAGTACTTCCCAGCGAGTTTGAGGATTTCGAAATTCTTAGGGTTCGGCTGGTGTCTCTTGAGGACATTTTCCTGTTCAAAGGGGTTACATCTCTTGGCAGGGTCAAGGACATTGATGATTTGCTTCGCTTGCTTGAGCATGGTGTTGATTTTGAGGTGATGCTCGGTGAGCTCAATAATCAAAGAATGATCATTGGGCCGGAGAGGTTTGAATAGCTCATGGGGCTCCTTTATGAGAAGTCATTGATGCTCAGAAGGGTACTCGCGGAAAAAGGACTCAGAAGCAGGGCCCTGAATAAGTTCACTAAAGAGCTGGAGCTCTCTTTCGGTAAATGAAAAAGAAACTCAGAGCCCCAAGCTCAAGCTCAGCTTCGGCCTCTTCCACTCGTCGAGAATTGCTTTCAGATCCTCGTTCTGAATCTTGGCGTAAAGCTCGTCGAACCTCTTCTTCGCTTCCTCGTCGCCTTCCTTCCAGCGGGCGAGTTCGCCTATAGCCCTGAAGAACTCTGCGGTGTCATCCTCAAAGGCTTCTGCGAATATCCCCATATTCTCATGGATTTCCCCATATACCTCCTCATTGAAGAGCCCTTTAATGAACTCCATCAGTGTCTCAAACACAAGTGCAAAGAGCTCATCATCCGTCTCAACAGCTTTCACCAGAGCATCCCGAATAGCTACGAAAGCCCTCCTGTAGTCCTCTTTGCCTGCATATATTTCAGCTTCAACGAGCTTTGCATTGATCTCAACCTCATTGTCCCTCGGACTCCGGAGAACACCCTTTATCAAGGCCTCCGCAGTATCGTAATCTCCAAGCTCATAGCGAAAATGAGCCAGATCAAGGAGACTTATCATGTAATTCTTTTCATCACCAATCTCTTCGAACAGTTTTCTTGCTTTCTCCATAAGCTCCACAGCCCTTTCAATCTCCCCGAGCTCGTCATAGTTCATTGCCAAATTGGCGAGAGTTAAAGCAACCTCCTTCTCATCCCCACGCCCCTCTTCAAGCTTAAGCAGTTTGTTATACGTCTCTATAGCCTTTTCTGGCATTCCAAAATGCTCGTAAGCATCCGCCAGATAATAAAGTCCAACTGCATACTCTTCCGGGTCATCCTTCCTACTTTCGGCGAGCCTTCTGTAGAGGTCAATTCCCCTATCAGTTTCATCAAAATGGGCATAGATATGAGCAATCTCATGGACCAAGTCATAGGGATCATCGCACTCAAAAGCTAATTCTTCAAGCTTCTTTAAGACTTCTCTGAGTTCGTTCTCATCTTCGATGGAATCCACATAATCATCAAGCAGCTCCAAAACCCTTTCACAATCCCTCTCACTCAAGGCTTTCTCAAATTCATTCCCATTCATTGTATCACCGGGAGAAAAGTTTATTTCCAAGGTTAAAAACATATGGCAAGGTGAAATCCATGAAAGTCTTTCTTGTTCCACACTTCCACTATGACTTGGAATGGGTAAGGACAAAGGAGGAATTTGGAGAATTAGCTCTCAACAACATGGAAAAAGTTCTCGAAATAATGCGCAAAGACAAAGAATTCAGGTACCTCTTTGATCAACTGTTCCTCTTAGAGCTGTTTAAGGAAAGGAAACCAGAACTTTGGAATGAGTTCCTAGAAAGAATCAGGGAAGGTGGGATTGAGCTTGTTGGTGGGATTTACTTAATGCCCGACAACTTGATCCCGGGGTTGGAGACTCAAATAAGGGAAATACTTCACGCAAAGCCTAAAATGGAAGAGTTAAGCAGAAAGGAAATTAAAATCGGATGGATGATAGATTGTTTTGGTCATCACTCTCAAATTCCTCAGATTTTCAAAAATGCTGGTTTTGAGTTTTACACATTCAAGAGGGGGTATAGAGGAGAAAAAACTATGAACTTCATCTGGGAAGGCTTAGATGGGAGCAGAATCTTTGTCCACTATATGCTCTTTGGTTATGACCCGCTCTGGCTTCCTCAAGATGACGTTGAGCTTGGGGCAAAAATCCTCCTTGAGATGATCGAGAAAGCCAAACCATATGCTCTAAATGATTGCATAATGCTGTTAACGGGTTCTGATTTCACGCCACCGAATCCAATTCTTTCCAAGATTGTTAAAAGGGCAAGGGAGCTGAGTGGTTATGACATAAAGGTAGCTACACCAGGAGAGTACTTTGAAGAAGTCAAGAACTGTGAAGTTCCAATTGTGAGGGATGAGATGGTATTTGGAAGATATCACCCCGTTCTGCCCAGATGCAGAAGTTCGAGGATTGATATCAAGATCAGATTCAGAAAGCTTGAGTTCCTTCTTCAAAGTGTTGAAGCCTTAAATACTTTCGTGTCACTTAAAGGTGGAAAAAGTGAGGAGGAGAAGCTTGAGAGGGCCTGGAAGCTTTTGTTGATGAACGCCTTTCATGACACCATATGCGGATGTGGAATAGATGAGATATATGAGGAAGCTGAAGAGAGGTTCAGAGAAGCTGAGGAAATAGCCTTGGAAGTTCTTAACTCATCACTGAGCTTCTTCAGCGGAAGCAATGAAAAGTTCCTACTTTTCAACCCCCTGCCTTGGAAGAGAAGGGAGATAGTTGAGCTTGCTGATGAAAAAATTGTAGATGCAGAGCTTCCTCCTTTGGGATATATGATTGCAGAGGGAGAAAGAGAAGAGAAAGTAGAGAAAGAAGAACTCGAAATAGAGAACGAGTTTTTCAAAGTAAGGCTAACTGAGAGGGGAACACTTGAGGTATTTATGGACGGGGAGCTTGTAATTAAGGATGGCAACGACATTGAAATCATTTCAGATGGTGGTGACTTGTATTATTCCAGAGTCCCAGAGAAGAGCTATAAGACGAGAATTAGCGAAGCAATTTCAAAGCCTGAGTATTTGAGGGATATGAATGAGATAAGGTTTGAAGTTGTAGATGCAAAGGCCGAGAAATCAAAGTTTAGGGAGGTTTTAAGCTACACAATTAAAGCTGAATGGAGAGGGGATACCATTTTAAAGCTTTCATTTGAAGTTCAGCTCGCTAAGGGAATTCCGAGAATAGACTTCAAGGCTAAGGTTTACTTCAACTATCCGCACACGGATTTAATGGTTCTATTCCCAATGGACATTGAAGGAAAGGCCTATGCAGAGATTCCAGGAGGAGTCTGTGAAGTTGATTTAGACGTTGATGATTCTGATTGGGTAGAGGAGTATGATAACTTTGCTGTTCAGAACTGGATGGCTTATGAAGACGGAAATAGGGGAGTTGCTCTGATAAATCTTGGAATCCCTGAGCACAGGATTGAAGACGGAATCATAAAGCTGACCCTTCTGAGAAGCGTAGACTTGGTCTCTTGGGGCAACGCTGGACCAAAGCTATATACTCCAAAAGCATTGATGATTGGAGAGCATGAGTTCAGATATGCACTAATTCCATACAAAGGGAGCTGGAAAGAGAATGACATTCCAAAGCTCGCTTATTCACATAATGCTCCAGTATTTATTCTGCACGGGGTTAAAGAGTTACCCGAGATGGACTGGGCTCTTGAGCTTGATGATAATTTAGTCATGACAGCTTTCAAGGAAAGTAAAGAGGAAATTGTCCTTAGGTTCTTTGAGACGTTGGGCAAGGAGACAAAATCAACCATGAAGACAAAGTTTGATTATGCTGAAGCTTACAAAGCAGACCTCTTAGAAAGGCAACTGGAAGAGTGGAACTTTGAAGTTAAGCCCTTTGAGATTGTTACACTCAAATTTGATGTTCAGAAGACAGGGATTGACAAAATGCTAAAATCCAAATGAATCCCTTGGTACATTGGAAAAGATTAACATCCTCCTTAGATACTTATACACATTTTTTCATTGTTTTTAAACAAATCTGTCATTTCAACCTTTATTCAGCCCTCTTTTGCCAACTATCCATCAGAGTAAACAGTAACCATTTTAGCCCCCAAGAAAGCTTTTTAGTATTGGATAAAATATCCAATAGGTGATAAGAAATGGAAACAACAAAAGAAGATATAATCCAAGAATACGCCAGCTGGGGCAGTTTAGATGTTTTGGAAAATGCTAATCGCTATCCCGGGCCAACAGGTTTCTTTGCATACATAATGGAGGACGCTCTGAAAGAATCCCTATCACTTATCCCAGAAACCGGGAAGAAAGCACATTTTTCAGGTGAAATTTATATTCACAAGCTTCCGTATAGCCTCTACATCCCGTACTGCACAGGACATAGCACATCTCGCTTGCTTGAAAAAGGACTTAAAACCCCAACGATAATTTCCCGCCCAGCAAAGCACTTCGACACCTACGTTGACCACATAGCCAACTATCTCATAACAATGCAGCATTACTTCAGTGGAGCACAGGCTTTGAGCTCAGTTGAATGGTATGCTGGACCTTTTATTAGAAGGGACAGCCTCTCCAGAAGAAAAATCAAACAGAATATCCAGAGATTGATTTACAACCTCAACTATCCAACAAGAATAGGCCTCCAAACCCCATTTACAAATTTCACAGTGACACTCAATGCTCCTGAGAAAATGATTGAGGGTGATCATGCAATCTATGCCGGAAAAGAAATCGAACCACTTGGTGAATACGAGAAAGAGGCTAAAGAGTTTTTCGTAGCCCTAACAGAGGTCCTACGCGAAGGAGATTCAATTGGCCAGCCCTTCACATTTCCCATTCCCACGCTAATGGGAACCGCCAAGATGATTTGGAACGACCCCGAGATATTCGAAGCGGTCTTTGAGACAGCGGCAAAGCGCGGAAGCTTTTACTGGCTCAACACAAACGTGGTTGACCCAGATGCAAGCTTTTCTATGTGCTGCAGGCTTGTAATCGATAAAAATGAGATGTCTCATGCTTTCAACTTTAACCCCGGTGATACCTTAGAGGACTGGCTTAATGAAGTTGAAAGACAGCGCTTCGGCGGACTCTGGGCAATGCCCGACGTCACCGGTTCAGTAAACGTAACCACCATAAATCTTCCCAGGATAGCCCTCAAGGCAAATGGTGATGATGACAAATTCTGGGAGGAATACGATAGAGTGCTTGAAATAATAAGAACAACAACCGAATGGTTCCGTGAGCGTTATATCCGGTTCATTACAACCTATAGACAAATGTACAGCATGATCTCCCTCTACCTCGAAGAATTTCCATCGAGCCATTTTAATACCATTGGAATTATCGGTCTTCCAGAAACAGCAGCAATATATCTCAACGAACCGAGACTCTGGGAGGAAGGGAGCAGAAAAGACTGGTTAAAAGCAGCCGAGTTCATGAAAGAAATGGTGGAATTCGCAACAACCAAAGCAAGAGAATGGATGCGCACAACTGGTGTGCCATGGAACGTTGAAGAAGTTCCGGGTGAGAGTGCAGCTGCAAAACTTGCATTAAAAGATGCACACGAATACCCCAATGTTCTTGAATATTTGAGTGATCCAGAAAATCCAATTTACTCCACAAGTATAGCACCCTACTACGGAAGCCTTGAACTGGCTGACAGGATAAGAGTGGAGGAAAAAGCCCAGAAAAGCTTCACGGGTGGAGTGATGATGCACATCTTCCTTGGAGAAGAGCCAGACCCGGAGGCTCTCGCAAAGCTAACCAAGAGACTTATGAAGACCGAGCTGGTCTACTGGAGCTACACACCAGCTGTGACAGTATGCAAGACCTGTAACTATTCCACGACGGGCCTTTACACCCACTGCCCGCACTGCGGGAGCGAGAACGTCGAGATATGGAGCAGGATAATCGGCTATTACCGACCACTCAAGAACTGGAACCCCTTCAGAAAGAAAGAGTTCTGGACGAGAAGACACTATAAAACCTGACGTTTTATACTTTGTCACTTATACTTTATTTGGAGGCCTCAAGATGCTCATCGCCGGTTGGAAAAGCACAAGCTTAGTCGATGTTTATGGCAGAGTAACATTTACACTCTGGCTCTGCGGATGCAACCTCAGGTGCCCCTTCTGTCATAACTGGCGCATCGCAGAAGGCCTCGACTGCTTCCCCCTCGACAGGGAACTTCTTATAGAAGATCTCAAATCATCCACCTTTCTCATTGACTACTTTCACATCACCGGGGGAGAACCGCTGATGCAGTGGCGCGAGTTACGTTCGCTCTTAGTAGAGATAAAATCCATGGGGATACCAATCAGTCTCAACACAAATCTAACTCTGTTAAGGCCCCTCGAGAAACTCCTGAAAGCCGGCCTGCTTGACCATATAGCAACTGACCTCAAAGCACCACCAAATGAACTCTATGGTCTTCCCAAAGAATCCTGCAAAAAACTATGGAGACTATTCCTGAGAGGCCTTGAAATTGTTTCTGATTACAGGATTCCACTGGAGTTGAGAATTCCTGTTGTGAAGGACTTAAATGCTTGGCCCTATATTGAAGAAGGGCTGAGAAAGATTAAAAGTAACTTCTACGTCATTTTGAATCCCCTTACAGGGGAACCTCTCACAAACCCAAGAGACAAAAAGTGGTGTTTGAAACACTGCTGGCCGAAGGAGGAGGTGGAGGAGCTTAAGGAGAAACTTGAAGAACTCGGCATTGAAGCCCACCTGACTTCCTCCCCGCTCTTAAGGGCGAGACTTTCAGAAGAAAGAAGCAAATAGGCAGGCACAACAGCTTTTATGTTAGTATTATCAAAACCATACGTTTTGAACTTTCAGTTTTAAAAAGTGTTAAAAATTAATAATTATCATGAATTTTGTAATACTAATTTTTAAATTAGTAGCACAATAACGGTGATGGCAATGAAAAAGCCCAAAGAGAAGAGGTTGGCACTGTTTTTGATAGGAATTTTAATTTTTAGTGTCATAACAAGCGGTTGTATAGAGACTACCTCATCTTCCAGTTCAACAAAGACGAGTTCATCCTCAACAGCAACCATTACATCAGGATACCCAATTACAATAACCGACTTCGCCGGAAGAAAAGTCACCATAAAAAAACCACCTGAAAGAGTGATAGTGCTCTCCGGATACTGGGCTGAAGTGCTTTGCATCTTGGGCGTCCAGAACAGAATAGTTGGCATCGGTAAATACATTCCTTATGACCCCTACCTCCCGCATGATGTGAAAAACAAACCTATCGTTGGCAGCAATTTCAAAGGTCTCAACTGGGAAACCGTCGTTGGCTTAAAACCTGACCTCATAATAATCGACTGGTACGGTGGCAAGTACGCCGACGCTGAAACAATAAAAAAGGCTGAAGAACTCGGGATCCCCACCATAGCACTCACTGCCAGAAACATCGAAGACAACATAAAAGTCATCAAGCTTCTCGGAAAAGTATTTGGCAAAGAAGAAAAAGCCAGCAGGCTGGCTACATGGATGGAAGAAAAGCTTAGCATTGTGAGAAAAACCGCAAGCAGGATTCCAGAAAACAGCAAAAAGAATGTTCTAATGATAAACGCCCCAAGAGACATGAATAAACCTATAACCGTTTATGCAAACGGCAGTGCATGGGCGAGCATAGTCGAACTCGTCGGAGCCCATAACCTGGCATTTGACAAAAACTTTAACACCCAGTGGCCAAAACTCGATCTCGAAAAGATAATAACCTACTGGGGAAATACAACAGACATTATACTCGTGACATCATTCAGTGAAAACCTGCTTGAAAAAACCATAACAGCCATAAAAACAGATCCAAGATGGAGAACAATCAAAGCTGTGAAAGAAGGCCATGTCTACGGCATTTTAGCTGGTTCCAATGCATTCCTTGACTGGGGACCAAGAATAGTAGTAGGAATCTACCAAATAGGAAGACTAATTTACCCCAATTATTACCCAGAATGGAAACCAATCGCAAAAGAACTAATTGAAAACTTCTATGGAATGAAATATGAATCCCCCGTGACAGTTACAGATTCCATGGGAAGAAAAGTAACCTTCAACAAAACCCCCCAGAGGGTCATAGTTCTTAATGGCTACTGGGCAGAAGTAATGTACTGCCTCGGGGTCGCAAATAAAATTGTTGGTTTAGGGAAATACGTACCCTACGATCAGTTCCTACCAGAAAGCGTTAAGAAAAAGCCTATTGTCGGAACAACATGGGAGAAAGCCATCAACTGGGAAACCGTAGCCGGCCTCAAACCCGATTTAATCTTAATGGGCCGCTGGAAGGGAGGCTTTACCCCCGGAGAACTTGATGTAATCAAAAAATCAAAAGAGTTTGGATTCAAAGTTCTGGCTCTCGGAATTCCTGATTCCAACGCAACTGGAACAGAAATGCCCTATGAAAACATTAGAATAATAAGAATTCTCGGACAGGTCTTTAATACGGAGAAAAAAGCCGAAGAGCTCGCAAGCTTCTTGGAGAGTTACTATAACAAAGCTCTGGACATAGCCAGCAAGATTCCAGACAACAAAAAGAAAAACGTTCTTATAGTTTACGGATCATCCATTACAGGGAAATACGCAACCGGCACAATAAGCATCTCATACAGAGGCTCGGCATACGCAGAAACCGCAGAGCTCATAGGAGCCCATAACGTTGCATTTGACTACAACTTTTCAACCCAGTACCCAAAATTCGACCTTGAAAAACTCATAACCTACTTCGGAAACAAAACCGATATCCTGATAATCGTTGACTGGGATCCAAAGAGATTAACTAAAGCCGTTCAAAAAGTGAAGAATGACCCAAGATGGCAACAAATCAAAGCTGTCAAAGAAGGCCACGTTGTTGGAATACTGGTAAGTTCATGGTCAAAGAACGCAGCATCCCTCTATGGACCCAGATTCATAACCGGAATCTATGCCTTTGGACATGCAATATATCCAGAATACTACCCAGACTGGAAACCGATATACCAAGAACTCATCAAAAGATTTTACAGCACGGAGGGCTGAGCGTGAGGAGGCTCCTATTTCTTTTTCTTTTAATCTCCCCAATCTTTTCCTTACTCATAAGCCTGTGTATAGGGTCGTATCACATTCCGCTTCCTGCAATTATTAACATGCTTCTCATTAAAATCACCCAGCTCACCTCTACAATCTTAGATAAAATAACCCTTGGAAAACTAAATTTTGATATTCAAAATCACTATCCAAACGTTTATCGTATAATCCTCTTTGAAATAAGACTTCCAAGAGTTCTTCTGGCGATGATGGTGGGTTCAGCACTTGCTCTTTCAGGAGCTGTTCTTCAGGCAATATTCCGAAACCCGCTCGTTAACAGCTATATCTTAGGAATTTCCTCTGGAGCAGCTTTTGGAGCCGCTTTGGCAATAGGATTCTCTATCGAGCTTGGAGTCACACCACTGGCATTTACCTTCGCCCTACTGGCTGTGTTACTAACAACTTCCTTAGCCAAAATTGGTGGAAGAGTAACACCAGTCTCCCTCATCCTGGCCGGAATAATAATCAATGCATTCTTCTCAGCACTAACATCCCTACTTAAGTTTTTAATGAGCCATGATAAACTCGCAAGTGTTGTTTACTGGCTCATGGGGAGCTTTGCAGATGCAGGCTGGCATTCAGTGAAAGTAGCATTCCCAGTTATCTCAACTGGATGCATCGTAATATACCTAATGCGGTGGCAGCTTAACGTTCTCTCCTTTGGAGAAGAGGCTAAATTTGTGGGAGTTGAAACGGAGAAAATAAAATTCGTGTTTATAGTCCTCGTTTCTCTTACTACAGCAGTTTCAGTCGCATTCTGTGGAGTTATAGGATGGGTTGGTCTAATGATCCCCCATATAGTTAGAATGGCCTTTGGACCAGACCACAAGACACTAATCCCCCTCTCAATAACCCTCGGAGCTTCTTTTATGGTTTTGGCAGACACCTTAGCGAGATCAGTAGCCACCTATGAAATCCCAATCGGGATATTAACCACATTACTTGGAATACCCTTCTTTGCCTATCTATTGAGAAAGACAGGCGGTGGTTGGCATGCTTAAAGTTAAAGGATTATCATTCAGTTATGGCGATTTCAGCGTTGAAAATGTGTGTTTTGACGTCAAAGAAGGCGAGATTTTAACTTTATTGGGTCCAAACGGCAGCGGAAAAACCACAATTTTGAAGAATGTCTATGGGCTGTTAAAGCCAAAGAAAAAGTGCGTCTTCATAGATGGTAGAGATTTTCACTCCCTACCATTGAAGGACAGGGCTAAGTTAGTCGGTTACGTTCCCCAATCCCACTACCCCCCTTTCCCATATACAGTTTTAGATGTCGTCGTTATGGGCTTGGCGTCTCAGCTCAGCGTTTTTGAGAGTCCAAGGAAAGAACATTACAAAAAAGCTCTCGAAAAGCTCAGGCTTTTGGGAATGGAGCGCTTTAAAGACAGACCATATACCCAGCTGAGCGGAGGTCAATTACAGCTGGTCTTAATAGCAAGAGCATTAGTGCAAGAGCCAAAAGTCCTTCTTCTTGATGAGCCCACCGCCCATTTAGATTTCAAAAATCAGGTGAAAATCCTTGGAATTATCAAAAAACTCGCAAAAGAAGAGAGAATTACAGCAATCCTGACACTTCACGACCCAAATTTAGCTTCAATTTACTCAGATAGGATAGCTCTGGTTAAGGAAGGAAGAATCAGGGGCATTGGAGATTCGAGTGAGATTTTGAGAGAGGAGATACTTGAAGAGGTTTACGGCGTTCCAATTCACATCCTGGAGTTCAATGGATTCAGAGTTATCATGCCAAAAACGGAGGTAGTTTAATGCTAAGCCTGATAATAACCTCAACGAAAATAGCATTTAGCTTTTTAAAACGCTCTGTCCCCGGGTTGCTGATTGGCCTATTCATAGCTGAGCTTTTAATTGAAAAAGGAGTTATTAACAAGTTCTCCCCAATAGGCAAACCCTTTGTCAAGTTCTCAAATCTTCCAGAAGAGTGTGCCTTAGCATTTGCAACTGCGTTTTTAAATACGAGGGCAGGAAATGCCATGCTAATAGATTTTTACAAAGAAGGAAAAATAGACAAGAAAGAACTCTACATTGCCTCCCTTATGAACGCATTTCCTGCAATGATCAGGCACTGGAACTCGTTAATCCCAGTTCTTCTGGCAACGCTTGGGACACTTGGCCTGCTTTATTTTGGAATCTTGGTGATTATTGGATTTATTCAAACAACGATTTTTGCCCTCGCTGGGAAACTCTTAATTAAGAGTCCAAAACAAATAAAAAATGTTCAAAAACACACCAAAAAGTCCCAAAAGCCGCTCAAAAAAGTTTTAAGAAAGGCTTTAGCAAAAACTAAGAAGCACTCAATCCCAATTTTAAAAAGCATGGTTCTAGCAACTTATATAATTGCCTTACTCATAACAGCAGGGTTTTTTGAGTATTTAACCTCTCTCGTAAAAAATTTTGCAGCTTTCCTCCCTCTTTCGCCTGAAGAAATAAGTGTGGCATTAAGTGCAATGGCGAGCAGTATAGCCGCTTATACTCTCGGTGCAAACCTCTTAAAAGCTGGATTAATAAGTGAAAAAGCTCTAATAAGGTCTCTCCTTCTTGGATCAGTTCTCGCGAATATCACTTTCCTAAGAGTGCTGATTCCCTATTATGTTGGTCTGTATGGAGCTAAAGATGGAACGAAGATTATGCTCATCTCAATGGCAACACGGAGTGCTATCATACTGGGCCTTATAGTTGTAATGGGGGTGGTTTTATGATCTGCTTCATATTGGGTTACGGTGCAAGACCTTTACCTTTGCTTGAGAAAATATTGAAAGAGGAAAAAATCGATGGAGTTGTTTTAACAGAACAGAACTGTGAGAAAGAGCTTGAAAAAGTTGAAAAGGCAGAAGTAATTTTCATTTACACCTACGAACTTCCAGATGCTGTTGTAGAGACGCTAAGGAAGAGCAGAGCAAAGATTGTTTCAATGGACAGCTTAAACAACGTTTCGCAGGAGATTTTAGTTAAAGCTAAATCCTACTACGTCCTCGGTGGTGAGGAGAATCTAAGGAACTTAGCTAAGTTTTTAGCAAACCTGGCAGGTGAAAAGAGAGAATATGAGGAGCCAAAAGAAGTTCCAATGCATGGGATTTACCACCCACATTTTGGGGTTTTTGAGAGCTTAGATGAATATTTGGAGGTTTATGATAGGAGACCGCTTGTAGGGGTTCTATTCTGGAGGAGTGCTTGGCTTTACAGAGAATTCAGCCCGATTGAGGAGCTCATCAAAGCACTTGAAAGTGAAGGGTTAGGAGTTATTCCCGTCTTTACCTATGGGAAAGACTCGACAACAGGACTCGGAAAAGAAAAGAGTGAAGCTGTTAAAGAGTTCTTCATAAAAGAAGGAAAACCAATTATTGAGGCACTGGTAAGTTTAATCTCCTTTGGTACCGTTGATTTAAAGAATTTGGAAAAGCTGAACGTCCCAGTATTTGCTCCAATTCGCTCTTATTATCAAAGCCTCAAAGAGTGGAAGGAAAAAGAAGGCGTTGATTACATGACGCAGGTTTATGGAGTGATAATCCCTGAAGTTGCAGGAGCGATTGAGCCGATATTTATAGCTGGAACTGAAAACATTGAGGGCTACAAAAAGGGCGAACCATACGAAGAACACATAAAATACCTCGTCAAAAGAGTGAGGAAGTGGATTGGGCTAAGGAAAAAGCCAAAGAAAGACGTTAAAATAGCGATAGTTTTGATAAATCCGCCTTGTAAGGGACTCGAAGCCAGCATTGCAGTGGGGATGGGATTGGATGTTCCAGAGAGCATAGTTAGACTTCTGCACAGGCTAAAAGAAGAAGGCTACTATGTTGGGGAAGAGCTTCCAGAGAATGGAGAAGAGCTAATAAGAATGATTTTGGAGAGAAAGGCAATAAGTGAGTTCAGATGGACGAGTGTGGAAGAAATCGTCAAAAATGGTGGGGCAATTGACTTCGTAAGCTTGGAGGGTTATTTGGAGTGGTTCAATGAGCTTCCCGAGGACTTGAGAGAAAAAATAGTCAAAGATTGGGGAAGACCAGAGGACGTTCTGGCAGGAAAAGTGGACAAAACATTGGTTGGAATGGTTTATGATGGAAAGTTCGTTGTTCCTGGAATAAAGTTTGGAAATGTCTTTATCACTCCGCAGCCAAAGTTCGGCTGTGCTGGGGCGAGGTGTGATGGAAAAGTTTGTAGAATCCTCCATGATCCGACTATAACTCCTCCTCACCAGTGGTGGGCTGTCTATAGGTGGATAACGAGGAAGTTTAATGCCAATGTTATGATACACTTTGGAACTCACGGTTATTTAGAATTTAGGCCGGGGAAAAGCGTTGGGCTTTCTCCTTCATGTGTTCCCGAGGCAAGCTTAGATGACGTTCCCCACTTATACGTTTATGTAGTTTCAAATCCAATGGAGGGCGTCATAGCCAAGAGAAGAAGTTATGCAACGCTAATAGACCACATTTATCCACCAATGGCAATAGCTGAAGTTTTGGATGATTTGGATTCGCTCTTGAATCAATATGCAAAGGCAAAGAGCCTGGGAGATG
>Ga0256914_1002479_pt1 | contig 15330 bp, 10 predicted proteins | sample HulkmetaG_FD_191571 | JGI IMG/M metagenome (GOLD analysis project Ga0256914, IMG submission 191571) | Hydrothermal chimney microbial communities from Main Endeavour vent field at the Juan de Fuca Ridge, Pacific Ocean - Hulk | ecosystem: Environmental > Aquatic > Marine > Hydrothermal vents ... | reverse complement strand
CATTGTAGCAAAGAGAATGGGTAAAGGGTGTTGTGGAGGAATAGCGGTTTTCCCTTTGTCGAAACCTGAAATGTGCTGTCGGTTTTGAACAGTAAAAAGAGAGTGTGGCAGGATGTTATTGGCTTTTTTTAATGTTTGCCGGTTTGTTTCCCCGTTGCATATTAAAATAAATATAGTTCAGGATACCCCGTTATTTCGAAAACAGTTTTTTTTCTTTAATAATTGCGGCAATAACCATTGGCACATATTTTTCCCACATTTCGTCCCCCGATTTTATCATTTGGAGCACTTTGCCGGATGTTATATGTAATTGCACTGGTATGTTGCTTTGCAGATCGAGAATAAATTTGTTTTCTTGCAAATATTGATAAAGCGACTTTAAATCGTCGTCGATTTTCAGCGATTTAGCTGTAACAACCGTGCCGTTTTCGTGTACTGCCGGATATATATACAGTTTGGTATTCAGGGGAAACATTTTGCCCACGGCTTCCAAAATGCCGCCTTTAAGATGGTTGTAATATTTTTTGTGAAAGACTTTTTCGAGGGTAGGCACACCGATAACTATTCTCAGTTTTTTCAGTTTAAACTGGCCGAAAAACTCCACCAGCCTGTAATATTCGCGGATATCGGAGACCATCACGTTTTGTCCTATCAAATTGAGCATATCGACACGTTCCAAAAAATCGCGTTCGTCGAGTTGTCCTTCCGACAAAAGGTTGTTCAAAGATAACTCGCAAAACGACAGGGTATTGTCTTCGCGGTAGTCTTCGTCTTTTTGAAAAAGTTCAATACTGCTTCGCAAAATATCTTTGGTAACATAAGTTACGGGACGAAAGCTCCCCCTCAAAGCCAAAACGTTTTTTTTGTAAAGCATATCCGAAGGTTGACGCACGTTACCGTTTTTATCGAACATCATGGCGCGCGATATACCCAACTTTACCAACTGCACGGCGAGTAACCTGTTGTCAACATAATCGAGGTCGGGACCCGACATGTTTATCATTGTAATTCTGAAACGGTCTAACGAGAGGTTATCGGTCAACGATTTGAGGAATGTCAACGGTTCGTGCGGGTAGTAAACGCAGGCATAAAGCAGGTTAACACCGAGTACGCCGAGGGTTGCCTGTTGCAACTTTGCTTCGTTTTCGAGAAGTTTTACATGTATTACCACGGTGTTAGGTTTGCCGCCGGTACTGTGTTGAAATTTAATTCCCATCCAACCGTGGCTGTAGTTTGTTTTGGCATAGTTAAGAACCTCCACGGTATCGGCAAAAGCGAAAAACCTGGTGCGGGGATGTTTGTCGCGCAACAACTTTACCGTTTGTGAATATTCGTGGTTGAGCATTTTTTGCAACCTGTCTTCCGAAACATACCTTCCGGGTTTGTTATCATTGTAATTGTAATCGCTAAAACTTTTGTCGTATGCCGAGATTGTTTTTGCCACTGTTCCCGAGGCGCCTCCTGCGAGAAAAAAGTGGCGGGCTACCTCTTGTCCGCCTCCTATCTCGGCGAAACTTCCGTATAAATCGGTGTCAAGATTTATTTTCAAGGCTTTACGTTCGGTGGGAATTATTTCGTATTGCATATTTCCGTTATTTTTCCGATAATAATTTTTCCAGTTCTTTGTTTTCGTCGCGCAAGCGTGCAGCTTCAATAAAGTCGAGTTTTTTTACGGCGGCTTGCATATCTTTTTTGTTTTTCTCTATCATTTTAACAATTTGCTGACGCGACAAATATTGAATAACGGGTTCGGCGGCTAACCAACCATTCTCTTTTTCCACATAGGGTTTGGGTTCGCTGTTTTTGACATCGGCAACAGAAGTTTGTTCCATTATCGATTCCGTTGATTTAATAATAGGTTTTGGCGTTATTCCGTGTTCCAGATTATATTTCAACTGTTTTTCGCGTCGGCGGTTTGTTTCGTCGATTGTACGCTGCATCGAATCGGTAATTTTGTCGGCATAAAAAATAACTTTGCTGTTTATGTTTCGTGCGGCTCTGCCTGCGGTTTGGGTCAACGATCTTTCGGAGCGCAAAAATCCCTCTTTGTCGGCATCGAGAATTGCCACAAGAGCGACTTCGGGAAGGTCGAGTCCTTCGCGCAAAAGATTTACGCCAACAAGGACGTCGAATTTTCCGAGGCGCAAATCGCGCATTATCTCTATTCTGTCAAGAGTATCAACTCCCGAATGGATATAGCGGGTATTTACATCGAGTTTCAACAAATATTTGGTAAGCTCTTCAGCCATTCTTTTGGTAAGTGTTGTCACAAGGATTCGTTGTCCGTTTTTTACGGTTTTGTCGATTTCGTCGAGCAAATCATCAATTTGATTTGTAGCGGGACGCACCTCAATCAAGGGTTCGAGGAGTCCGGTGGGACGGATTATCTGTTCCACAATAACCCCGCCGGTCTGTTGTAATTCGTAATCGGCGGGGGTGGCGCTGACGTAAATCACCTGATTTGTAAGTTGTTCAAATTCGTCGAATTTCAATGGGCGGTTATCCATAGCCGAGGGTAATCTGAAACCGTATTCCACAAGATTTTGCTTCCGCGAACGGTCACCTCCGTACATAGCCCTTATTTGCGGCACCGTCACATGGCTTTCGTCGATTACGGTAATGTAATCGTCGGGGAAATAGTCTAACAGGCAAAAGGGTCTTGAACCCGGTTTTCTTCCGTCGAAATATCTCGAATAATTTTCTATGCCGGAACAATAGCCCAATTCGCGCAACATTTCGACATCATAAGTTACGCGCTCTTCCAGCCTTTTCGCTTCAAGATGTTTTCCTATTTCGTTGAAATAATCGACCTGTGCCTGCATGTCGAGCTGTATTTCCATTAATGCCGATTTCATTTTATTTTGAGAAGTGACGAAAATGTTTGCCGGATAAATTGTAATCTCTTCCTGTGCCGAAATGCGTTTCCCTGCCACGGGGTCAAGTGTTTCCAAAGTGTCAATTTCGTCGCCCCAGAATACTATTCTGAAAGCGGTATCGGCATAAGCGGGAAACACGTCCACCGTATCGCCCTTTACCCTGAATGTACCCCGCTTCAGCTCTATGTCGTTACGCGAATAGAGAGCATTTACCAAATCGCGTAAAAATTTATTACGGCTAACCAGTTGTCCTCTGGAAAGATGTACAATATTGTTGTTAAAGTCTTCGGGATTTCCAATACCGTAAATGCACGAAACCGACGAAACCACAATTATATCGCGGCGTCCCGAAAGCAAGGAGGAAGTGGCGCTCAAACGGAGTTTTTCAATCTCTTCGTTTATCGACAAATCTTTTTCGATGTATGTATTTGTAACGGGAATATATGCTTCGGGTTGATAATAATCGTAATAGGAGACAAAATATTCCACGGCATTGTCGGGAAAAAACTGTTTAAACTCGCCGTAAAGCTGTGCCGCCAAAGTTTTGTTATGACTTAACACCAGTGTCGGCCGGTTTAAATGTGCAATGACATTGGCAATGGTAAAAGTTTTTCCCGAACCGGTAACCCCGAGCAATACCTGGGCTTTGTCGCCACGCTTTAAACCTTCGACAAGCTGTTTTATGGCTTCCGGTTGGTCGCCCGTGGGTTTGAAATCGGATGTAAGCTTAAACTCCATTACTCGAAATACCGGTTAAAATTTTCTTATGTGTGCAAAGCTACATAAATTATGGTAAGGCAATATAGTGAACGGTTTCATAGAATTTGCCGGCACAGTAATAAAACGGGGAGCGGGTAGTAAAACCCGCTCCCCGTTTTATTTAACCTTACAACAAAAAGATTTTTTATTAATCTATTGTTTTGTGCATAAAGTTTGCATCCGATTTTAATATTGCATTGTTTTTACTGTCTTTTCCGAGGCTTAACCGCGGAATGTCGTCGTCGGACGAATAGTTCGGAGTGGAGACCTGTATTTTTTTTCTCAGGTATGCGGGTTCTTTTTCAAGCTCTCTAAAATTTTTTTTTAAGGTGTCGGAGTTCATCATGCTCAAGTTTTTCAGTTTGTCAGATGTCTCTTTATTGGTCTCTTTCAATTCCGACACTCTTTTTTCGTTGAGTTGCGGGGTTTGAATCTCTTTGTCGTTCGATATTTTTATTTCGGGTTTTTTATTTTTTATCAACTGTATTCCCGAGTCGTCGCCGGTTCCTGTTTTCGAGTCGCCGTCGTCCATGGGGTTTGAGTTTGAGGTGTCGAACTCAAATTCGGTTTGTTCAATGGCACCGGTGTCATCGTCGAGATAATGAACGGTTTTTTTGTTTTCGTCCTCTTGTTGCATGATTGTGTCTGATTGGGTTTCGTCAATTCCGGTGTTTTCTTCATTTATTGCAATATTTTCCGGTGTGGGGGACTCCGTTTTTTCTTCAACGGCGATATCATTTTTGTTGTCAACGGTTTTTACGGTCTGTTTTACATTTTCGGCAACTTTGTGGTCGATGGTTCCGATGAAACCTCCGTTGCTGTTGTCGAAGCCGGTGGCTATAATAGTAACGCCAATAACATCCGTATCGTTATCAGTAACATTACGTCCCCAGATTATTTCGGCATCTTCGCCGCATTGTTCGAGAATATAATTTGTAATGGTCATTATTTCGTCGATAGTTATATCATTTTTACCGGTGGTGATATAGAGCAAAATTTTGTTGGCACCCGTTATGTCGTTATCGTTAAGAAGCGGCGATGCCATTGCCTCTTCAATGGCTTTAATTGCCCTGTCGCTGCCCGAAGCTTCGGCGGAGCCCATAATTGCTTTGCCGCTCTGTTTCATAACCGTTTTAACATCTTCAAAATCGACGTTAACATAGCCGGGTACGGTAATGATATCGGCGATGCCTTTTGCCGCAGTAGTAAGGACGTTATCAACTTTTTGGAAAGCATTGCTAAGGCTAAGGTCGTTGTAATAGTCGCGCAATTTATCGTTGCTTATAATCAAAAGCGTATCGATATATTTTCTCATCTCTTGGATACCTTTTTCGGCGCGTTGCCATTTTTTACGTCCTTCGAATCTGAAAGGGAGAGTGACGATACCCACGGTAAGTAGTCCCAGTTCGTGAGCGTAACGCGCTATTACGGGAGCGGCACCCGTACCCGTTCCGCCTCCCATTCCGGCGGTAATAAAGAGCATTTCGGTATCTTCGTCGAGCACCGATTTTATATTGTCGAACGACTCTTCGGCTGCTGCCGCCGCCTTTTCGGGGTCGCCACCGGCACCAAGTCCGCTGTCGCCGAGTTGAACTTTTACCGGCACGGGGCTTGATTCGAGAGCTTGCATATCGGTATTGCAAACAATAAAATCAACACCTTCGATACCTTGTTTGAACATATGATTTACAGCGTTGGAGCCGCCGCCGCCCACTCCTATAACCTTGATAATGGCTGTTTTACGTTTGGGCATAAACCCCAATTGTCTTTTTTCCATGTTGTTGCCGTTGTCAGTTTCCATGATACCTTTTTGTTATTTTTTTTGAACAATAAATATATTTAATAGTTATTTAACTGTATTTCAGGGTTAAAAATATTTTCAACAATAAAAAGTTAATATTTAACATTAATCTTTTTGATCTTTTTTCGATTCCACTTCAAACCACCAATCTTTCAAGATTTGCACCAATCTTTTGGTGCCGAAGGAGCGGTCGAGAGGCTGTGCATTACCTTTGTCGCTTTTTTTATTCTTTTTGTCAGTGTTATCCTCTTGTTCTCCGGTTTCGAGCATTTCGCCCCTCAATTTTTCTTCTATTTCGCTTCTTTTTATGCCTTCAATAACAAGGCCGATACCTGTTGAAAAAGTTGGGTTTTTGAGTTCTTCGTTAGTATCGTTGGCAAGGTGTTCGTTAGGCAAACCAATTCTGGTATCGATACCGGTACGGAATTGTACCAAATCTTTAATGTGTTTCAGTTGCGAACCGCCGCCTGTGAGCACTATTCCCGCGATAAGTTTTTTCTCGTATCCCGAATTTTTTATTTCGTAAACGATGTGGTCAATAATTTCATCGACGCGAGCTTGTATAATTGTTGCCAACATTTTAAGTGTAATCTCTTTCGGGGGTCTTCCGCGCAAACCCGGGATTGCCACTACATCCTGGTCGCTGTTTTTTTCGGCCAGTGCCGAGCCGAATTTCACCTTTAATTCTTCGGCATGTCTTTTAATAATGGTACAGCCCTCTTTAACATCTTCGGTAATAATATCTCCGCCGAAGGGTATAACCGCTGTCCACCTGATTATTTTGTCTTGAAAGATAGCAATATCCGTTGTGCCGCCTCCGATATCCACGAGTACAACACCCGCCTCTTTTTCGTCGCTGCTTAACACGGCTTCCGACGATGCAATTGGTTCCAATATGAGTCGCGAATCTTCGAGTCCCGCTTTTTTAATACACTTGTAAATGTTTTTTGCCGCCGTTGTTTGGGCAATAATAATGTGAAAATTTGCTTCGAGGTGGTTTCCGAGCATTCCCACGGGCTGTCTGATGTCGTATTCGTCGTCGATAATATAATCCTGGGGGATAACATCAATAATTTCCTCGCCGGGCATCATGTTTAGTTTGTACATGCTTTGCGTCAGTTGGTCAACCTCTTGACGCGTAATCTCTTCGTCGGGATTTTTTCTTAAAACGCCGCCTCTGTGCTGCATGCTTTTAATGTGCTGTCCCGCTATACCTATATTTACATATTTAATATCCACTCCCGATTGTTCTTCGGCTTGCGCCACGGCTTCTTTAATGGCATTTACGGTATCTTCTATATTTATCACCACTCCACGGCGCACACCGTTGGATACACTTTTTCCGTAACCCAGAATTTCTATTTTGCCGTATTCGTTTTTACGGCCTACTATACAGGCAATTTTTGTTGTTCCTATGTCTAAACCGACAATGATATCGTTTTTCATAATATTTATTTTTTAGTACATACTATCTGATTAATAAATTCAAGATTGATTTGGCTGTACCGGTTACCGTTTTGTTTAACAAAAGCTTTTTGATAAAATGCTTTCAAATTGTCCAGTTTTAGGGCGGCATTTTCGATGGTGCCGAACCTTATTAATTGATTTCCTATCACCGGAACCAGGTCTATCTTGTTTTTGCTGTTGACATAAATTTGACTTATCGATGCCTTTAAAAAAGCATCTTCGGAAATCATTTTTGCAAGACGGAAAACGGGGACTATTATCGACCTTTTGTAAACGGAGTCGAACACCGAAGCATTATTTTTATACTTCAATCCTTTTATGTATCCGTTTGCAATAATAATATCGGGAGCATAACCGTGGCAACACGGGAAAAATTTACCGTTGTTATCAATATAAAAAGGGTCGTTTTCGGCGGAATAAACCTTTACCACCGCCGTTTTCTCCTTTATGTTTACTATTAAATTTCCTGAAATATCAAAGAAAGCATCGGCACTGCCAACGTAAGGATTTTTTTGTAACCGTGTAATAAGCTTTTTCAAATCGGCTTCTTTTATGGTTTTGCCCGAAACGGAGGTGTCGTTTTCAATATTTTCGAGCAATAGTTTTTTGTTTAAAAACCCTTTTTTGTCATGTCCGCGAAAGAGGGTAAGCTTTATCTGTTTAACCGTTTGGTTTTGGTACCGGTAAAAGATATAAGCCGAAAGTCCTGCAATGCCGGCAATAAGTACGAAAATCAATATTATGTTTAAAGTTCTTTTCATATTCAGGCCAAAACTTTTATTATACCGTTTACCAAAAAAGCAATATCACCTGCACCCATCAATATCAACACTTCCGGTTTATTGTTTAACAATTCGTTTATCAGCATGTTTTTCTCCAGAACGATTTTGTTTTTGTTTTTCATTTTGTCAAATATAATGTAAGAGTCAACACCGGCGAGGGGTTTTTCGCGCGCAGGATAGACGGGTAGCAAAATAACATTGTCGGCTTTGTCAAGCGAGCGTGCAAAACCTTCTGCAAAATCGCGGGTACGGCTGAAAAGATGAGGCTGGAAAACCACTGTTATTTTTTTCTTTTTAAAGAGCATGCGTGCAGTGTCCAAGGTGGTGTCTATTTCGTCGGGATGATGGGCATAATCGTCGATTATTACCAAGTCACCATTATTGACCAATATGTCAAACCGCCGTTGAACACCTTCAAACGATTCCAAACCGCGTTTTATATCCTCTAAACCGATGTGCATTTTCCAGGCCAGAGCCGATACTCCCAATGCATTTTCCACGGCATGCATTCCCGGAACCTTCATGGTTGCTGTTATTTTTTCGTTGCCGGGGAAATTTATCGTAAATTTAAACTTTTGATTTTCAATTTCAATACCGGTTGCGGTAACCATTGCGTTTTTACAAAATCCGTAAGTTATCAAGTTTTTTCTTTCCGCAAACAAATCCGTTAATTTACAATTTATTACAAGGTTTCCTTCGCCGGGGACAGAACGGGCAAACTCCAAAAATGTGTTTTTCAGCACATCAAGATTTCCGTAAATATCAAGGTGGTCGGGGCTTACGGTTGAAATAAGAGCCGAGTGGGGTTTCAAATGCAGCAACGAGCGGTCGTACTCGTCGGCTTCGGCAATCATAATTTGAGCATTTTCGTCGAAAACAAAATTGCCGTTAAAATTTTTTGCCATTCCACCGATAAATGAAACGAGAGGCGTGCCCGATTTTTGAAACATGTTGGCGGTAAGGGCTGTAATAGTTGTTTTGCCGTGTGTTCCGGCAATAGCAATGGTTTTGTACCGGCTGCTAATCATCCCCAATACTTCGGCCCGTTTGTAAAACTTAACCCCTTTGTTTTTGAAATGGGCGAAAAGTCTGTTTTGCGGGGGCACCGCCGGCGTATATATGACAATTTCGATATTATCCGGTATAGACTCCGTATTTTCGGAGTAGCTAATATTCATTCCTTCGTTTTCGAGACTTTTTGTGAGAGGGGTTTCCGTCAAATCGTAACCATATATATTTTTTCCGGCACGTTTAAAATAGCGTGCGAGGGCACTCATGCCTATTCCTCCTATACCGAGGAAAAAGATATTGTTTATATGGTCGAAACCGGTCATTACCTTTTTATCATTTTTAAAATTATGTTAACAATCTCTTTGGCGGCATCTTTTTTTTCAAACTTTCCGATGTTTTTTTTCAATTCATCAAGTTTTTGATTGTTATGTAAAAGCCCGGCAATAAGTTCTCCCGCTTTTTCACCGGCTTCGTTTTCATTAAGCATGATTGCCGCGTTTTTATCGCAAATCATCTTGGCATTGTGTGTTTGGTGGTCTTCGGCGGCCGAAGGCAGAGGGATAAAGACGGCGGGTTTTCGTGCCGAAACTATCTCCGCCACGGCTATGGCTCCCGAACGCGACACCACCAAATCGGCGGCGGCATAAGCCATGTCCATTTTGTAGATAAAATCTTTAACCACAATGTTTTTTGCGAACTTTGCCTCTGCTGCGGTTTTTTTTGCACTTTCAAAAGAGGGTTTTCCGGTTTGCCAAACAAGTTGAACGTCCCGGGTGACAATTTTATTGATATTTGCAGCTATCGCCTCGTTAATTCTTTTTGCCCCTTGACTTCCCCCGATGACAAGCAGGGTTTTCTTGTCATTTTGAAGCCCGAAAAATTCAAGAGCCTCTCCTTTGTCCGGTTTCAAGTTCAGTATCTCTTTTCTGACAGGGGTTCCCGTAACGATAATTTTTTCTTCGGGGAAATATTTCTCCATTCCGGGGTATGCGGTGCATATAACAGCGACTTTTCCCGCAAGAATTTTATTTGTTATTCCCGGATATGAGTTTTGTTCCAAAATCAAGGTGGGTATCCCTTTCAAAGCGGCTCTGTAAAGCAGAGGCCCGCTGGCATATCCGCCGGTGCCTATTGCAGCCGAAGGTTTAAAGCGCTTGATAATTTTTCCGGCTTTAACAAGGCTGCCGGCGAGTTTAAAGGGGAAGGAGAGGTTTTTCAAACTCAAACTTCTTTGGAAACCGCTAACAGACAAACCTTCGATGCGATATCCCGCTTCGGGAACTTTTTCCATTTCCATGCGTCCTTCGGCACCCACAAACAAAATTTCCACACCATTGCCCAAACGCTCTTTTAATTCGTCGGCAATGGCAACGGCGGGAAATATATGTCCTCCCGTACCGCCTCCACTGATAATGATATTTATTTTATTTCCCGTTTTCATTATCGTTAATCTGTATGGTTTCAGTTGTGTTTTCCCTGTTTTTACTCAGGCTCAACAATATTCCTATTGACACCGCCGTTATCGCCACCGAAGTGCCTCCCATACTTACCATGGGCAGCGATTGTCCTGTTGTGGGACCAATATCCACAGCAACGCCCATGCTTATCAAGGCCTGAAAAACCAATACGAAACTTAAACCCACGGCATAATATGCCGCAAATTTATTGTATGCGTTCAATGCAATTTTCAGACTTCTATATAAGAATATCAAATATAAAAGCAGAACGATAATTCCTCCCACAAGTCCGTATTCTTCAACTATTATTGCATAAATGAAGTCGGAAAAGGGGTTGGGCAAAAAATTTCGCTGGGTACTGTTTCCCGGCAGTTTACCGAAAACACCTCCGGTGGCAATGGCAATTTTCGATTGGTCGGCTTGCGACAATTCATAAATGTTTTCGGCTTGTTTGTTGTGACGTTCAAACCTTGCCTTCCAAGTGGAAAGCCTTCCCTGTTTCTCTTTCGGCATAAGGGATAATACCAGGATATATGTTGCAAAAATAGCCACACCTATCAATATAAACGACAAAAGATATTTCCAGTTGACCTTAGCCGCAAACATCATTACAAAACCCGAAACAAATACGAGCAATGTTGTTGACAGATTCGATTTAAACATTAAAGCACATACCAGCAGCAGTGGCAAAAACAACTTTTTAAAAGCCTCTTTAAAACTTGAGAAACCATCTTGATTTTTATACAACACGCGTGCAAGGTAACCCACAAGTACATATTTGGCAAATTCAAATGTTTGAAAACTCAAATTCAAAGGTAACGGCAGAGCACGCCTGGCACCGTTGATATTGAGACCGAATTTCATGGTTATTGCCAATAAAATAACCGAAATAAAATATAATATTTGAAAGAAACGGGGATAAAATTTGGGGTTGATAATATGGAAAAAATACATCAGAACAAAGCTGCCGAGCAATATTGCCGCATGCCGCAATATATAGTAACTCACATTTCCGCCCTGGTTTTTATAAGCCAAAGTGCCGGTGGAGCTATATACCACAAGCAGCGATAGAATGCTAAGCACTATCACTACAAACCAAATAACACGGTCGCCGCCGATATTTATTTTACCCGTACTCATATTTTACAATTGACGTACTGCGTTTTTAAACATTTCGCCCCTTTCTTCGTAGTTGGCAAAGAGGTCGAAGCTGGAGCATGCAGGCGACAAAAGGACGGTATCGCCTTTTTTTGCGGCATAGTAAGCTTCTTGTACAGCCTCTTCCGCCGATTCGACATCAACCATAAAATCCACCAAATTTTCAAAAGCATGGTGCAGTTTAGTGTTGTCGAGTCCCAAACAGATAATAGCCTTAACTTTTTCTTTCACCAAAGGTTTTAAAATGTCGTAGTCGTTACCTTTGTCAACACCTCCTGCAATCCAGACTATGGGTTTGTCGTAATGCCCCAGGGCGTACCAAGTTGCATTCACGTTGGTGGCTTTAGAGTCGTTGATAAACACTATTCCGTGGACACTTGCCACATATTCGAGGCGGTGGGCAATATTTTGGAAGTTGGAGAGACTCTGTTTGATAGTCTGTTTCCTTATTTCCAAAAGATGTGCCTCTATACCGGCAGCCATCGAATTGTAAGTGTTGTGTTTTCCTTGCAATGCCAATTGTTCCAATGTCATATCAAATATATTTTTACCGTTATTAAAAATTATTTTTCCGTTTTCCACCCAGGCTCCCAAGCCTTTTTGTACCGGACTTTTATCGATACTAACAGGCACAAGCCGGGCTTTTATATTTCGTTTTTTTATTTCGTTTGCGATTACCGGGTCGTCGGCGGTAAAAACAAACCAATCGTTTTCCGTAAGATTTTGAACTATTTTGAATTTCGATTGAACGTAGTTTTCAAATTTGTAACAGTAGCGTTCGAGGTGGTCGGGAGTAATATTCAAAAGCACCGCTATATCGGCTTTAAAGTTGTACATTCCGTCGAGTTGAAAACTGCTTATTTCGAGTACGTAATAGTCGAAATTGTTTTCGGCGACCTGCATGGCAAAACTTTTTCCCACATTACCCGCCAATCCCACGTTCATTCCGGCATTTTTCAATATATGGTAAGTGAGCAGAGTTGTAGTGGTTTTGCCGTTGCTTCCGGTAATACATATCAACTTGGCGCCGGTATACCGTGCCGCGAACTCTATCTCCGATATTACCGGCACCGATTTTTCATTGAGTTTTTTTATCACCGGTACATTATCCGGGATTCCGGGGCTTTTTACCACCTCGTTTGCTTCGAGGATTTTATCGAAATCGTGTCCGTTTTCTTCAAAATCAATTTCAAAATGTTTAAGAACGTTTTTATATTTTTCCTTAATTGTTCCGTTGTCCGAAACAAACACTTCAAATCCTTTTTTCTTAGCCAAAACGGCGGCTCCCGTACCACTTTCGCCGGCTCCCAAAACCGCTATTTTGTTTTTGCCGCCCATTTCCGTCATCTAACTTTAAGCGTCACAATGGTTAATACCGCCAGTATTATTCCTATGATAAAGAACCTTAATACTATTTTCGGTTCGGGATAACCTAGTTTTTGAAAATGGTGGTGAAGCGGTGCCATTAAAAAGATTCTTCGACCTTCACCGTATTTCTTTTTTGTATACTTAAAATAGCTGACTTGCAATATTACCGACAAGCTTTCGGCGAGGAAAATACCGCAAAGCACGGGTATCAACAGCTCTTTACGGATAATAATGGCAAATACGGCAATAATTCCGCCAATGGAGAGGCTGCCCGTATCGCCCATAAACACTTGAGCGGGATAGGTGTTGTACCACAAAAAACCAATGGTTGCACCCACAAAAGCTCCTATAAACACCGTAAGTTCGCCCACATTTGGCAGATACATTATGTTAAGGTAGTTGGCAAAGATTATATTACCCGATACCCAAGCCAAAATACCGAGAGTTGTCCCTATAATTGCCGAAGTGCCTGCCGCCAGTCCATCCATTCCGTCGGTAAGGTTGGCGCCGTTCGACACGCCGGTAATGATAAAAATCACGATTGGGATAAAAATCAGAAAAGCATATTTTTTGTAGTCGTCGCCAATCCATTTTATCAGTACCGCATAATCAAATTCGTTGTTTTTTACAAATGGTATTGTTGTTTTTGTTGAATGCCTGTCTTCCACATTAAAAGGTGAAGAGACCCCCGAAGTATTAATGACGGTATAAACCGGTTTTTCGCTTTTTACCTTTTCGCGCGTAACAATATTCGGGTTAAAATACATTACCGAACCTATTATCAAACCGAGGATTATCTGTCCTCCCAGTTTGTATTTGGCTCTCATTCCTTGTTTGTTCTTTTTAAAAACTTTGATGTAATCGTCGATAAAACCGATTATGCCGAGCCAAACGGTTGTAAACAGCATCATTAAGACATAAATATTGTCGAGACGTGCAAAGAGCAAGGCGGGAACAATTATTGAGGCCAAAATGATAAGCCCTCCCATTGTCGGGGTTCCCTGCTTTTCCAGTTGACCTTCAAGCCCTAAATCTCTGACGGTTTCTCCCACCTGTTTTTTATTCAAAAATGCAATCCATTTGTTGCCGAACAATAGCGAAATTGAAAGGGATGTTATGACCGCCAAAGCAGCCCTGAACGACAAATATTGGAAAACCCCCGCACCGGGCAGGGAATAAACTTCATCGAGGTATTTAAACAGATGATAAAACATTATTCGTATGTTTTAAAAATTTCGTTTACTACTTTGCGGTCGTCGAAAGGATGTTTAACACCTTCGATTTCCTGATACTTTTCGTGTCCTTTGCCTGCAACCAGTATCACATCTCCTGTTTTAGCCATAATGCAAGCTGTCTTTATAGCCTCCTTTCTGTCGGGAATAATCAGGGTTTTACGCCTGTTTACCACATCAACACCTGCAATCATATCGTCGAGAATGGCTTCCGGTTTTTCAAAACGAGGGTTATCGGAAGTGAGAATGAGTTTGTTGCTCAGCTGCGATGCTATTTCAGCCATTTCGGGACGTTTGAGTTTATCGCGGTTTCCTCCGGCTCCTACCACCGTAATGAGCTGTCCGTTTCCCGGACGTACTGCATTTATTGTTTGCAAAACATTTTTCAATGCGTCGGGGGTATGGGCATAATCTATTACGGCAATAACCCCTTGGGGCGAACGAATAACATCGAATCTTCCTTCGGCGCCCTTCAATTTACTCAGTTGTGTCAGCGATTCGTAATCGGGAATGCCGAGAAGATTAGCGGTAGCAAAAACAGAAAGTAAGTTGTATGCGTTAAATTCACCCACAAGCAATGAGTAGATGTCGTGTCCGTTTATGTTCAGTTGGAGCCCTTCGAAACTGTTTTCGATGATTTTTGCTTTAAAATCGGCAATTTTTTTCAGTGCATAAGAATATTTGCGTGCCTTGCAGTTTTGTATCATAACATTGCCGTTTTTATCGTCGGCATTTGTCAATGCGAAAGCATGTTTCGGCAGGTTATCGAAAAAGCTTTTTTTAGCCTTTAAATATTCTTTAAAAGTTTTGTGGTAATCGAGGTGGTCGTGCGTTAAATTGGTAAAAACTCCACCGGCAAACGTCAATCCAGCAATGCGTTGTTGGACGATAGCATGAGAACTAACCTCCATGAAAGCGTAATCGCAACCGGCATCCACCATTTGGCGCAAAAGTGCATTTAACGAAACTGCATCGGGAGTTGTGTGGGTCGATTCAACATTACGGTTGTTTATTTTGTTTACCACCGTTGAGAGTAATCCCGTTTTGTAACCGAGAGCCATAAAGAGTTTGTGCAAGAGGGTTACGACGGTGGTTTTGCCGTTGGTTCCGGTAACTCCCACAAGTTTCAACTGTTCCGAAGGGTTGTCGTAAAAGTTTGACGCTATGTTTCCGAGAGCATAAGAGGTGTCTTTGACTTTTATGTAAGTGACATTTTTTTCGATATTAAGAGGAAACTTGTTGCAAACCACGGCTACCGCCCCCTGTTTTACGGCGTTGTCGATATATTTGTGTCCGTCGGTGACGGTGCCTTTTACGGCCACGAACAAATATCCCCGTTTAACGGTTTTCGAGTTCATAGATATACCGTAAACCCTTTTGTCTATTGCACCTTTAATTTCTATTGTGCCCGCTTTGTAC
>Ga0256914_1002478_pt1 | contig 15334 bp, 16 predicted proteins | sample HulkmetaG_FD_191571 | JGI IMG/M metagenome (GOLD analysis project Ga0256914, IMG submission 191571) | Hydrothermal chimney microbial communities from Main Endeavour vent field at the Juan de Fuca Ridge, Pacific Ocean - Hulk | ecosystem: Environmental > Aquatic > Marine > Hydrothermal vents ... | reverse complement strand
TATTTTATTTTAAAATTTAATGCTTAAAATTTAAGCTACCATTATTTTAAAGTGCCAGATTAGCCTGCCAGAGTCTGCCAGATTAAAACCAGAAAAATCGGAAAGGGTAAAATCCATGAGTTCTGCTGTTCTGTTATGTGCGGAATGTGTGGAGATCCCGTTCACCCAATAGACTACAGGTATGGCACGGATGAGATGAAGTCCATCTGGAGTGAGAGATCAAAAATTCTCAGAATGGTTGATGTGGAAGTTGCTCTCCTCAAAGCTCTCGCAAAGAGAGGTTATCTCAGTGAGGAGGAAGTAAAGAAAGCTGAAGAAGTAGCAAAAAACGTAACTCCTGAGAGGGTAAAGGAGATAGAGGCTGAAATCAGGCATGACGTAATGGCTCTCGTTAAGGCACTGTCCGAGCAGGTTGAAAAGGTGAGCAGAGAAGCTGCGAGGTGGATTCACTTTGGGGCAACATCCAACGATATAATTGATACAGCAACTGCTACACAGCTGAGGGATTCTGTTGCCATAATTGAAAGAAAGCTCGTAGAGCTTGCAAAGATACTCGTTGATAAGGCTGAGAAGTACAGAAAAACTGTCTGTCTCGGCAGAACCCACGGCCAGGCAGCACTTCCAACGACCTACGGGTTCAGGTTTGCTCTGTGGGCAGCGGAGATTGCAAGGCACATTGAGAGGCTGGAAGAGCTGAAACCAAGGTTGCTTGTCGGACAGTTAAGCGGTGCAGTTGGAACTCAGGCAGCTTTTGGAGACGATGGTGTGGAAATCGAGAAGGACGTCATGGAAATTCTCGGCCTGAGACCGGCTATAATTTCGTCGCAGATAATCCCAAGGGATCACTACTGCGAGTATTTATCCTATCTTGCGAACGTTTCGGCAACTCTTGAAAAGATAGCGACCAACATCAGAATCCTGCAGAGAGCAGAAGTGGCGGAACTGATGGAGGGCTTTGGAAAAAAGCAGGTAGGAAGTTCTACCATGCCGCATAAGAGAAATCCAATAGATTGCGAAAATGTCTGCGGTCTTGCAAGAGTAATCAGAGGATTTGACGAACCTCAGAGGCAGAGTTCCATACTCTGGGAGGAGAGAGATCTTACAAACTCCTCTGCTGAGAGGATAACTCTCGTTGAAAGCACCGTTTTACTTGACCACATACTGACAAAGATGATAGGTGTGATGGAGAGACTTGAGGTTAACGAGGAGAACGCAAGGAAAAATCTTGAAAGGCTGGGTGGCATAAATCTGAGTGAAGCTGTGATGATAGAACTGACCAGAAGAGGTCTGGGAAGGCAGGAAGCTCATGAACTCGTCAGAAACGCTGCTATGAGGTGTTACGAAACAGGCAAGTCTTTTGCTGAGTGTCTTATCGAGGATGATAAAATATCAAAAGTTTTATCTCATGATGATGTAACAAGATTGCTGAAGCCTGAGAACTACCTCGGTACTGTGGAAAAGAAAATTGAAAACGTCAGGAGTTACGTGATGGGTGTTGTGGAAAAAGCGTTGAACAGCTTGAACAATCAGAAAGTGTAAAAGTGTTTAACGTTGAAATCTTTAACATCATTATTATGAGTAAAGTTTAAATACTCGTCGAATATAACTTAAAAGTGGTGATGCGATATGGTAAAGATAGTTCACGCACAGACGGTCCTCCCTGAGCACGTGCTTGAGGAGCTGAAAAAGAAGACGGGAGAAAGTGCGACGAAGGACGCTATAGCAAAGGCTGTGGAACACTACCTCGTATGCCCGTACACTCACGAAGAGCCTTTAGAAAAGAAGCTTGAAGAAGTAATCAAGAGGAAGAGGAGGTAGCGGAGGTAACGAAAGTTTTTCTTTTTTAACCTGATATTACTTACCGTAATATTTTAGCTTGGAAATATTTAAATACTGTTTTACACGCCCTTGGATGTGAAAGGCAAGTCTGGAGTTAAAAGCGTAGCTGAAATTAACGAAAAAATCAGAGAAGGTAACGTTTGTGTTGTTACGGCAGAAGAAATGAAAGAAATAGTTGAAGAGCTGGGAGCTGAAAGGGCTGCCAGAGAAGTTGACGTTGTTACGACCGGAACTTTTGGAGCGATGTGCTCTACCGGAGTTTTTCTGAATTTTGGTCATTCAGACCCGCCAATCAGGATGCAGAGAGTCTGGCTTAATGACGTTGAGGCTTACACCGGCATAGCTGCAGTTGACGCTTACCTCGGAGCAACCCAGCAGTCTGAGAAAAGTCAGGAGTACGGCGGAGCTCACGTGATACAGGGGCTGGTCAGGGGAGAGGAAGTGGAGCTGAAGGCAACCTCAAGGGGAACTGACTGCTATCCGGAGAAGGAAGTTAATACTACCATCACGATAGATGACTTGAATTTTGCAGAAATGGTAAATCCAAGAAATGCTTACCAGAGATATAACGCTGCGACAAACTCCTCTAACAGGGTTCTGAGAACTTACATGGGGACTTTGCTTCCAAACTTCGGAAACGTCAGCTTTGCTGGGTGTGGTGAAATTTCTCCCCTGATAAACGACCCTGAGTTCAGGACAATTGGAATCGGGACGAGAATATTCCTGTGCGGGGCTAAAGGGTACATTATAGGGCACGGAACACAGCACTGCCCGGGATACGCAACCCTGATGGTAAAGGCACCACTAAAGCAGATGAGTCCCGAATTTATGAGAGCGGCATACATGCCGGGTTATGGAGTCACAATGTTTGTGGGACTTGGAATTCCGATACCCGTTCTTGATGCAGATATGGCAGAAAAGCTGGCTGTGAGGGATGAGGAGATAAAAACGAAGATAATAGATTTTGGCGTTCAGAGGAGAGATAGACCGGTCGTCAGGGAAGTTACATATGCTGAACTGAAAAGCGGAAGGGTTGAGATAAACGGAGAGGAGGTCAGAGTTTCACCGCTATCAAGCGTTTATATGGCAAGAAAGATTATGGATGAACTGAAAGACAGAATACTGAAGGGAGAGTTCTTACTTTCAGAGCCTGTGGAGAGGCTGAAAGAAGGAGAGCCGATGAAACCTTTGAGAGTTGTTACAAGGCTCGTGAAGAGCGTTATGAACGAAGCCATTACCGTACATCCGGAAACGGACGTCAGGAGTGCGGCCAGGCTGATGATAGAAAAAGGTCTGAACCACCTGCCAGTTGTCGATGAAAGGGGAGTTCTTGTCGGAATAATCACCTCGTGGGATGTGGCAAAGGCTGTGGCCTCTGGTAAGACTGGAAAGGTCGGTGAAATCATGACAAAGAGGGTTATTACTACGCATCCGAACGATGCAGTTGAGGTTGCTGCAAGAAAGATGGAGGCCCATGACATTTCGGCATTACCAGTTGTCGATGAGAATGGCAGAGTTCTTGGCATAGTTACGAGCGAGGATCTCAGCAAACTCCTTGCGAGGTGATCGGATGCTTTTCAAACTCAAGTTCGATTCGAAGGCTGTAAAGAAGCCTGTTATCTCCATGGTTACCCTGAAAACTTCCGCTCTCATCAACATAATACGGGCTGAGGTCGGGCCAAGGAGGGGAGAACTGATAGTCGAGGTTGAGGACAGTCTAGCTGATGAGGTGGAAAACTCTTTTAGAGAACTTGGAGTGGATGTCTGCAGACTGAAGAAGAAAGTTGAGAGAAGTGATGAGTGTGTTCACTGCGGAGCTTGCCTGAGCATATGCCCGGTAGAGGCGATAGTCATTGGCGAGAGAGGGGAAATAGTGTTCCTCGATAACTGCGTGCTTTGCGGCAATTGCGTTGGCGTATGCCCGGTCAAAGCTCTTAGTCTGCCCGTTTAGTGACAGATACTTTCAGTTCAGTGATCGGTTCAGTGAAGTGATAGAGAAGCGAGAGGGAAGTGATGGGAAAGTGATAGGCTAAATAGGCTAAACATGCCCTTCAGGAGATTTCGTTTCAGGCACATGCAGACTTCCGTAACGGTTCTGGCTGAGAGTGAGCAATCTTACAATCTCGTCGTAAAGAACATCCTTGAAGCAAGGAATCAGGTGGAAAGGGCAATAGCAGAGGAGCCCCTTTTTTACTCAAGTCTCGAACCTCTCCCGGAGGACATGTGGCCAGAGCTTGAAGTGCCGAGGAGAATGTGCGAAGCATCAGAACTTGCTGGAGTCGGGCCTATGGCTGCTGTAGCAGGTGGAATAGCTCAGTATGCTGTTGAAAGGGTAAAAGAGCTGGTGGTAATAGATAACGGAGGAGACATCGTTATGAGAAACGACAGACTGATTGCGGGCATATTTCCTTCAAACTTTGGAGTCAAACTTGAGTTTCAGAGGCCGGAAATTTACTCCGTATGCACGTCGAGTGGTAGATACGGTCATTCCATCAGCTTCGGTGACTGCGACGCATCGGTGGTTCTTGCCAAGGATGGATTTGTGGCAGATGCTTTTGCTACAGCTCTTGGAAACGAAATAAAGCCCGGATTTGGAAGAGAGGAAATAGAGAATGCTCTTAAAGACTTCTGGAAAAGGGCGAAAAAGTACGTTGATGGAATTGTGGTCATTAAAGACGGTTACGTTGGAGTAGCAGGGAGAGTTGAGCTTGTTAAAGCAAACTTTGACGAGAGGCTGATCACGAAGTGGTCGCTGTTCTAGACTTCTGGCTGTTCGGAATAGCAGCACTCTTTAGCATGCATCAGGTTTCGGTGAGAATAGGTACAATCAGAGCTGACACTCTTTCAGGCACTCTGATCAGCATAGCCACAACGGCCATTCTGTTTTCAGCACTTGCAGCACTGTTTTCCGGCATGCACTTTAATTCTGAATTTCTGATGCTTATGATAACTGCAGGCCTCATTCACTTCTTTCTTGCGAGAACAGTCTTTTACCAGTGTATAAGCAGGCTTGGAGCTAACGTGGCTGCAACCCTCGCTACTACGAGGATATTTTTTGCAGCCGTGCTTGGATACTTTTTACTTGGTGAGAGTGTTGGATACAAACTTGCCATTGCTGCCATTCTTGTTTTTGCGGGAGTTTTTGTCCTCACATTTCACGTCGTTTCTGATGGCTACGGTATAGCACTTGGTCTGCTTACCGGATTCCTCACAGCACTTGCTTCAGTTTTTGCAAGGAAAGGTATGGAGCTTTTTCCGGGAATTGGCAGTGCAATCGCCGGAACAGCTCTTGGTTATCTCTCTTCATTGCTTCTGTTTTTCGTTTTTTATTCGCTGATAATGCACAGGAAATTGGAATTTTCCCGGTCTTTTCTCCCGTTTGTTGCTGGAGGAATCTTCGTCGGTTTTGGACACCTGCTGAGATACATAGCACTGGCATACTACCCTGTCTGCTTCGTTGAAACTTTTGTCAGCATGTACCCTCTGTTCACATACTCTCTATCAGGCGTGCTGATAAAAAATGTGGAAGTTTTTAACATGAGGTTCTTTGTTTCAGCCTTTCTTATCCTTCTTGGAGCGGCAATTCTACTCTCTATGCCCGTAAAGCTTTGAGTAATTCTCTATAACCTCAACAATTTCCGTGACCCTCATTATGTCACTCCTTGTGACTATCCCGATAACTCTGCCACTTTCATCAACAACAGGTATTCTTCCTATACCTTTTTCCGTCATTATCTTCAAAATTTTATCAGCACTTGCATCAGGAGTTGTAACGACAACGTTTCTTGTCATGACATCCTCTACCCTCTCTCCCGGCTTCTCTATCAGGTCTTTCAGAGTTACTATTCCAAGAATCCTCCCGTACTCATCAACAACAGGATAACCAAGGTGCTTGTACTTCAGCATGAGCTCAAGCACCTCATCCTTTGGCGTATCGGGAGTAACGCAGATGGGATTTGGAGTCATGATGTCTGCAATTTTGAACCTGCTGAGCATGCCCTCAAGCGTTACGTGCCTCTCCTCCTCTCCAGCTCCCAGGTAAACGAACAGTGCGATCAGTATCAGCCAGACGTTTCCTCCAATCAATCCGAAAACAGCCATGGCAATCGCCATGAACCTTCCAACCTCTGCAGCCGCTCTTGTTGCCTTTACGTACCCCATTTTCTGTGCGAGAAAACTTCTGAGAACTCTGCCTCCATCCATAGGGAAGGCGGGTATGAGGTTGAATGCACCGAGTATCGCATTGAAGTACCACATTATAAAGAAGAATCTCTGCAGAGGATCTGCTGATACTGCCATCAGCAGATAGCTCAAAAACGCAAGGAAAAAGCTACCAGCTGGCCCGGCTATTGCCATTATGAACTCTTTTCTTGGCTCTTTCGGTATCTCGTCTATTAACGAAACTCCTCCAAAAATAAACAGGACTATTCCCCTTACTTTTGAACCGAACTTTATTGCGAAGTAGGAGTGACATAGCTCGTGGAAGAGTATGCATGCGAAGAAGACGATCGTCGTAATAACAGCCATTACAAGCCTCAAATCTGGAGGAAAATCGGCGTAGCCGTATGGAGGAGGCATTACATAGAAGGCGTATATCAGGAATGCAAGTATGAATATCAGGCTGAAGTGCACCTTCACGTCTATTCCGGCAATTCTGCAGATCCTGAAAGACTGACTCATAAGCTGGATACAAAAGCCAAAGATTTAAAGTTTATCTGGGTTAGTTATCCCGTGCACGTCTTTCCAGAAGACATGTGGCATTTGCTCGAAAGTGAGGAAAGAAAGAAGAGGGAGCCGGCTGAAAGACTGGCAGAAATCATTAAAGAGAGAATCAGAAGAAGAAAAGTTGCCTTTGATATTGGGGCTGGGACAGGTTACTTTACAGTCCAGCTATCAAAACTATTCGAAAAAGTTTACGCTGTTGAGAGGAGTGAAAAGCTTGCGAGGATACTTGCCTCAAAGGCATCGAAGACTTCGGAAGCCTCAAAGACCTCGAAGGGTTTGAAAAACATCGGAATAATAGTCTCCGAGAAACCACCGGAGATAGATTTTGATGTTGATCTCGTTCTTTTTGCCGACTCCCTGCATGAGATATCATGCAAAAAGGAGTATGTAGAGTGGTGCTGCAGCAGAAGCAAGTACGTTCTGATTGTGGACTGGAAAAAGGGAGTCTGCCAGAATGCCGGACCACCAGACTCTCACAGAATTGGAGAGGATGATGTAGCAGAGCTTTTCAGCTGCTACAAATTTGAGAAATTTGACATCTATCCCTGCCACTACGTTTTACTTGGTGTAAGGCAGAAATGATGTGACACTGAATAACAAAAAACTGCGGAAAAAACTAAAAAGTTTGAGGGTTCGACATCCGCTGTGTCGAAAGTATCAAACAAACTGCTCTTCAACTCAATCCTGATAGTACTGGCACTAACTCTTGCAGTTACGCCTGTTTTTGCCAAGGTAGTTGTGGGTGTTAGCGCAGACTATACAATACTGTCATCCAGCACTATCAGGGATACTTTCACTCTGACGTTCAAAAATACGGGTAAAAATACAACACCCCTGAATCTGGAAATACCTATATCTCTGTTTTTGCAGAACTTTACTGTTAGAGACATTCCAAGAGGTTACGTCAGCTATACAGTAAAGAAGGTTGGAAACGAAAAAGTCCTCCTCCTAAAAATATCCAAGACACTATCCCCATTCGAAAAATACAGGGTGATAATCGAGGGAAACGTACACGGCTTTATAGACTACATTGGCAACGGCGTTTACAGGTTTACTGCCGTTGAATATCCAAATTACTTTAACAGCATCGGAATTCCAGTGGATTCCATAAAGATCTCAGTTTCATTTCCTCAGGAATTTCTGTTTGCATACAGGGTAACTTCGGTCAGCTCAAACTCCCAGATATACTACAACGGTTTTAACAGTGTGGAAAAGGTCGAATGGAACTTCATTAACCCGACTTCTCAGGTTGTCGCTTTTGTCCAGTTTCAGAGAATTCCAAACCTGATGGCAATAGACATAACGGCCGCAATCATAATATTTGCTGCTTTTCTTGCCCTGTTTTACCTGAACTATCGCTCTGAAAAGAAGTTCAGCAGGATGAAAGTTCTGTTCAGCACACCGTGGGGAGGAAACATTGTATCGACGATAAGGGAGATGTTTGGAAGGGCTGAGAGGGAGATTCTGATCACATCACCCCACATATACTACACTGACTGGCTCACTGCCGAGCTCAAACCGGCTATCGATAGGGGTGTTAAAGTAAGGATAATTACATGGCCGAGCTATGAGAGGAGAGCTTTCAGGAGTGTTGAAGAGGTGCGAGAGGATAGAAAACAGTACTTCACTCTCAAGCGTTTTCTCGAGATGTTTCCTCCGGGGACCGTCAGGCTGAACGATAACATACATGCAAAAATGGTCGTGGTTGATGAAAAGAAAGTTATGATAACGACAGCAAACCTTACCCAGACTGGATTGTGGGAAAATTACGAAGTTGGCTTCAAGGCTGAAAGCGGAGAACTTGCCAAGCAAGCCAAAAACTTTTTTGAGATGGTGTGGAACTCTGAGGACACAATCGAGTTAAACGAGGAAACTCTCGATGCCAGAAAAGCGTGGGAGATTATAATGGAAAGGAAGAGAAGGAGAAGCGAGGAGAGGTGACAGAAATGGTTGTGTTCGACGACATAGGAAGTTTCCCTTTGCCAGAGGGTGTTGACAGAAAGTGGGTGGAGAACAACTACAGAACTCCGGAGTATTCTGAAATGGTGAGAAAGACGTTTTTAATGAAAGCCTCGGTAGTCGAATGTCCGAACTACCCCCAGTTCAGAGATATGGTGAAGCAGTTCATGGACATAATAAAAAATCCAGAATTTCAGGATGACGCTTACCTTGTTTCTGAAAAGTATGCAGTGATAGAAGAGGTGAAGGCTATAGCAGACATGAACTATCCCGACCCAGTGAGAGTTTGCGTCACAGGTCCTTTTGAGCTGTATTACAGGGAGTTCGGGCCCGTAATATATGAGGATGTTCTCTCCAACATAGCAAGGAGTGTGGCAAGGTTTGCGGAAAATGCTATTGAGATGCTTGATGATGTCTGCTCTGTAAGCTTTGACGAGCCAAGTCTCGGACTGAATCCTGAGCTACAACCAACTGAAGAGCAGATAGAGCTTGCCTACGAACCGATGAAGTTCAGTGTTGACGTTCAGATTCACCTGCATTCTCCCCTTTACTATCAGAAACTGCTGAATGCGAAAAACGTGGACGTTTTTGGAATTGAAGCGGCAAAAGATGAGAAAGCTGCAGATATAGTGGATGTGGAGGAGGTTGAATCGGCTGGAAAGAGGTTGAGAATAGGTATAGCGAGAACAGACATCGACTCTATAATAGCCGAATTCAATCAGAGGCATGGGGTAAATGCATGGAAGGATGAGGAGCTGGCAGTAAAAGCAATAGACGAGATAGAGAGCGTTGAAGTTATAAAGCGCAGGTACGAAAGAGCAGTGGAGAAGTTTGGGGATTTGCTTGCCTACACTGGCCCGGATTGCGGTCTGTTCAGCTTTCCGGGTCAGAAGTGTGCAATGAAGCTGCTGGAAAATGTGGCGAGGGCGATAGGAAAGTACGAATAGAGATGCCGGTAAAGCTGGTAAAGCTAAAAAGATGGAAAGTTGGAAAAGCGGGAAAGCTGGGGAGGTGAACGAATAGCCGTGAGCTCGGATGTCAGTTACTTCTTTACTTGTCTTGCAACTCTGTTCGCGATAATCGACCCGATAGGCAACATACCCTTCTTCATCGCCCTGACTGAGGATCTCACGGATGAGCTCAGAGAGAGGGTTTCAAAGAGAGCCACGATAATAGCGGCAGCTCTGCTTGTAATCATAGCACTTACGGGTGGAGCTATCCTGAAGTTCTTTGGTGTCTCGGTTGACGGACTGAGGATAGCCGGTGGAGTTCTGCTTTTCATGGTCGCAATAGACATGCTGAAGGGCAGTCCTGCAAGCGAGAAGTACTTTGAAAAGGGAATGCAGCACAAGGACGTTGACAGTCTGGCTGTTTTTCCAATAGCCCTTCCAATTTACTCCGGGCCGGGAGCGATAACAGCTGCGATAGTGCTTGCATCTGAGGCAAAAGATCCTGTTAAGATGGGGCTTTTAATTCTGAGCATAATCCTGATTTACATAATCGTCAGGCTGACCCACATATTCAGCGAGGAGATAACAAGAATTCTTGGCAGAAGTGGAGCGGACATATTTGCAAGGGTAATGGCAATTTTCCTTGCAGGAATAGCTGCCGAGTACATAATTCAGGGAATATTTGGAAAGCTACACTCTTTCCTCGCTTCAATGAAAGCTCAAGGATTGCTGAAGTGAGAGATTGCTGAAGTCACTGATGTGGTGGTGTGAATTGAAAAGAGTGAAAAGCGAACTTTGCGTTGGCGGAGTTGCTGTGGAAGACGGGAAAGTACTTCTGGTCAGGAGAGCTCACAGACCGGCTGCAGGTTACTGGTCCATTCCCGGCGGGAGAGTTGAAAACGGAGAAACTCTGGAAGAGGCTGTTAAAAGAGAGATGCTCGAGGAGTGCGGTGTTGAGGTTGAGGTTGGAGATGTAGTTTGCGTTGCAGAAGTAATCAGGGATGAAAAGCACTACGTGATCGTTGACTTTTACGTCAAACTGTCTGGAAACGTTGAGGCAGGTGGAGACGCTGTTGAAGCGAGATGGTTTGATATGGAAGAGGCAAGCAGAAGGGAGGATGTCGTTGATAGTGCGAGGGAACTGCTCAGAATCATGCTGGAATGCAGGGATGGCAAATGTAGAGATGGTGGAGGTAAAAAGTGCCCATACATAAAGGAGTTCTATGAGTAAATAAAGTTATAAAATAAAATTTAAAAACCTTTCAGGACATCTCTTCAACTTTTTCTATCAGCATTTTCAGAATCTCCTCATCACTCAGCACACCATCTGGAGGATCAACGATTTTTCTCAGTTTCAGCGGTACTGCATCCATTCTGTAAGCAGAACCACCCGCTTCCACTCCGGCAACAGCTGACGGGATCAGTATGTTGGCGATGCTTGCAGTCAGACTCCAGAACGGATCGACAACTATGAGAGGTATCTTTTTCATGTAATCGACGGTTGCCTTTGGAAAGTGAGCAGCCGGATCTCCCCCAAGCACGAACATTGCATCGGCATCTCTCCTTGAAAGTATGCTGTTGGCATCAGTTTCTCCCGGATTGTACCATGGATACCCCTTTGTAAAATCTACAGCAAAAGGATACCCCGTCTCCCATGTGCACACTTCGTTGAAACCCGTAACGTTGTAGTGCCCTCTCATGGGCATTATTCCAAACTTTGTGAACCTGTACAGGTCTTTTACAAGGCTTATTGCCTCGCTTATATTCCAGTAATTTCCGGCTGAGTGAGTGAGACCCATTCCAAAGAAAATTACTCCAAACTTACAGTTTTTCATCATTTCAGCAAGTTCCTTTAATTTCTCAACCTTCACTCCTCCAATTTCTCCGTTCTCGCTCCTGCATTCCCCTGTATTCACTATACTCCTGAGAGCGTTGAATATCTCGTAATCGCTACCCGGCTTTATCTGGATGAACAGATCTGCAAGTTTCGAACTCTCCGTGGGTCTGACATCGACAACCACTACTTTCCTGCCTATTCTGCTCTGTGCGAACCTTCCCCTCGTAAAGACTGAATACCTTGACATGTGCCTTGGATGTGCATGCATGGGATTGCAGCCCCAGAATATCACGAGATCTGCCCTATTTTTTACCTCTCCAAGCGTGAATGACGGCACACCCACCTCGTGAACGGCAAGTATTGTTGGTCCGTGACAGACGGATGATGTGCAATCTATCACTCCACCAACGATTTCAGCCAGCTCCACAGCCAGCTCCTGTGCCTCACATGTGGTTGAGGAAAATCCATAAAACAGGGGCTTTTTCGCCTTAACGAGTATTTCCGCTGATTTCTCTATTGCTTTTTCCAGATCAACTTCTTTTCCATCTATTTGTGGTTTTAAAACTCTTCTGTGGTACCTTGCAAGAATCTTGGAAGTGCCAAGAACGCAGGCGTTCTCAACTCTTATCTCTTTTCCATCAGTTTCCACCACAAGATCGTCGCACAGTGCACCGCAGAAAGGACAGACAAAGCCTGAAATTCTCCTGAACTCCTTCTCTATTTCAATCATCGACGCCATCTTCAACCCCCGGAATCAATTCTGTAAGGATTTATCGTGATTAAAATCTTTCGATCATTCTGGATTTTAAACCTGTCAGACGTGTGCTCTTATGGTTACTGTCCCCTCAAGCGCCCTTATCAGCTCTTCGAGCATTTTTTCGTGCAGTGAGTCTCCTTTCTCGAAAACTATTGCCTTTCTGCTGCAGAACTCAGCACACATCCCACATCCGACACACAGCTCCGGCTTGACTATGATCTTTCCCCTGACAACGTTTATTGCAAGACCCTTGGACATTGTCCTGCAAACAGCAACGCAATCTCCACAGCCAGAGCAAAGTCTCTCATCTATTCCCATTGCTATTGCAGACAGACTGTAGTCTGCATTTGGCTGGTAGAACTCATCAAGGCTGAGAGTCTTTACGTTCGAGAAGTGTCTCAGAGATGAAAGCACTCTTGACAGGTAGTACGGCTGAACACCCAGAAATACTGCGAGATCGCACCTCCTGAGAGGTCTCCAGTTACCGTCTTCTATGAACTGTATTATGTGATGCAGTGTAAAGCTTTTCGTCAGAGGATCAACCCCTTTTTCTATCAGGGGTTTTGAAGAAGCTCCCGTGGCTATGACTGGCATGAACTCGCTCAGCCTGACGGCATAATCGACAAGGTACTCCTTTTCAAGTAACAACCCACCCGTTACCAGGACAGCTCTTGATGACAGGATAATATCTGCTGCTTCTGCTGGAGTTACGCACACAGCCCTCTCGCACTGCAGCTCTGAAGGCTTGTAACTTCGGGGAATGAATATCCAGCGTCTCACTCTTTCACGAACATTAGTGACAGTTTTTAAGGATTTCTGTGTGGAATTCGAAGTAAAAAGGTAGATTTAAATGTAAAGTTCACAAAAATCTGGAGGCGAAAGTTTCTCCCTCGCTCTCGCAAACGTCTCTGTAAATGCAGCCCTCACATTTTTTTCCTTGCTCCTTTTTCTCTGGTAGAAAACCTCTCCTCAGCTTTTCCACCCTTTCCATACACCTAAGAACAGTTCTTTTATCTTTTTGAGTAATCTCAACCTTTCTGAGCTTTCCCGATTTGCAGTAGTAAACGTATCCTCCTTTGAAAGACGTCAGTATGGAGAATGCAGCCAGTTTTATTCTGTCAGAGTACCATACACCTTCCTCTGGAGCTCTGGACGACAGAATTAGGGCTCTCCTTTCACCATCGAACACTATCTCGTCAAGTCTTCCGGAGAGTTTCAGATCTTCCCTCCTTAAATCAACGTCAAGTTCCAGACTTCTGAGCTTTGAAAGCTCACCTGAATATGTAAACGAAGACAAGGCTGAATTAAAGACATCCTCGTTTTCCTCTCCGTAAAGCGTTAGAAACTTCGATTTTGCCCAGTTTTTCCAGTCTTTCTTTCCGCTCCTGACACTGAAGTACAGTTCTCTGAAGGCACTCATTTCCGTAACTCTTTCAGAACTGTCATGTTTACTTTCAAGCATATCAAAATAACAGTATCTCTGGCAAAATAATAGGGAGGAGATGTCGCTGACTCTGATGTACTCACTCCTCAAGCTCCTTTACCTCCAGAACTTCAAGAGGCACCTTCCTTAACCTTCTGCCAATCTCGTACTTCGCTATTCTTGCAGCGTGCTCTTCGCTCTCAGCGTTGAAGACTTTCATCTCAAATACAAGTCCAACAAGTGCAAGCCCGGCAACCATAAACGCACTCTTGAGCGTTTCGCCGCACCTCGGGCATTCAACGTACCCCACATCTATTTCCACAAAATCGAGATCGGGATTCAGTCTTTTACCCGCTTCAGCAACAGCTATGTTCATGGCATCCTCAACACTTCTGGCATTCCTGACTATCCACGCTCCCTGAAGTACGACGAGGTAGTTCATACGCTCACCTCCAGAATAGACAACTATTTTTTAACTCTTTTTCAAATTCTCTATGATTTCCTCGAACGTCTAAAATGAATTCCAGTTTAAATTCCAAACATTTTCCTGAGCAAACTCTTCTTCGCGCCACTCCTATCCTCTCGTGTTTCAGGCACGTCAACTTCTTTTAAACTTTTTCTTTCAGATTCGATTTCCCTCTTTCCTGTTTCCATTTCAGACCTCACAACCTCGGATTCCTCTGCTCTCTCTTCCACCCTAATCGTTTTCCTTTTCTCTTTACCCTTCTTCTCGCTCCTTTCAGGAAGTGGGAAGATCTTTTTCTCCTTTCTAACTCTGTTTACGACACTGACAGCACTTCCACCGTGCTTGCTCCTTCTAACTCTTACCTCTACGATAATCGGTTTTTCAAGTTCCGGACTTACTATCATTGCAGTTCCCGGAGGTAATCTCCTTATCTCATCAACCATTTCGGCTGTAAGGCCTTCCACGCCCTTCTTTACGGCGTTTATGTCGTTGGGGTTTGTTACCCTCAGTATTATCTGGGTGTTGCACTGGCTTATCACGTTTTTATCAACCCTTGCAGGCCTCTGGCTTATCACCATCAAACCAAGGCCAAATTTCCTGCCCTCACTCGCTATCGTTCTGAGTACCTGAGTTGAAACGGCCTTTCCAAATCCCCTTTCCGGTATGAAGTTGTGGGCCTCCTCTATGACTATCATCCCTGCCGGCACTTCTTCAAGCTTTCTCAGCTCGAAAAGTCTTGAGCAAATTCTTGAAACTATGAGATCCTGATGCTCGGGAGGTGTGCCCCTCATGTCAAGAACTACTGCCCTGTTTTTCTGCAGAAGAACCTGCATAGGTGTTGGATTCTCATCAAAAAGCCCGGCTTCAGCAATTTTTTCAAGACTTCCCAAAACAGTCCACTTCGCATTGTGCTTTATCTTTTCGACTTCATCCATTATATCCTCTATCGTGTAATCTCCTCTCTTTTTCAGATTCTTTATTGCCTGATAGAGCAATGCCTGAGAGGAATTTCCGGTCAAACCTGTCAGCTCTATCAGCTCCTCCGCAGAAAGATTTCTTCCATCAAGTCTGAGAACGCCATCCGCAACGTCTGCGAATGGGGAGTTTGGAGGAACGTAAACTGTAACGTTTTCGTAACCTTTTGGCTTAACACCAAAGTACTTCATCCTCTCTTTATCGAATTCATCATCATTTGGAAATTTCAGAGAAGAGTACTCCCCATGGGGGTCGATTATCAGAAGAGGAACTCCCCTTTCAAGCAACTCCTCTACAATAACACCCGCAGTATAGCTCTTACCGCTTCCGGTTTTTGCAAGTATGCAGCAGTGTTTCTGGACGAGTGAGTTTATGTCAAGCCTGACTTTTATCTTCGTGTCCT
>Ga0256914_1002477_pt1 | contig 15338 bp, 17 predicted proteins | sample HulkmetaG_FD_191571 | JGI IMG/M metagenome (GOLD analysis project Ga0256914, IMG submission 191571) | Hydrothermal chimney microbial communities from Main Endeavour vent field at the Juan de Fuca Ridge, Pacific Ocean - Hulk | ecosystem: Environmental > Aquatic > Marine > Hydrothermal vents ... | reverse complement strand
ATCGCCCCCTCGCTGGGCCCCTGCTGCGCCGAGTTCGTCCACTACCGGCGTGAATTGCCGCGGGAATTCTGGCCCTACCGGGACCAACACCGGCGTTTCGATTTCTGGGCCATCAGCCGCGATCAGTTGACGGCCGCCGGTATGCGGCCCGGGTTCATCGTCAACAGCGGCATCTGCACCCGCTGCCGCAGCGAGGCGTACTACTCCTACCGGGCCGGTCACCGCACGGGGCGATTCGCGGTGGTGATCGGTTTGAAATAGGGGGGCGGCCATGCCCGCCCGCCGTTCTCACGGGAAAAGGCGAAAAGTTGAAAGCTTTCGTAAAAATGGGGTGCCGCGGGGCGGTAGGCGGCTTGCGCGGCCATGCACTTTGCGCCGCTGCGGCCCGGCCGTCGCCGGCCCCCGCGGCGAAACCCGTCTTCGGTGGCGGCCCCGGTGGGAGGGCCTGAGCGATGCGCGCCTGTCGGCAGGAGGTCAATATCCTCTGGAACCGGGAAACCGCCCCCGGCCTCTACCGCCTGGGGCTCGAAACGCCGGCCATGGCCGGCGCCGCCGTGCCGGGGAGCTTCGTCATGGTGCGTGTGCCCGGCCCGGGGGAACCGCTGTTGCGGCGGCCGTTCTCGGTGCACGGCCTGGTCGAAGGCCCTTCGGGGCCCGCCGGAATCGAGATTCTCTACCGCGTGGTGGGTCCGGGCACCACCCGGATGGCGGCCTGCGCCCGCGGCGCCCGCCTGGATGTGGTGGGGCCGCTGGGGCGGGGATTCCGGCTGGCCGAACCCACCGGGCACGTCGTCATCGCGGGCGGCGGCGTCGGTGTGGCTCCTCTGGTGTTCCTGGCCCACCGGCTGGTCCGTCGGCGGGGCGGGGCCGAGGGGGTACGCGTTTTTATCGGTGCGGGATGCGGGGACGAGATCATCGGTGTCGAGGATTTCCGTGCTCTGGGCATCGAGCCGGTGGTCACCACCGACGACGGCAGCTGCGGATTGCAGTGCCGGGTCACTGAGCCGTTGACGGCCCACCTTGCACGGCACCGCCCGGATATGCTGTACGCCTGCGGGCCGACGCCCATGCTGCGGTGCGTGGCGCAGCTGGCGGCAGAGCACCGCATCGCCTGCCAGGTCAGCGTGGAAACCATGATGGCCTGCGGCATGGGCGCCTGCCTGGGGTGCGCCCTGCAGAGTGCCGAGCCCGGCGTGTACCTGCACGCCTGTACCGACGGCCCGGTGTTCGATGCCGACCGCCTGCGCCTGTGACCGCCTGCGCGGATGGACCCGGCGCAACAGGGGGGATGCCGCCGGCTACTGGTGGCTGCCCCTGCGGGCGTTCTTTGGGATTGACTTTCAGGGGGTGCTGTGATAAAAGTTGATCCCTTAAAACTACAAGCCCCGGTATTGCGGGGTGCCGTCGGCGGTGTTCCCGATGCCAGCGGGCAGATGAGGTAGGCATTGCGAAAGTCCCGGGAAACCAGGCGCACCTTGCGGGAGCTGGCCTATTACAGCAGCCTGGGGCTGTCGGTGGCCTTGGCCATTTTCATCGGCGTGGGGATCGGTGTGTATCTGGACAGGCGTTTCGACACCTCGCCGTGGCTGATGTTCACCGGACTCGTATTGGGAATCGCAGCCGGATATCGCAACATAGGACTTGCCATTAAGAAAGCCAGAAAATTTTGAGCCTGTTTCCAGAGTAACGTTCAGAACCGACCTTTAAAATCGGGCAGAAGCAAACGTGAAAATCCAACAGCGCCTACTGGCCTTCGTGATTCGCACCAACTGGATTTTGTTTCTATCCCTGAGTCTGCTTGCGGTATGGCTCAGCTCGCCCGCCTTCACCCGCGGCGTCGTCTGCGGCGGACTGCTGGTCCTCGTCAACTTCCACCTTTTGGCCCGCACCCTCAAGCGCGCCCTCACCCCGCCCCACCTGGCATCCACCGGGTCGGTGCTCGCCAAGTATTACATCCGCTTCATCATCAGCGGTGTCATTATTTTTTTCCTGATATCCACCCGTTTCGTCAATCCCCTCGGACTGCTGGTCGGCCTTTCGGTGGTCGTCGGCAGCATCATGCTGGCAACCCTGTGTGAACTGACAAAACTCATCATCAAGGAGGCGGCCTAAGGATGGAACATCCCTACCTTTTTTTCGTCAAGTTGTTTGAGCTGATCGGGCTGGGGCATTTCGCCCACGCCTATCCCCATGTCATTTACACGTGGGTTGTGATGATCATCCTCATCGTGCTGGGCGGCTTGGCGGCCCGCAGCGTGACGCTGATTCCCGGCAAGGGGCAGAACGTCTTCGAGATGATCATCTCCGGGTTGGAAGAGTTCATGGTCGACGTGACCGGCGAGGAGGGGCGCTGGCTGTTTCCGCTGGCGGGCACCATCTTCATCTACATCCTGACCTGCAACCTGCTGGGCCTGATTCCGGGATTCATGCCGCCCACGGCCAACCTCAACACCACCCTGTCGTGCGCCCTGGTGGCGGTTATTTTCACCCACATCATCGGTATCAAGTACCACGGCGCCAAGTACATCAAGCACTTCCTGGGGCCGGTGTGGTGGATGGTGCCCATTATTTTTCCCATCGAGATCATTGGGCATCTGGCCCGCATCCTGTCGTTGTCCTTCCGTCTTTTCGGCAACATGATGGGTCACGAACTGGTGTTGGCCATTCTGTTTTTCCTGGCGGGCGCTTTCTTCGCCCCGCTGCCCATCATGGCGCTGGGTATCTTCGTGGCCCTGGTGCAGGCGCTGGTGTTTTTCCTGCTTTCGGTCATGTACTTCACCGGTGCCATGGAGCACGCTCACTGATGACCGGGCACCCCGGAAGCTTTTTCGAATGATGTTAATGGGAGATGGAAGAAGCCCTTATTAATTCTCAACAAAGGAGGTAGAGGCTGGTATGGAAGGATTACAGTTCTTCATCGCGTGTGTCACGGCCGCAGGTTTTGGAATCGCCATCGCCGCCTTCGGGTGCGGTCTCGGACAGGGGATGGGTGTCAAGTCCGCTGTGGAAGGTATTGCCAGAAACCCGGAGTCTTCCGGCAAGGTGACCGTTACCCTGCTCATCGGCCTGGCAATGATCGAGTCGCTCTGTATCTACGCGCTGGTCATTTCACTCATCTTGATCTACGCCCACCCGCAGGCCGAAGCCATCGCCAAGCTTCTCGGCGGATGATTCGCCTGCATTGACGACAGACCTCACCACGGGCGCATGCCGGCACGGCATGCGCCTTTTTTTTTACCCGCTACGCCGCGCGCTCAGCGGTTCTTGCGCCAGCGGGGATGGGTGATGCCGAATTTCTTGATCTTGTAAATGAGGGCGCGCGGACTGATGCCCAGGAGCTTGGCGGCGTCTTTCTGGATCCAAAGGCTTTTTTCGAGGGCCTCGAGGATCATCTCCTTCTCGGCGTCCTTGAGAGACTTGGGGGCCTTGGCGGGCGCCGTGGCCGTCGGGGCGGCCTCCTGCGTCCGCGGCTGCTTGTGAAGCATGGGCTCCAGCATGGCCACGTGCTCTTCGCGGATGACGGGGTCGTCGGTCAGGATGACGGCGCGTTCGATGGTGTTGGACAGCTGGCGGATGTTGCCCGGCCAGTCGTAGGATTTGAACCACTCCACGATGGCGGGTGAAAAATCCTCCACCTTTTTCTTGAGGTTGCGCGACACTTTCTGCAGGATGGCGCGGGCCAGCGGTTCGATGCACTCCCGTCGCTCCCGCAGCGGCGGCAGGTTCACCGACAGGACATTGATGCGGTAGTAGAGATCCTCCCGGAACTGGCCCGTTTCGGTCAGCTTCTCCAAGTTGCGGTTGGTGGCGGCGATCACCCGGGCATCGGTGTGGATGGTGCTGTTGCCGCCCACGCGCTCGAAGCATTTTTCCTCCAGGAATCGCAGCATCTTGGCCTGCAGGGCGAGGCTCATCTCACCGATTTCATCTAAGAAGAGCGTTCCGCCGTCGGCCTGCTCGAAGCGGCCGATGCGTTGCTTGGTGGCCCCGGTGAAGGAACCCTTTTCGTGTCCGAACAGCTCGCTTTCCAGCAGCGTTTCAGGGATGTTGGCGCAGTTGACCTTGATGAACGGTTTGCGGCGGCGATGGCTGTTGAAATGGATGGTGCCCGACAGGAAGCTCTTGCCGGTACCGGTTTCGCCGGTGACCAGCAGGGTGGCGTCCGTCCGGGCGAACTTCTTCAGCGCCTTGATGACCCGCTGCATGGAGGGACTCGCGGCGATGATCTGGCTGAAATCGTAGACGATGTCCTGCTGCCGGCGCAGGTAGTCGATCTCGTTCTTGAGGCTGCGTTCGTTGAGGGCCTGCCGGACGGCCAGGCGCACCCGCTCGTCGCGAAACGGTTTGCTCAGGAAATCGGAGGCGCCGCGCTTGATGGCGTTGACCACGTTCTCGGCATCGTCCACCCGGCCGGTCATGATGACCACGGTTCCCGAGGCGTGGGTTTTGACCCACTTGAGCAGGTCCAGGCTGCCGCCGTTACTCACCCCCCAGTCCAACAGCAATACGTTGTACTGGATCTTCTTGAGGTGCTCGAAGACGTCGTCACCGGGAGGGTGGGCCTCGATCTCGTAAGAGCCGGAAAGGGCTTCCGCCAGCTGCTGGCGCGCCTTTTTACTGCGGTCTATGATGAGAATGCGGTGCATCGGGCAATCGGGTATTCTTTCCTGAAAGATGTCGAAACGGGTCCGCGGTGTCGCTCCGGCGCACTTGGCTGCCGGGCGGGCCGCCGGCACCCGTTGCCGCATCGGTCTTGCATCTTACGGGCCTTTGCTGTATCTGACGTAGGGGCGGGCGGCCGCGCCGCCCGGTGCTGGATCGGTTGGAATGCCGACGGATAGACCCCCGTGTGAAAGGGGGGGGCGGCCCGGTGCAGCCCGCAGGCGCTTTGCGATGCCCGCCCGGCCGGACGGCGCAAAAGCGGGTACGTCCCCTGGCCCCCTGTGAGACGCCCGTCCGGCAACGGTCGGTGTGTTGTGCGTTCCGGAGACAGGAAAAAAGGGAATCGGTTAATCGAACTGTCCCAGCGGCCGCTGGAAAGTGAACTTGGCCGGTTTTTTGACCAGTGTATCCCAGGCTTCATCCACATTACGGCCCGAAGCGGTGAAGGGGATGGACACGATAAAAGCCGTCGCTCCCAGAATCATGGAAGCGATGCCCAGGGGCCTGACCAGGATGACGTCGGCGATCATGGCGCCGGCTTCCGGCTGGGTGTCGTCCAGGAGCTTCTGCCCCTGCGCCAGCGCCGCACCTGCCGGCAGCAGCACCAGTGAGGCCACGGTCAGAAGGACGATGGTGCGTTTTCCCAGTTTGGTCATCTGAATCTCCTTTACACTCGGGGGGTTATTTTAGATCCTCGATGATCAGACTAAATAAAGGTCGAAAGACTGTCAAGCAAAAAGACGAATTGTCGGTTACTTAGCCGCTTTTTCGGGGTTTCGCCCGTCGCCGGAGCAGCCCGCCGGGACCGGCCCCGATGCGGTCTGCGCCTTGCGTGATGCTGCCCCTTATTATCGGACACAATCGCCGTTTCTACAATGTATTTCCAGGGAGGAGGCCGTTTTGAAAAAAATCGCGGGACTGTTCATCTGTTTGTGGGTCATCACCGGATTGGGCTGCGCCGCCGGCACACCGGCGTCCAAAACCGTCGCCATGGATGAGCCGGCCGTACGCCGGCTGGTACTGGAGGTCATTCGGGACAACCCCGACGTGGTTTACGAGGCGGTTCGCAGGCGTGCCGACCAGCTGAAAGCCGAGGCGCGCCGGCGGGAACTGGAACGCAGCTTTGCGGAGCGGGTCGACATCACGGTGAGCCCTTCGGACCCCGTCAAGGGGCCGGCGGACGCGCCCGTGACCATCATCGAGTTCACCGATTTCCAGTGCCCCTACTGCGCGCGCGGGGCTGGCGTGATGGACGACCTGTTTGAAAAGTATCCCGGCAAATTGCGGCTGGTTTTCAAGAACAACCCGCTCAAGTTCCACAAGCAGGCCGTGGCGGCGGCCCGCGCGGCACTGGCCGCCCACCGGCAGGGAAAGTTCTGGCCGTACTACGAACTGCTTTTCGACAATTACGACAACCTGAGCCCCGAGCTGTTCACCACCATCGCCCGGCAGCTGCAACTGGACATGGCGCGTTTTAACCGGGACCGGGAATCCAAACAGATCGCGCGGCAGATCGACGACGACCGACGGCAGGCCCGCAAGCACGGTTTCACATCCACGCCCACCTTCGTGATCAACGGGGTGGTAGTGGTCGGCGTCCGACGGCTGAATTACTTCGAAACCGTCATCGAGCGCCTGCTGCGGGAGTCGCCAAAGGGTTGAATCGTCCGGATCCCTCCCGTTGGAAAACCGAAAAACCGGCCACCGAAAGCGGTTTCATATTTTTTAAAATTTAAAGAAATCCAAAGAAAAATGAAGATTTCAGGAGTGGAGTGGTGTGTTCATAACTTGTCGAAAACAGTCGATCTGCTTAAAATCCTTACCAAAATGAAGCGCTTGAAAATCATTGTATTTATGGCCGGTTGAGGCCGCAGTGCTTATTATCTGTCGCTAAAACAATGTGTTGTACAATGTTTAAAACCGGCCCCTGATTTATTTTAAAAACGCCTTTCTTCAGGATTGACATCTCGGGGGCGATTCTATAATTTCCCACCTGCTGAAGTCACTTCGGCTATTTCCAGTCTATTTCCTCTAAACTCTTGGAAATCGTTCGTAAGTCCTGCTCCTGAGCCTGTTTTCAGCCTGTTTCCGGAGCACCTGTATTCTGAAAGAAACGTTGCCGAGGGGAGATCGTTACGCCTGATGGAAGCCGTTTGGGAGAAGGTGAAATCCGCAATCAAGGAAAGAGTGCCGGGGCACACTTTCAACATGTGGATTGCTCCTTTGAAATTCGGTGGATTCGATCAGAAGACTTTTGTTCTCTACAGTCCCAACTTTTTCTCGAGAAACCGCGTCAAGACCCACTATGCGGAACTGATTCGCGACCAACTCTGCGATGCCCTCGGGAAGAAGGTGTTCCTGGTCATCGAGACCGGCAGGCGTGCAGGCGGTACGGCATCCAGCGAATTGGCCCCCCGCCGGCAGCGCAGCCTGCCCAACATGGGCATCCGGCCCCACAGCGGTCGGCTGTTGCGGCGCGACTTCACCTTCGACCAGTTCGTGGTGGGGGGCAACAACGACTTCGCCTACACCGCCTCCCTGGCCTTGGCCTCCCGCAGGAAGCGTAAGAACGGTTGCGAGAACGCCCTCTTCCTGCTGTCGAAACCCGGCATGGGCAAGAGCCACCTGTCCCAGGCCGTCGGCCACTACATTCTCTCCGAGTATCCCAACGAGAGCGTCTACTACATGACGGCCGAGGACTTCAGCGCCGAGATGGTCAGCGCCTTCCGGGAAGACAGCGTGGAACGTTTCAAGGAAAAATACCGGCGCAACTGTGACGTGCTGCTGCTGGAGGACATCCACTACCTGAGCGGAAAAGACCGCACGCAGGTCGAGCTGGCTATGACCCTTGACTTTCTGCTGGAATCCGACAAGAAGATCATTTTTTCCAGCTGCTACCGCCTGTCGGACATCCCCAAGCTCAACGACAAGCTGCGCTCCCGCCTTTCCTACGGCCTGACGTCCATCATCGAACCGCCGGACTTCAAGACCCGCGTACGCATCCTCAAGAAAAAAGCTTCGGCCTACGGCAGCCAGGTGCCCGTCGATGTCATCAGTTACCTGGCGTCGGAGCTCACCGAAGATGTCCGTCAGCTGGAGAGCGGGCTGGTGGGGGTCAGCGCCAAGTCCTCCCTGATGGGCATTCCCATCGATCGCGACTTGGCCGAGAGCGTGGTGCGCAACATCATCCGCCAGCGCAAACGCATCACCATCGACGCCATCAAGAAACTGGTGTGCGCCCAGTACAACATCACTCTGGCCGACATCGTGTCGCGCTCGCGCCGCCAAGCCGTCGTGCGGCCGCGCCAGATCGCCATGTACCTTTCCCGGCGCTACACGGACTCCCCGCTGCAGGTGATCGGCAAGAGCTTCAACCGCTACCACGCCACCGCCATGCACGCTATCGCGGCCGTGGAAAAGGGCATGCGCCAGAACGGTGCGGTCCGCAAACAGGTGGAGTACCTGCAGAAGAAGCTGGAAACGGGAGACTTCTAAACCGCGGGGTGCCTGCCGCCGATCGCCGCAACGACCCGTGAGTGGAGGCGGAGGCTATGCCCCACCATGAATAGCGGCACGGCCCCGCCTCCCACCCGCACGTTGATGATGGACTCAGTGGACAGCCGGCTGATGCAGCCGCCGTAATGGCCTCCCGGGGGCGAAAGGGTTGATGTTCACCTTGCGGTACTCGAAGGTCAGCCCGGATTCGGTGATCACCGGAAAAGGCCCCTCGGGGATCGTGACGCACTGCGAACCACCCAGTCGCCGCTCAGCGCCTCATCGATGACTTCCTCCCAACTGTCGGCGTCCACCTCAGCGCCGATGTACACGTCGCGTCCGCCATGGTCGGTTTTGGGTTTCATCACCAGCGATTCGCGGTGCCGCCGCACATAGTCCGGCAGCTCCACCTCGGTGTCTCCCACGAAAGTGCGTGTGTCGGCCGCCCATCCGGCCTACGTTGACCGTGGTGCTCGCCGACAGGTCCGTGAGGTTCTGGATAGCGATGAGCTTGTGGGCGGCCTCCAGGTTGGGGTTGACGCCCCGGGCGTAGTCTTTGCCGGCATGGGCCGCCCGGCCCTCGATGTCGATGCGGAAAGTTCCCACGCCCTTGCGGGCCGAAACGACCTCCCCACCGGAGACCAAACATTAACCAGGGGCTCTGTAAAAACTCGTGTCACTTGACATGTGTCAAATGAAACTTTCCGGCCGGGCGTATACAGAAAAAGCCCGCCACCGGAAGGGGCGGGCTTTTTCTGGGTCGATCGGCGTGTGACCGCTGTTCGGACCGTTACTGGGTGGTGGAGAAAGGTTCATCGGCGGAGATCAGCTCTTCGAGCAGTTCCATCCGACTGTTGCGCTCATACTCGATGGCGCAGCGCAGGCGCAGCGCGCACAGCCTGGTGCAAACTCTCTCCTGGCGGTTGTAGGCGCCGAAACAGCTGTCCGGACCGGTGCCGAACATGGGGTAGTTGAGATTGATTTCCATAAAAAACCCCTCAGATCTGCAGTATTGACATCAATTGACGGTGGATTCGTCCGTTGGTAGCCAGTATTTCCTTCTTCTCGACGTGGTACGCCCCGTCGGCGAAGTCGCTTACCACGGCGCCGGCCTCGGCGGCGATCAGGGCGCCGGCGGCCGTGTCCCAGGGTTTCAGGTTTTCCTCCCAGTAACCGTCGAAGCGACCGCAAGCCAGCTGGCACAGATCCAGCGCGGCGGACCCCAAGCGGCGCACGCCCAGGGCGGCCAAGGAACAGGCCCTGAAGCGGGCCAGCAGTCGGTCCAGCTCCCCGGTGCTGGCGTAGATCAACCCCGTCGCCAGGAAACTGTCCTGCAGCCGCTCGACCGCCGACACGCCGATGGGGTGCTCGTTGAGGCGTGCACCCCTGCCGGAGACGGCGCTGAAGAACTCGCCGGTGGCCGGGTTCAGCACGACACCGGCGACGATGCGGCCCTCCAGCTCGAAGGCGATGGAAACCGCGAAGTAGTTCAATCCGTGGGCGAAGTTGATGGTGCCGTCCAGCGGATCGACCAGCCAGCGGCACCCGCTCTCGCCGCGGCTCAGGCCGCCCTCTTCGGCCAAGATGCTGTGCTCCGGGAAGGCCCTGGCGATGGTTTCTGAGATGACGTCCTCGGAAGCCGTATCGGCTTCGGTGACCAGGTCGCGGGTGCCCTTGCGGCTGACGTCGCAGCGCCCCCGGAAATAGGATTGCAGCAGGTGGGCGCTCCTGTAGGCCGCGTCGGTGGCCACCTCCATGATACGTTCCAGGTCCATGCGGCTTGTGTTTTAGCCCCAACGCGGCTGCGTGTCAAGTTCCCCGTGGGGGGCCTGCGGGGTAGGGCCGGAGGGGCCCCCGTGCGGCGGTTCGGCCGCGATTTCCGAGATGCGGCGCGCCATTTCACGGATCAGCGGTCTGAGCGAGGCCCGTTCCAGGGCCGACACGGCAATGCCGTTCAGCCGTTGCTGCAGCTGCGCCACGGCCTCCGGGGCCAGCCGGTCTTTCTTGTTGAGCACGCGCAGCAGCGCGATGTGGTCCAGCTGCAGGTCGGCCAGCGTCTTTTCCACCGAGCGGATGTGGTCTTCGTGACGCGGGTTGCTGATGTCGATGACGTGCAGCAGCAGGTCGGCGCCCTCGAGTTCCTCCAGGGTGGCGCGGAAGGCCACCAGCAGGTCTTCGGGCAGATCCTGGATGAATCCCACCGTGTCGGTGATGATGACCTCCATGTCGCGGGGAAAGCGCAGGCGGCGGCTGGCGGGGTCCAGGGTGGCGAAGAGGCGGTTCTCGACGGTCACGCGGCTGTGGGTCAGGGTATTGAGCAGGGTGGACTTGCCGGCGTTGGTGTAGCCCACGATGGAGATCACCGGCAGTCCCTGGCGGCGGCGCAGGGCCTTCTGCCGTCCGCGGTACTGGCGCACCCGCTGCAGGGCCTCTTCCAGCTGGCGGATGCGCTGCCGGGCGCGGCGCCGGTTGATCTCCAGCTTGGTCTCGCCGGGTCCCCGGCCGCCGATGCCGCCGGTGAGCCGCGACATGGCGGTGTTCTTGGTGACCAGGCGCGGCAGCAGGTACTTGAGCTGGGCCAGTTCCACCTGCAGTTTGCCCTCGCGGCTCTGGGCGCGCTGGGCGAAGATATCCAGGATCATCTGGGTGCGGTCGATGACCTTCAACTCGGTGCTGTTGGTGATGGAGCGGATCTGGGAGGGGTTGAGCTCCTGGTCGAAGATGATCAGCGAGGCCCCCTTCTGCAGGGCCTCGAGGGTGATTTCCTGGAGCTTGCCGCGCCCCACCAGGAAGCGCGGGTCGGTCTTGCGGCGCTGCTGCAGCACGCTGCCGACCACCTCGATGCCGCCCGATGCCGCCAGCTCCCGCAGCTCCGCCAGGGACTGGCGGGCGGCCCGGGCCGGGCCGGTGGCCACGCTCACCAGCAGGGCGCGCTCGGACGCCGTGCCGCCCCCGGGCTGCGACGGCCGCACGAAGGCCATCTCGTCTTCCAGGGCACGGATCAGCTGCAGGCATCCGATGTCCAGTCCGTGAGGAGGCAAGGGGTCCAGTTCCTGGCAGGCCCTGCCGGGCTGCGGCCGCGGCAGGACGTGGGCGGCGTGGACGCGCAGCGGCCTGCCGGCGCCGTCCACGGCCACGGCCGCCATGAGGTCCAGGCGCAGCAGGGCCAGGTCGGTGAGGTCGTCGGAGGACAGGGGTTCCCCCTTCAGGTGGGTGTGCACGCAGCGCAGCCCCCGCAGCCGACCGGGTGCGGCGCGGTATTCCCGGGTGTCCGGGATGACCACCTTGTGCTGGTCGCCGGCGATGACATGGGTGACGCGCCCCTGGCGGTTGATCAGCACGGCCACCTGGCGGCGGATGCTGTGCGAAAGGTCCGCCAGCTCGCGTACCAGTTCGCCGGTGGCCAGGTACTCGGGCGGCGTGCGCCGGCGGTACAACCGCTCCAGGCGGCGCAGCCGGCTGGGTTTGAGGCCCGCCGTGTGGCCGAAGATCTTCTTCATCGCACGACCCCTCCGCGGCGCGCAGCCGGCCCTTCGACGGGCGCGCTTGCGACGGCGGGCGAAGCCGTGGCGGAATCTCGGGGGCGCCGCCGCGAGGCGGCCCCGGGCGACACCCCTGTCCTGGCACAACGATCAGGGCTGATGGAACTCCTCCAGGTTCTCGAAACGGGTGTAGGCCCCCAGAAAGGCCAGGGTCACTTCGCCGGTAGGGCCGTTGCGCTGTTTCTTGAGCAGGATTTCCGCGGTTCCCCGCTTGGGATTGTTCTCGTCCTTGTTGTAGACCTCGTCACGGTAGATGAAGGCCACCACGTCGGCGTCCTGCTCCAGGGCGCCCGACTCGCGCAGGTCCGAGAGCTGGGGGCGCTTGTCGCTGCGCTGTTCGAGCATGCGGTTGAGCTGCGACAGGGCGATCACCGGCACGTCCAGTTCCTTGGCCAGGGCTTTCAGGGCGCGGGAGATCTCGGAGACTTCCAGTTCGCGCCGCTCCGACGTGCGCCGGGACTGCATGAGCTGCAGGTAGTCGATGATGATCAAGCCCAGGCCCTTGTCCATCTTGAGGCGCCGGGCCTTGGTGCGGATTTCCAGAACGGAAATGTTGGGCGTGTCGTCGATGTAGATGGGGGCCTCGGACAGGGTGCTGGCGGCGTCGGTGATCAGGTTCCACTCTTCGTCGCTGAAGAGCCCGCCGCGCAGCTGCATGGAGTCGACGCTGGCCTCGGCGCACAGCATGCGCAGGGACAGCTGCTCCTTGGACATCTCCAGCGAGAAGATGGCCACCGGGACGCCCTCCACCACGGCCGCGTGCCGGGCGATGTTCAGCGCCAGGGCCGTCTTGCCCATGCTGGGGCGCGCCGCCAGGATGATCAGGTCGCTTTTCTGGAAACCGGCCGTCAGGGCGTCGAGCCGGGTGAAGCCCGAGGCCACCCCCGTGATCAAGGCCCGCTGTTTCTGACGCTCCTCCAGGGTATCGATGTTGCGCAGGATGATCTTGCTGATGGGCGAGAAATCCTGGCGCGATTTGTTCTCGGAGATCTCGAAGATGGCGCTCTCGGCGAAGTCGATGATCTCGTCGACGCTGCCCATGTCCTCGTAGCAGCGCTGGGTGATGGCGCCGGCCTTCTGGATGAGACGCCGCAGAGCGGCCTTGTCGTGGATGATCTTGGCGTACTGGCGGGCGTTGGCCGCCGCCGGCACGGTCTCGATCAGCTTGGAGAGGTAGCTGGCGCCGCCGGCCTTTTCCAGGTTCCCCTTTTCCTTGAGGGCCTGGGTCAGGGTGATCAGGTCGACCGGTTCGCTTTTCTCGAAGAGGTCCACCACGGCGTCGAAGATCTTCTGGTGCGCCGGCCGGTAGAAATCTTCGGGCCGCAGGACCTCCAGCACGTCGAACAGCAGGCCGTTGTCGAGCATCAGGGCGCTCAGCAGGCGCTCCTCCGCCTCCACGGCCTGGGGCAGTACGTGGGCCAGGGAGGGGTCCCGGCCGGGTGCGGCGGATTCCTCCGGGCGGTTCATACCGATCGCCTCCGGTTGTGGCGGAAGGGTCGCCGCCGGTCGCCGCGGGCATCCCTGCTGCCGGCGAGGGCCATCATTCCGGTACGATTTCCACGGTGATTTCGGGTTCGACTTCCTTGTAGACCCGGATGGGCACCTTGTGGGTGCCGACGGTCTTGATGGGCGCGCTCAGCAGCACCTGGCGCTTTTCCACCTCGATGCCCTGCTTCTTGAGGGCCGTGACGATGTCGCGCACGGTGATCGATCCGTACAGCCGTTCGCCCTCGTGCACCTTGGCCGGAATCTGGCAGGACACGCCCTCCAGCTTGGCCGCCATTTCCTGGGCCAGGCTCTTTTCCTTGGCGATCTGCAGCTCGAACTTGGCGCGCTGCTGCTCGATGATCTTGCGGTTCTGATCGGTGGCTTCCACCGCCTTGCCCTGGGGCAGCAGGTAGTTGCGGGCGTAGCCGTCGGCCACGTTCACCTCGCTGCCGATGATGCCCAGGGACTGGATGGTCTCCTTGAGAATGACTTTCATACTGGCCTCCATGTTTATTATAGCGGTTGTGACCGGAGGGTCACTTCGTCAAATCGTCGTTAGCTGCAATCAAAAGTATTTCGTTTGGGTTACGGGCCTCACGCGGTGCCGGAATCCTGTGATCCGAGTTTCCGGAAATTGAACCAGGTGTCGAACAGCCCCAGGGCGATGACCACCAGCACCAGCATCTGCTGCACCGCCACCAGGCTGTAGATGAACACCCGCAGCAGCCGCGGGAAGCCCTTTTTCTCGAAAAAAAAGGCCACGATGGCGATTCCCTGAAAAAAGTAGACCACCAGCAGGACGAGCAGGCCGTTGAGTCCCAGCAGCTTCAGCGCCCCGCCGGCAAAGGCCACCATGGCCCCGCAGACGATGAGGCCCCACACCAGGTGCTCCGGGGCCCGCCAGCGGTTCAGGGGGCCGTAGGCCGGGATGGGCAGCCGGCGGGCCGCCAGCAGGGGGCGCGCCAGCAGCAGGTTGGCCCACACCACCAGCAGGGTCGACATGATGGCCAGTGACGGGAGCAGGCGCACCAGCACGTACCGGATGCGGTCCAGCGAGCGCGCCAGCAGGTCCACGTTCTCCGGAGCCACCCCCATGCGTTTGTAAAGCGCCAGGGTCAGCTCCAGGTTGCGTCCGACGTAACCGGTCACCAGGTCGACGACGCCGGTGCCGGAAACCAGGCTGCTGACCATCAGCACGGCCAGGCCGCAGAGAAAGGCCGTGCCGGCCGTGAAGAGCACGGTGGGTTCCAGCGGCATATCGAGCTCGAACATTTCGCCCAGCACGAGGCCGATCACCAGCAGTTCGAAGAAGAACCACAGGTCGATGGACATGCCGCCGATCACCAGCAGCATCAGCAGGGCCGAAAGCAGGGCCACCGCGAGCCCGCCGTGGCGTCCCAGTTTCAGGCGGTAGAACAGCACCGGCAGCGGAATGAAAATCGCCCCTGTGAAGCCGACGATGGGAATGAAGGCCGCCAGCGCGAACACTCCGCCGGTGATGGCGACGCCCCTGGCGATGTCTCTGACGGCATTTGCGGTGGTTACCGGTGGCACGGGCGGCTCTCCCTGTACCGGCCCCCATGCGGGACTGCCTGGACCGGGCTATCGGTAATCCAGCGATCCCACGAAGGGCAGCAGCGCGATGATGCGCGCGCGCTTGATGGCCAGGGTCAGTTCGCGCTGGTGCTTGGCACAGGTTCCCGAGATGCGCCGCGGAATGATTTTGCCGCGTTCGGTGATGTAGTATTTCAGCGCTTTGGGATCTTTGTAGTCGATCTTCAGGCTGGTGTCGGCGCAGAAACGGCAGACTTTGCGGCGGTGGTAGACTCTTCTTCTCTTGTAGCCGGGGCGGCGTTTGGTATGACGAGGCGCTGGGGCCATGGTGTCAGCTCCTTATTCAGATGATCCGGTTTCGTTTTCTTCAGGATTCTCGCCGGTGGAAGCTTCGGTCTTCGGAGCACTCGGGCTCTCGGCGGCTTCCGGGGCCTTTTCGGCGGGCGCTGCGGCCTTTTCGTCCGGGGGCGCAGGCGTCTCGGCAGGGGCCGCTTCGGCTTTTTCAGCCGCCTTTTCGGCCGCAGCCGCAGCCGCCTTGGCGGCCGCTTCCTCGGCCGACTTCTTCCGGGCGGCGGCTTCGGCCTCCGCCTGGGCGAT
>Ga0256914_1002476_pt1 | contig 15345 bp, 17 predicted proteins | sample HulkmetaG_FD_191571 | JGI IMG/M metagenome (GOLD analysis project Ga0256914, IMG submission 191571) | Hydrothermal chimney microbial communities from Main Endeavour vent field at the Juan de Fuca Ridge, Pacific Ocean - Hulk | ecosystem: Environmental > Aquatic > Marine > Hydrothermal vents ... | reverse complement strand
TCCACCGAGTAGCCGATGATTTGTGGGTAAGCCAGGAAGAGAGGGGTCGGGTGAGCGGTTGGGGTGGGGAGGGGAGTGGGGCGGGGTGAAGGACGGGGCGTGGGCGTGGGCTGCGCGGTGGGCAAAGGGGAAGGCGCGGGCGAAGGCGAGGGTGAGGAGGAAGGCTGAGGGCGCGCGGCTTGGCTGGTGGCCGCGATGATCGTGGGCAGATGTGCGGTGGGGTAGGGGGTGCGCACGGCGGCGTTGCTGCACGCGGCAAAGAGGATGCCCCCCAAAAAGACCAGGAAGCGCGATGCGCGGGGCAAAGAGACCATGCGCAGATTGTACTATGCCGGGGGTGAGGGCGACAACCCTTTGACTTTCACGCCTTGGAGGGCGGCAGCGAGGTTGGTGGCGGGGTGGTGAGGTTGGTTGCCGAAGCGGCGCCGGCGTGCTTTGAGAGGGGGCCGAGGGGCTGGGAAGCGAGGGCTCTATATTTTGGGGTGGGATGGCGTGGTGTGGGGAAGAGGCGCATATATGGGGGTAACGTTTGCGGTGAAAAAGAGTTGCCGAAAATGAGTTGACAAATCGGAGCAGTTTTGCTAACATGTGTGCAGGCAATGCACAAATGTTAGTCTATGTGCCAAGGGAGATAAGGCACGTTGTGAGAACTTGTAGGCTTTATCCTGAGAGGAAAGGAGGTGCGCGCACAGAGGAAAAGCACGGCAAAGCGAAGCATGACCTGCTCTGTTCTGCATCGTTCGTGTTTGGTCCTATCCTTGCTTCCTAACTTCTTACAGAAAGGAGAAGTGGAGAGATGAAGGAAAAAGGTCTTTGGGGGGAGTTCCTCGCCGAACTCGTTGGCACGTTTGTCTTGATCCTTTTTGGTGATGGCGTTGTGGCCAATGTTGGCCTCGCCCCGCGGTTAGCCTCACCTGGGTATGATTGGAATACCATCATCCTCGGGTGGGGTTTTGCTGTTGTAATGGGTGTGTATATCGCTGGCGGCATTACGGGCGCCCACATTAACCCTGCGGTGACCTTGGCCGCGGCGGTGAAGCGCGATTTCCCGTGGTCCAAAGTGCCCGTTTATTGGCTTGCCCAGTTGATTGGGGCCTTTTTGGGCGCTTTTGGCGTCTATTTGGTGTATTACGATGGCTTGAAGGCGGCCGGGATGCCCAACGTGTGGTGCACGGGTTGGGGTTCGGTGTTTGGCCAGGCCTTCTGGGGCAGCGCTCAAGGCGCGGCTGCGGTGGGGCACTATTCCCTCATGAACGCCACCGTGGCAGAGATTATTGGCACCGCGATGCTGATTTGGGGCGTGTATGCGGTTATTGATACCCGCAATGTCGCCGTAGGCGCCAATCTCTGGCCGCTCTTGATCGGCTTTGTCGTGATGGCCATCGGCCTCTCTCTGGGTGGGCCCAGCGGTTACGCGATCAACCCGGCCCGCGACTTAGGTCCCCGCATTTTTGGTACTTTGGTAGGCACCAAGGGGCTGTTTGATGGCTGGTATTGGCTTGTGGCACCCATCATAGGGCCGTTCATCGGCGGCGTGTTGGGCGCTTACACTTACGACTGGTTCATCACGCCCTACCTGCCCGAGTCGTAGGATGACCAGGGAAGACCCTGACTTGCGCAGGGTCTTCCCTCTTTCCCTTTGGTTCGTTTGTTGTTGTGAGGAGGCAATAGCCATGAAGAAGCTGATTAACAAACCCGAAGATGTCGTCAAGGAGGAACTGGAAGGCATCGCCTTGGCGCATCCTGATTTAGTGAAAGTGCACATCAACCCCCATTACATTTTGCGCGCCGATGCGCCCGTCAAGGGCAAAGTGGCATTGGTTTCCGGTGGCGGAAGCGGCCACGAACCCCTGCACGGCGGCTATGTGGGGATGGGGATGCTGGACGCAGCCTGCCCCGGCGAAGTGTTCACCTCGCCGACGCCCGACCAGATTTACGAAGCCACCAAAGCCGTGAACGGCGGCGCGGGCGTGTTGCACATTGTCAAAAACTACAGCGGCGACGTGATGAACTTTGAAATGGCCGCGGAAATGGCCCAAGCCGAGGGCATTGAAGTAGCCACCGTGATCACCAACGACGACGTGGCCGTGGAAGACAGCCTCTACACCCAAGGCCGTCGCGGCGTGGGCGTGACCGTCTTCGTGGAAAAAATCGCCGGTGCAGCCGCCGAAGCCGGTTTGCCCCTGGCCAAAGTGGCCGAAATTGCCAAGCGCGTCAACGAAAACGGCCGCAGCATGGGCATGGCCCTCACTTCCTGCACTGTGCCCGTCGCGGGCAAGCCCACCTTCGACATCGGCGACGACGAAATGGAAATCGGCATCGGCATCCACGGCGAACCTGGCCGCACCCGCATGAAGATTAAACCCGCCGACGAAATCGTTGATATGCTCGCGGAAGCTATCATCGAAGACCTGCCCTTCAAATCCGGCGACCGAGTCATCGCCATGGTCAACGGCATGGGCGGGACCCCTCTCATCGAGCTCTACATCGTCTATCGCCGCCTGGCCCAAATCTGCGAAGCCAAAGGCATCAAGATCGAACGCAACCTGATTGGCAACTACATCACCTCGCTGGAAATGGCCGGCACGTCCATCACCCTCTTGCGGGTGGATGACGAACTGCTCAAATACTGGGATGCGCCGGTCAAAACCGCGGCCCTGCGCTGGGGCATCTGATTTTTCCAAACCCGCACCGTGGGAGATGAGGTATGGTAACCAAAGACGATGTATTGAAATGGCTCAAACACTACGCTGACGTCATCGCTGAGCAAAAAGAATACCTCACCCAACTGGATGCGGCCATCGGGGATGCCGACCATGGTATCAACATGGACCGGGGATTCACCGCCGTTATGGCGCAACTCCCCAGTGTCGAAGACAAGGACATCGGCACCATTCTCAAAAAAGTGGGGATGGTGTTGGTGTCCACCGTGGGCGGCGCAGGGGGACCCCTCTATGGCACGTTGTTCATGCGGATGGGGATGGCTGTTGGCAACAAAGACGCCTTGACCCCTGAAGACGTTCTCAAAATGTTCGAAGCAGCCTTAGAAGGCGTCAAACAACGGGGTAAAGCGGAACTCGGCGATAAGACCATGGTCGACGCGCTGACGCCCGCAGTGGAAGCCATGCGCCAGGCCTTGGCAGAAGGTGCCGACCTTGCCACAGCCCTGGACAAGGCCGTTGCCGCGGCCGAAGAGGGGATGAAGGCCACCATCCCCTTGGTGGCCCGCAAAGGGCGCGCCAGTTACCTCGGTGAGCGTAGCGCCGGGCACCAAGACCCGGGCGCCACCTCGACTTACCTACTCTTCAAGTCCGCAGCCGAAGTTTGGAACCACGCGGACGCCTGAGCCAACCCCAAGGAGGTTGTGATGGCTAAGAAATACGTTGGCGCTGTAGATCAGGGGACAACCAGCACCCGCTTCATGATCTTTGACCATTCCGGTCAAGTCGTAAGCATTCACCAACTCGAACACGAACAGATCTACCCCAAACCCGGCTGGGTGGAACACAACCCCATGGAAATTTGGGAACGCACCCAGCAAGTCATCAAAGGCGCCCTGGAGAAAGCCAACATTGACCCCTCCGAACTGGCTGCCATTGGTGTGACCAACCAACGAGAAACCACCATCGTGTGGGATAAGAAAACCGGCAAACCTTTCTACAATGCCATCGTTTGGCAAGACACCCGCACCAAAGAAATCTGCGACGAACTGGCCAAAGACGGCGGCCAAGACCGCTTCCGCCCCAAGGTGGGCCTCCCCTTGGCCACCTACTTCTCAGGCCCCAAAATCAAATGGATTTTGGATAACGTCCCTGGCGTGCGCGAAGCCGCCGAAAAAGGCGACGCCCTCTTCGGCAACATTGACACCTGGGAAATCTGGTGGCTCACCGGCGGGCCCAACGGCGGCGTCCACATCACCGACGTCACCAACGCCAGCCGCACCATGCTCATGGACCTCAAAACCCTGGACTGGGATGACGAAATCCTGAGCATCTTGGGCATCCCGCGACAAATGTTGCCCGAGATCAAACCCTCCAGCGCGGTCTATGGCATGACCGCCAAAGATGGCCCCTTTGGTTACGAAATCCCGGTGGCCGGCGACCTGGGCGACCAGCAAGCCGCCTTGGTGGGGCAGACCTGCTACAGCCCTGGCGAAGCCAAAAACACCTACGGCACCGGCTGCTTCATGCTCCTCAACACCGGCACCGAACCCATCCCCAGCAAGAGTGGCCTGCTGACCACCCTGGCCTACAAATTCGGTGACGAGCCCGCCCACTACGCGTTGGAAGGCTCCATCGCCATCACCGGCGCGCTGGTGCAGTGGCTGCGCGACAACCTGGAATTCTTCGAAAAGTCTGCCGACATCGAACCCTGCGCGCGCAGCGTAGAAGACAACGGTGGCATCTACTTCGTGCCTGCGTTCTCGGGCCTGTTCGCGCCCTACTGGCGCTCCGATGCCCGCGGCGTGATCGTCGGCCTGACCCGCTACATCAAGAAAGGCCACATCTGCCGGGCCGCGCTGGAAGCCACCGCCTACCAGACCCGCGAAGTGCTCGACGCCATGAAGAAAGACTCGGGCGTGGACCTGAAAGCCTTGAAAGTGGATGGCGGCATGGTTTACAATGAACTCCTCATGCAATTCCAGGCCGACATCCTGGGCGTGCCCGTGGTGCGCCCCAAAGTGGCTGAAACCACCTCCCTGGGCGCTTCTTACGCGGCCGGCCTCGCCGTGGGCTTCTGGGACAGCCTGGACGACCTGCGCGCCAACTGGCAGGTGGACCGCACCTGGAACCCCGAGATGAGCGCCGAAGAACGGGAACGCCTCTTCAAAGGCTGGCTGAAAGCCGTCGAACGGACGTTCAACTGGGTCGAGTAACCCCCCTCGTATGGGAAGCGTACTGTGTACTGAGGTCTTTGCTTCTCCAATTGCCGCAACCGCTGGCGGCTTTGCCTCCGGCGGTCGAGAGCGGCTTTGACCAAGGGCGGGGGCCTCTTCCCCGCCCTTGGTGCGCTTCAGCCTTGGCCTATACCCCTTTTCGGAGAAACGAGCCATGAAAAAACCTCATGTCGTCGTCATTGGTGGGGGAGCCACGGGCGCGGCCCTGGCCCATGACCTGACCTTGCGGGGGCTCCGAGTCACCGTGGTGGAACGCGGCGAAGTGACTTCGGGCACCACAGGGCGGCATCATGGCCTGTTGCACAGCGGCGCCCGTTACGCAGTCAAAGATCAGGAATCGGCCAAAGAGTGCATCGAAGAAAACATGATCTTGCGAAAGATCGCCCCCGGCTCGTTTGAACTCAACAACGGCCTCTTCGTGGCCATCACCGATGAAGATATGGCCTACCGCCCGGCCTTTTTAGAAGGGCTGGAAACCTGCGGCATTCCATATAAAGAAATCACCCCCCAAGAAGCCCTGGCCCGCGAACCCAACCTCAACCCGGCCGTCAAGGCCGCAGTCGAAGTGCCCGATGGCACCATGGACGCCATGCGGCTTCCCCTGCGTTTTTTGGCCACAGCCCAACAACATGGCGCCGTGGTGTTGACCTACACCGAGGTGGAAGAAATCTTGATGCAGGGCAAGGCCGTGGTTGGCGTGCGCGTGCGCGACCATGTTACAGAAAAGACCTACAACATCGGGGCAGACCTGGTGGTCAACGCAGGCGGCGCCTGGTCGGGTAAAATCGCAGCCTTGGCCGGCGTGCACGTCCCCTTGCAACCCTCGCCGGGCGTGTTGGTGGCGGTCTATGGCCGGTGGAACAACATGGTGCTCAACCGAATGCACCGCTCGGGCGATGGCGACATCATCGTGCCCCAGCGTACCTTGTCGGTCATCGGCACCAGTTCGTGGGTGGTCGAAGACCCCGACAAACTGGAAATGAAAAAAGAGCACATCCAACTCATGTACGACTACGGCGCGCAATTGGTGCCTGCCATCCGAAACGCCAAACTGCGCGCGGCTTGGGCTGCAGCCCGGCCCCTGATTGGCAGCGAAGGCGGTGCCCAAACCGGCCGAGAACTCAGCCGAACCTTCAAATGCTTCGACCACGCCGAGCGCGACGGCGTCGAAGGCTTTGTGACCATTGCCGGTGGCAAAGCCACCACCGCCCGCGGCATGGCCGAAGTGACCGCCAACGTCGTGGTCCAAAAACTGGGCTTAGACGCACCCTGCCGCACCCGCGAGGTGGTCTTGCTCCCTCACACGGCTTATTACCGGCGGAGGATGTGACATGGCCGAGGTGACCTTCAAAATCTATCGTTACAAACCCGGGGCTATTGACCCGCCCCGCTACGACACCTTCAAACTCGACGTCGAAGCGCACGAAACCGTGCTCGACATCTTAGAGCGCCTGCGCCTGGACGACCCCACCCTGACCTATCGGCACTCCTGCCATCATGGCTCCTGCGGCACGTGCGGCATGATGGTCAATGGCAAAGAAGTGTTGGCCTGCGTCACCCGAGTGCTCGACTTGGGCACCGAGACCGTGGTGGTGGAGCCCCTCCGCCACTTGCCCTTGGTGAGCGACTTAGTGGTTGACATGACCCCCTTCTTTGAGAAATATGAACCCATCGGCATGCCCTATCTCCGAGAGAGCGAATATCTGCCCGAAGGCCAACCCCCGCCCGAAGTGGGCACCTACATGCGGTTCGAAAGTTGCCTGGAATGCGGCCTGTGCCTTTCGGCCTGCCCCGTGGTAGGCACCGACCCCGCGTACTTGGGCCCCGCAGCCCTGGCCGCGGCCGCTCGTGTGGTTCAGGAACCCCGCGGGCAAGACGTGGCCCGCGTGTTGCAAATGGTTGACACCGAGCAAGGGTGCTGGCGGTGCCACTCCGCCATGGAATGCAGCGAGGTTTGCCCCAACGACGTCGACCCCGGCGGCATGATCATGTATTTGCGTCGCGAACTCCTGACCGGCAAAACGCTTAGCGGAGGAAAGCGATGAACATCGAAGAATACAAACGCCCTGAGCCTCGGCAGCCAGAGGCCCGCCTGAGTGAATGGTTCAGCCCGACCAAACGCGGCGTGGGAGGATGGGCTTTCCTCTTGCATCGCCTGACCGGGATTGTCTTGGTGTTTTACTTGCTGTTGCACTTCTCTGTGCTCAGTTACCTTGCCCGGGGCCCAGAAGCCTACCAGGCCGCCCTGCAATTCCTGGATAACCCCCTCTTCGTCGCGCTGGAAGTCGCGCTCATCGCGGCTGTGGTTTATCATGGCCTTAACGGTTTGCGGCTGCTGCTGATGGCCCTCAATCTCGGCGTCAAGCAGCAAAAGGCCATGTTTTGGGTGGTTTTCGTGCTCTCGGCGCTGACCACGCTGGTCGCGGCCGTGTATATGTTTTGACGGAGGCATCCCATGACAAGCGGAAAAAACACCTGGGTGTGGCAAGCGCTGAGTGGACTGTTGCTGGTCTTCTTGTTGGGCTTGCACCTGTTTGCCAACCACTTCATGGCCGATGGGTTGCTGACCTACGATGACGTCGTAGCCTACCTTTCGAACCCGCTCATTCTGGTGCTGGAAGTGCTCTTCCTGGCCGCGGTGCTCTATCATGCCGTGCTGGGCGTGCGCGCCATCATGCTCGACCGCGGCATCTCCGCACAGCAAGAGCGCACCCTGACGCGCGCGTTGACCGTCGTGGGGGTCGCGTTGTTCCTCTACGGCGTCTGGCTGTTTTGGGTGATTTTGACATGACGCGGCCGGCCGTCTCTGCTCGGCTTTTCCAAAGGAGGTTGTTTTGACCAAACCCCAGCGCGAAACCACAAAGACCCCAGCCGAAAAAACCTCAACCACGCCTCCTGGCGGTGGCCCCTGGATGAGCCGCCGCACGGGCATGATCCTCATGACCTTGGTCAGTTTGGCCGTGGTGGTGTTGGTGTGGTTTTCGGCCCCTGAAAATGCCTCATGGGGCGAGATTTTGCGCCTTTCCTTCTTCATCATTGCCAGCGTATGGCTGGTGTTCGCGTTTACCTTTACTTTGAGCCGATGGTTGCGCCGCTAACCCGAGAGCCTCACGTCCCCCCATCTCGCCCTGATTCGGATGGGCAGACCTTTGCCGCCCGCCATGATTTGGACGGCTGGGAGGCAAAATATGCACCTTACGACGAGGAAACCTACCGCTTTGTCTTGGCGCGATTGCGCCCCGACGACGTGGTGTTAGACATCGGCGCAGGCGATTGCCGCTTTGCCTTGGCCGCCGCCCCGCGCGTGGCGCGGGTTTACGCCCTGGAAGTGCAGCCTGCTTTGGTGAGCGACTGTTTGCGGCGGGTAGGGGAAGACCTGCCCCGCCAAGTCCATGTGATTTGCGCCAACGCCCTGGACTTCCCCTTCCCGCCCGACGTCACCGTAGGCGTGTTGTTGATGCGCCATTGCACCCATTTCGCGACCTACTTCCGCAAACTGCAGGCCGTGGGCGCCCGCTGGCTTTTCACCAACGCCCGGTGGAAGATGGCCGTCGAAGCCGTAGATTTGCAAGCCCCGCGCCTGGCCTTTGAGGAAGCGCCGGCAGGGTGGTATGCCTGCACCTGCGGCGCGGTGGGCTTCAAAGCCCCCGCCGAGGATGAGATGGCAGCCTTCACCGAAGATGCGTTGATTCACGAAGTGGCCTTTTGCCCTCACTGCCATCCCGAAATCCATGACTTGACCGCGTGAGCCGCCTTCCCCGGCGCGCTTACGCCGCAACCCTGCAAGAAGGAGCATTGCATGATTGGAATCGTCATCGTTTCGCACAGTGCCAAAGTGGCTGAAGGCGTGAAAGAAATGGCCGAGCAGATGAGCCAAGGGCGGGTTGCCATTGCCGCAGCCGGCGGCGTGGACGACCACACCCTGGGCACCAACGCCGAGCGCATTTTCGAAGCCCTTCAGCAAGTTTACAGCCCTGATGGCGTGTTGGTGTTGATTGACCTGGGAAGCGCCGTCATGAGCGCCCAAATGGCTGTGGAAATGCTGCCCGAAGAGCAGCAAGCCCACGTCAAAATGAGCGACGCGCCCGTGGTCGAGGGCGCGATCGTCGCCGCAGTAGAGGCTTCCTTAGGGCGAAGCCTGGAGGAGGTCAACAAGGCTGCTGAAGCCGCCAGTACCATGAGGAAGATTTTGTGATATGGAAACCAACCCTTCGCAAGTTTCCGTGGTGTTGAAAATTACAAACCCGGTAGGGCTGCACGCCCGTCCGGCGGCCCTGTTTGTGCAAACGGCCGGCGCGTTCAAAGCCGACATCAAAGTGCGCAACCTGACCCGCGAGACGCCCTTTGTAGACGCCAAGAGCATTTTGGGCGTCATGGGCATCGGCGTTGCCCAAAACCACGAGATTGAGGTCGTGGCCTCGGGCGAAGATGCTGCCGAAGCCATCGCGGCCCTTCAGGCCCTGGTGGAAAGCGACTTTGGCGAAGCCTCTGCTGCCGAGGCTGACAACAGCGAGTGAAATTGCCGAATTTTCACGAAATTTTTGTCTTTCGCGCGTACAATTGGTGGTAAAGTGTAGGATTGTGGCCAAAGGCATGACCTCGCGGCCGTGCTGTGGGGCCTACGTGTTGCACATTCTGCCCATTGTGGAGCTAAAAACAGAACTTATGACGACGACTGACCCCTATCTGTTGAAACTGGCGCGTGTGGCTCGGATGTATTACGAGCAAGATCTGACCCAAGCCGAAATTGCCGAGCAATTGGGCGTTTCGCGCTCGCAGATCTCGCGCTGGTTGACGGAAGCGCGCGATTTAGGCATCGTGGAAATTCGCATTCATGGCTTGTGGAGCCGTGTGGCCGAACTGCAATACCAACTGGAACGCCGCTTTCCCATCAAAGAAGCCCTGGTCATGGACCGCGGTGGACGGGGCTATATGCAAGTGGTGCAGGGGCTGGGGGTGCTGGCTGCCAACCGCCTGGCCGAACTGTTGGAAGGTGAAATGACGCTGGGCATTGCCTGGAGCACCGGCGTCTACCAAGTGGTCAGCGCGTTGCGCTCAGCCCGCCAAAAAGGGGTGACCGTGGTGCAGCTGATGGGCGCGGTCGGCGCTCAAAACCCCTTGCTCGACGGCCCTGACCTCACCCGCTGGCTCGCCCAGACCCTTTCCGGGCAATATCGTTACTTGCCCGCCCCCCTCTTTGCCAGCGACCCGCAGGCCCGAGAGGCCATCATCAGCGAACCCAGCGTGCGCGAAGTAATAGAACTGGCCGAAAATGCCGACTTGGCCCTGGTGGGCATTGGCGCGGTCTCGCCGGCGCGCTATTCCAGCCTTTTCAATGCCCGCCGCCTCACCGAAGAAGACCTGCGCGAAATCGAAGCCAAAGGCGGCGTCGGTGATATTTGTGGCTATTTTTATGACATTCATGGGCAATTATTAGATTTGGAACTGCACCAAAGGCTTATCGGTGTTTCGTGGGAAGCCCTCTACCGCATCCCGGTGGTCATGGGGGTGGCCGGAGGGCGACGCAAAGCCGCGGCCATCTTGGGCGCCCTGCGCAGCGGCGTGATAGATTACCTTGTCACCGACAGCGAAGCCGCGGAACTGGTGCTCGAGATGGACGCGGCCGAGCATCCTGAGCAAGAGGAAGGAGGCGCGTCGTGACGCGCACACAGCAAATGCAACAATTTCAGGGCATCCCGGCGGCGGCGGGGGTGGCAATTGCCCCCGCGTTTTTGTTTTCGTTGACCGGGCCTCATCCAGCAACCTCAGCAGCGGAGCCCACTTCCCCCGAACAGGAACGCGCCCGCTTGCAGCAGGCTTTGGATGCCGCCCGCGAAGAGCTTCGGCAACTCCACACCCAAGCCCGCGAGCGCCTGAGCGAAGAAGACGCGGCCATCTTCCAAGTCCACGAGATGTTTTTGCAAGACCCCACCTTGCTTCAACAGGTGGACGAAGGCATCGCCCACGGCCAATCGGCCGCAGAGGCATGGCACCAAGCCATTGAAACCCAAGCCGCGCTGCTCGCAGCCCTTGACGACCCGGTGTTTAGCGCTCGAGCCGTTGATTTGCGCGACGTGGGGCAGCGCGTGGCTCGGCTGTTGGCTGGCGAAAGCAACGAAATCCCCCTGCCCGATGAGCCTTCCATCGTGGTCGCGCGCGAGTTGACCCCTTCCCAAACCATTTTGCTGCCCAAAGACCTGGTGAAAGGCTTTTGCACCGTGCAGGGGAGCAAAACCTCTCACGTGGCCATCTTGGCGCGTGGGTTGGGGTTGCCCGCGGTGGTCGGCTTGCCTGAGGCCCTGCTGGAAGTGGTCCAGACGGGAGATTTGCTCATCGTGGACGGCCAGCGAGGGGTGGTCATCGTGCATCCCGACGAGGCCACGTTGGCGGCCTATCGGCGCGAGGCCGAAGCCGAAGCGCAGCAACAAGCTGCAGCGCAAGCGCTGGGCGCGGGGCCGGCGATTACGCCCGACGGGCATCGGGTGGAAATTGGCGCGAACCTGGGCGGCGGGGGCGAAGAAGAAGCCCGCCGCGCCCTGGCCCTGGGCGCCGAAGGTGTGGGGCTGCTGCGCACGGAATTCCTCTACATGGAACGCCACAGCCCCCCGGACGAAGAAGAGCAAATTGCAGCCTACGAGGCTTACCTGCGCGCGCTGCAAGGGCGGCCGGTTATCTTTCGTACCGTAGATATCGGCGGCGACAAAGCCTTGCCCTATTTGGACCTGCCCGTCGAGGCCAACCCCTTTTTGGGCAAACGCGGCATCCGCTTGGCTTTGGCACGCCCTGACCTGTTGCGCACCCAGCTGCGGGCTATTTTGCGCGCGGGCGCAGGCACCCAAGGGGTGGTTAAAATCATGTTCCCGATGGTGGCAACACTGGAAGAAGTGCGTCAGGCCAAGGCCCACCTCGCGGCAGTGCAGCAGGCGCTGGAAGAGGAAGGCACGCCCCACGCGCAAGGGGTGGAAGTGGGCATCATGGTGGAAATTCCGGCGGCCGCGGTGATGGCCGACGTGTTGGCCCCCGAGGTGGACTTTTTCAGCATCGGCACCAACGACCTCTCGCAATATACCCTGGCTGCGGACCGCACCCATCCGGAAGTGGGGCCCATGGCCGACGCCTTCCATCCGGCGGTGTTACGGCTCATTCGGCAAGTGGTGGAAGCAGCCCACGCCGTGGGGGTGTGGGTGGGCGTGTGCGGTGAATTGGCTGGCGACCCCTTGGCCACCCCTCTGTTGCTGGGTTTGGGTGTGGACGAACTGAGCATGGCCGCGCCTTCTATCCCCGAGGTCAAAGCGCGGGTGCGGGCATGGCGCGCAACCGACGCGCAAACGCTGGCGCGCCAAGTGTTGCAACTTCCTTCGGCGCAAGCCGTGCGTGAAGCCCTACAGGCGGCAGGTGGATGACCCCCTCACGGGACTCTCTCTCCGTAGAGGTTGCCAACGGCAAAGCCCCCTCAACCGAGGGGGCTTTGCGCGGAGGTTACGGCCATCCTCATTGGGAGGAGGAAGACTTTTTCTGTCGTTCGTGGATGAGCACAAGCCCGGTGATGATGACCCAGGCGCCGATGCGGATGGTCATCGCCCGGATGCTATCGGGCGCCACCACGGTCTTGTACGCGGTTTGCAGAATTAGCATCACCAAGCTATGGATGGCCAACGTCGCCACTGCGAGTTTGGGGGCCAAATCGGCGTCCTTCCAGAGGAGCACCGCGGTGAAGAAAAAGGTCACCAGCCCCATGGTGAGGTTATACACTGGCAGCCAGTCGATGACGTAATAATCCACAGGGATGTGGAAGATAACCACCTTGCTTCCGGCGAAAATGGCCATTCCGCCGATGATGAAAGCCAGGAGGGCGGCGAGTTTGTTGAGGGTGAATTTCATGACGAACTCCTTAGAAGAGGGGCGTCGCGGGGCGCTGCAACCGCAGCCCTCGCGGATGCTGTCTTTGGTGTGTATTTAGTTTGGCTAACTAACTATATCGCAAGAAAGACCGGACGTCAAGGGTTGGCATCAAAGTGGGTGCATGTGGCTGCTGGGGGAGAGCGCGTGGTCGGGCGCGGCGCTCGCCAGCCCATCCGCCTCAGCGGCCTTCCTGCAGAGGCTCGGCCGCGGTGATGCACACATAAAAACTGGGGAAGGGATAGGTCTCGGGCAGCAAAGGTTGGAGGGTGAGGCGGTAGTGCTTTCCGGCCTGGAGCGTGAGGCGCCCCAACGTGCCTGTGGCCAAATAAAAGGGACCCGAGCGGGTTTGGGTGGGGAAGTGGATTTGCGATGGCAAGGGGCCCTCAAGCCAGGCGTCGTCCAGCGTGATGGGGGTCGGCGGGGGGAGGGGGGTAGATGGGTGGAACCAGCTTTGCGCCCCGCCGGGCACAGGGGCCCAGGCGATTTGCCACGGCGGCGTTTCGGCCGGCAGCGCCTGCAACCGTTGGCGCAGGTCTTTGAGATAGGCCAAGGCTTGTTGATAAGCCTCGCGTTGTTGGGGGTCGGTGGTTTGGTCAAACCAACCCTGATAGCGTTGTGTTTCTGCGTCCACTGCGCGCAAGGCGGCCTGCAGGCAAGGCGGTTGGTGCTGCGGGGTGGCGGTTGGGGGCGGTGCAGAGGGTTGAGGGTGGGGGGCGGCGCATCCGAGTGTCAGCAGCAGAGCAAGCGATGAAAGATAGCGCCAAAGAGCAGAGCGATTCATAAGCGCCTCCTGGGAGAGCAAGACCAAAGAACCTTTCGCAACCCCCGCGGCGCGGCAAGCGGCTCAGCGGCGTGGGCGTTGATATGCCCTTCGCCACGGGCTTCAATGTTTATTGTGCCCCATGTGCGGCGAAGTGGCAAGGGGGAAAGGAGTGCCCTTTTGGGAGTTGGAAAAATTTTTGCCAACAGCACTTTACCCTGAAAAAGAAGCAACCATCTTTTTCAGGAGGTGCGGAATGGCGCGTTTGTTCCCAGGCGAAAAAGAAAGCCGTTTGCGCCGCGTGTTTCGCTTGTTGCAGCGCCATCCTTTTGGCCTGCGCGAAAGCGAAATTGCCGCCGAGATGGGCTGGCACCGCCGAACGGCAAACAACTATTTGCGCGAACTTGCCGGGCAAGGCAAGGCAGTCAAAGAAGGGCGTTTGTGGTTTTGGAAACGATAGGTTGGCACAAAGCGATTTGGTAATTTTCCAACTGGACTGTACAATGAAAGCAAGGAGGCACATTCCATCTGAAAGGAGATCCTATGGGGAGAGTGGATGAATCAACAAAACGCCAGCGCATGGAAGCGGTTTGGGCATTGGTGCGGCGGAGCAGGCTGGGGATTCGTGAAAGCGAAATCGCTCAGGAGCTCAATTTGCCGCGCCGCACGGTGAATAATTACCTGCGGGCTTTAGAGATGGAAGGGCGCGTGTATAAAGATGGGCGTCTGTGGTGCCCGCTGCCGTGGGAAGAAACCCGCCTGCGTCCTATCGAGCTCACCCCTGAAGAGGCAGTGGCCCTCTACTTGGGAGCGCGCCTGTTGAGCAAGCAGATGGACCGGCGCAACGAACCGGCAGAAAGCGCCTTGATCAAACTGGCCAATGCCTTGCGCAACGACGCGGGCCTGGGGGAAGGCATTGTGCAAGCCGCGCGAACCTTGGCGCATCGGCACGAAGACCCGCAGCACCGCTCCTTGTTCCAAACTGTTGTGCGCGGCTACATCTACCGGCGCAAGGTGCGTTTGCTCTACAAACCCCTCAACTGGAAGCGGCCGTTTGAGACAATTTTTGCCACCTATCTCTTGGAACCCTCTTTGATTGGCTCGGCAATCTACCTCATCGGCCACAGCAGCCGCCCCAACGCCTTGCGGGCTTACAAACTGAACCGGATTCAGGAAATCGCCCTCACCGCCGAACCCTACGACATCCCCCCTGATTTCGCGGGCCTGGATTTTTTGCAGCACGCCTGGAACATTATGACAGGCGAAGAGACCCTCGAAGTGGTGTTGCGGTTTAGCCCTCGGGTGCGTGAGCGAGTGACGGAGACCATCTGGCATCCCTCGCAAGCAGTGGAAGAAGACCCCGAGCGCAGCGGCTGGTTGCGTTGGCGGGCTTCCATTGCGCACTTGCAAGACATTTTGCCCTGGGTGCGTTCCTGGGGCGCCGATGTCGAAGCCCTGGCCCCCGCCGCGCTGCGCCAAGCCTTAGAGCGGGAAGTGAGGCGCTTGGTGGCGGTGTATCACGTTGCGTCTGCTGAGGTTGATGTCGGGCCGCGTTTTTATGCTCACTCGCGCCCAGATGTGGATGAATCGCAGTGGCAATTGTTGAAAGATCACCTGGTATCTACTGCTCAATTGGCCGCTGAATTGGCACGCCCTGCCGGTTTGGAGGCCTTGGCTTACAACGCGGGCTTGCTTCACGATATTGGTAAGTATTCGACCGAGTTTCAGGCGCGGCTGCGTGGGGAATTGAAACGCAAAGTAGATCACGCCACGGCAGGCGCCCGTG
>Ga0256914_1002475_pt1 | contig 15346 bp, 12 predicted proteins | sample HulkmetaG_FD_191571 | JGI IMG/M metagenome (GOLD analysis project Ga0256914, IMG submission 191571) | Hydrothermal chimney microbial communities from Main Endeavour vent field at the Juan de Fuca Ridge, Pacific Ocean - Hulk | ecosystem: Environmental > Aquatic > Marine > Hydrothermal vents ... | reverse complement strand
GTTAACGATGAGACAGCAGGGCTTATGTTAACATGCCCTAATACTCATGGTATTTTTAATTCAAATATAGATAAGATAGCAGAGATTATACATTTTGTTGATGGTTTAATGTATTATGACGGTGCTAATTTTAATGCTGTGTTTGGTAGGTTCAGGCCGGGTGATGTTGGTTTTGATATAGTCCATCTTAATTTGCATAAAAGTTTTTCTACACCTCATGGTGGTGGCGGGCCTGGTGCAGGTCCTGTTGGCGTAAAAAAATTATTGGAACCGTTTTTGCCTATATCGCGTGTGCTAAAAAAGGATGATGGTAGCTTTTATTTAAGTTATGATCATCCTGATAGTATTGGATATGTTTCATCTTTTTATGGAAATTTTTCAGTTATACTTAGGGCATATGCGTATATATTACTGCTTGGGAAAGAAGGACTTATGCGTGTAAGCCAAACTGCTGTTTTGAATGCTAATTATATTAGAGAGAAATTAAAACATAGGTTTCATTGTCCTTTTGACAGGGTCTGTATGCATGAGGTGGTATTGTCTGCTGTGCGTCAGGCAAAGAGAAATGTACATGCAATAGATATAGCTAAGTTCCTTATAGATAAAGGGATTCATCCGCCTACCATTTATTTCCCTTTGACCGTGCCAGAGGCTATAATGATAGAGCCCACAGAGACAGAGTCTAAGCAGGAGATGGATGAATTTATTTCTGCAATGATTGAGGCAGATGAGTTGAGTCTATCCGATCCTGATGCATTCGAGGAGTTCCCTAGGACAACTTTAATTTGCAGACCGGATGAAGTAAAGGCTGCAAGAGAACCCCGTATGAATTACTTTTTGCATAAATGATACTAAGAGATATTAGTTTTGATGATCCTTATTATAATCTTTATTATGATGAGGTCCTTTTATATATGGCAGAGTGTAGTCGTATTGGCGAGGTTTTGCGTTTTTGGGAGTCAGATCGTTTTTTTGTTGTGCTTGGAAGGGTTTCCAGAATAGAAGAGGATGTATATGTTGATGTAGCAGTAAAAGATAATATCCCTATACTCAGAAGATGTTCAGGTGGGGGGACTGTTCTGCAGGGGAAGGGGTGTTTTAATTATTCTCTTATCTTGTCTAAGACAATAAGACCGCAGATAAGGGATCTATATGGTTCGTACAGATATGTTTTGGATAGGGTTGTGTCGGTGCTCCAGGATATGGGTGTAAATGCGCAGATCTTTCCGGTTTCAGATATAGCAATAGCTAATACGGCGATGAAGATATCTGGGAATGCACAAAGACGAGGTAGATATTTTATTTTGCATCACGGTACTATATTATATGATTTTGCCATTGATAAGATATCATGTTATTTAAAAATACCAGTTGTGCAACCCGAATATCGTAAAAATAGGGACCATGTTGATTTTTTGACAAACGTATCGATTGATATTGCCCTGTTCAAACGTAAGTTTAAGATTGTTTTTGACGTTACCGAGGAGCATGATATATTAACTGAATACGAAAGGTATCTGCTTTCCCGGGATGATTTTGAAGGTAAAAAGAAAGCTACTGTAGTTATTAGGGATTTGTTGTGAATTTGTGAAATTTTGTTTTTATTTATTAATTAAAATAATATATATTTTCTTATAATGAATAAAATAAATAATAATTTTTTAAGTTATAATTTTTTAATAATTTTTTTAATTCCTTTTTTGTTATTTGGTGCATGCAGAAAGACAAAGATAGTTTCTATTAATGGTGTTGGTAAGGATAAAAATTGTTCTTTTAATAATAAAAAAGGATTTCCTGTAAAATATGATGAGGAAACAGAACGTAACATGAAAGATCCTGCGTATAAGCAGTATATAGATTTTTTCGAAAAGGTTTATGACACTATGGAGAAGAATTATTATCAGCCTGTATCTCGTAATGCCTTTAATAGATTTTTGAAGGTGTTTAACTCTAAGATTTATAGCCAGTTAAAACGTACAGGGAAATCAGTAGATTTTATCCGATGGCGTTCTGCTGCATATCTGGTAGATTATTTAAAATCGCCAGAAGACATATTTTCTGCATTTTATCCTCCTAAGCCAGCAAAGAAATATGAGCGGACTGCACTAGGGCTACGTGTTGATTTGGGGATTAAGGGTAGGTTAACTGATGAGGGATATAAAATAATTCAGGTAGAGCCACGTTCGGATACTTATTCTAAGGGGATGAGGAGAGGAGATTTGCTTTTGCGTATAGATGGGGTTGATGTAAAGACATTATCTGAGAGAGAAATAGAGGAGAAGTTGACACCATTATTGGGTTCACATGTAAATTTGGAATATAAATCTTTAAAAGATGGTTTGTTACACAAAATAACTGTGGTAAGCAAGAAATATTTTAAACAGACAGTATTTTTGAGGCCTATTCCCATCCCTGGGATATATTGTCTTCAAATACAACGGTTTAATAAAAAGACAGCGGATGATTTGTTAAGATTCCTTCAGGCCTTGAGAGCGAGAGGTTTTATAAAAGGGCTTATACTTGATTTAAGGGGGAATCCTGGAGGGCCTCCTTTGGCTGCTATGCAGATTTCTTCTTTTTTTCTTAAAGGGGGAGATGAGTTTGCATATTTTCAAAAAAGAGGGGAAAAAAAGGCAGAGCTGATTGTCCCTTCCATACCTGATAAGTATCATTATGATGGAGCTATGGTTATACTTGTTGATAGAAAGAGTGGCAGTGCCGCAGAACTTTTTTCGGGTGTTTTACAGAAATGTAGACGGGCGGTTTTAATGGGAACCCATACTGCAGGACAGGTAATGTTAAAGAGCATGTTTCACTTCGAAGATGGTTCTATGCTTTTGTTAGTAATTGCTCGTGGACATTTCCCCGATGGATCCGTATTCAGTTTTAGCGGGTTAAATCCTGATCGTAGTTTTGATAATGCCGATAATAACAACCTTATAATATATGCTGCAAAATATTTATCGTATATATCAACAAAAAAATAATGTATTTAGTGGGTAATGTGATATCATTTAGATCGTTTATTATATGAAAGATAATATCCTCGTAATTATTCCTGCATATAACGAAGAGTTTAATATACGTAGAACAGTAGAAAGTATTTTTTCTTGTGGTATCTTAGCAGATATCCTTGTTATAGATGACGGGTCAATAGATAACACAGTTGAGGAGGCAAAAAAGACGAGGGCTTTTGTTGTATCATTACCGTTTAATCTAGGGATAGGAGGTGCTGTGCAGATGGGGTTTATTTTTGCCCGCAGACGAGGCTATGATATAGCTGTGCAGTTTGATGGTGATGGTCAGCATGATTCTTCTTATATAGATAAATTAATCTCTCCTATACTTAACGGTGAGGCAGATATGGTAATAGGCAGTAGATTTTTACCTCCTTATTCTGAATATCGATCTTCCTTTTTTAGACGAATAGGTATACATTTTTTTTCATGGCTTATAAGTCTTTTGACAGACTGCAATGTAACAGATCCTACATCAGGTTTTCGTGCATATAGTAGAAATGTAATTAATTTATTTTCTGAATATTATCCTAATGATTTTCCAGAACCAGAAGCAATAATGGTTGCACGCAGGTATAAGGTAAGAATAAAAGAAGTCCCTGTTGAAATGCATAGGAGGGCAGCAGGTAATAGTTCTATACGTTATATGCGGACTTTATATTATATGATAAAGGTTACATTTGCAATTCTGTTGGATAAATTGAAGAATAGAAGAATTTTTATGCCATGAATATAAAATTATTAGGAATAACGTTGGCGGTGGCAATATTATGTATCGTAGTGGAATTAACAAGACGGGAGAAATTAACTTTTAAATATGCTGCTATATGGCTTATGGTCTCTTTTGCTGCTGTATTTTTTGCTGTTTTTGATGAGCTCCTTTTTAAAATTGCCTATGCCTTTGGTTTTAAGTTGCCGAGTAACTTTATATTTTTCGTTTTGATGACAGCTTTTGTTTTTATAACTCTGTTGATGACTATTTTCTTGTGTCAACAGAACAGGCGTAATGATAAAATGGCTCAACGTTTAGCCATGCTTGAGTTTGAGCTTGAAGAATTAAGGAAAGGCTCTGGTTCTGATGAAAAAATTGCCTGATGCAAATAACTGGAATCGTTTTTGGTATAGACATAAAGTTAATATTGAAGAGATAAGCTGGTCGAAAAAAAGGATAATAAAAATTTTGGAACGATACACGATAAATGCTGAGACTGTATTAGATGCAGGATGCGGCAGTGGTTTCTTTTCAAAATATTTTTGTGATAGAGGACTTAGAACATGGGCATTGGATTATTCTGAAGAGGCACTCTCTCTGACTAGTAAGATTACAGGTGGTAGAGCAAATATTTTGAAACAGGATTTGTTGTCTTCTTCTTTGGCTTGCAGTATTAGTGAACGGTTTGATATCATTTTTTCCGATGGACTTTTTGAGCATTTCTCAGCAGGGGATAGGATGCGTATTATGAAAAATTTTTATTCATTACTTTCGGATAAAGGCATTATTATAACTTTTGTTCCGAATAAATGGTCGCCATGGCAGATAATTAGACCGTTTTATATGCCTGGTATAGAGGAGTCTCCTTTAGTGTTGAGGGAATTGGTAAAATTAAATAGAGATAATGGACTTAAAATATTAGAGAGTGGAGGAATTAATACCTTTCCTTCTGCCTTCTCTCCAGATTGTGTGGTAGGGAAGTCGTTTGGTATGTTAATTTATACAGTGGCGAGTAAGTAGAAGGATATTTTATGAAAGAACCTTTGGTAAGCATTGTCATTCCTGCTTATAATTCTGAAAATACGATTTTAGCGTCGATAAAGGCATCGTTGGCACAGAGTTATTCGAATGTTGAGGTGATTGTTGTCGATGACGGTTCAGTTGATGCTACTGCTAGTATAGTTCGTTCTATTGATAGGGTAAAATATATACGTCAGGATAATCGTGGCCCTGCATCAGCACGTAATAAGGGCGCTTCTGTAGCGCGTGGAGATATAATTTTTTTTACAGATTCTGATTGTGTCCCTGAAAAAGATTGGGTAAAAAAGATGGTGCCTTTACTTGATAGAGGAGATAAGACTATTGCTGTTGTTGCAGGAAGTTACGGAATAGTAAACAGAGACAATATTTTGGCCCGTTGTATTCATAAAGAGATTCTTTTCCGTCATAAATATCTGATCCCTTCTTATCCTCGTTCTTTTGGTAGTTATAATTTTTGTATATGGGCTGAGATATTTAAAGACCTTGGGGGATTTAATGCAGAGTATCGTTATGCCAGTGGTGAGGATAATGATTTAAGTTACAAGGTCCTTAAGGCAGGATATAAGATTTTATTTGTTCAGGATTCAGTGGTTTTTCATTGCTTTCCCACATCTATTAGAGAATATCTTAAGGAACAATTTCGGCACGGTTTTTGGCGAGTTAAGATGTATATAGACTATCCACATATGATGAAAGGTGATGATTATACCTTTTGGAAGGATATCATAGAACCCCCAGCGGTAATTGTTTTTTTGTTTTGTCTTGTGCTGTCTTTATTTTTTCCTTTAAATTTTTTTATCATTTCTGGATTTATATTTACATTTATTTTATTTCTTAATATTTTCTTTAGTTATATCGTTACAAGGAATTTTTATGAAACTATTTTTTTGTTCTGGGTAATGTTGGCAAGGGCTTTTGCAAGGACATTAGGATTCTCGTCGGGGATTGTCCGGTTTATTCTTACTCTGAGATATAAAAAAATTAAATAAATCTTGCAAGCCTTATCCCATGTGTTAGAATTTAAGAGCAACATAGATAGAATTATTTTTCTTTATGTAAATCTTTTCAATAATAGCTGTTACAAATTTTTCATATCATAAAGCTCATGTTTGGGTCAAATAAAAAAATAGGGTATTATTCGCTTTTAGGTTTTGAAAAGGAACCTTTTGCTACAAGCCCCAATCCAGAATTTTTTTATCCTAGTAGACAACATGAGTTAGTCCTAACCAATTTGCTTATTGAATTAAGACTTAGACGAGGATTGTCAGTTGTTTTTGGTGATGTGGGGACAGGGAAGACTACTTTATCACGTAAATTATTACATGAGTTAAATAAACGTAAGGATATGGTTTTTCATATGATTTTGAATCCATCTTTTGTTGATGAAGCACAATTTTTATCTTCTCTAGTAAGAAATTTTGATATTGAATGCCCTGAAACAATTGGTGTAAATTGTCAAGATGTGGTATTGTTACGGGACGCTATAGAGAAATTTTTGATACAACAGACATTAGAAGAAAATAAAACAGTGGTTCTTGTGATTGATGAGGCTCAGAAATTAGATTTTTCTATTCTTGAGGCATTGAGAATATTATTAAATTTTGAAACCAATGAGCATAAACTTATCCAATTGGTTCTTCTAGGTCAGCTGGAATTGTATTCAAAAGTTGTGCATATTAGTAATTTCTTAGATCGGATAAGTTTTAAATTTATGTTAAATCCTCTGGATTTAGAAGAAACTAAGGAGTTGATAGGTTTCCGTATAAAAAAGGCAGGTTATAGGGGATACCCTAAGATATTTCTCGATGAAGCTATTGATGAAATTTATAAATATTCTAAAGGGTATCCTAGAAAGATAAATATGCTTTGTCATAAGATTTTGGCTGAACTTGTGATGCAGGATCAGACCATTGCAGATAGAATACTTGTTCAAGAAGTGATAGAAAAGGAGAGACAGTGGAGTTCAGGGAGTATGGGTAATATTATAAACGAATCTTTATGTGTTTAATTTTTATATGAGACTCGGGCACGAGAGACCCTGAGTTTAATTGTGGATGTGTTATGTGTGCTAAAAAGAAAGAATCTGCAGAACAAAAGCTCTTAAAAATGATTGAGGCATCTTCAGGTGTATCTACTCAGACTACAGAGATAAAAAAGGTTGATAGAAATAAATCTATGATAGCCTTAGTCAAGTCAGTAAATTTTTGTTTATTGATAATGATATTCGGGGCTTTACTATTTTTAGGAAACGAGGTAAGGGCAGGGATAAAAGGCCTAAATCAAAAAATTTCTTTTTCGAAATTCTCAGATAGGCCAGTTAGGGGTGATGGTGTATCAGATGTAGGGGGAACTGTTCATGATAAGACATATTATCTCGCTGGCGTAAATGATAGGAATATATTCCAGCCTTTTGTTGTTTCAGATAAACAGGTAGGGCATATGCTCGCTAAAAATCGTAAGATACTTCAAAAAACGGCTAATCTGAGATTAGTGGGTATAGCATGGTTGGATACAGTTGATTCAGCCTCGGTAATGATTGAAGATACCGAGAAAGGAAAAACCTATTTTCTAAAAAAAGGGCAGAAAATAGGGGATATAATTGTAAAAACCATTTATGCCGATAGTGCAGTATTAGGCTATGAAGATGAGGAGATGGTAATAAGATATGAAAAGAATAATACTCAAAAATAACTTAAAGAATTTTATTTTATTTTTTAGCGTTTATGTTTTTTTTATGGCAACAGCCGGTCCTATTACACTTTGGGCAGCTAAACCAATAGTTATTTCTGATGATAAACAGCCGATGAGTGAACGTATGCAGAGAAAGATTACGCTTGATGTGCGTGATATGAATATTGTTGATGTGATAAAATTCCTTGCTAATAAGGGAGATTTTAATGTTGTCATTAGTCCAAGTGTAAAGGGTCGGGTTACAGTTTTTCTTAATAGTGTTACTATAAAAAATGCTTTAGATATAGTTATTATTTCTAATCATTTAGCTTATGATGTTCATGATAACATTATTCAAGTCATGACAGCAGCAGAGTATGAAGCTATGTTTGGTAAAAGGTTTAGTGATAAGACGCAGGTCAGTATTGTCCATCTTACTTATTCTAAACCCAGCTATGTTTTAGCCACATTGGATAGTATTAAAAGTAATATTGGAAAGATTATTATTGATGAAGATACGGGTTCAGTGGTAATGATAGATACTCCTGAGGCTATAGCTAAAATGAAAAAGGCTATAGCAGAGATAGAAAAACCTTTGGATACAATAGTTTATAGCCTTCAATATGCTGAGGCAGATGTTGTTGCAGATAAATTGCGTGCTAGGATCGATGCGAAAGCAGTGGGATCTATAACAGCAGATGAACGTTCAAATAAGTTGATTATTAGAGCATTCCCTGGTCGGAAGAAAGAAATAGAAAATATAATTCGTCAATTAGATGTGGTTACTAAAGAAGTGTTGATTGATACAAGTATTTTACAGATTGTTTTGAAACCAGAATATGATATGGGAATTGACTGGAAATTGGATTTTAGAGACAGCCCTGATAAAAATTTAAGAAAACTAAGTTTCCAAAATATATATTTAGATAAAAATAATTTAAGCTCGGGAGATAATCTTTCTTCTACTTTTGGGCAGATTGCAGTTGGAAACTTTGATGTGAATGCTTTCGAGATGTATGTAAGGGCCCTTAAGCAGGTGAGTGATACCAAGATGCTATCGAATCCTCAAATATTAGTTACCAATAAAGAGGAGGCTAAAATACATATAGGAGATACAGTCCCTTATATTATATCTACTACTTCAGGGACAGGAGATAATGCTATAACTAGTGAAGATGTTAGATTTGTAGATGTGGGACTAAAATTAAATGTTACTCCTATTATTAATGATGAGGGATATGTTACGATGCGGTTGAGACCTGAAATTTCGTCTGTAGTAGGAACTGTTTCTTCCAAAGGAGGAGGGATACCACAGGTCAATAAAACAGATGTAGAAACTACTGTTATGGTGAAAGATGGATATACTGTGGTGTTAGCAGGCTTAAAGAAACATGACAAGGTTCATACTAAAAAGGGATTTCCTGGGCTTATGGATGTGCCTTTTCTGGGATTTATTTTTGGCAGGACATACGATCATTTTTCTCAGACGGAGATAGTTATTTTTATTACTCCACATATTATTACTGGTAAAGATGATTATGCTAGGATGAAGGCATCTATTAAACCTTTTAAATCATATAGTTCAAATTAAGATATTTTTTAGGGGATAAATAAAAAACTGTAACCTTTTTTTAATGAGGATCATTATATGATAAAAAAATTTTTATTAAAATTAAATTATTATAAGTCGTTTCTATTTTTTTGCGTTTTTTTTATTTGTTTTTGTGGGGAGTTTTTATTTTTTAAAATGGATTATGCCTGTGCAGGAGATGGTAATACCAAAATGGTGAGTTTGCGGGGCGCCAATGCTACGATTAATAAATTGAAGAGAGATAGAGATATGCTTGCTGAAAAAATAGAGAGGGTAAGGAGTATTAATAGACAATATTCAAAAAAAATAAAAGAATTAGAAGGAACTCTTGCCAAGTTGCAAGATCATAATATTGATAATTATAAAAAGACAAATGTATTAGTTAATAATATAAATAATCTAAATAAAAAAAATATAAAAAGAAATAAAGTGATTGATAGAGAGAAAAAAACTTTAGAATTATTATCTAAAATCGATGCATTTAAGGAAGAAGATGAGAAATTAAAAAGGGATGCGGCAATTGCTCATTATAATATGGGGAATATATATTTTCAAAAAGGAGAATATGAGATAGCCTATAGAGAATATTATCAAGCGGTGACTTTAATGCCAAATGATCCAGATGCCCATTATAATCTTGCATTTGTCTGTGGAGAGTATTTAGGAGATTATAAAACTGCATTGAAGCATTATAGAATGTATTTGTATTTAAAGCCCAATGCTAAGGATGCCTATATTGTAAGAGGCAAAATAAGAGAGGCAGAAGTTGCATTGAAGAGTATTGTTGATTCGCCTTTGGAAAAAGGTTCCAAATAATATAAATTGAAATATTGGGTATTTTTATTGTTTTTTAATTTTTGTGGCAGAGCTTTGTTCAATTTAGTTAGGAGCAAAGTATTAATTGGTTGGCAATATTAATAATAAACAATTTTTTTTCATTTTATTTTTTATTATTAAGAAATTTTTATAATATATTGCATATTGTAAATTAGTTTTTTTAATTAAAAAAAATATAATTTTTTATTATTTTAATAATTATGAAAAAAATATTTTTTATTATTTTTTATATATTTATAAATTTTTGGGCAAATGTTTTTTATGTATACGGTAATAATTTGCATATTACCAATGTTTCCTTAAAGGATAGATTCCCTGATAATGGTACTGTTGTGGTTGAATTTGATATTTCATGGGATAACTCATGGCGGACAAAGATTAATCACGATGGAGTATGGATCACTGTTAGACTTTATGACCCAACCTCTTCTCCTATTTATAAAAAACTTTGTAAGTTAGCAACAAGTGGAGTTAATCCCGAGGGGACAAATGTAGGTGATAATTCTAATATAGAGATTTATGTGCCCAAAGATAGAATAGGAGCATTTATACGACCAGCTGTATATGGGAAATTTCATTCTATGTCATCAAAAGGAGTGAGATTGACTATAGATTATAAAACAGCTGGATTTAATAAGATGGATGAGGTTAAAGTAAGTGTGTTTGGTATAGAAATGGTTTATGTGCCAGAAGGCTCATTTTATGCAGGGGATTATGATGTTTCTGTTGCGAGTCTTGATCAAGGAAGTGGTGATTCTGACCCATGGTATATTTCTAGTGAAGATCCTATTATCGTGTCAAATTGTGTTAAGGATGGGTATAGATATGTTTCTGCTAATAATGAAGGAGAAGATGCTACAGGTGCTAGTTTTAGAATCCCAGATACCTTTCCAAAAGGTTATGCCTCTTTTTATATGATGAAATATGAGATTAATGAGGGAGAGTGGGTAGAATTTGTAAATTCTCTTCCTTCTGAGGGCGCACGTGCTGCACATGATCTTACAGATTCTATGCATAAAAATACCGATAGTGTTAAATTTAGGAATACTATTAAGTGTAGTGGGGTTCCTTTAACATGTTCTACACAGAGACCTGCAAGGGCCTTAACTTACTTATCATGGAAAGACCTCGCGGCATTTCTTGATTGGGCTGGATTGAGGCCTATGACGGAACTTGAGTATGAAAAAGCAGCGCGAGGGCCATTTTTGCCGGTTGGAGGTGAATTTGCTTGGGGGACAGTTAATATTATTCCGGCTACAACTCTTTCGGAAGGAGAAGAATTGGGAGATGAGACAGTGGTTAACCCTGGGGCGAATGCAAATTATAATAATATTTCTTTTTCAGGTGGGGATGCTGTTAGAGGAGAAGAGTATGCAAAGGGTGCTTTACGGGGAGGAATTTTTGCTACCAAAGATAGCAATAGGGAAAGTGCAGGTGCAGGATACTATGGTGCGATGGAGTTATCAGGTAATGTAGCGGAAAGAGTGGTTACTATTGGTAATGCTACAGGAAGGAAGTTTAAAGGAACCCACGGGGATGGCTATCTTACAACTATATCTGGATATGAAGGTAATGCCACTAACGAAGATTGGCCCGGAATTAATGAGATAGTTTCTTATGGGGTGACTGGGACAGCGGGATCTGGGATTAGGGGTGGTTCATGGAAAGATGGTGATTCAGGGGTTAGATTAAGGATATCTGATAGAATGAAAGCAGCGGATTCGACTGATACTATATTTAATGATGTCGGTGGTAGGGGTGTGAGGAGTTGTTGTGAATAAATCATTTTAAAAAAAGTGAGTAAAAATTTTAGAGAAAGTTGAAAAATGAAAAGAGTTTATATTCTTAAAAAGAATAAAAACAGAAGAGTGTTAGGGATTGTTTTGTTTTTTACTTTTTTTTGTAATTTAGTATGGGCTAATCATCTTAAAATAAAAAATTTTAATATTTATAGTATAGATACTAAAGCCAAAAAAATTACTTATACGTGTGATATATCATGGGACAATAGTTGGCGTACTACAGTGAACAATGATGCTGTTTGGGTGTTTTTGAAATATTCAACCGATGCAGGGAAGACATGGGAACATGCGAGCATGGGGTCAAGTGGACATAACCCTGTGGGATTTTATGCCCCTACAAATTTTGAAATTATAGTTCCATCTGATGAGAAAGGATTTTTTATCCAAAGGACAGATTTCGGTAGAGGTAGTGTTAGTGCAAAAGGAGTAAGATTTGTTTGGGATTATGGTCAAGATGGATTGAGTAGTGTTCAGGCTTCAGCCGCTAATACTATTAATAAAATTTTTGGTATTGAGATGGTATATATACCTGAAGGTGCTTTTTATGCAGGGGATGGAAGTAGTTCTATAGATTATGGATTTATGCAGGGTCGTTCGGATGATGAGCCTTGGTATATACGAAGTGAAGATGCAATAAGGACTACTAATACGGCAACGAATGGTTTCTTTTATCAAAGCACATTAGCTCCTGGAGAAAATAAAACGGGGGATATTTTTCTTATCCCAACTTCTTTTCCTAAAGGATTTCATGCCTTTTATCAAATGAAGTATGAATTAACTGAAGGACAATGGGTAAGTTTTTTTAATACTCTTACCCCAGAACAGAAAAAGAATAGGGATATAACAAGTTCAGTGGAAGGGGGGAAGGGAACTGATGCCATAGTAAATCGGAATACAATCTCATGGGATTCTTCTGATCCATATTCTGATGCAACTACCTTGAGACCGGATAGACCAGTTAGTTATATTTCATGGCCAGATCTTATGGCGTATGCTGATTGGGCTGCATTGCGTCCTATGACAGAGTTGGAATTTGAAAAATCCGCTAGAGGAGCAGACATTTCTCCAGTTCCGGACGAGTTTGCGTGGGGTAAGACATCATTTAATAGGGCAGAATCAGGAGAAATCTATCCTAATAAAGATGAGGATGGAACAGAGCAAATATGGGATGGTGCAGCAAATTTTAATGGTAATAGTTTGGGGTGGACGTCTGGCGATGGACGTCCTGGAGGAATTGCTGAAGGACAAAAGGGGCCTTTGCGTGTTGGAATTTTTGCGGAGAGTTCTACGACTCGTGCTACAAGTGGTGCTGGTTTTTATGGGACGATGGAACTTTCAGGGAATTTGTATGAAATGGTGGTTACTGTAGGGAGAAAAGAAGGTCGTCAATTTTTAGGAACACATGGAGATGGGAAACTTTCTGATGTTCCAGGATATGAAGGAAATGCAACTAACATTGATTGGCCAGGAATAAATAAAGAAGACCCAGCCAGGGGGGTTACAGGTACGGTTGGCTCTGGATATAGGGGCGGAGATTTTTTGTCTGAACCTATTTATTGTCAAATTTCTACTCGTATTTATGCTAGTAAGGATCCGGATAGTTTAGGGTACGCGCAACGGTATGATCCTTCCTTTGGTATTTTTCAAGGAGGTAGGCTTGTTCGTACAGCTCCGTGATATATCTAGTTTCGATAATGTTTTTAAGGGGCGCAAGATATCTTGGCTGTGGGGACGATTTTGAATAGCCGAGCTTGCGGAAGAAATTTTTGCGTGTAATATTTTGAATGAAATATAATAATAAATCACTAATTCAGAGAATTTTCTACAGGAGTATAACCTTTTGTGTTATATTCCTGTTTATATTGGCCCAAATTCCTGTCACTGTGTTTGCTCAATATACGGGTGGTAGTTATGGTGGTGATGAGGAATTTGTCATAGGTAGTGATATATATTCAGGAGGCCCGCAAGATGGAGAGTCTTCTGCCACCTCTCCAACTGCAGGCTATTTAGCCCATGGAGCAGCTACCCATCTTGTTTTCACTCAAATCCCTTCATCTACTCCTCACGTAAGCAAATTTGAACGCCAACCAATAGTCCAGGTGCAGGATGCTAATGGTAATGTTGTTGTTAATGATAATTCTACAGAGGTTACATTAGAGATTTTTAATAATCCTGGTGATGGTGTGTTACTAGGAACTACAACAGTTAAAGTAAAGGCTGGAGTTGCTACTTTTACAGATTTACAGATTACTAAAGCAGGTGAAATGTATACTTTATTAGCAACTGCACCTGGATTGACGTCCGCGGTTTCTGATCCATTTGATGTCTTGCCCAGTACGGAGATACATGGTTCTGCTGCATGGGATGATGCAACAGGTTCTTATTATATGTTTGGTTGGATCGTAGGGGCATCAGGGCTTGTTGACCTTACAAGTACTGATTCTTGTGGAGATTTCAAAATTTATGATAATAGTGGGACTTTAGTAACTACCTTGTTGGCCCCTACTCTAGATACGATTAACGATTGGTGTAAAACAGGAGCATGGATTCCTACAGATGCCCAAAGAGAGGATTCCTATTTACTTTATGTAGATATAACAGCAGCAGGGACACAATATACAGGATATGTTTCTATAGACCTTATCAAACCCACTTTAGAAGATATTTGGGATGCGAAGGTGAACTGGGACTATTTAGAGGCAATTAAGACAAAGACAGATACTATTAACTGGGATGATATTACCGCTATAAAAGCTCAAACAGATACTATAAATTGGGATGACATAGATGTGCTTATGACAGATGTTGCAGCCATTAAAAGTATAACAGATGATATGCCTGATAATATAAACTGGGAAGGTATTGGTAATCTTAGTGGAGCGGAGATTAATTGGGCAGATATTAGCATTATGAGCGACGTTGGGGTAAACTGGTCTGAGTTAGATGTTTTAAGTGATATGGGGATTAATTGGTCAGAGATAGGTGTCTTGAGTGATATGGGGATTAATTGGTCAGAGATAGGTGTCTTGAGTGATATGGGGATTAATTGGTCTGATATAGGTATGTTAAGTGATGTGGGGATCAACTGGGCAGAGATAGATATGTTGTCTGAGATGGGCATCAATTGGGGAGATTTAGGAAAGATGACAGATGCAAATGTTAATTGGAGTGATTTAGCAGTAATGACAGGTTCTGGTGTAAATTGGGACGAGTATATTAATTGGTCAGATTTGAAGGTCCTTTCTCAGGCAGGAATTAACTGGACAGATCTAACAGTGATGTCAAGTGCTGGGGTAAATTGGGATGATTGGCAGTCATTAAGTGAAGCAGGAATAAATTGGAGTGATGTGAGTATTATGACTAATTCAGGGATAAATTGGTCTGAAATGGATGTAATGAGTGATATGGGGATAAATTGGTCTGATATAGGTGTCCTGACGGATATGGGGATAAATTGGTCTGATATAGATTTTCTTTCAGATATAGGAATAAATTGGTCTGAAATAGACGTCTTGACGGATATGGGAATCAATTGGGGAGAGATAGACCTGTTGAGCGATATGGGGATAAATTGGTCTGATATAGACGTGATGAGTGCAGCAGGGATAAATTGGGGAGAGATAGATGTAATGAGCGATATGGGGATAAATTGGTCTGATATAGATGTAATGAGCAA
>Ga0256914_1002474_pt1 | contig 15347 bp, 13 predicted proteins | sample HulkmetaG_FD_191571 | JGI IMG/M metagenome (GOLD analysis project Ga0256914, IMG submission 191571) | Hydrothermal chimney microbial communities from Main Endeavour vent field at the Juan de Fuca Ridge, Pacific Ocean - Hulk | ecosystem: Environmental > Aquatic > Marine > Hydrothermal vents ... | reverse complement strand
CTGTGCCCCCACGGGGGTTTGAACCCCGGTTTCAGCCTTGAGAGGGCTGCGTCCTGGGCCACTAGACGATGGGGGCAAGCGGGCAAGATTTTACCAAAGGTTGCCGCGAGGGTCAAGTTTTCGCTCGCTGCGGTTGGGGTGAGGGGCAGGGCCATCGAGCCCGCCGCTCGGCCACGATTTTGCCAGGGCGGGGCTCTCGCGCTGCAACAAGCGCGCCCAGCCTCGACTGTGCGGCGCTGGCGCCGAGGTCTTTCCTCTAAAAAGGCCCGCGAGCGCGCCCTCGCGGGCCAGGGTCTGTAGGCGGTTCGAGGTTAAGAGGATGGTTTGACAGGGATGATGGTGACTTTGCGGCGCGGTTCACGGCCCACGCTTTCGGTGGTCACCCGGGGGTCATCCCGCAAGGCGATGTGGACGATGCGGCGTTCGTTCGCTGGCATCGGCTCCATCGCCACGCGCCGCTTGGTGCGGACGGCTTGGTCGGCCAGGCGCTTGGCCATCCGCCGCAGTTGTTGCTCGCGGCGTTTGCGGTAATTTTCGACGTCAATGATGATGGTCACCGTGCGCCCCACTTCTTTGCCCACAATGAGGCGGGTAATGAACTGCAAGGCGTTGAGGCGCTCAGCCCGCCGACCGATGAGGATGCTCAAGTCACGGCCGGTGATGTCCACCATGACTGGCGGGCGGTGGCCCTTTTCGGCCTCGCCGTAATGGGCCTGCACTTCGGCCTGGATGCCCATCTTTTCCAGCAGTTCGGCGACGGTTTCTTGGGTGATGCGCAAGATTTCCGCGTCGTCGGCTTGAGCGGCGGCGGGGTGCGTTTCGGCTGCGGGCTGGGGGGCGGCGCTCCGCGCGGGGCTTTCGTGGCGCGGGCGGCTTTTCCGCCGACGACGGCGGGGTTCCCGCTGGCCCCGAGGGCGCGAGCGAGAGGGCTCTTGGGCGGGCTTCCGGCGAGGGGGAGCGGCAGGCGGCGACACCGCCGGGGGCGGCTCGGGGGCTTCTTCGACCGGGGTCTTGACCACCAGCCTCACCCGCGCATCTCGGTGCCCTAACAAGCCAAACAAGCCGCGTCCACCACGGTCTAAAATTTCCACTTCGACGGCTTCCAACGGCAGCCCTAATTGGGCTAAACCTTTTGCTACGGCCTCGTCCACAGTTGGGGCAATGACTTCCAAAGTCGTTCGTGCTTGTTCGTGCATATGGGCCTCGCTTTCTTGTTGTAAAGTGCCGCAGGACGGGCCAAGGGCCGGGCTTCCTTCACTTTCGCGCGAACACTTGCTTTGGCTTCAATTTGCCCATGAACGCATATTGCGCAATGGTGGCCAGGTTGCTGGTGAGGAAGTACAGCCCTAAACCCGACGGGAAAGTGAGTGTGAGGTAAAACAGGAACAAGGGCATGTAGATGTTCATCATCTGCCCCATCATCTGGTTTTGTTGCCCACCACTGCTGGCTGTGGGCGACATGATTTTGGACTGGACATACGCGGTCAGGCCCACCAAAATCGCCAAGGTCGGGATGCCAAAGGGGATGCCCGGGATGTGCAAAGACTCGGGGCGGCCTAAGTCCATCCACAGGAAGCGGCTGTTGAGGGGAATCAGTTGGGCGAGGTCGAAGAAGGGGTAGATGCGGCGGCTGAGGTCAATAAGTTCGATGGGCGCGTGGGCCAGGGCTTTGATGACCGCCGAATACAGCCCAATGATGATGGGGAATTGAATCAGCGTGGGCAAGCACGACGCAAAAGGATTAACGCCCAGTTCTTTATAGAGCCGCATTTGCTCTTGGGCGAGTTTTTCGCGGTCGTTTTTGTATTTTTCCTGGATTTTCTTCCAGCGGGGGTCCTGCTGCAATTTCTGCATGGCTTCGGCGCCTTGCAGTTGCTGTTTGGTGAGGGGATACATCAGCAACCGCACAAGGAGGGTAAAGGCAATAATTGCCAAGCCGAAGTTGTGCCCCAGCAGGTTGTAAATCCACAGCAGGATGTTGAGCATGGGGTCAACGACGAGGGTATTCCACATAAGCGTGTTCCGTCACCTTTAGAGGGGTCAGCCGTAAGGCTATTTTTGTTCTTGGAGGGTTTTCAAAGCCGACTCGACGGCCTCGGTGGTCAAGTTCCAACGGCGTTGGCCGTCGGTGTTCATCGCCACCAAGAAATCCACGCCCTTATAAGGTGCCACCAACAAATTTTCGCCGGCGACAACCGGGGCTGCGTACAGTTTGCCGTCAAAATTATATTGCCAGAGGGGCTTGCCTTCGGTGGTCAACGCGATGAGCACGCCGTTTTCGGTGGTGACATAAACTGCGCCATCGTCAACGGCGGGCTGGCCAATGACAGGGCCGCCCTGGTTGATGCGCCATTTTTCTTGGCCGGTTTTGGCATCCAGGGCCATGATTTGGCCTCCCAAATCGCCGACAAAGAGGGTGCCGTCGGCATAGGCCGGCGCGCTCCAAACCCAGCCAGAAGCCGGGGCTGTCCACAATTTTTGGCCGTCTTCCGCAGCAATGGCGACGACCTGGTTGGCAAAGGTGCCCACGTAGAGGACGCCGTCCACCAATGTGGGTTGGGAAGCCAACGCGCCGTCCAGTTTCACTTGCCACACGACGCTACCGTCGTCGAGGTTGAGGGCGTAGAGGGCATGTCCCAGGGAAGGGACGTAAAGGCGCTGGCCGTCGGTTACAGGCGTGCCCCACAAGGGGTCGCCGGCTTGGAACGTCCAGCGGAGGTTGCCTTGCAGGTCCAGGGCGTAGAGGGTGCCATCGGCGTTGGGGGCATAGATAGTTTGGGAAGTGACCAAGGGTGCGGCGACGAAATGGCTCTGAGGGCCTTCAAACGACCATTTGAGGGTGCCGTTGTGGGGGTCCAAAGCATAGAGTCGGCCGCCATAATCGCCCACGACCATCATCTGCCGGTCGGGTGAGAAGGCCGGCGCGGCGTAGGCCGAGAAGTCTCTCACGTCGCCGCCGGTAAAGGCCCACAGGAGGCTGCCATCTGCGAGTCGGAACGCGTCTACGGCAGGCCCTGCGGCCACGTAGATGGTATCGTCTACCACGGTCACGCCCGGCCAACTGTTGGCCCCCAAGCGAGAGCCGCACGCGCTCAAGCCCAGTGCCAGGCCAAAGAACAAAATCCAGAGTAACCAGCGTTTTTTCAAATTTCTCTCCATCTGAGCAGGCTAAGGCACGGGGTCGTACCCGCCAGGGTTGAAAGGGTTGCAACGAAGCACCCGCCAAATGGCCATCCAGCCGCCTTTCAACGCGCCATATTTGTAGATGGCTTCATAGCCATAGTGGGAACATGTGGGGTAAAACCGGCACGTGTTGGCGGGCAAGGTTTTCGCCAGGGTCATCTGATAGAGCCGAATGAGGCTCAACAGCACCAAACGCGGCCAGTAGCGCGGGGAACGCGGCAAGTCCCCCAACCGAGGCAAGGGTGGGTTGGGGGGGCGCAGGGAAAAATCAAGGGGTGGATGCGGGTGCGGGTGCGTCATCGGGGGGAAGGGATGTCTCGACAGGCGAGAGCAAATTTGCCCGGCCGAGCAAGGTCAAGACGGCTCGCTGCACTTCGGCAAAGTCTGCCGTGGGGAGGGGCTTCCGGGCGATGAGCATGAGGTCGTATCCGGGAGCAATCTGAGGAATGAGGGGGCGCATGATTTCGCGGAGGCGGCGTTTCGCCTTGTTGCGTTGCACAGCCTTCCCCACACTCCGCCCAGCGGCAACGCCGACCCGCACTTGCGCCAAGCCATTTGGCCTGACAATCAACACAACCAGCGGGTGGGCGTAGGCCTTACCTTCACGCCGCACCCGCTGAAAATCAATGTTTTTCCTCAGACGGAACTTGCGATTCACGGCATTGCCGAAGCCTACCGGGCAACCGGCGTTTAGGCCTTCCAATTGATGCGCTTGACGTGGTTGTTCATGCGCACCGTGAGGCGATGACGTCCCTTCAGGCGGCGGCGCTTCAGCACCAACCGCCCACCGCGCGTCGACATGCGGGCGCGAAAGCCGTGCCGTCGCACACGACGGCGAATTTTGGGTTGGTAAGTCCGTTTCGGCATCGTACTCCCTCGCAACAGGATTTCAGCCCTTCGAGCGGGCTGAGGGTAGGCATACAAAACGCTCCCCATCCAAACGGATGGGGCAATACGGGCGTACATTATACCGCAAGGTTGGCAATTGGTCAAAGGAACCGGGCTGGTTCCCGGGGGTTTCAAGCGGGGTTTCCGGGCGAGCAGGTCAGGGGAGCCCGCGCGGCAGGGGGCAAATTGGAACACGCTCTGGGCAAAATCGTTGACGCCATGCGAGGCCCGTGATAAAATTAGCGCCGCTGTGGGCGCGTAGCGCAACGGTAGAGCAGTGGCCTTTTAAGCCATTGGTTGCAGGTTCGAATCCTGTCGCGCCCACCAAGGCAGCCCTTCGCGGGCTGCCTTTGCTGTTTTAAAGCGCTGCTGGGGCACAGATTTCCCAGCCGCGTTGGTTGAGGGGTTGGCGCCTTTCGGGCTGCCGGTCGGCTTGTTAGGGGCTGCCAGGCGAGGGAATGCTGCGCCGTTGGCCGGGGATGAGGGGCGATTAAACAAAGAACCCCTCGGCTGTCAACCGAGGGGGAGGTGACCCATGCAGGACTCGAACCTGCAACCAAGGGATTAAGAGTCCCCTGCTCTTCCAATTGAGCTAATGGGCCACAACACAGGCGCCCACATTATACCGCGAGGTTAGGGTTTGTCAACCTTGTGGGGATGTGGGCGAGAAAACGAAAAACCCTCTTGGCGACGACCTACTCTCCCAGGGGGTCGCCCCCCAAGTACCATCGGCGCTGGCGGGCTTAACTGCCGGGTTCGGGATGTTGCCGGGTGTACCCCCGCCGCTACAGTCACCAAGAGGGTTTATTCACAAACGAAGATGTGGAAAAGTGCATTGGGCGGCGTGAATAGGTCGTATTTGTCGTGCGCAAGCGCCCTGCGAAGAGTTCCTGGTTCTCCGCATCACGGGGCAAGCCCTCGGCCATTAGTACGGCTAAGCTCAACGCATTGCTGCGCTTACACTTGCCGCCTATCAAGCAGGTCGTCTTCCTGCGGCCTTACCCGGTTAACCCGGTGAGGGACCTAATCTTGGGGCAGGCTTCCCGCTTAGATGCTTTCAGCGGTTATCCTTGCCGGACGTGGCTACCCAGCGGTGCCGCTGGCGCGACAACTGGCACACCAGAGGTCCGTCCACCCCGGTCCTCTCGTACTAGGGGCAGCTCCCCTCAAGTCCCTTACGCCCACAGCGGATAGAGACCGACCTGTCTCACGACGGTCTGAACCCAGCTCGCGTGCCGCTTTAATGGGCGAACAGCCCAACCCTTGGGACCTTGTCCAGCCCCAGGATGCGACGAGCCGACATCGAGGTGCCGAGCGAGGCCGTCGATGTGAACTCTTGGGCCTCACCAGCCTGTTATCCCCGGGGTAGCTTTTATCCGTTAAGCCACGGCCCTTCCACACGGTACCGTGGGATCACTAAGCCCGACTTTCGTCCCTGCTCGGCGCGTTGGCCTTGCAGTCAAGCTCCCTTATGCCTTTACACTCTTCGGGTGGTTTCCATTCACCCTGAGGGAACCTTTGGGCGCCTCCGTTACCTTTTAGGAGGCGACCGCCCCAGTCAAACTGCCCACCTGGCACGGTCCCCCGCCCGGATTACGGCGCGGGGTTAGGGCCTAGACATAGCCAGGGTGGTATTTCACCGGCGGCTCCACCGAGGCTGGCGCCCCGGCTTCTCAGCCTCCCACCTATCCTACACAGACTATGCCCAAGCTCAATGCCAAGCTGCAGTAAAGCTCCACGGGGTCTTTTTGTCCTGCTGCGGGTAGTGCGCATCTTCACGCACAGTGCAGTTTCGCCGGGTCCCTCGTTGAGACAGTGCTCCGGTGGTTAAGCCTTTCGTGCGGGTCGGAACTTACCCGACAAGGAATTTCGCTACCTTAGGACCGTTATAGTTACGGCCGCCGTTCACCGGGGCTTCGGTTCGGAGCTTCGCCGCCCGAAGGCGGCTAACCCCTCCCCTTAACCTTCCGGCACTGGGCAGGCTTCAGCCCCTATACGTCACCTTACGGTTTCGCAGAGACCTGTGTTTTTGTTAAACAGTCCCCAGAGCCTCTTCACTGCGACCCCTTCGGGCTCCAGCCGCGAGGGCCTTCACCCTAATGGGGCACCCCTTCTCCCGAAGTTACGGGGCTAATTTGCCGAGTTCCTTAACGAGGGTTCTCCCGTTCGCCTTGGTATACTCTACCCGTCCACCAGTGTCGGTTTGCGGTACGGGCGCCTGGGTTTCAACGCTTAGAGGCTTTTCTCGGCGGCAAGGGTCGGCCACTTACGCCTCATGGGCTCGCCATCACGCCTCGACTCAGCCCGCGGATTTTCCTACGGGCCTCAACGCCTACGCGCTTGGCACCGGCACTACCAATCGCCGGCTGGCTTACCTCGCCGCGTCCCCCCATCGCTCCACCCAGGCGGGGCCGGAATGTTGACCGGCTGTCCATCGCCTACGCCTTTCGGCCTCGGCTAAGGCCCGCCTAACCCGACGCGGATTGACCTGCCGTCGGAAACCTTGGACTTTCGGCGAACGCGGTTCTCACGCGTTTGTACGCTACTCGTGCCTGCATTCTCACTTCTGCGCGCTCCACCGCTCCTTGCGGTACGGCTTCACCGCACGCAGAACGCTCCCCTACCGCCCCCGTTGCCCGTAGGCAACGGAGACCCATAGCTTCGGTGCCAGGCTTAAGCCCCGTTACATTTTCCGCGCAGGGCCACTTGACCAGTGAGCTATTACGCACTCTTTAAAGGATGGCTGCTTCTAAGCCAACCTCCTGGTTGTCTCGGCAGCCCCACCTCGTTTCCCACTTAGCCTGGACTTAGGGACCTTAGCTGATGGTCTGGGCTCTTTCCCTCTCGACCACGAAACTCATCTCCCGCGGTCCGACTGCCACGCTCTGGAGTACCGGCATTCGGAGTTTGGTTGGGTTCGGTAAGCGGTAAGCCCCCTAGCCCATCCAGTGCTCTACCTCCGGTACTGAACGCGTGACGCTAGCCCTAAAGCTATTTCGGGGAGAACAAGCTATCTCCAGGTTCGTTTGGCATATCACCTCTACCCACAGGTCATCCGAGCCCTTTGCAACGGACACCGGTTCGGGCCTCCACGGGTTTTTACACCCGCTTCACCCTGCCCATGGGTAGCTCACCTGGTTTCGTGCCTAATCCCAGCGACTTGTCGCCCTATTCAGACTCGCTTTCGCTACGGCTCCGAGTGTGACTCTCTTAGCCTCGCCACTGAGATTAACTCGCAGGCTCATTCTCCAAAAGGCACGCCGTCAGGCTTAGCGCCGCGTCACCCGGTCTCCCGGGGACACCGACACGCTATTAGCCCTCCGACTGCTTGTAGGCTTGCGGTTTCAGGTTCTATTTCACTCCCCTCACCGGGGTGCTTTTCACCTTTCCCTCACGGTACTTGTGCACTATCGGTCGCCAAGAGTATTTAGCCTTGGGAGGTGGACCTCCCTGCTTCCCACCGGATTAGCGTGCCCGATGGTACTCAGGCTCACCGCCGGGAGCCGACACCGTTTTCGCCTACGGGACTATCACCCTCTATGGTTGGCTTTCCCACACCATTCGGCTAACGGGTCGGTTTGTAACTCCCTGGAGGATTGGCAGCTCCTCCTGGCGGGGCCTACAACCCCCGGACGGCATAGGCCTGCCAGCCACTAAGCCGCCCAGGTTTGGGCTTTTCCCCGTTCGCTCGCCACTACTAAGGGAATGATCTCTCTTCCTCCGGGTACTAAGATGTTTCAGTTCCCCGGGTTCCCCTCCCTTAGCCTATGGGTTCAGCTAAGGGATGCCATGGGTTTGCCATGGCGGGTTTCCCCATTCGGAAATCCCCGGATCAAAGCCTGCACACGGCTCCCCGAGGCTTATCGCAGTGTGCCGCGTCCTTCATCGGCTCTTGGCGCCTAGGCATCCACCGCAAGCCCTTAGTAGCTTGCCCGTGATGCGGAGAACCAGAAATTCTTCGCTTGATGCGCTACACGCTACGACAATAAGATTGTTTTGCTTTACGACCTATTCACTTGTTAAGGTGCCGCCCACTCCGGCGTTGGCCGCCGGTTGCCGCTCCTCACTTCAGTGAGGGCCGCCAATCGAAGGCCAACTCTCTTTTTGACAAGGTACCGAGACACACCGACCCGGCTCATCGCCGGGCCGCACCCACCGCGATGAACCTCCTGTCATTCATTTACTGCTCGGCACACACCATCAGGTCTCATCCTCCAGCGCAGCCAGCGGGAGAGAAGTGGAGATGACGGGACTCGAACCCGTGACCCTCGCCTTGCAAAGGCGATGCTCTCCCAACTGAGCTACATCCCCAAAACCTCTCGTTTGGTTCTCAGGTGGGCCTGACTGGACTCGAACCAGTGACCCCTGCGTTATCAGCACAGTGCTCTAACCGACTGAGCTACAGGCCCACTGTTCTGAAAGAGCCAACCTCAACAACTGAAGAGTGGCAGGAAGCCGCCTGCCGATTCTGGCGCCCCGGCACACGTCGGGGCTTACAGCCACCTGAGCAAAGCTCAGGCGCTGAGATTTCCATAGAAAGGAGGTGATCCAGGCGCACCTTCCGGTACACCTACCTTGTTACGACTTCGTCCCAGTCACCGGCCCCACCCTCGGCGGCGCCCTCCCTTTCGGGTTAGGCTACCGACTTCAGGTGTTGCCAGCTCCCATGACGTGACGGGCGGTGTGTGCAAGGCCCGGGAACGTATTCACCGCACTATTGCTGACGCGCGGTTACTAGCAACTCCGACTTCATGGAGGCGAGTTGCAGCCTCCAATCCGAACTGAGACCGGGTTTGAGGATTGGCTCCACCTCGCGGTTTTGCTACCCATTGTCCCGGCCATTGTAGCGTGTGTGTAGCCCCGGACATAAAGGCCATGCTGACTTGACGTCATCCCCGCCTTCCTCCGGCTTGACACCGGCAGTCCCCTGTGACACTTGTAACACAGGGCAGGGGTTGCGCTCGTTACCGGACTTAACCGGACACCTCACGGCACGAGCTGACGACAGCCATGCAGCACCTGTGCTGGCTCCCCGAAGGGTCCCTCCCCTTTCGGTTCGGTACCACCAGCATGTCAAGCCCGGGTAAGGTTCTTCGTGTAGCATCGAATTAAACCACACGCTCCGCTGCTTGTGCGGGCCCCCGCCAATTCCTTTGAGTTTTAGCCTTGCGGCCGTAGTCCCCAGGCGGCGGACTTAACGCGTTAGCTCCGGCACTGATGGGTTTAACCCCACCAACGCCTAGTCCGCATCGTTTACGGCCAGGACTACCGGGGTATCTAATCCCGTTCGCTCCCCTGGCTTTCGCGTCTGAGCGTCAGGAACGGCCCAGGAGGCCGCCTTCGCCACTGGTGTTCCTCCCGATATCTACGCATTTCACCGCTACACCGGGAATTCCACCTCCCTCTACCGTCCTCTAGCCTGGCAGTCTTGGACGTCCTCTCCCGGTTGAGCCGGGAGCTTTCACGCCCAACTTACCAAGCCGCCTGCACGCGCTTTACGCCCAGTAAATCCGGGTAACGCTCGCCTCCTACGTGTTACCGCGGCTGCTGGCACGTAGTTAGCCGAGACTTATTCCGGGAGTACTGTCCTTCCTCATCCTCCCGAAAAGCGGTTTACAACCCGAAGGCCTTCATCCCGCACGCGGTGTCGCTGCGTCAGGCTTTCGCCCATTGCGCAAGATTCCCTACTGCTGCCACCCGTAGGTGTCTGGCCCGTGTTTCAGTGCCAGTGCGGGGGGCCACCCTCTCAGGCCCCCTACCCGTCATCGGCTTGGTAGGCCGTTACCCTACCAACTACCTGATGGGACGCGGACCCCTCCCGAAGCGGCGCCGGCACCTTTCGGTAGCCGGAACCCTTTACTCCCGAAGCCTCTAACCTCCGGGAGCACATGGGGTATTAGCAGACCTTTCGGTCTGTTATCCCCCTCTTCGGGGCAGGTCATCCACGCGTTACTCGCCCGTTCGCCGCTAAGAGCCCAGCAAGTATTGCTACCCGCTGTCCTCTTCGCTCGACTTGCATGTATTAGGCGCACCGCTAGCGTTCACCCTGAGCCAGGATCAAACTCTCCGCAAGAGTATCGCCTTTCGGCGTTCGTCTAAACGGAAGTTTATCCTGTTCAAACTCTCCAGAATCGGCAGGTCGCTCTGCTTCCTGCCACTCTTCAGTTGTTAAGGTTCCGCTCCCTCATTTGAGCGAGCCCGATTTTACTACCAGGGCCCGGCTCTGTCAAGGTTTTGGAGACAACAACAACCGATGCCTTTTTCCCGACATCGGCCGCCAGACCGAACAGGCGTTTGCCCTGGTCTCTGGCGCTGTTGCGCCTCTTTGGTTGTCATTGGTTTGCCCTCTCAGGGGCGAAACCGTGTGTTGATTGCGGGCGGTATTATACGCCCATTACGCCAAATGTCAAGGGATTTCAAGAAAATTGCCCAAACGCGTTTTTTAAGCCTGCCCGAGCTTTTCCAGGCCGGCTAACTTGTGCCAAGCCCCTTGGGCTGTCATGTCCATTTGAAGGGGTGTGACCGAGACTTCGCCCCGCGCCAGCGCGCCAATGTCGGTGCCCTCTTCGGGAACGCCTGTGGGCTCCTCGCCGCCGTACCAGTAGTAGGGCCGCCCAGCAGGGTCAAGCCGCCGCACCAGTTGGTCGCGGTAGATGCGCTTTCCCAAACGCGTCAAACGCACACGGCCCAAAGCCTCAGCCGGCAACGCAGGCACGTTGACGTTGAGCAATACCTCCGGAGGCAGGCCGTGCTCCAAGACCCACACGCTGATTTGGCGCGCGATCTCCGCTGCCGGGCCATAGTCCACTTGGGCTTCATCCTGCCCGCGCCGGTCCAGCGAAACCGCGATGGCCGGCACCCCCGCAATCACGGCTTCCATCGCGGCGGTCACCGTGCCCGAGTAGGTCACATCATGCCCAACGTTGGGGTTGGGGTTGATGCCAGAAACCACCAAATCAACCGGTTGCTCCAAAAGGCCCAAAAGCGCCAAAGAGACGCAATCAGAAGGCGCGCCATCGCTGGCCAACGCCCGGGTGCCATCGGCCAGCCGCACTTCCCACACCCGCAGCGGGCGGTCGAAGGTCTTGACGTGGCCGGTGATGGACCAATTGCGATGGGGGGCCAAGATGCTCACTTGGCTCCCCGGAATTTTCCGCATGGCTTGCGCCAACGCCAGCAGCCCGCGGGCGGTGACGCCATCGTCGTTCGTGACCAAGATGTGCATTGTTTTCTCCACGCGCTCAGGTTGCAGTGTATGCCCCTCATCATACCAAAACCTGGCCCCAGGCGTCTATGAATTTCCTTCAAGGAAGGCGCAAAAAGTTGACGCCGCATGGGAGTTATGGTATGCTTTTTCCTCGGTAAGGTGCCTTGTGCAGCACCCGGTGGTGCTGCTCGTATTTTCTCAGGAGGAGCGGCCATAGCCAAAGCAAGTGACTACAGAATCAATGAGGCCATCCGAGCGCCAAAGGTGCGCTTGATCGGCCCCAACGGAGACAACTTGGGTGTGGTCTCCCGCGCCGAGGCCCTGCGCATCGCGAACGAAGCGGATTTGGACTTGGTGGAAGTGGCCCCCAATGCCAATCCGCCTGTGTGTCGCGTCATGGACTTCGGGAAGTTCCTATACGAGCGTTCCAAAAAAGAACGCCAAGCCCGCAAAGCCCAAGCCAAAGTCGAAATCAAAGAGCTGCGTTTGCGCCCCAAAACCAGCGAACACCATCGTGAGTTCAAGGTGCGGAGCGCGCGCAAGTGGCTGGAAAAGGGCATGAAGGTTCGGGTGCGGATTCTTTTCCGCGGGCGGGAAATCACCTACCCCGAAATCGCGCTGGAAGACCTCAAAGAGGTCGCTCAGGCCTTGTCGGATGTCGCAGTGGTGGAAAAGCCCCCCGCGCTGGAAGGCCGTTCCATGCTGATGATTTTGGCACCGGCCAAGAAAAAGTAAACCCCAAGGGAATTCCCTTACAACCTTAGGCAGCGAGGAGAGAGTATCGTGCCGCGCAAACAGCGAACCGGAAAGTACAAAATCAAAACCCACAAGGCAACGAGCAAGCGTTTTCGGGTGACGGGCTCCGGCAAACTGGTGCGCACCAAAGGCGGCAAGAGCCACCTCCGCCGTCGCACTTCCAAACGCACCAAGCGCCTGTTCACCGAAATGCTGCCCGTGCAGGGGAAGGGGATTATCAAGCGCGTCCATCGCTTGGCCCCGTATTTGAAGAAGCAGGAAAGTTAGCCTTATTCGCCCATTCCACATGATTTTGCGGCTGCTGGGTGTACCGTAACGGGCGGGATGCCGACCGCCGACGCCCAGGGGACCGCAGGAGGTTATCATGCGAGTCAAGACCGGCTTTGTGCGTCGCCGACGCCACAAGAAAGTGCTCAAACTCACCAAGGGCCAATATGGAGCCCGCTCGCGGCATTTCCGCCGCGCCAATGAGGCCATGCTCAAGAGCCTCTGGTATGCTTACCGTGACCGCCGCACCCGCAAACGCGACTTGCGGCGCTTGTGGATTGCCCGCATCAACGCTGCGGCACGCCTCAATGGCACCACTTACAGCCGCCTCATCCACGCGATGAAAAAGGCCAACATCACCATCAACCGCAAAATGTTGGCTGATTTGGCTGTGCGCCATCCCGAGGCGTTCAAGGCTGTGGTCGAAAAAGCCATGCAGGCCGGCAAGTAAAATCCCGCTGCGCTCTCAAAAGCCAACAGGCGATGGCAACGCTGCCATCGCCTGTTTTCATTATTGCCAACAGCGGCTGGGGGCGCTTTTAGGGTTCGTCATCGTCCATGTCGGGCATCCATTCCGAAATGTGATGCTGCACCGCGTACGTGGCCAACTCAATGCGGTTGCGCATGCCCAGCTTTTCCATGATGGCCGAAACGTAATTGCGCACCGTGCCCTCGCTGAGGTTCAACTTGTGTGCAATTTCCCGATTGCTGCGGCCCTTCGATACCAACGCCAACACTTCCATCTCTCGCCGCGAAAGGCCTTTGAAGGCCGATTCTTCGATGTGGGCTTCGAGCCGCCGGAGTCGAGCCACCATCTGGCTGGCCGTGTGGGGGTCAAAAGCCACTCGCCCTTCCCGGGCTTGCCGAATGGCGTGCACCAATTCGCTTCCGCCCACTTCTTTCAACACATAGCCAGCCGCACCCGCCCGCAGCGCATGCGAGACAAACTCTTCGCTCAAATACGAGGTCAAGATGACCACCTGCGTGGTCGGGTGCCGCTGACGAATCAAGCGACAGGCCTCCAAGCCACTCTTGCCCGGAAGGCGCACATCCATCACGACCACGTCAGGATGATAACGCTCCACCTGTTCCAACGCTTCGTCGGCCGTGCCGGCCTCGGCCACCACCTCCATATCCGGCTCGGCTTCCAGCAACGTGCGCAAGCCCAAACGCACCACCTCGTGGTCATCAACCAACAACAAACGCGTCCGCATGGCCTACTCCTTCCAAGAGGTCAATCCAACAAGCCCTCCAAGGGCACTTCCAAAATGGCTTTGGTGCCTTTGCCGCGCCGCGATTCCAACGTCAGCGCGCCGCCCAACAAACGAGCCCGGTCTTGCATGTTGCGCAAACCGTATCCCATATCGGGGTCATCGGGCAAACCAATACCGTGATCTTCCACCTCCAGCCGCATCTTTTCTTCGGCCGGGAAATAATACAGCCGCACCTCAATCAACGGGCTGCGGGCATGGCGAATGGCGTTCGAAAGGGCTTCGCGAGCAAAGGAAAGCACGTGCGTGGTGGCCTCAGGCGAAATCGGCGGCACATCGTCGGCCTGCAGGTAAATCTCGGTGCCCGAAATGCGGCGGGCTTCCTCGACCAAAGTCTCCAACGCTCGTGGCAGATGCAAACTTTCCTCAGAGTGCAAATCTGAAAGGAACCGCCGCAACTCTGCAATGGCCGCGTTGAGCCCTTCCATCAGGCGATCCAGCCCCTCGGCCATCGCCTCATCCGAAGCATTACGCCGCAACGACTGCGCCAACAGCCCCGCAGCATACACCTTTTGAATCGCCCCATCGTGCAAATCGCGCGCGATGCGTTCCCGCTCAATGGCCACCACCTGCGCCTGCTCCATCCGCTCAATGAGACGCTCGGTTTCAAATTCAAACACCTCTAACCCCATAATGACCGCCACGGCCAAAACAATCCCCAAAGCCGATTGAAAAGCCTCCACCGGCACCACAAAAACCTTCTCAAACACCGCCGTGTTGAGCACATTCGCGGGGAAAAAATCTGCCGGCGGCACCACCAACCCACCCAGCAACGCATACCCCAACAACGACACCCCCGCGATGCGCAACAAATTGTAAATCGAGGGCAACTCCAACGGCAACAACCGCAACTTAGCCTGCCGGCGCAACCCCATCGCGGCGGTCAACGCGCCTGGGAAACCCAACAAATAACGCGCCAGCGCCTCCGTCCACACCCGCCAGCGTTCCAAATCGTGCTCCAAAGCCAACCCCAAATAAAACGGCACGGCCAACCACGCCACCAACAAAAACAACGGCACGGGCTTCAACCACTGCCAACCGCTGGGCAATGGCGAGAGCAAACGCACCCCAAACTGAAACAACGCCGCAAACGATGCCGCCAGCAGCAACAACTGCAACGCCCGCAATACAATGACCACACTCTCGGAAAGGTAGGGCGCCTGAATGGGAATGAACAAACTCCCCCACTGATAAAACCCGTGCAAAATCCCAAACAGCGCCAACCAAGGCATGCTATAAGCCAACGCCAACCGCGAATAGCGCCTGGTCTGCAACAAAATCGCCAGCCCCATCACAAAAAACACCTGCCCATACACAAACAACAAAATCGGGCGGTTGATCTCAAACCAATGGCGCAACACAGTAACCCACATAGCACAATTTTACCATCCTACCCTGCGCGGCCCAAATCCTGCCGCCCCAGCGCAACCACGCTGGCCGAAACTTTGGTAAAATGAAAAGGGTGTTCCCTGCTGTATTGGTGAGGTCATGATGATGATTTGGGAACAGGTCACCACGACGATTTTGCTTGGCATGGTCATGCTGACCATTGGCTCGCGCTTACCCATTGGCCGGGAGCGGTTTGACCGCTCCCATTTGCTTTAACCCGCCCCTTCGGAGGAAAACATGCCCATTGAAGTCCGCTTGCCCCAACTGGGCGAAGGTGTGGTCGAAGGCACGATTTCCCGCTGGCTGAAACAGGAAGGCGACGCCGTGGCCGAACTGGAGCCGCTGCTGGAAGTCGCCACCGACAAAGTAGACACCGAAATCCCCTC
>Ga0256914_1002473_pt1 | contig 15357 bp, 12 predicted proteins | sample HulkmetaG_FD_191571 | JGI IMG/M metagenome (GOLD analysis project Ga0256914, IMG submission 191571) | Hydrothermal chimney microbial communities from Main Endeavour vent field at the Juan de Fuca Ridge, Pacific Ocean - Hulk | ecosystem: Environmental > Aquatic > Marine > Hydrothermal vents ... | reverse complement strand
AACACCCTTAAAATAGAATCGCTTGACAAAAAATCGATAACCACAGATGCAAGCCCTTCATTTTTAAATGTAATATCATCGGTTCCGGGAGTTTCTATGATATCAAAAGGTCCTGGAGTGGCAACTCCCGTTATACGCGGGCTTTCAACCAGCAACGTGCTGATGCTGAACAACGGTGTGTCAATGGAAAACTTTCAGTTTTCAAAAGACCATCCCTACATGGTCGACCGCTGGGGAGTGGGACATATTGAGGTAATAAGAGGACCGGCATCGTTAATATACGGTTCGGGGGCCGTCGGCGGAGTTATAAACATCTTGCCCGAACCTGTGGCTATCGAAAACAGCATACAAGGCGATGTTTCTCTGAAAATGTTCAGTAATACTTCGGGAATTGCCTCGAGCCTTAACATAAAAGGCAATACAAAAGGTTTCGTTTGGGGCATACGGGGCACTGTTAACTCAAATTGCGACTATTACCAAGGTAACGGTAAGTATGCCCCTAATACACGTTTTAACAACGCAAGCATAAAAGCAAATGCAGGTTTAATAAAGAGAAAGGGCGTTTATCGCATTTTTTACGAACATCACAATACAAAACTGGGAATGGCCGTACCTCCCGCACTTTCCATTGTAAACGAAAGGGGAAGGAAAAACAGGGTATGGTATCAGGATTTGACATACGATTTTATTACATCAAAGAACAAAGTTTTTCTCGGCAAGACAAACATTGACGCAACGATATCGTACCAGCAAAACAACAGAAAACTTCAAGGCTCGGATTTTACCCCCGTAAAGACCCTGGTTGACATGAACCTGAAAACTTTATCGTACAAACTGAAAAGTAAATTCGATGCAGGTGATAAAAGCACTGCCATAGCCGGGATTCAAGGCATGTGGCAAAACAACAAAAACGGTAACGCACCAAACCATATAATTCCCGATGCCACTATCTCCGATTTTTCGGTATTCGGTTTGTACAAATATACTTTTGATAAATTGTTTTTAATTGAAACGGGGTTGAGATACGATCACAGACATGTTAGTGTACCGGAACAAAATTCCATTGACGAATTAAACTTGAATTTTGATAACATAAGCGGTTCGGTGGGCGCCACCTTGAACCTAAACGAAGCTATGTTGTTGAGGTTTAACGTTGCATCGGCATACCGCAATCCTAACCTTGCCGAACTTACACAAAACGGCTTGCACGGAGTAAGGTACGAAATAGGCAGTAAAGATTTGAAAAACCAGCAAAATTTGGAGACCGACATAGGATATCACGTTCATACACGTCACACATCTTTCGACATAACACTGTTTTACAATAAAATAAACAACTTTATTTACCTCTCCCCCACTGCCGACACAACTCCCCAAGGATATAAAATATACCGTTACAAGCAGACGGCGTCAAGACTGTACGGCGGCGAAACATCCATTCACATTCACCCGCATCCTTGGGACATGTTGCATATTAAAATTTCGTATGCATATCTTATAGGCGAAAAATCGTCGGGGGGCTATTTGCCGCTGATTCCGGCTAACAAGCTGCATGCGGAACTCATGTTGAAGAACAATTCATGGAAAAATTTCAGGGAATCGTATATAAAACTGTCGTCCGACTACGTTTTTGCACAAAACCGCCCTTCGGAGTTTGAAGATAATTCGCCGGCATATGCATTGTGCGATTTTTATATGGGAACCGATATAAAAACAAAAAACAACAGAAGCATAAATATAACTTTTGCAGTTACCAACATATTCAACAAAGAATATATCGACCATTTATCGTCGTTGCACGACGTAAACCTTTACAACATGGGACGAAATGTCAGCTTTTCGGTTCATATACCTTTCGGAAAAAATTAACCGGCAAATATTAATCGAGTTTATATCCGCACATTTTGCAAAATTTGGCATCGTCGTCATGTTTGTCGTAATGACAATTTTGACAAACCTGAGTGTTGGAGGAGGTCTTCGTATTGCTAACAATTTCGGATGTAATAACTCCTGTAGGAACCGCTATTATAGCATAGCCCGTAAGCATCAGCAACGAAGCGAGAGCCTGTCCAAAAACCGTTTGCGGGGCTATGTCGCCGTATCCTACCGTAGTAACCGTAACTATTGCCCAATAGATGGAACGCGGTATGTTTGTAAAGCCGTTTTCGGGGCCCTCAACCAAATACATAACCGAACCCAAAAGTATCACGAGAGCAGCCACAATTTCAAAAAACACTATTATTCTCGCTTTACTGTTGTATAGCGCCTGTTTCAGCGTATTGCCGGCTTTAACATACCTTGCAAGTTTCAAAACCCGGAATATTCTTAACATTCTAAATACACGTATCACGGCAAGATAGTGCGACCCCAGCAAAAAGAGGTTCAAATATGTGGGTAAAATCGAAAGAAAATCAATAATTCCGTAAAAACTGAAAATATATTTAAAGGGCCTGTTAACAACATAAATACGGGCAAAAAACTCTATTGTAAACAATATTGTCAAAAACCACTCAAGCCAATAAAAAAGAGAGCCGTAGTTTGTGTGATAACTCTCGACACTGTCGAGAATTACCGTTAAAACACTTATGATTACCGCTATCAACAAAGCGATATCGAAAATTTTTCCCGCTTTGGTATCGGCTTCAAAAATTATTTCGTACATGCGGTTTCTGAAACTCTTCATCTATCTGTTATTTTTACGTTTTATCCAGTAAAAATATAAAAAGGAAACGAATTAAAAGCATCAGTTTTATAATTGGCATGAACTATTGAAATTTTGGCAAGCTTTCTTATATTTGTACAAAAAAACGAAGTTTATGAGTTATTTGGGAAAAGGAGATAAAGCGCCTGATTTTAAAGGCGTTGACCAAAACGGAAATGAGGTGTCGTTAAGCGATTATAAGGGGAAAAAAGTAATATTGTATTTTTACCCCAAAGACAACACTCCGGGTTGTACAAATGAAGCACTCAATTTAAGAGACAATTACGAATTTTGGACCGGCAAAGGATATGAAATAATAGGCATTAGCCCCGACAGTGTTGCTTCGCATAAAAAATTTGCCGAAAAACATAATTTACCCTTTACTTTAATAGCCGACCCGGATAAAGAGATTATCAAGGCTTACGGCGCCTGGGGTCTTAAAAAGTTGTACGGCAAAGAGTACGAAGGATTGTTGCGTACCACTTACGTAATTGACGAAAACGGCATCATAGAAGAGGTGTTTAAAAAAGTAAAGACCAAAGAACATACCGAACAAATTATTAAAACATTAAAACTCGATTGAAATGACAACGGAAAAAGCAAATCAAAATGCCGAAAAAGAGAGGCTGAATAAACTTAAAGCTCTTGAAGCCACTCTCGGAAACCTTGAAAAAGCATACGGAAAAGGCTCGGTAATGAAATTGGGCGATTCGCCGGTATTGGAAGTACCTGTAATATCTACGGGCTCAATAAGTCTCGATTATGCACTCGGCGTGGGGGGATTGCCCCGCGGCAGGGTTATAGAAATTTTCGGACCCGAGTCGTCGGGAAAAACCACTTTGGCATTGCATGTAATGGCAGAAGCCCAAAAAAACGGAGGTATTGCCGCATTTATTGATGCCGAACACGCATTCGACAGATTTTATGCCGAAAAACTTGGTGTTGACGTGGAGAACCTTCTTATTTCGCAACCCGACTACGGAGAACAAGCACTCGAAATAACCGACAACCTTGTAAGATCGGGAGCAATAGATGTAATTGTCATCGACTCGGTAGCAGCCCTGACCCCCAAAAGTGAAATAGAGGGAGAAATGGGAGACTCTAAAATGGGGCTTCAAGCACGGTTGATGTCGCAAGCATTACGCAAACTCACCGCCAGCATCAGTAAAACCAATACCGTTTGCATATTCATTAACCAATTGAGGGAAAAGATAGGTATTATGTTCGGTAATCCCGAAACAACAACCGGAGGTAACGCTTTGAAGTTCTATTCATCAATCCGTCTCGACATAAGAAGAATAAGCCAAATAAAAGATACGGAAGAGGTACAAGGAAGCCGTGTAAGGGTTAAAGTGGTTAAAAACAAGGTAGCCCCGCCTTTCCGCAAAGCCGAATTTGATATTATGTACGGCGAAGGCATATCGAAAGCGGGGGAAATAATAGACCTCGGCGTCGAGAAAAAGATACTCAAAAAAAGCGGCTCGTGGTACAGCTACGGCGAAACAAAACTCGGTCAGGGTCGAGATGCCGTCAAACGCCTTTTGCTCGATAATCCGGATTTAATGGAAGAACTGGAAAATAAAATTAAAGAGGCTTTGGAGAACAAGAATCAGGAATAGATTGTAATTATGATAAAAACCATATCGAAACTTTTAATTGCGGGAGCCCTTTTTTCGGGCTTCCTTTTTTCTTGCAACAACCACGCAAAACCAAATAAAAAAAAGGAGTTGACCGGCAATGCGGATTCGTTGGAAATCTTAACAAAAAAAATCATTGCCGATTCGAACAATTACAAACTCTATTTAAAAAGGGCTCAACTCTACCTGAAAAAAAACCGTGTTGACCCCTGTTTGCGCGATTTGACAAAAACACTCAGTTTTAACGTAAAAGACCCCGAAATATATTATACCCTGTCGGACACCTATTTTATTCTCGGCAAAATTCAAGAAAGCATCGACGCATTGAAAAAAGCCGTGGACATAAATCCCCAACGTCAAGAGTCGTATATAAAACTGGCACGCCTCTATCTTATATTAAAAGAGTATAATCAAGCAACAAGATTATCTGACAGGGCAATAAGTTTAAATCCCGATAATCCGCGCCCATTTTTCATTAAAGCCATGATAAACATTGAACAGGGCGATACCGCCAGTTCGGTTCAAAACCTTCGCCTGGCACTTAATTTGGACAAAAAATACTTTGAAGCCAATATGCAACTCGGAACCATATTGAGCATGCAAAAAGATTCATCGTCCATCTACTACTTTAAAAATGCCCTGAAACAAAAACCGGGAAATTATGCGGCATATTACGGACTTGCCATGGCTTTTCAAAACAGTGGAAATTCCGATTCGGCCTTGTCTGTTTACGATACCATTTTAAAATATTTTCCCGACAACACGCAAGCTCTTTTTAACAAAGGATATATCTATCTTGTGGAAAAAGGAAGTTATAAAGATGCTGAAAACTGTTTTAAAAAAGTTATTGAACTCGACAGCACCTACGTTGAAGCCGTTTACAACCTGGGGAGAACATACGAAGCGGAAAACAACATAGATAAAGCCGAATATTTTTACAGGAAAGCGCTAAAACTGGTTCCCAATTATCCGCTTGCCATTCGCGGATTGTCAAGAATAGACAGATAATTTTATTCGAAATTTTGTTTCAACTCTTTTAACTCTTCAACGAGAATATCACACTTTTCTTTGAGTTTGTCGTAAAGTTCGCCCACACCGTCACCGTCGTTATTTTTCCCTTTCATTTCTAATTGTTTTGCAAGATCTTGAGGTTCGGGTGCAACAAAATTGGCTATTACACCTTTTAAACTGTGAGCATTGAAACCCAATTGTTGAAAATCTCCCTCATCAATATTTTTTTTAATGGTCTCCATTCTTCCGGGATATTCGTCGATAAAAATATTGATTATATCAGCTACTATTTCTTTATCGAAATATTGAAAGTTTTCAATAAACTTATCTTTTTGGATAACTTGCATAACATTAGATTTTTTCTGGTATAAAAATTGAAATTTTAATTTTCAAATATAATAAATATTTATAATATTAATAAAATTACACCTGATATTTACCCCTAAGGGAAAAGGTCAACCCGTATCAGGTTGTAATCAGTATCCGAGCAACAAACCCGTTTGATATGTTAAAAACGAAATAATCCAAGCCAACGTTGTAGTATAAGTAACCAAAAAGAGCGACCATTTCCAGTTGCCCGATTCGTTTTTAATGGCTGCGACAACGGCAACACAAGGGAAATATATCAAAATAAAAAGCATGAACGAAAGTGCCACCAGCGGAGTAAAAACAGGTTTTCCTGCTTTTGGTCCCGTATTGTATTTGCTTTTTTTCAACCTTTCCGACAGGCTTGTGTTTTCACCGGGATTATCAGGGAAGAGGACTCCCATGGTACTTACCACAATCTCTTTGGCAGCCGAGCCCGCAATAAGCGACACTCCCATACGCCATTCAAATCCAAGCGGACGGATTACAGGTTCAACAAATTTTCCTATGCGGCCAATAAAAGAGTTCTCGCGTTTTAACGAAGCTCTTTGTATGTCGTACCCCTTAATGATTTTCTCTTTTTCAGCCATCAATTCCGCGGCTTGCACATCCGACAAAGAAGGGTTTGAAAGTTTTAAACTGTACTCCCGTTGGGTTGCATTTACCTTTTTTTCAAACTCTTTGTCATATTTTTCCCCCAAAGGGAAATAACCCAAAGCCCAAACTATCATTGAGGCAAACAATATCACCGTTCCCATCTTTTTCAGGTATTGCTCACCTTTGAACCATGTTTGTTTCAAAATAGATGAAAAACGGGGTTTACGGTATGGCGGCAATTCCATTACAAAAGGAATGGTGTTTACTTTAAAAAGTGTCTTTTTGAATATCCATGCAACTATTCCTGCCAAAAATATTCCGAAAAGATATATTCCGAATAAAATGGTACCCCTGTACGAAGGGAAAAATGCGTTTATTACCAACACATATACCGGATACCGCGCACTGCACGACATAAAAGGAATAATAAGCATTGTAACCAGACGGTCGTTCTTGTTTTCGATGGTACGTGTAGCCATTATTGCAGGCACATTACAGCCGAAACCCATTAACATGGGTATAAACGATTTGCCGTGCAGTCCTATTTTATGCATCAGCTTATCAACAATAAAAGCCACACGAGCCATATAACCCGATGCTTCCATTAAAGTGATAAAGAAAAACAGAATTAAAATATTGGGCAAAAAGACAATAACTCCGCCCACACCGCCTATTATACCGTCGACCAACAGGTGCCGAAAAGCGTTGTCGGGCAATATTCTGTTAAAGAACTCGCCTATCCATTCGAACAGTGCTCCAATCCATTGCATAGGATAATCGCCAAGGTAAAATGTAGCCTGAAAAGTTATCCACATGGCAAACAAAAAGATGGGATAACTCAATATTTTGTCGGTAACAATTGCGTCGATAATACGGCTACGGGTAATTTTGTTCTCTTTACCGTCCGACTTTTTGTATGTTTCGCGCAATGCCCCCTCTACGAAACCGTACTTAGCGTCGGTAATAACGGTTTCCATTGTTTCGTTGCGCAGTTTTTCGTTCACCGAAGCCTCTTTCCGTGCAAGTTCCAGAATTTCATCGGCATTGACACAATACTCTTTTACCCTTTTTATCTCCTGGGCATCACCCTCAAGAAGCTTTAGCGACAGATAGCGGGGAGATATTTTGGAGGTAAGCTCTTCGTTTCCCGGAACATTTATTACATTCTGCAAAACTTTTATGGAAAGTTCGATACGTTTGCCGTAATTGATATGAATGTGGCGTACAATGGGTTCACGATCTTCAAAAACACTTATTATCTTATCAAAAAGTTCATCGAGGCCTTTACCCCTCGAACCTACCGTAGGAACCATTGGAATCCCTATCATTTTGGCAAGCGACATATAATCGAACTTGTCGCCGGTGGCAATAAATTCGTCCCACATGTTAAGTGCCATCACCACTTTCATATCCATATCGATAAGTTGTGTGGTTAGGTACAGGTTGCGCTCCAAATTGGAAGTATCCACAACATTAAGTATTACATCGGGCAGTTGATTTATTATGTGGTCCCGTACGTATAGTTCTTCGGGAGTGTAACTTGTTATAGAATATGTTCCCGGCAAATCGACAAGAACAAATTTATAACCTTTATAATTGAATGTGGCTTCTTTGGCATCGATTGTTACACCTCCGTAATTACCCGTCTTTTCTTTCGAGTGAGATATAGAATTGAATAGTGTGGTTTTTCCGCTGTTGGGATTGCCTACAAGAGCAACATTGATGGTGCGCGTTATGGGGTGTTTTGCAATATTCAGGGCATGCTCAAGTTCAAATGTCCCCTCAAAATTCCCGTTACCTTGTTTTGTAAAATCTTTCGTAACCTCAATGAGCAAAGCTTCGCTCCGTCGCAACGAAACTTCGTAACCCATAATGTTATACTCTATCGGGTCTTTAAGAGGTGCATTTCGAACCACTATTACCTGTTTGCCCACAACAAACCCCATCTCGATAATACGTTTGCGGAAAGCTCCGCGTCCTTTCACCTTAACTATTATCGCTTTTTCCCCGTTTTTTAAATCCGCCAGTGTCATTGTTGATGTTTTTTTCAGGAATGTTAATAAAAGTTCTGCCGTCAATACATATCGAGGGTTTTTAAAAACTCGGGGGGCTCCGCTTCGTTTTCGTGCATCAGGTAATGAATTTTGGGCATCATGTTTGTAATTCTGTAACCCCAGTGTACGGCAAAAAGTCTTCGTATTTCGTGCACTGCATTTTGACGTGCCGCAAGCGTGTTTTTTTGATACAGCAGTACGAAATCTTTCATATCCTGGTATATGTCGCAAATGTTCTCCGACAAACTTGCTTTTAAAGGTTCGTTCTCGTTAACGTATTGCGGGTCTATTATCCAAAATTCATCTTTGTAACCGAACTTCTCGCGCAAAGCGTAAAACAACGTCTCCCATTGCTCCGGAGTTACATAACGCTCGTTAAGTTCGGGGTTTTCAACCACGGTTTCGGGTACCAATGTCCCTTTTAAATATAACAACGGCGCAACACGGTAAACAAACTCAATAATTTCAAGAGGCTCCTTATTCTCTATCCTGTCGAAATAATAACAGTACTCATTTGCCACTGTAAGCATTTCGAGTACCGGCTTTTTTATGGTTATATCGTCGTGTTGAATACTCATAATTTTTTTTTGCAAAAATAGTCTGTTTTTGACAATTAAAACAATTTTTATTAAGTCTAAATCTATAAAATTTTATTTTCAAATAGTGTAATGAAATTTTACGGTGCAACCGCCGGTGTCATAACATAAATATCAAAGTGTTTTTTATACGGGTAAAAAATTTTCAGTAGCGGTTATCGTAGAAAACAACATCAAAACGGGCAACAACAGAACAGTGCGGGATATTACGGTAAATCCGGTATAATTTTGCCGAACCGTTTACAACCGGGATTGTTATTTTCAATTGTAGCCGTAAGGTTTTACAATCCCAATTCGCCCACTATTCTGTCAATTTTCGCCGAAAGTTCGTTATTTACTTTTTCAAAATCGTTGCGGTTGTCGAGTTTTCCTTTAATGCCGAAATAGAATTTTATTTTCGGTTCGGTACCCGAAGGCCTTACGCTTACTTTGCTTCCGTCTTGAGTAAAGAACTGTAAAACGTTCGATTTGGGCAAATCGATAGTTGTTTCTTCGCCTGTAATCAGGTTTTTACTGATACCGCTTTGATAATCTTTTATTACAACCACGGGCGAGCCGTCGAGTTTTGCGGGAGGATTGGAGCGGAAATCGTCCATTATCTTTTTAATCTCTTCGGCACCCGCTTTTCCTTTTCTTACAATAGAAATAAGTTTTTCTTTGTAAAAACCGAACTCCATATAAAGATCTTTCAGCATATCAAGCATCGAAACACCTTTGTCAGCCGCCCAAACGGCAGTTTCGGCAATCATGGCACAAGATATAACGGCATCTTTATCGCGCACAAAATCGCCGACCAAATATCCGTAACTCTCTTCGCCACCGCCGATAAATTTTTTCTTTCCTTCAAATCTTTTAATAATATCGGCAATATATTTAAATCCGGTAAGTACGTCGTAATGTTCTATATTGTATTTGTCGGCAATATCGAACAAGAGTTCGGAGGTAACTATTGTTTTAACAATAAATTCGTTTCCGGTAAGTTTTCCGTTTTCGTTCCACTTAGTCAAAAGATAGTTTATAAGCAAACTTGCGGCTTGATTTCCGTTAAGCAACAAAAAACCGTCGCCGTTACGCACTGCAATACCTACACGGTCGCCGTCGGGGTCGGTAGCCATGACGAGGTCGGCACCGGTTTGTTTTGCTTTTTCGATAGCCAGTTCAAGAGCTGCAGGTTCTTCGGGATTGGGCGATTTTACCGTTGGGAAATCACCGTCAGGGACAGCCTGTTCTTCCACTATTGTAACGTTGGTAAAGCCGAACTTTTTCAACACTTCGGGCACAAGAGTGATTCCCGTTCCGTGCAAAGGGGTATAAACTATTTTGAACCCTGCGTTCCGTTTTATAACACCGGGCGAAAGCGAAAGCTCTTTAATTTTCCTTAAATAGACTTCGTCAACCTCTTTACCTATTATTTGGATAAGCGATTTATCGCCTTTAAATTTTATTTCATCCACCGAAACAATTTTATTCACTTCGGCAATTACATTCTTGTCGTGAGGGCTAATAAGTTGACCGCCGTCGCTCCAATAGGCTTTGTAACCGTTGTATTCCTTAGGGTTATGCGAAGCGGTTATAACAATTCCCCCCTGACATTCCAGATGCCGGATGGCAAAGGAGAGTTCGGGCGTGGGGCGCAAATCTTCAAAAAGGAAAACTTTTATTCCGTTTGCCGAAAAAACATCTGCGGTAATTTGGGCAAAATACCTGCTGTTATTTCTCGAATCGTGAGCAATTGCCACTTTTATCTGCTTTAAACCGGGGAAATTCTTTTTAAGGTAATTTGTAAACCCTTGTGTTGCAGCGCCAACAGTATATTTATTCATACGGTTGGAGCCCACTCCCATTATACCGCGCAACCCTCCCGTACCGAATTCCAAATCCTTGTAAAAAGATTCCACCAATTCGTCGGGGTCATTTTCCAACATATTTTTAATGGCATTTTTGGTCTCTTGGTCATAATTGCCGTTTAACCATGCATTTGCCTTTTTCAATACATCTTGATCTATTTTAGCGCTCATCACTTTATATTTTTAATTGTTTCTTTCAAACTATCTAACCAATAGGGCACTTTCACTCCGAAATCCGATTTTATCTTTCTTTTGTTAAGCACGCTGTAATACGGGCGGTTTGCTTTTGCGGGAAAATCTTTGGATTCTATGGCTTTCACTTTGCATTTTAATCCGGCTTCATCCATTATTGCCATTGCAAAATCGTACCAACTTATAACACCTTCGTTGCTGTAATGATAAATTTCAGCAATGGGTTTATTGCCGTTTGATTTGATAACGTCCAGAATTGCCTTTGCCAAATCGGTTGCCGCCGTAGGTGTACCTATCTGGTCAACAACCACACCCAGTTCGTCACGTTCTTTTCCCAAACGCAACATTGTTTTCACAAAATTATTTCCGTATTTAGAATAGAGCCAGGCGGTTCTGAAAATCAACCATTTTTTTGCTTTTTCCGACACTTGTTTTTCGCCGTGGAGTTTCGATCTGCCGTACGAAGAGTTTGGCGAAGGGGTGTCGGTTTCGACATACGGTTTGTAATTTGTTCCGTCAAAAACATAATCGGTGGAGATATGAACGAGAAGTGCATTATGCCGCGAACATGCTTCCGCAAGATAACCTGCCGCGGTGGCATTAACAAGTTCAGCCAAATGTTCTTCGTCTTCGGCTTTATCAACGGCTGTGTATGCGGCACAATTTATACAAACATCAAATTTTCCGTTATCGAAGAAAGAAAAGACACTCTCACCGGCGGTTAAATCAAGTTCGTCCACATCGGTAAAAACAAAATCGAAGCCGGGATAATTGCCCGAAAGTGTTTTTATTTCCGAACCCAATTGGCCGTTGCTTCCTGTTACCAAGATTTTCATATTCCTTCTTTCAGCAAATTGTCAAAATATTCTATGGTCTTTTTCAATCCTTGCTCAAGAGGAATTTCAGGTTCCCAGTTAAGTTTTTCTTTGGCAAGGCTTATATCCGGTTTACGCTGCATTGGGTCGTCAGAAGGTAAAGGTTTAAAAACTATTTTCGATTTGCTTCCGGTGAGTTCAATAACCTTTTCGGCAAGTTCCAAAATTTTAAATTCGCCGGGGTTACCAATGTTAACGGGTCCGGTAAATTCATCGGGAGAATCCATCATTTTAAGCATACCGTTTATCAAGTCGTCAACATATTGAAAACTGCGGGTTTGGTCGCCTTTGCCGTAAACCGTAATATTTTCACCCTTAAGAGCCTGAATAATAAAATTGGATACCACCCTGCCGTCGTTGGGATGCATACGTGTTCCGTAAGTGTTGAATATTCTGATTATTTTGATGCGCACATTGTTTTGATGATGATAATTCATAAACAATGTTTCGGCAACACGTTTACCTTCGTCGTAGCATGAGCGTAGTCCTATGGGGTTTACATGCCCCCAGTAGCTTTCCACTTGAGGGTGTACCTGGGGGTCGCCGTAAACTTCGCTTGTGGAAGCCTGTAAAATTTTTGCTTTAATACGTTTGGCAAGTCCAAGCATGTTAATTGCCCCCATTACCGATGTTTTAACGGTTTTAATAGGATTGTACTGGTAATGTACAGGCGAAGCCGGACAGGCGAGGTTGTAAATTTCGTCAACTTCAATAAAAAAGGGCATGGTAACATCGTGACGTACAACTTCAAAGTAGGGGTTGTCCATAAGGTGAACAATATTACGTTTTTGTCCTGTAAAGTAATTATCCAACGAAATCACCTCATTGCCTTCTTTCAAAAGGCGCTCGCAAAGATGCGAACCTACAAAACCGGCACCACCGGTAACGAGAATACGTTTCATAAGCAAATTTTTTAATTAAAAAATGTCCCCATTAACCGTCAGGGGACATTTCAAAAGTTTATTACACTCTATATGTTTTTACGGCCTATTCCCAAATAATCTATACCTTTTTCTTTCAGTTCGCCGGGGTCGTATATGTTTCTTCCGTCGAAAATCACGGGAGTTTTCAGTAATTTTTTTATCACATTGAAATTGGGAAATTTAAATTCGGGCCATTCGGTAACAAGGAAAAGTGCGTCGGCGTCGATAATTGCATCGTATTGGTCGTCGACTATTTCGATGGTATCGCCCAGAATACGTTTTGCTTCGTGTTTTGCTACGGGGTCGTAAGCTTTAACTTTTGCTCCGGCATCCAAAAGTTTTTTAATAATGACAAGCGAGGGAGCTTCGCGCATATCGTCGGTTTGCGGTTTAAAGGCGAGTCCCCATATTCCGAATGTTTTTCCTTTCAAGTTGCCGTTAAAATAAGTTTTTGCTTTTGCAAAGAGCACTCCCTTTTGCCGTTCGTTAACATTTTCAACGGCTTCGAGCACTTCCATGGGATAGCCGTGTTGTTCGGCCGTTTTTATCAAAGCTTTAACATCTTTCGGGAAACAAGAGCCACCGTAACCTGTGCCGGGATAGATAAAATAGGGTCCTATCCTCCTGTCGGAACCGATACCTTTACGAACAGCGGTAACATCGGCACCTACAATCTCGCAAAGGTTCGCAATATCGTTCATAAAACTGATTTTGGTTGCAAGCATTGAGTTAGCGGCATATTTTGTCATCTCGGCCGAAACGATATCCATAAAAATTACGGGATGACCGTTCATGGTAAAAGGTTTGTAAAGTTTTTCCATTATTGTTTTAGCCTTATCGGAATCGACCCCCACAACGATACGGTCGGGTTTTAAAAAGTCGTCAACTGCGGCACCCTCTTTCAAAAACTCGGGATTGGAAGCCACATCAAAAGGGATATTCTCGCCACGTTTATCCAGTTCTTCTTTGATAGCTGCTCTGACTTTTTCGGCGGTACCAACCGGAACGGTACTTTTGGTAACCATTAAAATATATTTTTTCATGTGCCGTCCCACTTCACGGGCAACTTCAAGTACGTATTTCAAATCGGCACTGCCGTCTTCGTCGGGGGGAGTACCCACAGCACCGAAAACCACGTCGGTTCCATCGATGACTTCCGACAATTTTGTACTGAAATGCAATCTCCCCTTTTCCACATTTCTTTCAACCAAATCTTCCAAACCCGGTTCATAAATGGGGAGTATTCCCTTTTTAAGATTTTCTATCTTTTTTTCATCAATATCAACACAGGTTACATTTAAACCCACCTCGGAAAAACAGGCACCGGTTACCAAACCTACATAACCCGTACCCACCATTGTTATATTCATAATTTCTAAATTTTAATTATATTCAAATATATAAAAACATTGTTAACACTTTCTTTTTTACTTAATATATTTCAAAAGGTTACTAAATTTTATAGGTAAAACTCAAGCCTATCGATTCTTTAAACTGGAGCTTCGGGCTCTCCGATACCTTTACCTTTTCGCCGTCAACCATTTTATATACCGGCACCACGGCATCGTCGTCGTATTTAAGATGAAAATAGAGGATTGTGGCAAAAAACTTATTAAAACTGAAAATAAATCTATTGTCCCAATCCACGTCAATATTCCAGCGGTTAGATATTTCGGGGTCTATGTAGTTGTTATACAGGTTCAGCACAGTATTTACATCAATATTTTTTGATATTTTTCCTTTGTATGAGGTAACTATATTCAACCCCAACTTTCCATTGTACCTTTGTCCGTGAACCAATATATTACCTGCGGTATCCACTTCGGCTTTTTTCACTCCGTAAGCGCCTTTGTCCGCAAGTTCCCTGTTCATCACCAAAATCAACTTTCCCGCAACGGGGCTCATAAATATCTGGAATTTTTTTACGGGTTTATAGTTAAAACCCAACGACACCGTCAAATATCCCGGAGCCATAAAAGATGAAATCAAAGTTGAGTCGTCGGGATATTTATATCCGTTGGCAAATTGCGACTTAAAAAGTATCAAACCGGTAAAATCGAGATTTTTTTGCCATTTATGGCTCAGGGCAAAAGAGAGGTCAAGTTTGTCGTCGGTCTTTTCCACCCGTTTGTCTATGTAACCCACCATACCGAAAGCAAGTTTTGCCGAATGGTCGAACGTAAAACGTTTTTTTGTGTATTTAAGTTCGTAATCGGTGGTTGCTTTTGCCGACAAAGAACTTTCTCCCCCTGCCGCCCAATTCGAGAATGCCATTTGATTTAATCCGAACGTGTATAAAGCTTTATGTTTCCAATGTTTTACCTTTGTGGTATCGGCACCGTTTTTATTAATTACAGTATCGGGAATCAATCCGGCAAACATTACAACTGGAAACATCAACAGAAACTTCAATAAAACAATACCCTTAATAACTTTCATGCTTTTACCTCTGATTATTTTACGAAAAACTTTTTCCCCAACCATTTTTATTGCATAAGAAGACAATATTTTTTCCATAAAATATGTCTATTAAAAACTGTTTTTTTTTCAGTTAACGG
>Ga0256914_1002472_pt1 | contig 15358 bp, 16 predicted proteins | sample HulkmetaG_FD_191571 | JGI IMG/M metagenome (GOLD analysis project Ga0256914, IMG submission 191571) | Hydrothermal chimney microbial communities from Main Endeavour vent field at the Juan de Fuca Ridge, Pacific Ocean - Hulk | ecosystem: Environmental > Aquatic > Marine > Hydrothermal vents ... | reverse complement strand
TTGCCAAAGCCAATGGTTATACCCAAGCTGTGTTAACCCTTGGAAACAGTTCACTTGCTTATGCCAAAGAGCATTATGATGAAGTTCAGATAGTGGAGATAGGAAATTTTGTCTATGATGCGTTAATAATAGTCGATGAGTTAGCGTTTCAATCAGCCGTTTTTGTCTGTGGCATAGGCAAAGCTACCAAAGTGATGCAGGGGTGCAAAAATACTCATAATCGTTTTGGCTCTATTGATTTTGTGGCATTGAAAGAGCAGATTTTGGACGAGTTGGAGATTGGTGTGGATATTGACTCTACCAAGACGGTTAAAGGAATTTCCAAACAGCTTAGTCAAGAGAATAAAATTGAATTTTTTTATGCTATGATTCGAGAAAAAACAGACATACAATTTAAAGCGTGGTTTGAAAAGATATCCACCAAAACAGTAATATTAAGGTAAATAAGTGCTAACTATAATAGGAAATGGCATGGGAGATTATAATTTTGATAATCTTACCATTGAGATAGATAAATTTGATACGATACTATGTGACAGGAACTTTAAAGAAGAGGGAAAAAATATACTAAAACTTGGCTTTAAAGAGGCAAAAGCGTATATAGTAGAAAACCATAAGCGAGAGAGTATTTTATATGTGGTGACGGGTTCACCTCTTTTTTATTCGGCAGGGATTTTGATTGCCAAAAAGTTACCACATAATGAAGTAAAAATTATAAATAATACCTCGTCAAAAACCTATCTTTTAGAGAAGCTTCTTCTCTCTGAAACAGAGGTAGAAACCATCTCTTTGCATGGAAGAAATAAAATAGATTTAAGCAAATTTTTGAACAATACTTATACCTTTGTGCTTTGTGATATTTTTACCATTGAGCGACTAAAAGAGGCGACAAAGTATTTGGATAGCAATGACTTGGAGGTGACGATAGGGTATAAACTGGGCTACCCTGATGAGGTGATAGAGCAGATAAGTATTTTTGATTTCTCTACCAAAGCTTTTAACCTCACTTTTCCCTATGTTCTCCTCATTAAACGGCTTTTTGTCCCCAAACCAACCATAAGTGAAGACAGTGATTTTAAAACGGAGCGAGGCATGATAACCAAACAGTATAAACGACATCTTACCCTACAGAATCTTGACCTAGAGCCAAATCAGATGCTATGGGATATAGGAGCAGGGAGTGGAAGTTGTGCCATTGAGGCGTATAAACGCTATAGGGTGACCACAACATTATTTGAAAAACAGACCCAACGGTGCGATTTTATAAAAGAGAATTTAGCCGTTCATCATGTCTGTGATAGTACGCTACTAGAGGGGAGTGCTGAGGAGCTTTTTGAGTGTGTGTCGGATACACCTGATAGAATATTTGTAGGAGGAGGAGGTGAAAAGGTCATTGCCAAACTTCCTTATCTCTATAAACGATTGGCTTCAAATGGAGTGATGCTAATCAATGCAATTACCCTTAAAAACCTTACGCAGATGATAACGGTTTTAAACGAAGCAAAGATAGAGTACAAGGTTATCTCTTTATCGCTTACGACCTATAAGGGTAAGCTTGACTTGATTGAGCCTGAGAGACAGTTGTTTCAGATAAAGGTTTTGAAAGAGATTTTTGCTTGTGAAACTCCCAAATAGTAAACTTGGGATTAGCAGTGGAATAATGATAAAAATAAACATAGATAAAAAACTCCACGGAGCAAGTGGAGAGATGCACTTGAATTTGCATCTTGATATAGAAGAGGGGAGTTTTGTGGCGATAGCAGGGCAGAGTGGTAGTGGCAAGACGACACTGTTGCGAATCTTGGCTGGGCTTGAAGAGGCAGAGGGGAGAATTGAGGTTGGTGATGAGGTTTGGCTTGATGAGGGGAGGGCATTGGCTCCTCAAAAACGGGGTATTGGGTATGTGTTTCAAGATTACGCACTTTTTTCAAATATGAGTGTGGAGCAGAATCTTCTTTTTGTAAAACGGGATAAGGCATTGGCGAACTATCTGATGCGAATTACCGAGCTTACTGAGCTTAAAGAGCGATTTCCTAATAGTTTGAGTGGGGGACAAAAACAGCGTGTTGCATTGTGTCGTGCGATGATGAACAGACCCAAGATTTTGTTAATGGATGAGCCTCTTTCTGCTCTTGATCCTGTGATGCGTACCAAACTTCAACATGAGATATTGAGACTACATAAAGAGTTTGGAACAACCATAATTATGGTAAGCCATGAACCAAGTGAGATTTATCGATTGGCTTCTCGTGTGCTTATGTTGGCTTTGGGAAGGGTAGTTAGTGATGGAACGCCAAAAGAGGTATTGCTTAAAACTACTGGTTCTCAAAAGTTTGCTTTTGAGGGTGAGGTGTTGGAGGTAATAAGAGTAGATGTGCTTTATGTGGCAATTATCTCTATTGGTCAGCAACTTGTTGAGGTGGTAATTGGCAAAGGTGAGGCAGAAAATTTGAAAATAGGGCAACGCATCAGTGTTAGTACCAAAGCGTTTAGCCCCAATATTGCTTTTTAAAGGATTCTGGAGGCTTAAACCATTAATTTTGGATACCTCGTTTGCAGGACCTATTTGTGGGGCAGTTGCCTCTGTGTTTATCTATAATATTATAAATGAGAGGGATTAATCTGCTATAATTCGCTTAAAATTTTAGGAGGGGCTAGTGAGTAGAGTTTTAAAAAGAGTTGTGTATATGGGCACACCTCACTATGCAAAAGAGATTTTAGAAACGCTCATTGCAGATGATAAGATAGAGATTCCTTTGGTTTTGACCCAACCTGACCGAAAAGCAGGTCGTAAAGGAGAGTTAAAAGCTCCTGATGTTAAAGTTTTGGCACAAGAGCATAAGTTGGAGGTTTTACAACCTCAAAAGCTCTCTGATGAGGGAGTTTATGAGGCGATTGTAGAGGCAAATCCTGATTATATTGTGGTCGCAGCCTTTGGACAGTTGTTACCACAAACTGTTCTTGATATTGCTCCTTGTATTAATCTTCATGCGTCGTTATTACCAGAGTACAGAGGAGCAAGTCCTGTACAGCAATCACTTCTAAATTTAGATAAATTTACGGGTATTACTGCGATGTTAATGGAGAAGGGGTTAGACAGTGGACCTATTTTAGGCTATCGCTATTTTAAAATCCCTGAGACAATGATTTTGCCTGAACTGATGAGTCGTTTGAGTCATGATGCATGTGTATTAACGACTGAAATTCTTCATAACTTTGAGACTCTTGAACCGATAACACAAATAGGAGCTGAAGCAACACACTGTAAAAAGATTAAAAAATCTGATGGTTTGGTTAGCTTTTCTGATGTGGTGACACTCTATAATAAATACAAAGCCTATGCAGGTTGGCCTGGAATTTTTCTTGATAATGGTACAAAAATATCAGAGGTGAGACTCTTTGATAGAGAGACAAATGAGATGAATGGAGAAATTTTAGCGATGTATGACTCAGCGATACTTATTTCAGGGTGTAATGGTTCGGTCGAAGTGGGGCAAATTCAAGCCCCCTCTAAAAAAGTGATTGATGCAAAATCTTATTGTGTAGGAAGGGGAAAAAAGGTTGGAGATATTCTATTTTAATGCGTTACCATCAACACAAATTTATCTATTAGAGCAGATAAAAGATAAAAAAATATCAGCTCCTATTGCGATAGTGGCAAAAAAACAGACCAAGGGTATAGGGAGTCGTGATAACCATTGGGAGGGGGGAAAGGGAAACCTTTTTTTCTCTTTTGCATTAAGTTTAGAGCATTTACCTAATGATTTACCATTAAGTTCAGCATCCATATATTTTTCATATATTATGAAAGAGATACTTGAGGAGTTGAGTGAGGATATTTGGTTAAAATGGCCAAATGACCTATACCAAAATAAACATAAAATAGGGGGAACCATAACAAAAAAAATAGATAATACTTTAGTTTGTGGGATGGGAATAAATTTGAAAAAAAATTCAAATAGCTTTGAATCATTAAATCTCAATATCGAGATTGATATTCTGCTAAAAAACTATCTAAATGCAGTAGAGAAATTTCCAACATGGAAGCAAATATTTAGTAAGTATGAGATAGAATTCGAGAGAAATAAGTCGGTATCTGCTCATGTCATGGGGGAGCATAAAAGCCTTCAACAAGCCATTTTACGGGAAGATGGCTCATTGACAATTAATGAAAAGAGAGTATATAGTTTAAGATGAGTGAAATAATTGCAATAGCCAACCAAAAGGGTGGCGTAGGAAAAACAACAACGGCTGTGAATCTGGCAGCATCATTAGCAGATAGTGGTAAAAAAGTATTGCTAATTGATGCTGACCCTCAAACAAATGCAACAACAAGTTTGGGGTTTAATCGTAATGATTATGAGTATAATATATACCATGTGCTTATTGGTATTAAAAAAATTTCAGATGTTATATTGAAATCGAAACTTGAAAATCTAGATTTATTACCTGCCAATATTGGTTTGGTAGGAATAGAGAAAGAGTTTTATGACCCAAGTAAGAAAAATCGTGAACTTCTCTTAAAAAAAGCACTTAAGTCTGTAAGGAGCAATTATGATTATATCTTGATTGATTCTCCTCCAGCATTGGGACCTATAACGATTAATGCATTGGGGGCTGCTGATTCAGTGATTATCCCAATACAGTGTGAGTTTTTTGCATTAGAGGGATTGGCTCAACTGCTCAATACGATTAATCTTTTAAAAAAGTCTATTAATCCAAAGTTGAAGATTAAAGGGTTTCTGCCAACCATGTATTCGGTGCAAAATAATCTCTCAAAGCAGGTGCTTCAAGATTTAGAACACCATTTTAAGGATAAACTTTTTTTAAGTAAAGAGAATGAGTTTATTATTGTTCCTAGAAACATAAAGATTGCAGAGAGTCCCAGTTTTGGACAGCCTGTAATAACCTATGCACAGAAGTCTAAAGGTGCAAAAGCCTATAATAACTTAGCAAAAAGTATTCTAAAAGGATAAAAAGATGGCATTAGGTAGAGGTTTGGGGGCAATATTAGATGAGGTTGGACAGGCGTATGAGAATGAGGCAGAAGGGTTTGGTTCTAACCCCTCTGGACAACTACGAGAGCTTGACATAGAGGAGATATCACCCAATCCGTATCAGCCACGAAAGTATTTTGATGAGGAGGCTCTTGTAGAACTCTCTGAATCTATTAAAAGGCACGGGTTACTTCAACCTATTGTTGTGATAGACAAAGGAGATGATGAGTATCTTTTGGTAGCAGGTGAGCGACGACTTAGAGCGCATGAATTGGCTAAAATTGATACCATTAAAGCGATTATTGCAGATGTTGATATTGATGATGCCCGTCTAAGAGAATTGGCACTTATTGAGAATATTCAACGAGAAAATCTCAACTCAATTGAGTTGGCTCACTCTTATGATGAGTTGATAAAAGTCTATAGTATTACCCATGAAGAACTCTCCTCCTTTGTACATAAAAGTCGTTCTCAAATTACCAATACATTAAGACTTTTGATGCTCTCTGCTTATGTTCAAAAAAAGTTGATAAGTGCGTATATTTCACAAGGTCATGCCAAAATTTTGGTGGGTTTTGATGAGAAAGAGCAGAAAAAGTTGGTTGATACTATTATGGGAGAGAAGTTGAGTGTTCGCGAGACAGAGCTATTGGCAAAAAACTTTAAAAATCTTCGAGATGAACCGTTAAATACTAAAAAAAATCAGCGTTTAATGAGAGAATATCAAGAGAATTTTTTTGAAAAAATACCATTTCAATTTAAATTGAAAAATGATGCTATTGAGATAAAGTTCAAAAATAAAGAGGAAGTTGAAAAATTTCTTTCTATGTTGAAAGAATAGTTAAAAGAATAGTTGAATTTAACTGCTATTTTTATTTTCAATTCTACTCATTTTCATGCCTCTTTATCTCTTCTTATGACACCAATTGTAACAAGAGTCTCTTAATCAATAGTTATCTTTCTTATAAGAGCTTAAATCTACTAAATTTTAATAAAAATATTACATCAAAAAAGTTATACTACGCCAAATTTTTTGAGGAGTTTGAATGCTTGACCTAAACCCTGGTTTGATGTTATTTGTTCTGGTTATCTTTTTTGCTCTCATGGTTTTGCTGAATCAAATGCTCTATAAGCCGTTAATAAAGTTTATGGATGATAGAGACAACTCTATCGCAGATGATTTAAAAAGTGCCAATGAGATGTCAGGAAGCAACAATGAACTAAATGCTAAAGCAGAAGCTATTTTAGCAGATGCCAAAGCAGAAGCGAATGCAGTTAGAGAAAAAGCTACTAATGAAGCCAAAGCTTTAGCTGAAAGTAAAATAAAGAGTAAAACAGAAGAGCTTGATGGAAAATATCAATCTTTTTTGAGCGAACTTTCCAAAGAGAAAGAAGAGTTAGAAAAATCTCTTTTAGAGCAGATGCCTCTCTTCAAAGAGAGTCTAAACAATAAAATGAACAGTTTATAAAAGGAGAATGGAGAATGAAATTAAATAAAATTACATTGGCTATTGCTTTTGTATTGCCTGTAATTGCAGTGGCATCGGGAGCAGAACATCATGAAGTCTCTATGTCCAATTCAGACTTTTGGTCTAGAGTAATTAACTTTTCAATTTTTGTAGCTCTTTTATATTATCTTGCGGCAAATCCTATCAAAGCTTTTTTCAAAGGAAGAAGTGAAGGAATAGCGAACAAGATAAAAGAGATTGAGGCAAAATTAAATGCTTCTAAAGAAGCTGTAAAAGTAGCTGAAGCAAACTTGGTTTCAAGTCAAGAAAAAGCAGAGGCGATAAAGCAGGACTCTGTTTCAGAGGGAGCTATTTTAGCAGAAAATATTGCTAATAAAAATAGTGATACTTTGACTTCGCTTGAAAAACAGAGTAGTGAAACAATGGCACATGAGAGTAAAAAGATGGCAAAAGATACCATTAATTCACTTTTACAAGAGGGTATTAGTAATGATGATATCGCTGTAGATGAGTCAAAAGTCGTATCACTAGTATCTAAGAAGGTGGCGTAATGGAAGAGTTAATTGCAAAACGATATGTAAATGCTTTGTCAGAAGTAGCAACTTCTGAGCAAAAAGCAGAATACAGCGAAGTTTTAAATGCTATTTCTGAACTTTTAAAAGATGATAGTGTGACAGAGAGATTGACTTCTCCTCTAATATCATCTGCCGATAAAACAGCTTTTATACTAGATGGAATTAAAGGGTCTGACGCTAACTTAGAGAACTTTATCAAGATTTTAGGTGAAAATTCACGTCTTAATCTTATTCCAACCATTGCTAAAAGTCTTAATCAAGAGTTACAAAAAGAGAGCAATGAGTATGAAGGGGTTGTTACTTCTACCAATGCTCTGTCTGATGCAGACCTTGAAGATTTGCAAAACTCTCTTAAAACCTATACAGGCTCTACCATCAAATTGACTCAAACACAATCTGATGTAGAGGGTATACGCGTATCGGTTGAGGATTTAGGCATTGAGGTAAACTTCTCTAAGCAGAGAGTTAAAGAACAATTAATTGATTTTATTACAAAATCACTATAACTAAAAACGGAAGGAGTTGCAGTGGCAAACAAGTTACAAGCAGACGAAATTAGCTCGATAATCAAAGAGAGAATTGAGAATTTTGAGATAGGCGTAGATATCAACGAAGTTGGTAAAGTAGTAGGTGTTGCGGATGGAATTACATCTGTATATGGTCTTAACAACGTTATGGCAGGAGAGGTTGTAGAGTTCGAAACTGGTGTAAACGGTATGGTTCTTAACCTTGAGGAGGCAAATGTAGGTATTGTTGTTTTGGGTTCTATGACAGGAATTGTTGAGGGAATGAGCGTAAAGAGAACAGGTTCACTACTTAAAATGCCAGTAGGGGATGCGGTGGTTGGTCGTGTTGTTAACCCACTTGGAGAGCCAATTGATGGTAAAGGTCCAATTGAATCTACAGAGAGTAGACTTCTTGAAGACAAAGCACCAGGGATTATGGCTAGAAAATCAGTTCATGAGCCACTTCAAACAGGTATCAAAGCGATTGATGCACTTGTACCAGTTGGACGAGGGCAAAGAGAGCTTATCATTGGTGACAGACAGACAGGTAAAACTACTTTAGCGATTGATACCATTATCAACCAAAAAGGTCAAGATGTTACTTGTGTATACGTTGCAATTGGTCAGAAGCAGTCAAATATTGCAGCAATGGTTAAGAAACTAGAAGAGCATGGAGCTATGGAGTATACAATTATTGTGGCTGCTACAGCTGCTGACTCTGCTGCGTTCCAATTTCTTGCTCCATATGCAGGTGTTACTTTGGCTGAGTACTACATGAACTCTAGCAGACACGCTGTTATCTTCTATGATGACTTGTCTAAACATGCTGTTGCTTACAGAGAGATGTCACTTATTCTTAGAAGACCTCCAGGTAGAGAAGCGTATCCAGGAGATGTTTTCTATCTTCACTCAAGACTACTTGAAAGAGCTGCAAAGCTTAGTGATGAGAATGGTGCAGGTTCAATTACAGCATTCCCAATTATTGAGACACAAGCAGGAGATGTTGCGGCATATATTCCTACCAACGTTATCTCTATTACTGATGGACAAATCTTCTTAGAAACTGACTTATTTAACTCAGGTGTAAGACCTGCTATTAATGTTGGACTTTCAGTATCAAGAGTTGGTGGAGCAGCACAGATTAAAGCGACCAAGCAAGTTGCAGGAACACTAAGACTTGACCTTGCAGCATTTAGAGAGCTTCAAGCATTTGCACAGTTCGCTTCTGACCTTGATGAGCATAGTCAACAGCAGTTGGCACGTGGAGCTAGAATGGTTGAGGTTCTTAAGCAAGGACCATTTGTTCCTGTTGCAATTGAGAAACAAGTTGTGATGATTTTTGCAGGAAATGGTGGATATCTTGATAACATTCCAGCAGACGCTGTTACTAAGTTTGAAACAGAGTTAATGCCATTTATGGATGCTAAACATACAGCTATCCTAGACAGCATTAGAGATGAGAAGAAAATCACTGGTGATACAGAGGAAGCATTAAACAAAGCACTTGAAGAGTTCAGCGAAACTTTTTCGGCATAAGGGCTAAACTATGGCTAACTTAAAAGATATTAAACGGAAGATTTCGAGTGTCAAAGGTACTCAGAAGACGACCCGTGCAATGAAACTGGTTTCATCATCAAAGCTTAAAAAGGCTGAAGAGGTTGCAAAACGCTCTAAAGTCTATGCGAGTAAATTGACTGAACTTTTGGGTGAAATCGCTCAAAAGATGAACCAAAGTGAGGGTGAGATAGACAATGTTTTCTTTAAAGAGAACAAAAATCCATCCAAAGTTGATATTGTATTTGTCTCGGCTGATAAAGGTCTTTGTGGAGGGTTTAACTACCAAACCATCAAGCGAACCAATCAACTTCTAAAGAAGTATGAGGATGCTGGTGCAGAGGTTAGACTTAGTGGTATCGGTAAAAAAGGTATCGCATTCTATAAATACAATAAACGAGAGATGTTAAATGAGATAGATGATTTGAGTGCTTCTCCTAGTTATGAGAGAGCATCTGAATTTATCTCAGCATTGGTTGAAGATTACGTTCAAGGAAAAACTGACAAAATTGTATTGGTCTATAACGGCTATGTAAATATGATTACTCAGGAAATAGTAGAGCAACAACTTCTACCTGTGGACATGTCAAAAATCGAGTTAAACTCTGTCTCAATGTCTGAATTAGAGATTGAACCAGATGATGACGATACTCTTATGAACGCGTTGGTTAAAAAATATATTGACTACTCAATGTATTACTCATTACTTACATCTTTGGCAGGTGAACACAGTGCCAGAATGCAAGCGATGGACGCAGCGACTAAGAATGCAGGTGAGATGGTGCAGAAGTTAACAGTGAAGTATAACAAAGCAAGACAAGAAGCGATTACGACTGAACTCATTGAGATTATCAGTGGTATGGAATCGTTGAAATAGAAAAGGAGAATAGATAATGACAGGTAAAGTAGTACAGGTACTAGGTCCAGTTGTTGATGTTGATTTTACGGATTACCTTCCAGCAATCAACGAGGCATTGGAGACAACAATTAAATTAGAGAATGGTGACCAAAGATTGGTTCTTGAAGTGGCAGCACAACTTGGTGATAACCGTGTTAGAACCATTGCAATGGACATGAGTGAAGGTCTTGTAAGAGGTCAAGAGGTAAAAGCCACAGGTGACTCAATTAAAGTTCCAGTTGGTGAAGAGGTTCTTGGTAGAATCTTTAACGTTATCGGTGAGACCGTTGATGATGGTGCTGAGTTCTCTTGTAAAGAGTATCGTTCAATCCACAGAGACCCACCACCATTTGAAGAGCAGAGTACAAAAACAGAAGTTTTTGAGACAGGTATCAAAGTAGTTGACCTTCTTGCTCCTTATAACAAAGGTGGAAAAGTAGGACTATTTGGTGGTGCTGGTGTTGGTAAAACAGTAATTATTATGGAGCTTATCAACAACGTTGCGATGAAACACAGTGGTTACTCTGTATTTGCTGGTGTTGGTGAGAGAACCCGTGAAGGAAATGACCTCTACTTTGAAATGGAAGAGTCAAACGTACTTGACAAAGTTGCACTGTGCTACGGTCAAATGAGTGAACCTCCAGGAGCAAGAAACCGTATTGCTCTTACAGGTCTTACTATGGCTGAGTACTTCCGTGATGAGATGGGTCTTGACGTTCTTATGTTCGTTGATAACATCTTTAGATTTGCTCAATCAGGTTCTGAAATGTCAGCACTTCTTGGTCGTATCCCATCAGCTGTTGGTTACCAACCAACACTAGCGTCTGAAATGGGTAAACTTCAAGAGAGAATTACATCAACAACAAAAGGTTCAATTACTTCTGTTCAAGCAGTATATGTTCCAGCAGATGACCTTACAGACCCTGCTCCTGCTTCTGTTTTTGCTCACTTGGATGCAACCACAGTACTTAACCGTTCAATCGCAGAAAAAGGTATCTACCCTGCTGTTGACCCACTTGATTCTACTTCAAGAATGCTTGACCCACAAATTCTTGGTGAAGAGCATTATGCCGTAGCTCGTGGTGTACAGACCATTCTTCAGAAGTATAAAGACCTTCAAGATATCATTGCAATTCTTGGTATGGATGAGCTTAGTGAAGAGGATAGAAACACTGTTGAGAGAGCAAGAAAGATTGAAAAATACCTTTCTCAGCCTTTCCACGTTGCTGAAGTATTTACAGGAAGTCCTGGTGTTTATGTTGAGTTGGCTGATACTATCGCAGGATTCAAAGGTCTTATCGAAGGTAAATATGACGATATGCTTGAAGCATCATTCTACATGGTAGGTAATATGGACGAAGCAATCGCTAAAAACGAAAAGATTTTAGCTAAAGCTAAATAAGCATAAGGAGTTTAATTATGGAACTCATGAAACTTGAAATTGTGACACCTCTGGGTGTCATTTTCAATGATGAAATCAAACAAGTAACCATTCCTGGTTCAGAGGGTGAGTTTGGAGTATTGGCAGGTCACGCAGCACTCGTATCTCTTCTTGATGCAGGAGTAATGGTAATAGAGACAAAAGAGTCAAAAGAGATTTCTGTGGCTATTAACGGTGGTTACGTCAAAGTTGAAGAGGAGAAGACCCTTTGTGTGGTTGATGGTGCTGTGGCACTTGATGCTGAAGGTTCTGACCTCTCTGCTTCTCTTGCAGAAGCAAAGGAGTTACTTCGCAAAGCAGGTGAATCTAATGTAGGAATCGCTTCTGCTATGAGCAAAATAGATAGATTGGGTTAATCTTTTGTCTAACTACTTGAACAGGACTTTTGGTTCTGTTCTTTATATCAATATAAATTTTTTACTTTAATATAGATTTTTTTCTTACTTTTTCTTCTTATTATTTTTACATTTTTTCCCCACAAACCCCTATATTTGGGATATAATTCCAAAAACAGTATCATAAGGACAAGGAATTGAACCTGACCAATTTGAAAAAAACCATGAACTTGGCGATAAAAGATATCTTTGGGGGTGGGAGCTATGGAGATGCTCATCGACTACCTCTTGATTATGTGGCAACGCATACCCAACAAGCACCCATTAAATCAAGACTTCCCTCCGATATCTCAATGCACTCAAAAGCACGTTATCAGCAGTTTCCACAACTCTCCAAGGAGCTACTTGTTAGGTTGTTTTGTGAAATTGGGGTGAAGTATGTGCCAGAAGTTGCACTCTATCAGTTACAAGAGAGACGACCCATTGAGATTTTTCAAGAGTTTGTGACCTCTTTTGGTATCAGTGTGGAGGATAGGGTCAATAAGAGAGAGATTATTGATGCTGATATTCTAAATTTGGTGATACTGTCTCTAAAAAAGATGGATGCGTTAAGAGAGGTTTACCCTTTTGATAGCAAACCCATCTATAAGCTATTGGCACAGCAGGAGTTTGAAAAAGTAGAGAGGTTGATAATGGAGTTAAAAGAGAATGCTTTACGCTTAACAAAATTGCTTTCTCAACATAAGGATGAGTTAAGACAAAGAGAGATTAAAATGGTTTTTATTGAGAGTTGGCACAAACTTAAACCTATCTCAAATTTAATAAAAAGGATAAAAAATGATTAAAATGCTATTTAGCGTTGTGTGGTGGTTTGGTTTTATTGTCGCCATTGGTTTAATGCTTGGACTCTATGGGGGCGTTGGTTTTATTGAACAGTATGTGGGGACACTCTTTCTTGCTATCGGGATTCAACACATGATACTACTCGTTGTCTTGGGGTTTCTCTCTATTATTCAAGAGAGAGATGACAACATAGAGGTGGGGAATAGGGTCTCAACCATGGGCTATCTGCATACCCTTATTGGAACATCTGTGGCACTTATTATGACCTCTAAGTTTGGGGGGGCTGAGATGATTGAGCATATTGATACCATTATCGCCCCTATCGGTTCGGCACTGATTACCAGTATTATCGGTTGGGCTTTTGGAAAAGAGATGGAGAGAGAGCGATATCGGTTTAAACTTAGCTCTACAGAAGAGAGTGACAATGCTCTAGAGTTCCTTGCTCAAAAGGTGATTAATGCAGGACTAAAGATAGAAAAGAGCAGTAATCTATGGGTCGAAAATATCGAAAAAAGTACCAATCAACTCTTAACAAGCTCCAAAAAATTAGAAGAGACCATTAGCAGTGCAAATCAGACCTCACAAAAGAGCATAGAGGAGCTATCTCGCCTCTTCACCACGCTCTATGAGACTATAGAGAGGGATTTACAAACAATATCAACTCAATCACAACGTATTATCTCCACCTCAACAGAGCAGTTTAAAGAGCAGTTTGAGCAGATAGAGCGACAGATTAACAGTGTTGAGAAAAACTTTGAATACAGTTCAAAAGATGCCAACAGGGTCTATAAGAAGACAATTGAGACATTTGATATGAGTTTGGTGCAGATGAATGTTATTGCCAAAGAGTGGGAGAAGCATATCCGAAACATGAAAAAATTCTCTACCCACTCCGATTCGGCACTTGAAAATCTTACCGAGCAGAGTCAAAAAGTGATAGATGAACTCTCAGAGGTGGCACACAATCTTCCAAGTGCAGGAAAAATTCTCTCTGATATTGATGGATTTTTAGCTAAAATAAAAAAAGAGAGATAACCCCCATGAATAGACGCGAAAACACTACCATGCAGAGTGAGATATTTATTGTTTTGATGATTGTGATGATTCTACTCTTTATTATCACGTCACTCTATCTCGCCCAACTAAAAGAGCATCAACAGCCCCCACTCATTGTCTTAGATGAGGCACATGGCTACTCATTTCATAGTAGCTCTGCCTCTCTTAACCCAACATTTAAAAACCAACTCACCTCACAGGTTATTACCAAAATTCAAACCTTTGCCAAAGAGCATAAGTGTGACATTGTAGAGGTCTATGGTTACACCGATACCCAACCTTTTTCAAAAAATAGCAAAGGAAGTAATTTTGATAGGGCACTTCATAAATGCTTGACCGTTGGGTGTGATATCGACAACATTCAAGCCTCTTCCAATTTGGAACTTGGCATGAAAAGGGCTGTCTCGGTGGTTCGCTTTTTAAAACCACAACTGATACACCCCAACAGCAATATAAAAATTATCCGACCCTACAGTGCAGGACAGTTTATTGATGAAAAAGGGGGCATCTCACCGATTAATAACGCAAAGGGAAACAAGCGTCGCCGTCGCATTGAGATTCGACTCTCTCGTTCTAGGGATTTGATTTAATCCCTCTTTATTAATTTAGCACCTTTTAGCTATAATCGCGACAATAAAAAATCACTACATATGGACTACTTATGAGCGAAACCAAAAATACTGAAACTAAGAAAAATGTATACAACCCAAAAGAGATAGAAGATAGCTACTATAAGCTCTGGGAAGAGAGAAACTACTTTGAGATAGAGGGAAACACGTCTATCCAAAAACCTGACAGACACTTTACCATTATGATGCCACCACCAAATGTTACTGGTCGGTTGCATATTGGTCATGCACTTACTTTTACCCTTCAAGATATTATTGTTCGGTATAAAAGAATGGATGGGTACAAAACATTGTGGCAACCAGGGGTTGATCATGCAGGTATTGCGACTCAAAATGTGGTTGAAAAACAGCTTTTGGCAGAGGGTACGACCAAAGAGGAGATAGGGCGTGAAGCATTTTTAGCCAAAGCATGGGAACAAAAAGAGAACTCACAAGATGCTATTACCTCTCAGCTTAGAAAATTGGGTGTAAGCCCTGCTTGGTCTCGTGAACGTTTTACAATGGATGAGGGTTTAGGAAATGCTGTTAAAAAGTCATTTAAACAGATGTATGACAACGGTTTTATTGTTCGTGGAAACTACATGATTAACTGGTGTACCCATGATGGTGCGTTGAGTGATATTGAAGTAGAACATGAAGACCATATGGGGAAAATGTACCATATTAACTACCCATTGGCTGATGGTTCGGGTGTGATTACGGTGGCAACAACGCGTCCAGAGACCTACTTTGGGGATACTGCTGTGATGATTCACCCTGATGATGAGCGTCATAACCACCTGATTGGTAAAAAGATTAAATTGCCATTGATTGAGCGTGAAGTAGAGATTATTGCTGATGCTCATGTGGACATGGAGTTTGGAACAGGGTTTGTAAAAGTTACCCCTGCTCATGATACCAATGACTACGAAGTGGGTAAACGTCATGATTTGGAGTTTATTACTATCTTTGATGAGAAGGGTATCTTAAATGGATATTGTGGAGAGTTTGAAGGGTTAGAGAGACTTGAAGCCCGTGAGGTGATTGTGGCAAAACTGGATGCCGAAGGCTTTATG
>Ga0256914_1002471_pt1 | contig 15361 bp, 6 predicted proteins | sample HulkmetaG_FD_191571 | JGI IMG/M metagenome (GOLD analysis project Ga0256914, IMG submission 191571) | Hydrothermal chimney microbial communities from Main Endeavour vent field at the Juan de Fuca Ridge, Pacific Ocean - Hulk | ecosystem: Environmental > Aquatic > Marine > Hydrothermal vents ... | reverse complement strand
GACCACCACCCGGTCCTCCAGGATCAACAGAGTGTGTTCCATCTGGCTCACCCGGGCCCCCGGGTCCTCCGCCAGGGGGGGGTATTCCACCAGGATCTTCCGCTCCCTGAGAAGCCCCAGGGCCTCCTCCACGCCGCCGGCCCCCACGGCCCGGACCAGGTCCCTCCTTGCGAAGGGGAAGCCGTGGAGGGAGAGGAGGAAGCGTTCCAGGGCGAGGGGGAGGCGGTCCTTGGCCTTGGGCCTCCTCTTGAGCTGGAAGACCTGGGGTTCGCCCCGGTCGTGGACCCAGCCTTTGCCCGTGGAGGCGAAGGGCTCGATGGCCACGGCCTGTCCCGCCCGCAGGGTGACCCGGGAGTTCTCCTTGTAGTTGGGAACCTGGGGCGAGCAGTGGATCTGGAAGCGGGCCACACCGTGGCCCGTGAGGTTCACCACCGGCCGGAACCCCCTTGCGGTGATGGCCTTCTCCACGGCGCCGCCGAGCTTCCCCACGGGGACTCCGGGCCGGGCCAGGGCGATGGCCGCCTCCAGGGCCTCCCGGGCGGCGGCCGCCAGGGGAGAGTCCGGTCCGTCCCGGAGATCCACCGTGACGGCCGTATCGGCCACGTACCCCTCCACGTGGACCCCTACGTCCAGCTTGGCCACGTTCTCCGGCAGGAAGAGGCGGGGGTCGCCGGGAGGGCAACAGTCGTGGGCCGCCACGTGGTCCAAAGAGATCTGGGCCGGGAAGGCGGGTTCGCCTCCCCGGGAACGGATCAGGTCCTCCACGGCCAGTTGGACCTCCTCCATCCTGCCGCCTGGGCGGATCATGGAGGCACCCAGGTCCCGGGCCTCGGCGGCGATCCTTCCGGCCTGGAGGAACTTTTCGATTTCCGATTCCAGCATGGCCCCAAAGGAACGGCCGGGGCCGGAAAAGTTCAACAAAGTTCGGTCAAGAAAAGGCCAGCTCCCCGATCTCGGCCTCCACGGCCCTGAGGACCTCGAGGCGCTCCACGGCGGCCTTCATGTTGTTGTGGTCCACGAAGAGGGGCCGGTCCTCCTCGAGATGCTCCACGGTCCTGCGCACGGCGCCGTGGGCCGCCCGGACACCCCGCCCGAACCGGTGGTCCCGGAAGTCCAGGGCCTGGGCGGCGGCGATCATCTCGATGGCCAGCACTCCCTGGGCGTTGTCCAGGATCTGGTGGGTCTTCAGGGCGGTGTTCATCCCCATGGAGACGAAGTCCTCCTGGTCGGCGGCGGCGGGGATGGACATGGTGAAGGCCGGCGCCGAGAGGATCCTCTGCTCCACGATCAACATGTCCGCCGTATACTGGGAGAGCATGTGGCCGGAGAACATCCCGGCGCCCTTGGTGAGGAAGGCCGGCAGGCCGGCGCTCAGCGCCGGGTTGAGGAGGCGGTTGAGGCGGCGCTCCGAGAGGACCGAAACCATTGCGATCGCTCCCCCCAGAGTGTCCAGGGGCATGCTCACGGGCGTTCCCTGGAAGTTGGCCCCCGTGAGGACCACCTGGTCCTCCCAGAGGAAGAGGGGGTTGTCGCCGGCGCCGTTGAGCTCGATCTCCAGTTGCTCCCGGGTCCACCTGAGCTGGTCCCGGGCGGCTCCGATGACCTGGGGGGTGGAGCGCATGCTGTAGGCGTCCTGGACCCGGGTCTTCTTCTTCCCGGCGATCAGGTCCGATCCCTCCAGGACCTTCCGGATGTTGGCCGCCGAGGTGACGGCGCCGGGAAACCCCCGGAGCTTGTGGAGGCGGACGTCGTAGGGCTTCATGTTGGCGAGGAGGGCCTCCAGGGTCATGGCGGCGGTGATCTCGGCCTGCTTGATCCAGCGCTCGGCGTCGTAGAGGGCCAGGCAACCCATGGCTGTGATCAGGTTGCTTCCATTGATCATGGCCAGGCCGTCCCGGGCCTCCAGCACCAGGGGCGGGATGCCGGCCTTCTCCAGGGCATCCTCCGCTTTCATCCGGGTCCCCTGATACCAGGCTTCCCCCTTCCCCATGGCGGCCAGCGCGATCTGGCTCATGGGGGCGAGGTCTCCGCAGGCCCCGACGGACCCCTTCCGGCAGACCACGGGGGTGACGCCGCGGTTGAGCATTTCGACCAGGGTGAGGGTGACTTCGGGCCTGCACCCGGAATACCCTTGGGCGTGCACGTTGATCCTGGCAAGCATGGCGCCCCGGACCTGCTCCACCGGAACGGGTTCCCCGATCCCGGCGGCGTGGTTGTAGATCAGGTACTTCTGGAACCGGCGGATCTGCTCGTCGGAGAGGACGATCTCCGAGAATTCGCCGATGCCGGTGTTGACGCCGTACATGATCTCCCGGGCGGCGATCCGCTCCTCGATGAAGGCCCGGCACCGGCGGATGCGCTCCAGGGCTTCAGAATCGAGCTCCACCTTCTCCCCGAAGCGGGCCACGGCCACCAGGTCGTCCACGGTGAGACCTTTTCCACGGATGGACAGGGTCATGAAAACCTCCTTGGGTCGATGCGGGAGTCCCTGAAGGGGGGAACTCCCGACGGACTGGGGTTTTTCACGCCCGCCCACCCCGCAGCGACCGGGAAGTCCGGCCCGCGTGGCGGCTATTCTGCCGGGCCGGGCCTCTTCGATCCAGGGGGTAGAGAACGGGCCCGCCCCGGTGGGGCGGGCCCGTGATCCGTCCGCCTGCAGAGAGGGTCAGTCCTTCTTGGCGGTCTTCTCCCCCGGCGGGACCGTCCAGGCCAGGAGTTCCTTCATCTTCTCCCCCAGGGCCTTGGTCTTGGCGGCCAGGAGGGCCTCCTTCTTGGCCAGGAGCTTGACCTTGGAACTCTTGGGGCCCTTCTTGGCGGCCAGGGCCTTCTGGTTCTCGAGCCGCCTCTTTTCGCTCTCCAGCTTGTCCAGCTCGTTCAGGCACTTGCGCATCTTGTTGACGAAGGATCCCAGGCTCCGCTTGAAGTCCTTCCGGACGATGGACTTCATTGCGCCGAAGAGCCTTCCCGCCGAGATCCGCCCTTCCAGTTTCTTGTGGGTCTTCCCGTCCAGGGAGATGATGACGATCCTCGGGAGTTTGCGGCCCCCCACGATCTTGTAGAGGGGATGGGAGCGGGTGATCTGGTCCGCCTCCACCTGGGCGAGCCGGAAGAACTTCGCCCCCAAGGCCACCCTTTCGTCCTTGAAGGCCGTATTCTGGATGAGCGCCACCTTCTTGGCCGCCTTGGGGTCCCTTCCCGTGATGAAGAGGAAGAGGGGGCGCTTCTCCCCGTAGCCGGCGAACTTCGCCACCAGGTCCGCCGGGGAATCGGCCTGGAGGGGATCCTCCAGGGGGCCGGGAGTGAACTTGAGGTTCAGGATCCGCCTGGACTGGGGACTCCTGGGAGCGATGGCGATGCCCCCTCCGCGGCCTCCGCCGCCCCGGGCCCCTCCACCGCCGCCTCCTCCTACCGCTCCGCCACCTGCGGAGCCTCCGCCGCCGCATCACTGGGGCGGGGCGGTGTTCGCCGCGAGAGCGACGGCGAAAGCGCAAAAGGCCAGGATCGAGAGTTGCTTCTTCAAGGTTCTTCCTCCATGGGCCGGCCTGGGGGTCCGCCTTCCGGCGGAGAGCAGGGAACAAAAAGATTCTACTCCTCTTTTCGGCCGGGGAAACACGTGGAAATGCGACATGGGTGGGGAAAAAGCCCCATGTGAGGGCGGCGTAAGGGGCCTGGAGGGGAAAGAAGGTGTTTCGAAAAGGGCCGGGACCGCCCTCCAGGGAAGGCATCCTAGAGCTTTTTGGATACCCTTTCTTCCTTTTTTTCTTTCGCGCGGGAAGGGAGGGGGGTCCGGGTCCAGGAGAGGAGGGCCATGGCCCTCGCATGGAGGGCGGCTTCCTTTCCGTCCAGGATTCTCTCCTCCTCCTTCAGTTTCTCCAGGACTCTCACCCAGCCCTTCTCCCGGGCCAGGGCACGGCGGCACTGGATCTCGAGCCTCTTCGAGGCGAGGTTGTCCATGCGATCCAGGATTTTCCGCATCTTGGATACGAACTCGTCCAGGTCCTTTCCGTATTCCACCGAGACCAGGGTCTTCATGGTCTTGAAGAGAGCCTTGGAGGGGATGTTCCCCTCCAGGCTGGCCGCCACCTCGCCGTCCCTGGAAAGGATGACGATCCTGGGAAGGGGAGGAGGGAGAGGCCCATTCTCGAAATCCCGCCCTGCGGAGGGGGCGGCCTGGTGGACCCGGACCATCCGGAAGAACTTGCTTCCCAGGACCACTCTCTCGTCCCCCCATGTCCTTCGGCGGGGGTCTTTCCGGCAGCGGCCGGGGGATGGAGTGATGAAGAAGAGCAGGGGCCTGGGGTCCCGGCCGTCCAGGAGCCTGTTCCGGAATTCTTTTATCGAGAAGGGACCGCTCCCGTGGGTGCTGTAGGCAGCCTGGAAGTGGAGGCGGAGGATCTTCCCCGCCTGCGGGCTTCTTCTCGAGGTCGAGGGGGGGGGAGAGCTCCATTTCCGGGAGGGGGCGGATTTTTTCGCTGTTTTCCGGCCCGCAGGTTCTTTCTCCCGGGACTTCTCCCATCTCCCCCCTTCGAATTTCCATCCTCCTCCGGAGGATCCGCACTGGTCGTAGCCTCACTGCGGCGGGGCCGAAGAGGCGGCCAAGGCAAGGGCCAGGGAGCAGAACGCCAGGAGGGAAAGGGAAAACTTTTCTTTCATGGCCCTTTTTCCTTGGTTGCTTGCCGTCGAGGAATTCGACGGAGGTGCTAAAACGATCGGATTTCGAGCAGGGCTTTCTTCAGCGGATCGTTCCTGAAAAGGAGAGAGTGTTTCGGTTTTGGTACGGTCCGGGAAAGTTTCGGGGGAAGGAGGCTCCCCGGGTGTCTCGATTCGACCCGGAAGGGCCCGCTCGGACCGGGGAGGGACCGACCCTATATGCAGTAAAGGGCCTTCCCCGGGATGGGAAGGAGGAAGTCCGCCGCCGTGAGGACCAGGGGGATCACCAGCGGGGTGAGGAGGGCCTTCCTCCATCCTTTACATGCGGCAAGCCGATTCCAGAGAATCCCGCCGTAGAAGGTAAATTGGAAGAAGGCGGCCGAGAAGGCGAGGACACCGATAGGTGGGGAGTCATATCAAACGAGCAAGGCGGCGAAGGCCCCGAAGACCGGGACAGAGAGCTGTTCCTTCTTGGGTATCGCTCCGAAAGACGGCCCTGGGAGGTCGATTGCAGGCAAGTCCGGGGACCTGGTGAATCTGCCACAGGTTTTTGCGGCGAAAACGGGCGATGGTTCGGGCGCTCTTTTTCCCCCGCCGACTCCCGGGTGTCCCGGAACGGATCTCCTCCATCGAGCCGGCCCCGGGGTCTCAGCGGCTTTTTGCGGTCTTCTCCCCCAGGGCAGTGGTCCAGGAGAGAAGGATCTCCATCTTTTTCACCAGGGCCTGTTTCTTCGCATCCAGGGCCTGCTCCTGCCTCTTCAAGGCTTTCAATTTCCCGGTGCGCCCTTTTGCCAGGGCTATCGCCTTCCGGTAATCCAGCTTCCTCCTGTTGTTGGAGAGGGCGTCCAGGGTGTTCAGAAGTTTTCGCATCCGGGAAACGAAGGTCCCCAGGCTTCTCTTGAAGTCCTTCCTGACGATGGAACTCATGGAGCCGAAGAGCCTTGTTGCGGAAAATTTCCCCTCCAGTTTCTTCACCGTCTTTCCGTCCATGGAAAGGAGGACCACCCTGGGAAGTTTCCGTCCCTTGGTAACCTTATGGAGAGGATGGGTCGGGCCGATCTCCGATTGATAGACCTTGATGAGCCGGAAGAACTTGGACCCCAGGGCCACACGTTCGTCCCGCCAGGTGGTGGAAGCCAGGTTTCGGGCGAGCTTTCGGACCTTCTTGTCGGTCGAGATGATGTAAAGAAGGAGGGGTTTCCGGTTTTCCGTTCCGAAGACCTTTTCTTTGAATTCCTCCGTGGTTCCAGGTTCCACGTCCTCGATGGAGGGATCCATCTCGAACCGGATCCTCAGGATCTGCTGGGCCTGGGCGCTTCTCGGGGCGATGGAGATGCCTCCCCTGGCGCCCCTGGCGCCCCGGACTCCCGCGCCTCCCCCGACGCCGCCTCCTCCTCCCCCGACGCTTCCACCTCCCGAACCTCCGCCGCCGGAACTTCCACCTCCGAATCCTCCCCCCGCATCACCACCTGTGGATCCTCCTCCGGAGGAACCGCAACCGCCGCTTCCTCACTGGGGAGGCGCGGTGGAGGCGACGAGAGCGAGGGCGAAGGCGCAGAAAGCGAGGATGGAAATTTGTTTTTTCATTTCTGGAGCCCTCTTGTCGATGCCCGAGGGAACGTTGTTACCTTACCAGAAGAATCGGCTTTCCGTGCCCCCCTCCGGGCAAAAAATTTGAATGGGGTTAGGTTCTTTTTCGGCATCTTGAGGTATTTGTTAGGAGGAAAGGGGGCACCGGGAAGGATGGGATCCCGAAGAGACGGCATCCAGGACGTGGCGGGTTTTGAAAGGCCCCAAAGGTATGGTCAGCCCGCGCCGGCCGTCGGTCGAGGCGGATGCCCCGGCTGAGTGACTCCGGGGGAATTAGGGAGGCGTTTTATCATCTGAGTGGGATGACCTGATCTTGGTTTTGGGGTCTGGGATACGGGATGTACCCCCGGGATGTCCCCTCGCTTGGCTCGGGGCCAGCCCTGGCTAACCGAGGAATGTATGATGCTCGGGGCCGGCCCAGGCATGAGCGTCGACTCATGGCCGGGACGTCCTGGGAGTGGCGAAAGCAATGAAACCGGCTCGGAACGGCGAAGTCCCCTCCCCCGACGTCGGGGCTGACGGGCGGGGGGGGCTTTCCGGAGAGGGGTTCCCATGCCGGTCGAGGATGTTTAGCATAGGGGAGCTTTGGAGGGAAAAGGAAGCCCCCAGGCCTTTCCCGGCGATGAAATGGAGGAAGAACCATGCAGATCCGCAGAATCCTCGTCCAGGCCCTCTTTATTTCGGCCTTTCTTTCCCCCGCCCCCGCCCAGACGGTCCGCTATCCCTTCGTGGAGGGCGGCAAGGCCCAGATCCCGCCCGGGCCGGTGCCGTGGATCCTCGTCCCCTGCGACGTAGACCGGGACGGGGACCTGGACCTCCTTTCTTTCACGGATGTGGCATATTCCGGTGGGCTCTGTCACATTCTCAAGAATGCCGGGAAGGGTCGCTTCACTTGGGAATACGGCGCTTTCACGGGGACCAACAACCTGGGCGGGTGTCCCCGGCGGATCTTCACGGGCGACCTGGACGGAGACGGGGACCTGGACCTGGTCTTGGGGAGCCCCCTCGTCCTCTTCAATGACGGAAAGGGAAATTTCCGGGCCAATCCAAAGTCCCTTCCTTCCATGGCTCCGGGAACGAAGATCGCCGCCATGGGGGACGTGGACCGCGACGGCGATCTCGACCTTCTGGCCGTTCGGGCCGGTTACCCCCTGAAGTCCTTTCTCCTCCTCAACGACGGAAGGGGGAGATTCTCCCTGTCCGGCGCCCTGGCTCCCCCTCCGGCCGGAGGCGGCCAGACCCGCTTCCCCATCTCTCTCTTCCTGGACGTGGACGGCGACGGCGATCTCGATTACGTGGGGGTGGACCAGTCATCCGGCTTACAAGGGTGGACTCTCCGGGTCTCGTGGAACAGCGGAAAAGGGAATTTCAAGGGGACCATCCCCGTCTCGACCGGCGTTCCCCCCTCGTCGGTCAGGCGGCTCGCCGCGGGGGACGTGAATGGAGACGGTTCACCGGATCTCTTCCTCTCGCCGGCGTCCAGGATCTTCCTGAACGACGGGAAAGGAAAGTTCCGGGATGCCTCGGGGACCCATCTGGCCGCCCCTGTTCCGGGGGACGATGCGGTTTTCGCCGACTTCGACGGCGACGGTGACCTCGACCTGGTCTCGGGTTCCGGTGAGGGGTTGTTCTATGCGGAGAACAAGGGGAAAGGCTTCTTCCGGACGCCCCGCAGGATCGAGACCCCTGCGGGAGGGAAATATACGGGGTACATCTCCACCGGGGACTTCGACGGGGACGGAGACCGGGACGTGGTCTTCGCAGGGGGAGGCCGTCCCATCCTTCTCCTCAACGACGGGAAGGCCCGCTTCACGGCCGCTTCTGGGGCCCCTTTCCGGAAGTTCTCCTTCTACCCGGGATACTTGGCATCCTCCCGGGAAACCAGGTACGCCCTTGGGGACGTGGACGGAGACGGGGACCCCGACCTGGTGGGTGACGGCCCGGGAAAGAGGTTTCTCCTCCTCCTCAACGACGGGAGTGGGAATTTCTCCGAGGCTCCCGCCTCGAAGATGCCCCCCAAGCCGGTCTCTTCTCCTCTCTTCTATTACCGGGTCTACCTGGCGGACGTGAACGGCGACGGGACCCTGGACCTGCTCGGGCTCTGCGCGAATTACGGTGGATCCGACAAGAACGTCCTGTACCTGAACACAGGAAAGGGAACCTTCAAAGACTTCTCCGCCTTGAACTTCAAGTCCGGCCCTTTCAAGATCCGGAACACCTCCATCGCCATAGGCGACTTCGACAAGGACGGGGATCCGGACTTGATCCTGGGGAACGATTCGGGGGGGGACGTCTACTTGGTGAACCAGGGGTTCGGTATCTTCCGGAGAGCCGGGACCGGGTTCCTCCCTCAAGCGGCGGTGAAGACGCGGGGCCTCGCAAAGGGCGACCTGGACGGCGACGGAGACCTGGACCTTCTCCGGATCGGGCCGGGAGGGAACGGGAAATACCTGGTCCAGGTTCTCTGGAACGACGGGAAGGGGCGGTTCAAGGCGGGGGCGCCCTTCTTCTCGTCGACGGGACTCTCCAACTGCCGCAGGCCTCTCCTGGCCGACCTGGACGGTGACGGCGACCTGGACCTGGTGGTGGGCCTTCTGAAAAACGGAAAGATTCCGCCCGTGGCCGGCCTCGTCTTCCTCAATCCGGGGAATGGGCTTTTCCCACCGACGCCGTCGAGTCCCGCTCTTCCAGGTTTCCCCGAACAATGCCTGGACCTGGACGGGGACGGGGACCGGGACCTGGTTCTCTCCGGGGCCCTTCCGACCCATCCCTACCTTTTCTCCATCCTGGCGGCCTGGAACGACGGGAAAGGAAGGTTTTCCAAGGCCACGCCTCTCGATCCGGCACTCTTCACCAACGGCCTCTCCAAGACCTACAAGGTCCTGGAGGGCGACCTGGACGGGGAAGGAAGCCCGGACCTGGTGGTCTTCTCCCTCTATCCCTTCCTCTCCCCCCAGGTCCTCTTCAACTCCTTCCGGTATCTGCGGGCACCCTGGGCCTGCAGCATCGGGAAGGAATACAGGCTGGAAATCTTCGGGGGACCCTCCCAGGCGGCCCTCCTCTTCATGGGCCTGAAACCCGGGAAAGCGGTTCTTCCCCCCTTCGGGGTTCTCCGGGTGGATCCTTCCCTGATCCTCCCTCTCTTCCCGATTGCGGTTTTTCGGGGCCCCAAGGCCTGGTGGCAGGGAAAGGTGCCCAAAGACCCGGTCCTTTTGGGGAAGGATCTCTTTTTCCAGGCCCTGGTCCTGGATGTTTTCGCTCCCCGCCGGACCAGGTTCACCGGGCTGGTCCGCGACCGGGTGGGAGCCTGGTAGCCGAGTCCGGAAAGAGGGGGTAGGGGGGGGAAGCTTCGTTCCCCCCCCTTTCCTTCACCCGGTTTCTCCGTATTCGCCGAGGAGATAGAGGATCTCCTCGTGGTGGCGGAGGTCCCTGACGATGAGGGCCAGCACGGCCTGGAGGGTCTCCCACCTCTCACGCCAGAGGGGGGTCTCCTCCAGGAGTCTTTCCGCCAAGGTCCGCGCCAGGGAGGCCGGGTCCCTCCCCTCCGCATTCTCCAGGGCGAGGCACAGGGTCCTCAGGTCTCCAAGGTTTCGCCTCCAGGCCCTTTTCAATCGGGCCCGGGCCCGGCGGGGGAGCTCTGGGTGGGCCGCGAGAAGGGCTTTCAGTCCCCTTGCGGAAGCTCTCCCGGGCACTCCTCCCGGGGGTGGGGGGAGGCAGCCGGGGGGTATGGTCTCCTCCTCGGCCAGGGCCGCCTCGATCCAGGCCCGCTCCCTCCCGGGGGCGGAGGCGAGCCGGGCCAGTCCCTGCTCGTCCATGGCGAAGGCCGAGAGGAGCCGCCGGAACTCCCACGTTCCTTCCCGGGGCGCCTCCTTCCAGGATTCCAGGAAGGTGGGGAAGTAGAGCAGGCGCTGGGCCGTTTCCCTCCGCACCTGCTCCACCCGGGCAAGCTCGGGAGGCGTGGGAAGGGCGAGTTCCAGGTCGGATCGCCAGGGATGGATTCCTTCCAGGTCTTCCCCGGCCGGGGAGAGACCCAGGTAGGAGGGATCCACCCGGCAGGCCAGGAGAATGGCCTCCAGGAGGAGGGGCTTCTTCATTCTCCGGAGCTTCCTCTGGGCCACGGGGAAAGGCGCCGAGGTGTCCACCCGGTCCTCGGCGCGCCGGAGTCTGGGATCCAGGATCTCCCGCGCCGAACGGGCGGCCAGCTTCCCCACGGCCCAAAGGGCCAGGATGACGCCCCAGAGCAATTTGAAGGGAAGGAGGAAGAATCTTCCCGATCCGAGATGGCGGAAGTAGAAGGTCAGGGGATTGAAGCTTCTCTTCTCCAGGGGGAGGCGCCCCAGGGGCCTCACTCCGAAGACCTCCCGGATGAGCCTCCGCCGGTCGGCCTGGAGCCTCCGTACCACCTCGTTGCCGTAGACTTCCTCCACTTCGGCGGTGAGGACAGGATCGGGGCTCAGGAAGTGGAGGACGTGGAAGAAGCTCCCCTGGAAGCGGAGGCCGGAACCCGGCTCGGTCCGGAGCCCCTCCCTTCCTTCGAGGAGAGCACGGTGGGCCTCCCTCTCTTCGGGGGAGGCCTTGTCGATGCGGTCCAGCGGAAGCAGGTGAAGGTTGTAGGAGCCGCAGAGGCGGGCCACTTTGAGGGCCAGGGCCTGGGTGGCCAGGTCGAACCAGAGGAAGGGACCCGAGAGGATCCGTCCCGACTCCAGGTCCAGCCGGGACAGGCGTCTCTCCTCCCGTTTTCCCAGGGCCAGGTGGACGTAACGGAGGCTCCAGAGATCGGGGTGGGAGAGGAATTGTTCCACCGTCTTGGTGTCGGTCTTGTGAAGGAGGGCTCCGTCCTGGAAGTCCAGGAGAAGGAGGGCGAGCTTCCTTGCCCTCGTGGAGACGGGTTCTTCGCCGGGAAGGCCTCCTCCCCTGCGCAGTTCGTCCAGGGCGGCCCGGACCTGGCGGGCGAGCTCTTCCTCTTCGGCCTTCCCGCCGGCGCAGACCCGGTGGACCAACTCCGCCAGGTCTTCCCTTTCCTTGCGCCTGCGTAGAAGTTCCAGGAGGTTGGCGAAGCGGGACTCCGAGGCGCGGAGGAGCCGCTCGCTGGCCTCGCCGGCCAGGCGCTTGAGCCACCGCCCGAGAACCAGGATGACCAGGCAGACTCCGCCCAGCACCAGGAGGGGGGTTCCGACGAAGCGGTTCAGGAACTTTCCCACCCCGGTCTGGTCCAGGTCCATGGAGAGGATGGCCTCGAAGAAGAGCTTGGCCAGGAGGAAGAGGCATCCGAAGAGGAGGAGGCGGACTGCGGGCCTCTGGGTGGAACGGATCATGGCCGTGGCGATCCGGTTGAGGATCTGGGGCGCCGTAACCACCCCTCCCAGGTCGGCCCAATCGGTGAGGCGGGCCACCACCATCCTTCCGAGGGCCCCCAGGGCCCGCCCTGCACGGGCCACCCTCTGGGCGGGAGGGGCCCCGGCCGGGGCTCCGGCGACGGCCCTCAGCAAGGGGAGCCTCCTCAACAGGGGTATGTCCAAGAGGGCCAGGAAACGGGCCAGGCCCCGGAGGGCGGAGGGCGGAAGGCGCTCTTCCACCTTTTCGGGGGTGAGGGTCTCCAGGGCGAGGACCAGCTCTTCCGCCCGGAGCACCCTGGGCCCCCCCCAGAGGGTCCGGCCCTCCTCGACCGGGAGTGTCCCGGCCCGGCCGTCTTTGGAGGCACCGGCCTCCACGGTTCTCTCCAGGGCGTCGAGGAGCCCGGGAGCGGCCTTTCTGCGCATCTCCGTGGAGAGGCGTTCGAAGTGATGACTGATCTTCTCCTGGAGGCTTTCCCCCTCCCCGCCCGGGCCGGCGGATTCTTCACGAGGGGGGCGGTTCTCGAAGAATACGATCTGGCGGTTCAGGACGTGGGCCATGGAGAGGACGATCCGGTCCATCCCGCGGACCCAGAAGAGGAGGATTCGGAGGACTCCCACGATGGGCTTGAGGAACCGGACGTACCGGGCATAGACAGGAATCCGGAAGAGGCGGACGGACCGGACGAGGAACTCCATGCCGTCCTCCACCTTGGCCCGGGCCGCGGCCCGGGGCGGGGGGGAAGGCAGGAGGAGGGCGAAGGGGAGGGCCGGCACGAAATCGGTGAGGAAGTGCCTGAGGAACCATCTCCCCTTGCGAGGCGCGGCCCAGAGGCGAAGGCCGAATTCCAGGAGGAGGAGGAAACAGATTCCCGTATCGGTCCAGTCCAGGGCCGCCTTCCGGGAAGGCGGGAGGGTGACGAAGAGGTCCAGGAAGAGGAGGACCAGGAGCAGGAGGAGGCCGAAGAAGGTGACCCGGGAGAACCAGGTCCAGGGCCCCACCCCCAGGGTCTTCTCCAGGCGTTCCAGGATCCGGGCCTCGTCGGCCTGATCCCTCAGGCGCCGCTCCATGGAGGCCAGGCGGGAGAGAGTGCGGCGGGCCTCCCGGCGTCTTGCCTTGTCGTCTCTTCCCAGGGCCTCTTCGAGGCGGGCCAAGCGTTCCCGGACCCGGGCCACCTGGTCGGCTTCCAGGAGGAGGGCCTCGACCCTTTCAGGGGGAGGGAGGTCCTCCTGTTCGGCCAGCCTCAGTTGGGCCGATTCCAGGATCAGGCCGGCCACTTCCCGGACCTCCTCGAGGGAGAGGCGGTCCAGGATCTCCCCGGCGGTCCTGCGGGCTTCCTCCCTGAGGGCCGGGTGCCAGTCGTGGCGGGAGAGGAGGACCAGGGCCTGGATCCCTTTTTCGGGGGCCGACCCGGCCAGGGCCTTCAAGCGGGCCCGCTCCCACTTCAGGCGGAGAATCTCCAGGCGGGCCAGGTCCTCTCCCTCCAGGCTTCCGGGAAGGGCCTGGAAGGCCCACTCCACGAGGGAGGGGGGCCAGGGCTGAGAGCTTCGATCCCCGGGGGATTCCTGCATTTCCATTTCCTGGGTGCAAGGAGAGAAGCCCCCAGTCTAACCGGCCCGGGGGCGGAAACCCCAGGAGTCCGGGACGGCCGGTGTGGAAGGCCGTCTCAGCGGGGCAGTCCTTTCAAGGCTTTCCTCTGGAGATCCTCCAGGTTCGGGGGGGTGGATACGGCCCGGAGGGATTCGTCCCAGAGGGAGGGCAGGTCGCCCAGGGTGAGGCTCGAGCCTTTGCGGAGGAAGAGGGGGATCCGGGGAAGGGGGCAGGGGACGGAGATGACGGCCGGTCCTTTGGCGGTCCCGCCGGTCCATGTGTCCACCCACTCTCCCGGGGGGAGCCAGACTTTCCTCCCGGTGACGCCCTTTTGCCAGACCGGGCAGACAAGGAGGTCCGGACCGAGGAGGTATTCGTCCCACATGCGGACCGCCTCGGGGTGCCTTGGCCAGAGCATGGCAAGGGGACGGACCAGGGGGATGCCCTCCTCATGGGCCTCCCGGGCGAGGCGGAGGAGATATTCTCTCAGACGCATCCGAAGGAGCCCGTAGAACCTCCAGGCGGCCAGGCCGTGGACGTCGTACTCGGGGGAGACCGTCCGGGACCAGGGCGCGAGATCCCTGGTGGGCCCCATTTCCATGACGGGACAGAAGCAGGAAAACGCGGTCCAACGGATAAAATTCTCCGAGTCCCAGGGTCCGGAAGATCCCCCCGTGTCGGACCCGTAGAAAGGGAACCCCATCCAGGCGCACCTCTGGACGGCCACCAGGGCGGCCCGGAGTCCCCAGGGACCGCCCCGGATGTCGCCGCCCCAGAAGATTCCGTATCGCTGGGAGCCCGTGAAGCCCGCTCTCGGCATGGCCACGAAGTCGCCGGGGCGGAAGCGGTTCAGCAGGTCGTGGACGGCCCGGACGTAGAGGCGCGGGTAGTCGTTGTGGACCTCCGTCAGGGTCCGCCCGTCGGCGCAGAGCACGTCCAGGCCCGTCCCGACGATCCGGTCGGCCCGGTCGAGCTTGAAACCCGCCACGCCGGCCTTCACAAGGGGGGCGAGTTTCCCCTGCCACCAGGAGACGGCCGCCGGGTTGGTGAAGTCCACCAGGCCCACCCGGCCGTCGAGGCCGATTCCCTTGGGGAGGAGGTAGCCTAGTTTCTTGGCTTCCTTCAGGGGGGCGTCGCAGACCCAGGGGCCGATCCAAAGGAGAAAACGGATGTCCTTGGATGAGAGCCAGCGGATCATGCGCTTCGCCTGGGGAAGCCTCGCCGGGTCGAACCAGAGGTCGCCGTAGCCCTGGGTTCCCCGGGCCCAGGGGCGGTCCACCCAGTAGACGGTGCAGGGAATTCCCAGGGCTTCCATCATGAGGATGTCTTCCACAACCAGGGTGTTGAAGGGAAGGCGGTTGGGCGTGCCGTCGTAGAAGGTCTTGGGGTTGGCGTGGTTGTCCCGCCAGCGGAAGGGGCCGAAGGCCCACCGGGGCGGGAGGAAGGGCGGACCTGCTCTCTTGGCCAGGGCCCGGACGCAGGCAAGGGGGTTACCTGGAAGGTGGAAGCGGACCTCCAGGTCCTCGCCCTGGAAGGAGAATTCCAGGGTGTCCTTCCGGGTGGCCCCCAGGTCGAATCTGCCCGGCCAGGTGCCTTCCACGAAGAGGGACCAGCCCCGGGTGGAGACCAGGAAGGGCTCGTAGATCGCCAGGGAATAGAGAACCTGCATCTTCACCTTCATTCCCCGCAGGTCCAGGGCGCGGGTGATGCCCCGTTTCCAGGAGCGGTGCTGGTCTCCGTCCACAACGCGTTCGAAGAGGCCGTAGAGGGCTTCCCCCTCCAGGAGGGAGAGACTGATGCCCGCCCGCTCGTCCAGTTTCTTGCCCCGGATCTTCAGGGAGAGGCGGAAGGCGTCCTTCCCTTCGGGGGAGACCAGGAGTTCGAATTCCCGTCCCCCCTGGAGGCGGCCTTCCAGGCGGAGGCCCTTCCCGGCGGGGAGAGAGCGGATGGTGTCCTCCTCGACCCCTTCCCTGGTGCTCCCTTTGCCCGGGCCTTCAAGGAACACCAGGGGGCCCGCCTCTCCACCCAGGCGGAGGGAACAGGTCTTTCCCTTCAGAACCAGGGCGGGTCCATGGGGAGTCGAGGGAAGGAAGTTGAGAACCTTTTCCTGGGCCGCCGCGGAGAGGAACGCCGCCAGGAGGAAGGCCGGAAGGATGAGGGGTTTCTTCATGGATCTTTCTGGTTTCTTCTCGCCGGG